>Ga0187851_10001600_pt1 | contig 21454 bp, 16 predicted proteins | sample June2016WEW_6_10_FD_132997 | JGI IMG/M metagenome (GOLD analysis project Ga0187851, IMG submission 132997) | Peatland microbial communities from SPRUCE experiment site at the Marcell Experimental Forest, Minnesota, USA - June2016WEW_6_10 | ecosystem: Environmental > Terrestrial > Soil >...
AATTAACTCTGTTCAACGTTGGTCAGGGCGCATTCGTCTAGCGGCCTAGGACGCGTCCCTCTCAAGGACGAGATCACCGGTCCGAATCCGGTATGCGCTACCAATTGCAACCATTTGATTCTAAAATGTCCATTTTTACTTTACAATAATTGAACTTTGCTACCAATTTGCTACCATCTCATGCTTCCAATCGAATTCCATATCTCCACGTGGTCATCGGGATGTTTGGCATTCCATGTGTTTATTCATATTTAGGCTATGCTAGGTTTTTTGATTATACGTTAAGTTAGTAATACATTTATCTTTGCTGACTATGTTAGGAAATCTCTTTATCTTCTTGTTTTTAGTAAAGAAAAATAGCGATGATTTATAATCTCTCCCGATATGGGTTACAGTACAATCATCGCTAATAAGATTACTGCTTTTACTGTCTTTAGCCTGAAGACGTAGCCAACCGACGAGGTAGAACATAATTCTGTCAAGTGCTTTAGCGGATTGGGAATGTGGTAATTCTTTAATTAATTTCCGACGTAAAAATTCGATATCAGGATTTGAGTCTCCAGCTCCATGTTCGGAAATGTAACACTTGAAGTCAGGCTGAAGTGTTAAAACATATTTTTTAAATATTTGTGAGGGAGCTGAATAGTCGAAATTTAAAGTTGTCTCGTTGGGCGTTAAACAATTCGATATCATGGCTATAGCAGTATCATCCTTGCCAAATTTATTAATGCCTAACCCTGCTATTACGAAGGTTAATCCGTATTTAGCTAAATTGGCATCAAGAGAGACAGCAGTTGTTAATTCGCGCACTATTAAATCCAAAATTTCGATGAACACTTTTTCCCAGCATTTAAACTCTTTTAACTTTGATACTAACCACAAGTCTGTTCTTTGACCCGTAATATAAGCTATCCCAGTATATGAAAGAACAATCTTAACATCTTTGCAATGAGCTACAGTTGATTTTATTTGATCATCACTAAAAGAAGTACCATCAACTGCGGTGAGTCTGGTATCCGCAACTTGAAAAACATAGTCTTTAGTAGCCGCTGTGATTATTAATGTCATGTAAAATTTAACCTTTTAAATTGCTAGAACATCGGCATCACTGTTCCGCCGTAAATATAGCTACACCGAGGCAAATGGGTATGTTTTATCGAGGGTATAGGAAAATTCGATGAATTGTTTGAACAATGTCGATTTGTCCTAGGTATTATGTAAAATTGTTCTAAATAGGGGAAAACTCGGGATATTACTTTTTAAAACTAAGAATGTATTTCATACTCCGCTAACCTTCTGGCAGAAATCAGATTATTTTTAAACTCTCTAACTCTTTTCCAAATCCAAATAGGCAAAGGAATCACACCTGCTGCAATGATCGCAGCAGGAACACCCAAACTCAGTAACATATTCTTTTCTGATAAATGTGTTAATAACCAAACAGCAAAACCGGCCATGATACCAGAATAAATGCTTACCCCTAAAATATTTAGAACAAGCTTCCGGACAGCAGATGATTTAAGTGTCTGCGCACGCATGCCAACTAAAATATTTCTGAACCTGTCCGTATTTTCGGATTGCTTATTAATCTGCCCTTGTAGGTCGCCCACTTGGCCTCTCAGTTGACTGGAAATTTCTCTTTCCGACTGCAAATCGTTACGTACCGCACCTAATTCGGCTTTTAGAGTGTCTACTGTAGAAGAACTTGCGATTCGCGCGCCCTGGAATATCCGCTGTAACTCTAAACGGAGTTCTGGATCATCGGAAGTCTGGCTACTCAAACGTGCATGGGCAACTTTTATAGCACATTTCTCAAGTTCCGCTTCAGGTAATTGGGCGCATCTCTCTTCTATTTCTAATAACCAAGCCAAATCTTGGACAGCAAAAGTGCCTGGGAGTGGTTCTGCCTCGTTTTTAATAATATCCGACATCAAGCGACCAAAATCTTGAGCGAGATGCTCTGGTCCGGACGCATCCAATGCAAGAACCTGAAACAGAGTACCAAGCGATATCCAACTTGGGAACCCCATCTTCCCTGACCTGTCACCAGCAAGAGAGCACATGGTCCAATCCATTGATATTACCCAACAGTTTCGCCCACAAGAGCGGGCAGCTTCGGCTGCAGATAAAAGACCTGCATCGTGCTCTATTGCTGGTTCTGATTTTTTACGCGATCTTACCAAATTCCATGCTTTCGAGACAATGGTGTTCAAATCAACATCATCACAACCTTCCTTACATGCTTTTAGAATAGTTTCATCCTGGCAAGTAGTAATCTGGACTCCTCCCCAATTTTCTGGAACAACAGCAATTCGATCAAAGAAAAGTTCAAAATCTGCTGCATTTTTGCAACCTTGTCTGAATGCTGTCTGTGTGAAGTCATCCCTTGCTTTTGCCAGTGTTGACATAGGTATTTTAGCAATTACATTCATAACTTGTTTTTTCTTATTAGCCACCAAATTCGAATATTCATCCCGTGTTATTGGCATGATATTAAGTTCAACATCCAACGCTCGAACAATAGCACCAATTGAAGCGGCTTCATTGGAGCCACGGTGCTCTTGTAATACCATAGCTAAAAGAACATTGGTGTCTAAAAACCAAGTAGAATGGCTCAACTTTCTAGAAGTGAGAGGATCCGCCCCTACGGAGGCTGAAATTAACCTTGCGGCAAATAGTGACTGACCAAGAATCCATAAATGCTCCTGATCCCTGGGATCTGTGCTATTTAAAAAACTGTCAAAAGCACTTGATAATTCATTGACATAGTTTTCGAGGGAATTGTTTTTTGCGGCGACCGTTATTATCTGTAAAACCTGATCAGATGGCAATGGATTAACGGTCGGGAGTCTACAGAGTGATCTAGCCCAATAATTTGCATAACGCTCGAAAAGATCCGTACACACCTCATTGAACCATTGTTTGACAAGCATTGGTGGGATAGATGCAGGAAAATGGCGTTCCAGAATGGACTGAACCCTGCTGTGAGAGCGTTCAAGTTCCTGTTTAATATCTTTCCGCGTTTTTTCTGTTAAACTCCATCGGCTATTGGATTCAACAACGAAACCGCCTGAAGCAGCATATGTGAGAGCCTTGCGGATTTCGGCGTGAGAAATGGGAGACGTGCCAGCTAACTCTGAAGCCTTTGTCGCTATAGATTTAATGTCAAGTTGAGTTTCTGACGGTTCAATAGCAAGAGCCTTAATCACAAGCTGTGCTATTGCCCTAGCACGGAGAGGGACTGCGCCAGGTGAATATTTTAAATGGACAGCAACCAGCTCACCTAATTTCGTAGGACACATGTTTTACCTCCTTGCATGATTTCGTTTGCGACTGGCTCTGAAGGTGATGGACGAAGACTTCAACACCCAGAAAGCGCGGTTAAAATTATTCTTTGGCATCAAATGATTTTTGGTTTTGGTACATAGGACTTAATGCAAGCCTCACAATAGACGTCATGGGGGATATTGTTGTTAAGGTGGGCTTTATCCGTAAAAAGCAGGTAAACTATACCATCAGGATTTGATGTCTCATCGGCAATGTTGCAATTACAGCGGTTGCATAATATAGCGCCGCCCGGAGTACGCCTGGCTCCGAATTGGTCTTCGATTGTGGTTTTCTTCGCGTATGCCGGCATGGTGAGATCTCCTAAATTTTCCTTTCTATTAACGCTATTTCGTCCTGTGTGAGGCCATAAACCTGGTAAATAAGTTCATCGATTTGACGCTCCAATTTTGAAATGTCTGCATTGGTATCTAGCTTTGTCATTGCTATAATTTGCTTAACATGATCAGTGATTTTAGCTTTCTGAGCACTGGTAGCTGAGAAAATTGGAAGTGAAATCATGCGATCTTTCCTGAATTGAACTCGCCCCTCATTCCATGGATCGCCCCACGAAGGGAAAAGAAGACGGTAATAATAGTCCATCAGCTTAGAATTCATAACACCTAATAAATATTCATTTTCCTTAGAGACTATAATGAAACCGGTTTTATTTATTCGTAAACCATCCTCATCAACAAAAGCGTGGAGTTTTTTGGAAGTTTCATTAAAAACAATTTTCGGGGAATCAAACGCATTCCAATATGAACATGAACGCAATTCCCACCAAAATTGTCCTTGATCGTCTCTATCTCTTAATGAGGTTTTGAATTTATATAAATACTGAAATATTGCGGGATATATTCCAGCAAAACAACTCTCGGCCTCGCTTTCTTTTTTAATTCCCGTCCATGGCCATCGGTGATTTGAACTACTAGGTATTTCGATTAGAAACTTGTTATCAAAATCCGGGTACCACCGCAGAATGTCATGCCCATCAAGCCATGGTTTAATCAATCCTGCGCTTTTGGCGTCTTCATTGATAAGGTTATTTTTACTGACTTCGTCAATAACAAAAGCTTCATTCAAGCCCGTGAGGATGCCCCTGTAGAATTTACCATTAACATATTTTTCAAGGGTTATTCCCTTATTTTGGATTTTATCGATTATATTCAGGCCCCCAACACCCTCCAACGCCCAGCCTTCGTTCTTCAACTTCGTTTGGATCATCAATTCGCCGCGTTCAAATACAGCAGCAGAGAGCCGATTAAGGTCTGATTCGGACTTAATGACTGCCACTAATAACTGGGAATCGTTTGATGTTGGAGTTTTGACTAAAAGAACTATACAAGGGTCGGTTGAAGCAGCGAATACAGGCAATTCGCAGAAATCGATAATAATCCGTAATACATAGTTGACGAGTGTCTCGCGCAATTGTTTCCCATATCCTGCGCGCATCCATTTATTACTAGTAATGAGGCACAGAAAACCGTTATTTCGTAACAGCCCGATTCCTCGCTCATAAAAAAGCGTATAAATATCGCCAGTGCGCTTAAAGGTGGTGTATCCACTATTTTTATATAGATCCGCCAATTTTCCGCCGTCTTTTTGCAACTGAATGTAAGGGGGATTAGCGATTACAATATCAAACCCATCATTTATGCCAAACATCCATTCAGGCGCAAACCATGCGCTGGATTGATACGAGAACGGGTCCCATTCCGCTAATAGTTTGGCTTCTTTATCCGTAAGCAACCACTCATTTTCTTCCTGCAATTTCTTTTGCGTTTGACGGAATTTCTTTTCAACTTCTTTCTTTTCATTACCGGAACTGCGCAGATATTCATCCCTCAGTAATTTGAGAGTTTTAATATGTTCTGAGACACCCAATGTGCCCTGCCGTTCAATTTTTGCCGGTAATCCGATCAATGTATTCGCAGCAACAAATTTAAACTCCAAGTTAGGGAGTGATTCTATGCCACGATTGTCGTCTTCGTCGGTCACAATTTCATCTACTACCAGAGAAAGGAAACATCGTAACTTGGAAATTTCCACAGCAATGGGTTGGATATCTACGCCGTAGATACAATCCCGAATAATCATCAATTTACGGATGTAGGCCCAGTTGGATTTGCGGATGTTCTTTTTAACCGTGTCACGCACCATGGGGTCGAGCCCCGTCAAATATTGCTTTTGCCACAATTCCAGTTTGGGGTCAACCTTTTCCAGCGCCATTAACATACGGTGTAAGATGCCAATGGGGAAAGCGCCGGAACCACAGGCGGGGTCAATGATTTTAATTTCGGTCAGCGCTTGTACAACCGCCAATCTATCCGTCGGGGTAAAACCGGTAATATCATCACCATAGGTTAACAGTGCGGTGATTTTTTCTTCGCCCAACGCAGTTTTGGTTAATAAATACTGTTGCAAGGACTGCTCCACCATGTAGTCAACAATGACGCGGGGAGTATAGTAGCTTCCGGTAGCTTTACGGGCGGTTTCCCCTGTTTCCGGCACCACCTCCGCAAGCAGGTTTTCAAAAACCCGCCCCAACATCTCCGGGTCCACGGAAACATCAATATTGATACTGCTGTTTTCATCAATCGTAAAGTTGTACCTTTCCAGCACCGTGAAGAAATCAACAAACCACGCGTCAGGTATCTTCAACGAATATGTGGGGGTTCCTTGATAAAAGTCGTTTGGATGACTTTCAAACAAGCCGCCGTTGAGGAACGGGATAATATCAGATTTATGTAAATTAAGAGCCAGTCTAGCAGCTTTTTCCTTATTCATTACTTCAAAAAACAGTGGTTCCAACACGGAATGATAATAATCAGCATTATTGTTCACTGCTTTCAGCGATAAAACTTCTGGGGGGATAAGGGGCAGTGAGAACGGAGGGGGTGATTTTTTGTGCTTGAGGAACCAGCAGAAGATAGTACGTCCGATGAGACGCACGGCAAATTCTTCATAGTCTTTATCCTCTGCTCTATCATCTTGCGGGGGAAACACAAGCACCTGCTCATGTTTATTTTTGCCTGTCAAGCGGTAGTAAAGTTCAGCTATTTCCCGGTAAAAAAGTTTATTGACGGCTTCTACATCAAAGGATTTTTGCCATTCTATTACCCAAGTATCATTTTCCCAATTATCGTCGTATTCCAACGCAGGCAGATTATATTCGCACACAGTGTGAATCGGGTCACCCGGATGCCAGCTGAAAGTAGTTAATGGCGAACCATAAGGCTTATCACCCTTGAAATGGGCAAAAGAGAAACCATCTTTACCATAAAGGCAGATAAAAAGCAGGTTGGGTAAATCCCATGACGTATGTTCGGGGTTCTGGCCGCGTTTTTTAGAAACCAGGGCACGCAGCATATCCCGCACAGGTGTTATTAAAATTTTATCTGCGGCAAAATCCACAATGAAGATACCCCACGGCTGGTCTTGCCGAAAATTTTGCAACTGACGGATGCAGCCGCCTTTTAGCTTTTTCCGATTATCTTCAGACAAATTTAGTTCGGTACCCGTCCAATCAAAAGTGATGTCAGCAATATCACCCTCCGGCAGTTGCCAGTTCAGGTCTTCCTTGAGGAACGTGATTAGTGAATCAATGTCTTTGATATCGCGGACTTTGGCTTCGTGAATCATTACGGCTCCTTATGAAATCTCCATCCAGGCTTTAAGCGCTGGTTTAACGCCGCCGGTGAAATTTATCTTTTTGATGTAGGTGTTTTTAATGTGATAATCAATCTTGATGCGGATATTAGTTAATTTTTCTTTGGGAATCGCGTTATAACGCGGCGTTTCCGGCGCGCTGCGAATGAGATTAATAATTTCCGTGGGGTCGGAGACAATTTCCTCATTTTTCAGATTGTAGAGGTACCATTGGCTATAGCCGCCCTCAGTCGTCCATTCCTTGACACCTTCAGGCGCATCCTTTTTCTGCGCTAATACGGGCAGGGCATAGCAGAAAAAGACGGTTTGCGTGCCCGGCTGTGGGCATTGCCTGCCACTGAAAACGCGGCCCGGCAGGCTGTTGAGGCGGCTTTCCAAATCGGGATATTGTTTTAGCAATTTCTGATATTCTAGATGCATTTCTTCAAGGGTACTGGTGCTGCCTTCATATTCATGATTAAATTCTTTGAGTTCATCAAAATTATCATCCGGTTTAAGCAGTTTCTTACCTTGAATACCAAATACTTTGGAGATGAGCAGGGTTTTGCCGGAGACCTTGTTATAAAGATGAATTAAATTTTCCAAGTCATCGGGCGGCAGGAAATTCCAGTAAATCACCTTGCCGCGAATGCCTTTCTGGTCAGGATGGTCGGCAATAATTAGCTTTTCAATTTCGTTGTTCAGTCGTCTGTCCACACGCCCGATACGCTGCATCAGGCGCACGGGATTCCAGTGCAGGTCATAATTGATGAGACGTGTGGCATCCTGCAGATTCAAGCCTTCGGAGAGGACATCGGTGGAGATTAAAACGCGGGTTTCCGTCTGTTTGTGGTCTTTAAGGATTTGAGAAGACAATCCATTATAATAGGGCGCAAACTGGCCGATAACGTCGCCACGGTTGCGTTTATCAGAACTGTCAACCTCATCCAGGCCGGTGAGTCCTTGTTTTCCTAATTCCTTTTGGAGGTATTTGGCAGTGGTCATAAATTCGGAGAAAATAATCACTTTCTGAGTGGATAAGACTGGGTCATTTTTCAGCAGTTTAACGAGGGCTTTCAGTTTATCATCATTGGACGGCTGAAACTTTTGCAATTCTTTCAGAAAGTCCGCAATCTGTTCCAGGTCATCCCGTGTGTCTGCCATGATTTTATCCATTTGGTAATCTTGCGGGTTAAAATCCTCAATTTTAAATCCATCCAACATTTCGGGGGTGATGATATCTTCGTTTTCTTCATCCGGTTCTTCGTTAAACATTTCCAATTGTTTAGCGTGGACATAACCGATTAAATCCGCATTGCGGATTTTCCATCTTTCCAGGTGTTTTTTATCTTCTTCGGTCTGGCTGTATTTGGTAGCATAAGTCAGCATTTTTATCAGCAGTTGCTGACAGGACATCTCAAACGCGTAAGCCGAGCTTTCAAAACGTTTTAGAAACAGAATGCGGATAAGGCGCACCAGTTGTATCTGGCGGTTAATTTTAAAAGATGTATCTTTATCGGGATTTTCGTTCGGTTTCTTTGTGTAACCCAGCGGGTTATACATCGCCAGCGTAAACAGCGGCTTATCTTTAGCAAAGGCTTTTTCTACCATGTCCAGCAAGTGGCCGTAAACTTTTTTCATACTGTAATTGGCAACCTGCGGTTGTTCGCGCACGGGGAAAATAACCTGCCCGGCATTATTCTGTTCCTGGCTCCTGCGGACATACGCCCGGCTGCGCTGGACCACCAACTCTTGAAAAAGCGCATCGTTTAGCAGGACTTTTTGGGCTTCGGCTTGGTCGGTTTCCGATTCCTCGGTTTCCCCGGTTTGTTTCTCCCCCATGATTTTTTCCAGGTCATTTTCCAGCTTTTTAAAATGGCCTGATAGGGAATAAATGCCCAATGGGGCTTGTTTAAAATAATCAGGCGTACCACCGGTAAAAATCTCAATCATGTGCTGAAGGTCGCGCAGGCTATTATTAATCGGGGTAGCGGTAAGGAAAATGACCTTTTTGTTTTTACAGATATCCGCCAGTTTCCAATAACCGGTTTTTCCCCACGTGCCGGGATTGCGGAAGTGATGACCTTCGTCAATGATAATGTAGTCCGCCATCTCTTTCAGGTCTTCGAATTCGCCAGGGTAATTACCACCTCTGAGTAAATCTGTGTGATTGTAAATTTCCAGACTTTTGTAAACACGTTTAATATTGGGCAGATACCGATTAAGGTGCTTTTCCCACACAGGGCCACGAGCGGCTTTGGGGACCAACAACAAGACTCTTTTATGGTCATAAATCAAACGCTCAATAACCATTAACCCAATTAATGTTTTACCCAACCCGACGCCGTCGCAAAGAAAGGCACCGTGATGCTTCTCTGCTATTTTTAAAAGCGCCTGATAGCCTTCTTTCTGGTACTGGTCCAGCACCGGATAAACTTTAGAAGCGGATTTTTCCCATTCGCCGGCAGTCATTTCGTGGCCGCGGAAAAATTCCTGGAGCGCTTTGGCATAAACATCAAAAGGGGTATATTCGTGGATTTGACGCTCAATGACTTTTAGAAGTTCCGCGCTGACGTCTTCGGCATTTTTCCAGTGATCTTCATACCACTTTTGCAGGATTTCCACTTCACGCCGGATTTGGATATTCAATTCAACATTGGTGGTTAGGCCTGGCACAGTGAAATTACTGGAACCGACCAGAGCAGACGAGCCAACTACTTGCAGCTTGGAATGGGTGATATAAGCTTTTGCATGGAATTTATCTTTATTGTAAATTTTGCATTCAATTTGCTTTTTTTTCAGAGCATCAACAATGGCCGGTACGCCGGAAAGGAAATCATTAGTTTCTTTTTCCGCTTCGATGCTGGTATCCAGCACTTTTTTAGCCTGTTCAATGCCGGCAAGAAGAGCTGTTTTAGTGCGCATCGAAACCTCATCGCCCATGAGGATGCGGAGTTTTTCCAACTTTTGCCATTGTCCGTCCAAGGCCAATAACGCGCCGATTTCAAAATAACCAGTGGCAATATCAAATTTATTGGCTATTTGAGTCCATTCAGTCAGGTACTGTTTGACTTTCCATTCAGCATCACTGTTATCAACAATAAATAAATCCGCACCGGATTTCTTTTCGGCATTATCCGCATTGGTGGCAGCTTCACCGAGGCGCGTCCCGAAAAGGGCATCGCCAAGTGGCTTCTGGTCGCGATTTTGTTTCTTTGGAGGATTCATTTTATTTCCTTTGCTATAAGTCTCTAAAACCAATCAAATTTGATTATGTCAATTCTAGCACTGTCGTCGAATTGCCGCAAGACATCGTACTTATTTATGTCAGTTCTTACAATCAATTAAGCTCTATCAACAATTAGTTGCATTGCATTTTATTCTGAGTTGTTGTAGTAATAAGTATGTTTGTTTTACCCACAAATACATATCTGTTGTTTTAGGTAAACATAAATTCACATAACGGAGTGACTTATATTCGAAAGATATAGTATAATTTGCTGAAATCGTGAATTAAAACATATTAACAATTGGCTTCTGGATTTAAGTAAATCGAAAAGGTAACTTGATTTCGGATTAGAGAAATAACGATGGGCATTCCCATCAACTGGTAATAAGTCGAGATAAAAATATAATTTCCAACAGTGGAGAGTTCAATGACGATAGATTTTCGCGAAATAAATGGCCCGAAGTCTTCGAAGCAGGATAATTTTCAGGAATTATGCGCGCAACTTGTGATACGTGAATATCCTGAAGCAAAGTCAATAGAAGGAAAAGGAGGAGACGGAGGGATAGACGTATACACGGGTGTTTCACCGTCTGAACCAGAAGTGATCTGGCAGGCGAAACTATTTTATGATCCAATAAAACAAACGCAAAAACGTCAAATACTTAATTCGTTCGAAAAGGTGGCAAAAATACCTAGTCTAAAAAAATGGATTATATGTCTTCCTCACAACTTAAATCCAAGTGAGGAAACGTGGCTGCAAAGTATAAAAAGCTCCATACTCAAAGACGACTGTAACTCTGCTCTTATTATCGAATGGTGGGGTGAGAGTAAGTTTAGAGAATTGCTTGCGAAACACCGAGATATTGCAGATGAGTTTTTCAATATTGCGCCACAAATCAACTTTTTTAATTCTAATAACATAACCTTGGATAACAAACGAGTAATTATCCAACAGGCAGAGACTGGAACAACCATAAATATCATCAATTATCCGGATGGCATAGCCAATTCGCCCATTGCTAATGTTAGGCAAATGTTTGCTGAGGGTAACGCTTATTTTGCGAAAAAGATGTGGCAAGATGCCATAGAAAAATTCGAAAGTTGTGCAGAGTTGGAGAATGATCTCCAGAGGTTAAGTGCATTGAATCTTCTAATTGGCAATTGCCACTACAGACTTAAGAAATATTTAACTGCAACCGAGTTCTATTTACAATCGCTGCGGTATGCGAAAAAAGTTCCCAACAAACAGGCACAAGCATTTGCTCTTGCTAATATTGGGTATGCTTATTCTCTTAGAACTGCTTCAAATGCCACAAATAGAGTAAAGAATATCCATTGCTCTGTGAAGTACCTAAGCGATGCACTTCAACTTTTAAATAAGCATGAAAACGCTGCACAATATGCCGGAATCAAGGATTGCCTAGCAAGCGATTATATGTATTTACCTTCAAAGACTAATAAGGAACGAGATCGAAATGTTCGAACGTCTATTAAATATTGTCTAGAAGCTTTAGAAATATACAATAGGAATGAATTTCCAGTAGAATACGCAGGAACACAGAACAGCCTCGGTAACGACTACATGCAGAAACCATCACGTACTCCCGAAGAAAGAGAGCAAAATGTGCGTAAGGCCATTGAACATTATACGTTATCTCTAGAGGTCCGCGACAAAACTGGGGACCCGGTTAGCTACGCATTGACTCAAAATAATCTCGGCAATGCCTATAGAATGGGCCCCTCGGCAACACCAGAGGAACATAACCTTAATATCCAGAAAGCCGTTGAATTTTATCAGGCGTCTCTCCAGATATTTAGTAAAGATGAATATCCGCGTGACTATGGCAGTGCCCAGAATAATCTGGGGAGTGCTTATTTGGAATTATCCTCAACGACGGCTGAAGAGAAGGAACAGAATGTACAAAAAGCCATAGCGTGTCATCAGGCGTCTTTGGATGTGTACAAGAAAGATGACTACCCTCTTCAATATGCGTCTGCCGAAAATAATTTAGGACATGCTTATTTGACATCTTCACCGGCAAAGGTTGAAGTGAGAGAACAGAATATACGCAATGCTTTAAAATGTCACCTTGCTGCGTTTGCAGTATACAAAGAGGGTAAATATTTGTTGGAACAGGCCACCACGCAAAACGATTTAGCAAATGCCTATCTTGCCTATTCTGAGTTGCCTTCAATTCCGTTTAGTGATCTTTTAGAGAATGTTAACAAATCAGTCGAATGCTTACAGATATCACTTAAGGTTTTTCGAAAAGACCGATATCCTATTGAGAATGCTGACGCTCGGAATAATCTGGGAGGCGCTTACATGCATTTACCCTCAACCACCCTTAAGGGGCGTCTGCAGTATGTAAATAAGGCAATAGTCTGTTATCGTGCCTCCATAATAGTTTGGAGGAAAGACAAATATCCAGTTAAAAATGCCAAGGCTCAAAATAATTTGGGGGGAGCATATCTTGAGCTGACATCGTTAACCTCAGAGAATCTGGTAAAAAATATGCATATGTCAGTTGAATGCTACAGGGCAGCTTTAGAATTGTTAAGACAAGAAGAACATCCAATAGAACACGCGAGTTGTCAAGACAACTTGGCCAAAGCATATCTTGAGTTTCCTTACTCAAATTTAGAGGAGCGGATACAGAACGTAAGGAAAGCTGTGGATTGTTACATGGTTATCTTGCAAATTTATCCCAAGATTAAGGCCCCTCAAACATACGGTTCTGTAGCAGCTAATATCGGAATAGCATTATCTTCGATCAATGATGACAAGGCATGTGAGTGGTTGAGAGAAGCAAAAGCTTTGAAAGAGTATCTATCTGACGCCCTTTTAAAACGAATTGAAGAAATTATGTCCCAAAAATGCGATAAAAACGCATAATGCAAAAGCCTGTTCACCCGTCATGCCCCAAACGTAATCAATAAAAAAGTCTGCAACGTTTTAAGTGCAACATTATTGATCATAGGTAGTATAAATTTAAACTTGAAAAATGAAAACATCGATCCCCCACTTTGTTATTTCTGCACATAACCTTTAAATAGGCTGTCGAATTTCTTGGCAGCAGCTTCCTGAAGTCCTGGTACAACATGGCTGTAAGTATCCAAAGTCATCGCTATAGTGCTGTGTCCGAGGCGCTCTTGAACGATTTTGGGGTGTATCCCCTTGGCTAACATTAACGAAGCGTGGCTGTGACGGCAATCGTGCAGACGGATAGGCTTTAGTCCACTACGCTTAACCATGCCTTTCCAAGCATATGTTACGGTATTCGGTCTGATTGGATTACCGTTACCCCTCATGAAAACAAGATCATTATCTGCGAGTGTTTTACCCTTCAAAGCCACTGATAGAGCAACATGATTACGGTATTCCTTGAGTACAGCGGTTGCAGATGGGGGTAGAGCAATGGTGCGGCGGGACTTCTCACTCTTAGGTTGCGTGAATATCAGGGTACTATCCTTTAATTGCTGTAGTCCTCTCGTAACGTATACCTGACCGATTTCGAGGTCGATATCAATCCATCTCAAAGCTAATAGTTCGCTCCTGCGCATTCCGGAGAATAGGGCAAGATAAAAAAGTTCATAATATTTACTATCCTTAATACATTCCAAGAATTTTGTGATTTCTTCCTCGTTCCAAATCTGCATATCAGTTCGATGTTTTTTGGGAACTTCAACAGCATCGCAAACGTTCCGGATAGCAATACCCCATTTTACCGCCGACCTTAACGCATTATGAATCACGGCATGATGATAGCGAACCGTGGCATTGCTCAGACCTTTATCCAACCATTCAGAATATAGCTCTTGGAATTGGCCCGGAGTTAATTGATGAAGCAATACTCTACCTAGTTTCGGGTTAATATACCGCTTAATTATATCGGAATACCGATCAAAACTGCGTGTTGCGAGTTTCGGTTTAGCATAGTCCTGAAGCCACTTTGCCAAATACTCGGACAAAGTTATTTTTGTCGGCGCTACGAATAACCCAGTATCTTGTTGATGTAGGTAATTCGTGAGTTGTTTCTCCGCATCTCTCTGACCTCCTTTGACTGCAATCCACTTTCGAATACGTTTTCCGGTTTCATCCACGCCTGTGTCAATAACAATTGAGTAGCGATTGCCCCTCTTAACAATAGAACCTCTTCCCCTTCTCATGATAATTACCTCCATTAATTTAATTAATTTTATATTCGTTGTCATAACGTAATCATTACATAATAAGACAGTACTATTAAACAGAAGGATTGTCAAGTATGCGCTTTGTATGTTATGATACTGAACGTGAAAACATTAAAAGAGCTTCGGGAAGAAAACGCTTTGAGTATCCGTGACCTGGCAGCAAAAGCCGGTGTATCCCCTAGCACAATTGCCAGAATCGAAAGCGGCTTACCGGCCCGACACATTTCAAAACGTGCTATTTGTAAGGCTCTCAAAGTACATCCTCAAGATATCGATTGGAATTTGAGTTACAAACTCCCCTAACGTTCCCAACGTCTAACCTTCTGGACAAAATGCTTCACCGCGCCAAATTGAAATCCATCACCGCATTTTGGGCTTTTCAAAGCATCGATCAGCACCGTCATGAACCTACCGCGTGCGCCATAATAGGCATTTTTTAGCAAAATCCTTTCCACGACCATTTTGTTCACTTTATTTAATCTTGTTATTAACTGATTTTGGATCCACTTTTTTGTAGTGCTCACGCATAAACTTTTGCACTTCGTCTCTCTCTTGCCTGGCATTAACCAACTCAGCAATCCATTTATCATAATCACCCCGGTGATATGTGAATATCTTATGGACAAACTTCAGGCCTTTGAATCTTAATTTATAGATTGCAGGCCTCCGATAACGCAACTTACGAACATAAGGGCGCTTATATCTCTTACCAGGACGGATGTAGCAGGTATTCATCCTAGAGCAACAGGTGCGAATGCTACCTATTGATAATAGGCAGATATCGGCCATTAGTTCCTGGCAAGTGGCACCTTTATCTAGGTGCAGGTAGTTTAAGCAGTAGCAAATTAGGAACTTTGTCCTTTGGTAATGCGCCCCCTTGGCATACCCATACGTATTATTCAAGTCGTGATTTCCTCCTCTATTTTTTGTGACATTAGCCTCGGGTATTTGTTAAACGTCTTGACAAGTCGTGATTATCCGGTAGTGAAACTACTGAATATTTATAAATTCCCGTTACCATTTTCTGTCCTTTGTTTGACTTTCAAGAGTCTGTCTACCTCTTGAGCTGCCCTACGGTCCTCAAGTTCTTGGGTAATGCCAGTAAACCATGCTTGCTGTATTCCCCGTTCACCCAGCGTCAACTGCAGCTCGTAAAAGCCATAATGATTACCACCCCACTTGGCCAACTTGCCCTGCTTTCGCAGTGCGTAGATCGCCCTAGCGAGCTGCTGGGGTGTGCAATTCAGCCGCCAGTAAAGAATGTTGGAATCAACAACAATGTGGCTGCATTCACCCATGTGTTCAATGAGGGAAGATTTTCTAATGCAGGTGAGAACCCGTTTGGTAAATGGGCGCTTACGATAATGTCTCATGTTTTCTACCTTTCTGTATATCGCTTTTGAATCTAATATTGTGTAATTATATTGCCGCAACTTTTTTAACTCTATTAAATGCATCGATGGTGTTATCCCTCTTGCCAGACGTCGATACCCTGTTGGTGTTTTAATGCCTCGGCCACTGTAAGAGTCCGCATATATCTCAAGGTCATGCTGGGTGACCGATGCCTGAGCTGCGTTTGAATTTCTCTCGGGTTGCCGCTTATCGCCAGCCGTGCCAAGCAGCCCGAATGCCGGAGAACGTGGAGAAGGCCGACCCCGTCTTTTATCACTGATGGCATTCTGACGCCGGATTGCTTGTAGATGTTTTGAATTTCGCGGAAAGCGCCGGACCTGCTGATATCGAAGATTCTGTCACCGTCTGCGACACGGTAATCAAGAATAAAGCTCTTCAGATCGGCCACGGTTGCTGGTGAAATGGCACAAAGTCCGGGCCGATTACCTTTGCCCATGACGCAAAGCAGATATCCGTCGTCGGTCCTCTGGATATCAATGGGCCTTAATGAAAGTGCCTCGGAAATTCGAAGGCAGCCGTCATAAAGCGTTTCAATTAAGCAGGCGTTCCTGTCGCCGTTCTTCTGGCGCTTATTCTGTTTGGCGACGATTACCATTAGCTTAATGTCCGACGGTTTTAAATAACTGACAACATTGGAATTCTCGCCCTGGGTTTTGATTATTGTGGACAAACTCGCAGAAGTGTTGCGGATTTCTTTACTTTCTAGCGTTATTATCGAGGTGTTTTGTGCCTGTTCCATTTTCTAATTCCTCCCAATTCTCAACAAACTCATATATTTTGATGCAATTTTTTACTATTTTCTTTAGGTTTATCGTTTGTCCCATTAGCCATCATTTCTGCTAGATTTCTTGCGAAATCAAGGCTAATTACCGTTTATGGCACCGACGTTGATATCCATAGGCCTTTCAACACGCCATTATTTACGACATCTGCTTGATCGAGCTGTAAAAATTTATCTCTCAGCCGACTCTTGCTTGCAACGGGACATCCTCCGATCAGCTTAATGCCTTTTGGAATACCCCCGAACACGATACCCCAGCGTATACTTAAGTGGAGTCTTGTTTGAGGCTGTTAGACTATTCCGCCACCTCCCGGAATCTCGCCTTCCAGCGAATCAGCACTGCCCCGGCCTCGCATATGCATTCGAGTGCTCAAGTTTCACGCATTAGTTCCAGGAATTTCGCCTTGAAGCGGATTAATGCTTCGCCGGCATCGTCTGCTTTAAACTCTTCCAATGGTCCGGGAGGGCTGGTCCATGTTTTCAGATACCTGTACAGTGTAACCTGTGAACCTCCGGTCACATAAGCGCCACTGTTCAATGCTTCATTTTTGGCTATGAATCCACGTGCGTCTAATTCCTTCACCAACCATTTGCCGTAGGTTGATTGAAGAAAGAAATTAGCCTGCATGGTGGGTTCTCCGTCCTGGTAACCTACCTGCTGCTTCACAATACTGGTAGCTGGGCGTAACTCCCTTCCTTCACGCTTCATCTCCTCTACCACTGCTTCCACCTTCTCCTCTCTCCTCGTATCCTTACCCTTCTTAATGCTTGTATTCGTCTGCATGCCCCCACCTTCTATTTCTCTCACACTATCCACACCCCCATTTCCACACCATGCCCCCAGGTTGTCAGCCTTGCATAGCAAACGCCAGTTTGTGCCGTCAGGAGGATTATTTAAAGGATTTCCGTCAACATGGTCGATTTCCAAGCTTTCAATTTTGTCAGTCGTCAATTTCCATTTACGAACAAGTTTCGCCGGCATCTGGTCGCCGATGCTGGCGCCGCAGATATCGCATTTCTCACCATCGCGATATTTACAGAGCTGGTAAGCTGTAATTTGTGTTTTTCTATCAAGACGACGACCGTTCATTTTCCACCGCCTTTACCATTTCCGGCCGTAGCCAAAAATTCTTGAATCGCGGTGGCCGGTATGATGATTCTCTTTTTGGCATCCCCAGCGCGGATGCTCTTAATTTGCCCGCTTTCGATCATGGCGTAAATAAGATTCTTCGAAACACCAATGAGTGCAGCGCACTCCAAGGGGGAGTACGCCAACCGTTGGGTGTTATCCATTCCCAAGCCCTCCATTGTTTGTCTTTGTGGAGTTATTCATGCCTTTTTGAGGTTCGGGAATAAGTAGGTCTAGGACACGGGACAGTTTTTCTAGTTCTGCCCGTGCGCATACCGCTTCAACTTCGTCAGTGGACCGTTCTAGCAGACTTTGTTTTTCATTCAATACAACATTCTTGAAAAACAACAAGCAATCATGGTTACCTGTCATAGCGATAGGAATAAAACGATTGCCTCTCGGTAGTTGCAGTGTTAAAACACATTCTTCCATGTAGATCCCCTCACTATATAAGGGGCCAAATGGGCGAATCTAACAAAAAAAAGAAATATATTTTAAGAGCGTAATAAAGGATAGCGGTCAGCAAAGCGTTTAATTCTCATAGTGATAGCTTCGGGAGAGTTCAGTCCCGCTTCTTGGCAAGTCTTGATATTATTCTGATAGGCTTCCTTCAAGGTTGCTCTTGTGCCATCAAGATATACAGCAAGACACAACTGGTCAGTCTTATCATTTATTATCCTACAGACTTGTTCATAAAGTAGTTTTGTTTCAATCTCATCAATTTCGTTGAGTGTTTCTCTTGATTCACCATCAATTCCTATAAAATTATCGACATACTTCACTCTATCTTTACTTCGAATTCCCTTATTTTTATAAGCTTTGTCTGCGGCTTCAATAAAAACCTTACTCACGTGTTCAAACTTGTCAAACAAAATAAGAATCTTCTCCGCGCCAAGCCGGTTCCATTCTCCAGAATTATTAACGCCTAACAATTTCCATAATTTATGCCCAGGCGGAAAGTTTAGTCTCTGTGGATTAAGTAATAAAGCTAAATACGCAGTATTTAATTGCTCCGAAATAATATTTTCTTCATCGGGAAGTGGGTTAATACCTTCTTTAAGAGAAGCTGGAAATTTTCCTATTTTTCTTACTTTATCCACATTATCCAACACATCATGCTCATAATGAGTTAGCATCCAATTAAGAAGTTTGACGCCCATAATGTCGGCAAGCCCAATGTATCTGGCTATGAATGCCAACCAATAAATATCACTGTCTGTTATTAAATGGTCCGGGTTTTCATCGTTCCATTCTTGCAATCTAGTGATAAATGCTGCTTCCATTTTCACTCTGTATTGTTCTTCTGATAGCATCTGATTCTTTAAATCATCTCGAATTAAAAATAATGGCAGAAAACAGTGTAGAACACCACCTGGGTCGCGCTTCTCACACTGTGAATAAAATTCATTAGCACTTTTTGGTTCTTCTGAGCTAATTCTGGTTTCAACATTCACCATATTCTAATTTACCGTCTTCGATCAAATATTCAACAAATTATGGACTTCTTATTCTTGTTGCCTAACAAATAATTATTCTATGGTAATCATCGGTCTCCCCTTCTTGTAATCCCGTTTCCGTGCTTCGTTCTGTAAGGTGTAGTTAACCCTCCCTTTTTACTAAAAAATAAAGGCGAGTCAGATTTTACTCTGCTCGCCTCCAGTGCTTGGTCAGCGACACTTATTTAATTGTTATTTTTCCACCTTTTATTATACCACTCATAGTCAATACCAATTTCAACCATAAGAGAATCTAACCGTTCGAGTTATCAGCTCGCGTCATTTTATTTGGCATAACGGCCAAGTTTATTGTAATTGTCCCGGAAACGGACCGGCCAAAATATTCTTACCCAAAATTTGGTAATTTATCATTTTGAAATGATATTGATAAATCATGACAGAAAAGATATAATCGTTTTCTATATATCGTTTACAATGAAAACCTTAGGGAAAGTAATAATGAATCGAATTATATATTCATCCGTAATACTAATGGCTTTGCTTTTGAGTTCCTGTAACACAACTGCCAGCGCATCACAATCGACCGTAACGGTGACTCCGTCACCCGTGACCGTCACTGTAATATCAACAAAGGTTGTGACTTCAACACTGATAGTAACAGAAATACCAATATCTACCTCAACACAATCCGTAACCACGACTCCGACATCAACGGCAATAGCAGTGGCCGCCCAAGATTTATGGGCTGCCTACAACAACAATAACGCAGTAGCAGCAGATGCGTTGTATAAGGGTAAGACCATTCAGATATCAGGAGTGGAAAGCTCTGTAGACGAGGACACTTCTGGTAATCCGTATATTTTGTTTGCGGCTCCGTGGCCAGATAATTTAATGGGAGTATGTTGCAAGTTCAGCTCCAACAACGAAGCTGCGTTGGCACAATTGACAACAAATCAAAACGTAACAATACAGGGTACCTGTACAGGCTACAATGGAATGGATGTAATTATCGAAAACTGTAAGTTAGTTCAATGAAACCTATTGTGCTAACTGTGCCTGTGCAAAAATCATTATGCCAGCACCAGGTTCCAAGGAAGGATTACTCGTTCCACTAAGGCCGGTAATTATTTCAACGTTATTATTTATAACTCCCTGTAGATTTAAAATATTTCTCGGTATTGTTATAGTGTCTTCACTTGTTACGATTGTGGGAGCTTTGATTACGGTTCGTGCCCCTGGTGAAACTTCAGTGTCTAGACCAGCGGTGAGAATATTGAGGGAAACAGACTGTTGAGTACCAGCATTTATCCCTGTGCCTGAAATTCCTATGTTCACCGTTAAGGCAGCATTTTGGAAGTGTACAGGATTTCCGTTATCATCAAAATAATTGAAACCGAATTCAAGTTCACTGGTAGTATTTTGAAGGATTACAAGTTTAACTGATTGAATCGTTGTAAGTTGTGTTGACGGTAAAGTAGTTACTGTTATATTTGAGGAATTTGCATTCGCGGGGGCCGATGTTCCATTTACGGTATTTGCAACTGTTTGGATAATCGTGATTGTTGATGGAGGAATTACCACGGTAGTTACTGGAATAGTCACGGTATGCGGGGGAAGTGTTATCGTCGATACCTGAGAGCAACTGGTGAGTAACACCAATAAGATACCTATAGTTAACACCGAAAATATTTTAGTCATTTTTGCCTCGATGTTTTTTTAAACAATTTATTTTCATCTTTTATAAAATTGTGATTATTATAACGGCTTCAAGGTTGGAAGTAAATACCCATTGGAGTAATTTGGGGTTCTTTAACACGGTCAATGTTCTGACTTTTCAAAATGATGAGATCACAAAATCTAGAAATTTTGAGAAAATGGCTTCAAAGTATTGACAAATTTTAAGTACCTGCTAAATTTGAAGATGTAATAAGTAAATGCCTGCACCGATCATGTAGGTAGCAATGTAAAAGGGGTACCGTCCCCAGTGAAATATTCTGCTAAAATCGCTAACCAATTTGCTACCATCCCCTTGCAATTTTTATGTCTCTTTATATCCTTTTACATACGAATTAGTTTATGAAACGGTTGACATTTTGATTCTGTAAGCGTATTATTTGCTAATCCGGTATGCGCTACCACTAACCATAAAATAATCGAGATTCAAGAATCAATAAACAAGAAAGGCCCTCTAAAATGGGGGCTTTTTCTTTAATCCGGGTTATGATATTATCTCCGGCATATCCGGTAATTTAGGGGCAGACGATGAATGAAATAAA
>Ga0187851_10001603_pt1 | contig 21447 bp, 16 predicted proteins | sample June2016WEW_6_10_FD_132997 | JGI IMG/M metagenome (GOLD analysis project Ga0187851, IMG submission 132997) | Peatland microbial communities from SPRUCE experiment site at the Marcell Experimental Forest, Minnesota, USA - June2016WEW_6_10 | ecosystem: Environmental > Terrestrial > Soil >...
CACGAAAGAGTCCCGCAAAATGCGGGTGTTTACTGGTTGGTACAAGGGGCTACCCCCCCCACGTTTTTTAGTCAAGTTCCTTGTTTTCAGTCGCTCCACATTCCATGGTCACGTGTAACCTATTGAACGCGAATACTTTATCGTCTAAAGTTGTCAAGAATTTAGGGTTGCGGGCGTGCTTGCTCTGCTTTCGGTGCAATCTGCAAAGCACGAGAAGCGGGCCGGGATCGACTTGGCCGGGGTTCTATCCTGGTGGGCAGCATATATCGAGTCTAGCGGTTGCGAAGAAATGATCTGCAAATCGGCGCGAAAAATCGAGGGCCTGGAATGTGAGAGATAGGCAGAGGCGGAGGCGGCGGGGGCTTGACAAGGCCCGTCGAAGATTGAGATTGGGATCGCTTCTCCCGATTGTGCTAATCTTTTTGAGGTGCGGGTGAAATCTTCGGCCCCGCGAAGCCGCCGCAAGAAAGCCTTCTGGCGCGGCTTATCCAACCCAGGGACGCGTAGCTCAACTGGCAGAGCATTCGGCTCTTAACCGACAGGTTGAAGGTTCGATTCCTTCCGCGTCCACCATTCCATGCAGTTGCTCGCCTCACCTCCGGGTTTGAATCCGTTTAGTTTAAGCCACGTATTCGCCAGAATTCTTGAGCAGGGGATGCCCCTCCGTTAGATACTGATCTCGATGTCTAACGGGGCAATTGCTGACCGGAATCCCAAAGCGGCCCCTCGCTGCTCGATCAATCGCGATTCGTATGCATTTCGGGCCGCATCGGCGTTTCTCATTTTCCTCGCTTGCGCTGGCGCGCTTTTCTTTCCCGGTGCGAGAGCACAGGGGTGGAATTGGCCCTCAGGTAATGATTCCCCAGTCCATGACTCCGACAGGCTGACTCCGGTCAGCGGAAAGACCGCGATCATCGAAAACGACGACGTGCGATTGGGCTTCGACTCTGTATCGGGCGCATTGGTCCAATTCGAGTACAAGAAAACCGGATGGAAAATTCAGACGGCCCCGGAGCTTGCGGAGTCCTTTCGGATTTTTGCGCCTACTGCGCAACGGTCTTACAACCCGATTCTCGGCGCACGTAATCAACTGAGCGCGATTGAAAAAGCGCCTGACGGGCAAAGCTTGAAACTCGTCTGGCGCTCGCTGAAGAGCGAATATCGGGGAATGCTCGACATGACTCTCACGGGCACCGTCTCGCTCGACGGTCCTGAGGTGAACTTTGATCTGCAGGTTCAAAACAACTCAGGCCTGACAATCTCCAGCATCGATTGGCCGGTGATTGGTTCACTTGGCAAGCCGAAAGCCGCGTCTGATATGCGGCGCATGGCTAATGAAGAACATGGCGGGCGTGAGGTGCCGATCTATCCCGTTTTTCGAAACGAGATGGGATACTGGGGTACTAATTTCCCGATTCAGATGGGAGCGGGACGTTACAACCTTGTCCTCGCTGGCGACCAGGGAATCTACCTTGGGACTCATGACACCTCGTATCAGGAAGTCACACGATATACGGTCGAGTTGAAGCCTGGATATAGCGACTCATTTGACGATCGGGTTCCGGACGATGTGGAGATCAGCACCCATCCTGTTCGAATCGTGACGAGTATCGAGCATTTTCCTTTCGTTCCTTCAGGAGAAACTGCAACCCTTGCCAGAATCGTAATTTGCCCGTTTCAGGGAGACTGGCATCACGGCGCCGATGTGTATCGCCGTTGGCGCGCCACCTGGTTTCATCGTCCCATCACCCCAGCCTGGGTCGAAAAGGTGAATTCGTGGCAGGAGCTCCAAATCAACTCCTCCGAGGACGACCTTCGCACAAAGTACACCGACCTCCCTCAGAGGGCAGCCGAAGCCGCGAAGGCAGGCATCGATGCAATTCAAATTGTTGGCTGGGCTAAAGGGGGACAGGATCGCGGCCTTCCATCGCATGATACCGACCCGCGATTGGGCACACATGAGGAGTTGAAGCAAGCGATCGCAAAAATTCAGGCGATGGGCGTCCACGTAGTTCTCTTCAACAAGTACCAGTGGGCCGACACCAGCACCGCCGCGTATGATCGCGAGCTCCAGAACCACATGGCGCACGATCCCAACGGCATCCCTTATCAATTTTCCGGGTACGGTTATCAGACCCCGGAACAGCTCGAAGATATCAATACTCGGAGACTGGCAGTCGCATGTATTCCCGATCCATTCTGGTTGAATCTGTCGGCAACAGAGTTTCGCAAGAGCATCGACCTCGGCGCCAGTGGCATCCTCTTTGACGATGTGGTCGATCATGCTGGCGCGGACTATTGCTTTAGTCACAAGAGCGGCCAGTTGGTCGCCAAATCGCTTTGGGCGGGAGACTCTATGCTCGGCGAGCGGCTGCGCCAAATCGTTGGGAGCACTGTCGGCCCGGAGAATTTTCTGTTGTCCGGTGAAGCGGCATACGACCTGGAGACTCGCTATTATTCATTGACCTATTCCCGTATTTCTCCCGGGTATATCCCTCTTGCGCGCTACAACGATCCCTTCCTCCCCATGATGATTGCGGTGACTGGATTTGACGATCGCGAGATGATCAATGAGGCCCTGCGGTATCGATTCATAATCAGTTACGAACCCTTTCACTTCAAAGGGAACCTCTCCGATTTTCCGCTTACCTTGAACTATGGTTTGAAAATGGACGAATTTCGCAAGAAATACCACGAATATGTCTGGGATGCTGAATTCCGCGACGATCAGGACGCCGATGTCACCGTGGAAGGCGAGCCCTTTCCTGGGTTCTCCACCTATCGTAGATCCGATGGCAGAAGAGCAGTCGTGGTTGTCAATTCTGATCGCCGGCCGTTGACGATAAACGTCGACCTTGGGAAAACAAGCGCAGTGTTGGAATGGGCGAGCCCCGAATCTCCAGAGCTTCATCCGTTTAGCGGGATCGTTGACGTGCCGGCGCGGTCGGCAGTCGTGGTCATGGAGCAATGACGAAACGCAGAGTGTAAAGCTTCGGCTAGGCGACGCGGCACGTGATTGCATGAGCGAACAGGGTCAAATCCGCGTTGGAATGTCGGGCTGGCGCTACGACGAGTGGCGCGAGACCTTCTATCCGGAAAAGCTGGCGTCGTAATTGGAAGTGCGCCGTACTTTTTGCCGGCGCCTTGATGAATATGGTTGACGGACCGCGCTGATGGCAGCAAATGTGGTCTTGCCGAGGGTTCGAGGAGTTGTGCACGAATGCCAGTAACCATTCGCGAGTTACCAACCTGACCGGGCTGAGCACCGACGGGGCATCGGGTTCTTGCAGCGAAAGCCGCATTGCATATCGTGTTTCCTTGCTGGATTCTGAGTTGACCACGAGTGACAGGGAGGAAAGCGGATGCGCGATTCGATTCTTAAGGTGTACGTCAAGTTGCAAAACTTCACGAGTAGCGAACAAGGTCAGGATCTGACGGAGTATGCCTTGCTGTTAACCATGATCTCGCTCGCGCTTACTAGCTCGATGGGCGGGATAGCGAAAGCCGTAAACCACGCCTTTGGCAATATCAGCTCCTCGCTCGCGTAACCAAGGGACAGCGCGCCAGGGGACATAAAGCGTGGCGAGACATCCACCGACGACGCAGTAGTGTCCTGAAGACTCGCTGCCTGAGATTCCATCGCGCGAGGTAGGCCCTCGCTTATCGCTTCGCGAAGAGCTTCTGTATTGGCCGGTCCTCTTTGTGACAAAATTGCATCAGCCGTCTGGGTAAGCTTCGCGGCGCGCGATTGCATGAGCGAACAGGGTCAAATTCGCATTGGAATGTCGGGCTGGCGTTACGACGAGTGGCGCGGAACCTTCTATCCGGAAAAGCTTGCTCAGCGGCGCGAGCTTGAATATGCCTCTCGCCAGCTCAACTCGGTCGAGTTGAACGGAACCTTCTATTCGTTGCAACGCCCGAAAAGCTATCTCCAGTGGACCAACGAGACACCCGACGATTTCGTTTTTGCGGTAAAGGGCACGCAATTCATCACCCACGTGCGCAGGCTCGAAAACGTCGCGGGTCCTCTCGCAAATTTTCTCGCCCAGGGCCTGTTGCGGATGGGCCGCAAACTTGGACCGATCCTCTGGCAGTTCCCGCCGAACTTCAAGTTCAACGCCCAGCTTCTTCAGGATTTTTTCGATCTGCTGCCGCGCACCCTCAAGCAGGCGGCCGTCTATGCGCGCCAGCGCGATGAGTGGATGGCAGATCGCTCATGGCTCGAAGTTGAAGAGGACCTTCCGCTTCGCTACGCCGTTGAAGCGCGCAACAAAAGCTTTGCCGTTCCCGAGTACATTTCTCTGTTGCGCAAGAATCAAATCGCGGTAGTTGTTGCCGATACCGAGAAGTGGCCGCGGATGATGGATATTACGGCTAACTTTGTTTACTGCCGCCTGCACGGGAACGAAGAGCAATATCCCAATGGCTATGACGCCGAGGGCATTGATAGCTGGGCGCACAGAGTTCTCGCCTGGTCGCGCGGAGAAGAAGTGACCGACGGTGAGCGGGTGCATCCTGAGCCCGGTTCGAAACAGGCCTTGCGCGATGTGTTTGTCTATTTTGACGACGACGTCAAAGTGCGCGCGCCGTTTGACGCCCAGGCCATGACGCGGAGGATTGCGGAACTCTTCGGCGCGTCCTAGAACTGGTTGCATAAATATGGTTTTCGAAAGGGCACGACTTTAGTCGTGCTGTGAAAGCCGCATAAACATTGGGCTTTAGCCCCCGGAGAGGATTCTTTCATCGCCCCGAGCTGTTTATGCAACCGGATCTACGCCGTTTTGCGCTTGCCTGCAGCCTTGCCCTGCGACTTGACGAGTTGCAGTTTCTTGGCAGGTGGCGTTTTCTCGCTCTTGGGCGGTTTCTTTCCCAGCTTCGCGTCCTCACCCAGGCTCTTGCGCAGCGCGTCCATCAGATTGATGACCTTGCCTTGCTGCGGCTTCTGTTCTTCCTCCTCCGGCAGAGGCATGTTATTCACCTTCGCCTCGACCAGCGCCTTCACGGCTTCCTCGTAGCCGTCGTGGAACTTGCTTAGATCGAGTTTGCTGCTCATCTTCGCGATCAGGCTTTCGGCCAGCTGCAGAGAGTCGGCGTCGATGGCCGTGGCTTTGATGTCGCGGAAGTAGTCCTGGCTGTTGCGCAGTTCGTTCTGAAAGCGAAGCGTGTACGCGATCATCCCGCGGTCGCCATTGTTGGAGGGCACCACAGCGATGATGTTCTCGCGGCCTGAGAACGCGACTTTGCCAATCGCGATCTTGCCGGTCTTCACCAGCGCCTCTCTGATCACATTGAAGGTCTCAGTCTGAGAATCGTTTTCCGGCAGCACGAAATACGGTTTCTCCACGTATTCGGGATTCAGCTCTCCTCTGCCGACAAACTGCGAAACCGCGATCGTGTGTTTCGAGGGCACGCGAAGATTTTCGAGCTCCGAGGGCTCGATGATCACATACTGGCCCTTCCGATACTCGTATCCCTTCACGATCTCGTCTTTGTCGACCGCGGTCGTTGCCTCGTTGTTCTCCGCGGCGCTTTCCAGCACCTTCTGATGACGAATGCGTTCGCCGGTACTGCGGCTGATCTGGTGAAAGCTGATCTGGCTCTTCGACTCGGTCGCGACATAGAGTCCAACGCCGAAAGAGACAAGCGATATCTGGATGTTTCCCGTCCAATAGGGACGCGCCATAAGACCCCCGGAGCAGGTTGGGGCACCCGCTCGACTGCGTAGAATCTGGAGTTTATCGCAAGTCGATCTTTCGGTGAAGCGAAATTCTGTCGAAGCTGATTACTTGATTAAGTAGAAGTTAGTTACTTCGCCTTGTCTTCGCTCGCCCGCGTTCGCTCTTGCGCGGAATTCTATTTCTCGATTTTCACACCCATTGAATGGAGAGCGTCGGCCGTCAGCCGTTGCGGAGCCTGGAGCATTTCCAGCCACGGATCGCGGCGCAAGCGCTTCTTCCAATCGCCGAAATCGGAAACATGAAATGCCGGTCTGGTCGAGGCCTTCAGTTCCTTCCACTCCAGCGGGACGGCAACAGGAACGCCTGGCCGTGCCCGCGTCGAAAATGGCGCGACGGCCGTCGATTCGCGATCGTTGCGCAGGTAATCGAGATAGATCCGGTTTTTGCGCACCGCTTTCGACATATTCGTGGTGTATAGGCCGGGATTGTTTTTCTCCATCTTGACCACGACCGCATACGCAAAATTCTTGATGACTGACCAGCCGTACTCCGGCGCCATGGCCACCACAACGTGCAGGCCTTTTCCGCCAGTGCTCTTCACGTAGCTGGTAAGTTTGAGTTGATTCAGCCGCTCCCGCAGCTCTTGCGCGGCAGCGGCCAGGTTAGCCCACGAAACCGCCTCATCGGGATCCAGGTCGAAAATCATGCGATCCGGCGTATCCACCGCATCGTTCTTAGATCCCCATGGATGAATCTCCAGCACCGCCATCTGCGCCATCCCCACTAACCCATCCACGGAATCCAACGTCAGGAAATCCTCTTTCTTGCCGGTCTTCTTGTTCGCGATCGCAACCGTGTGCACCCCAGTTGGCAACCCACCGCTAACGTGCTTCTGGAAGAACGCTTGTTTGCCAATGCCGTCGGGACAGCGCAACACACTCAGCGGCCGGTCGGCAATCTGGGGCAGCATGTGGTCGGCCACCGCGACGTAATACTCGGCCAGTTGCTGCTTGGTCATCCCGCTTTCGTCATCGAGGATCTTCTTGGGATGCGTGAGCGTCAGTACGGCGTCTGGTTTGCGGTCCGCTTCAGCGCGCCGCCGTCCGCCTGCGGACCTTGCAAAAAGAACCGTTGGCGCAGATGCCGCGCCTTTCTCTTCAACCAATTCGCGCACCACCTCGCTCGCCGGTTTGTCTTCGCGAAGGCCCTTGAACGACGACTGGCGGATGAGGTTGTCGTTTGTCCAGCGATTGAACGCCACCTCTGCGACCAGCTCCGGCTTCACCCAAATGGCGCCTGTCCTGGCTTCGCGCGGCAGCTCACCGAAACTCGGAGCCTTCTCGACCAGCGCATCCAAGCGGACGCGAAGCATGCGTTCCACTTCACGCGAGAAGCCCGTCCCACAGCGTCCGGCATAGAGCAACTTGCCCCCCTCGTAATATCCCAGCAGAAGGGCCCCGATCCCCTTGCCGGTCTTTGCCAGTGAGGTAAATCCACCGATCACAAACTCCTGCTTCGTTGTCGCCTTCATCTTGAGCCACGAACTCCCCCGTCCTGAAGTGTATGGAGCTGAGGTGAGCTTGGAAACGATTCCCTCGGCGCCGAGTTCGGCAGCCTTCGCAAATACCAGATCGCCGCGCGCTTCTATGTGTTCGCAGAGCCTGAGTGCCGAATTGCTTTCCGTCTGAGAGAGCAGCATCTCCAGAATCTGCTTTCTCTTCAGCAACGGGAGCCCGCGAAGATTGTGACCGTTCAGGTGCAGGATGTCGAAGGCGAAGTACAAAAGATCGGCGTGCTTCCCATCCTGAAAGGCTGCCTGCAGATCCGAGAAGCTGCTTCTCCCCGTCTCGTCAAGCACCACCACCTCGCCATCCAGGATGGCGCTTTCAACCCCGAGGCTCGAGGCAGCTTGCGCAATTGCCGGCATGCGCGCGGTCCAGTCCAGCCCTTTGCGGGTGAACAAACGCGCCTTCGCAACCTTGCGCCCGCCTTGCGAGCTGGTTTGCACGTGCACCTGGATGCGGTATCCGTCGAGCTTTAACTCGTGAACCCAATCTTTACCATTGGGCGTCGATCGCGCCTCCTCGGCGAGCTGCGGGGGAATAAAGCCCGGAAACTTCTCCCGCAGAGTTCCGCGCAGCAAGCGAGCGAGCGACCTATGAAGTTGCGCCGCGCCGCGTTTTTTTTTAGCCTCCGATCTTGTTTCGGGCTCCTTCTTTGGCTCGCGAAGGCCCTGCCCCGAGTCCCACACATGATCCTTGCTTTCCGCGATCTGTTCCATGGTTCGCTGCGTGAGCGCGCTGTCGGGTTCCAGGTCCGTGATTGCAGGGCTGCCTTCGGGTTGAGCGAATTCGTCTCGCTCTTTGATCAGCAGCCAGTTTGGCTTGGCCGAACGATCCGTGTCCCGGCGCCGCATGCGCACCAGAACCCACTTGCCTTTCAGCTTGGTTCCCTTCAGGATGAACTTCAGATCGCCCTTTTCCAAAAGCCGATCGACGTCCCCAAGCGGCTCCCATTCCCCAAAGTCCCACAGCATCACCGTTCCGCCACCATACTGGCCCTTGGGGATGGTTCCCTCGAAGCCTCCATATTCCATCGGATGATCTTCGACCTCGACGGCCAGGCGCTTATCGCCGGGATAGTAACTCGGTCCTTTGGCGACAGCCCAGCTCTTGAGTACGCCTCGCCAGCCAAGCCGGAAGTCGTAATGCAGTTGCCGCGCGGAATGCTTCTGAACCACAAAGGGCAGTGAGCCCGCACCCTTGGCGCTCGTGCCGCCGCGTGGTTCCGCAGTGATCTGGAAATCGCGCATCGCACGATAACGCGCCAATTGGCGATCGACTTCCTTAGCCGGCGTAGAGCGGGATTTGGCGCGTGGGGTCATCCGATGGCTCCCACAAAAGCACTGAATCTCGACGTCACCTGTTCGATAAAGTCTTCGCGGTTAGCTTTTGCCATCAGTTCGTGGCCGGCTCCGGCAATAGGCAGCAGTTCGGTTCGCGCCGGGGTCATACGCAACGCCGATTCCATTTCCGACATGGTACCGAATCCATCCCGTGTGCCGTGCACGAACAGCGCCGGAGTTTGCAGCGAGGGGAAATGTTTCGTGCGCATCTCCGCAGGCTTCTTCGGCGGATGGAGAGGATAAGAAAGCAGGAGAAGGCTTTCAACCAACTCCGGCTCGGCCGCAGCCAGAATGGACGCCTGTCTCCCTCCATAGGAATGACCGCCCAGGAAGAACGGGCCGGCGCTCAGCCTGCGCATCGCGGCAACAGCCTCTCTCAACCCTGCCTGATCGCGCTCCGCACTGCCGCGGGGCGGCGGGCCGTGCGGGCGAAGCTGACGAAAGGGAAGATCGCAACGAAGCACAGTCCAACCCTCTGAGGCGAACCCATCCGCCAGTCGCGTCAGCAGCGGGGACTCGCAATTGGCGCCGGCGCCATGCGTCAGAATCAAGCAATTCGCGCCGGGGTTCGTTGATGGATACAAGAATCCTCGAACCGACGCGTCCTTGTTCGACAAATCGGAGAATGCCTGGCAGGTGCGCATGGCGGTTTCCATTGTAAGTACGATGCCTGCCGCACGCACCACCGGCAGCACACGCGGCCATTCCCTCATCGTGGTCGGCAAACTCCCACAGCTTTTCACTTTGTGACCAACTGCGTTCGGCCTGTGACCAACCGCCCCAAAGCCGGTCTGTGGCGGCGTGTCAGCGATGTGAGCGATGCCCGTAAGCAGCTCAAAATAAATAACATTCGCCTATCCTGAGAGTCTAGTTCGCAGTTGCGCGGCTGCTTCGTTCGATCACGAATCATTCCCCGCAAGCAACCGACAGGAGACTTACCATGACGCGCACCGGAAAGAGTGTTCAGCGAACGTTCGTTATAACCGTTCTCGTGACGGCTGTGATTCTCGCTGCAACTGCGAACGGATTCGCGGCTGCCGGCGGAGCCGCCGACGTCCCATCCGTGAAGGCCGCACCCGAGCCGCGATCCGTCGCCGACCAAATCAAACTGGCGAACGATTACTTCGCGGGCCACGGCGTCGCCCAGGACCTGAAGCGATCAGCTTATTGGTTCAAGAAGGCAGCCGAGTCCGGCGATCCGCATGCCGAGGCGCAGATCGGCTACTTTTACGACGCAGGTATTGGCGTCGAAAATGACCCGAAGATCGCCGCGCACTGGTATCAGCTTGCCGCGGCCGGGGGGCTGTCAATGGCAAAGGTGAACCTCGGCCTTTTGTATCTGTGGGGAACCGGCGTCGAGCAAAACCAGCAGCTTGCCATGCAGCTCTTCCGCGAAGCCGCTGCAAATAACAGCGGATTGGCTGCCTGCGATCTAGGTGATGTCTTCTACCTTGGAATCGGAGTTCCTGAAGACAAAACGCTAGGTGAGCAGTGGTATGCGAAAGGCGCCGCCTTGCACAATCCGCAGGCACAGTACGACCTGGGAATGCTGTTTTTCAATCAGAAGGATCATGCCCACGACCCCCGCAAAGCCGCAGGCTTATTCAGAGAGTCAGCCGAGGCCGGCTATGTTCCCGCCATGGCCTCATTGGGGCTGTTGCTGGTTCGCAATCCCGAGCTTGCCGGCTCGCAGAGCGAAGCAGTCGATCTCCTCAGCCAGTCGGCCGAGGCAGGTGTCTGGAAGTCATCGATGATCATGGGAGTGCTGGCACGCGACGGCAGAGGAGTTCCCGCCGACCCCAGCCAGGCCTACTACCACTTCCGTCTCGCCGCGCTCCAAGGCGGCAACGAAGCAAACGGCGTCCTCGACAACGACCTGAGGCTTCTATCCGCGCGGCTTGGGCTGGCTCGGACCACGTCCCTCAATTCCCGCGCGGAAGATTGGTACCGCCAGCACCATCTGGTCTTGACCTTCGTCTATAAGGAAAGCGTGCATGGGACCCTTTTCCCAAACTATGCCATCGCCGAGCCCCAACGCGGGGCCCACGCATCGCAGATGATCCCGGCGTTTACGAATTGACACCAAAACAACCATTGTTCGTCTCTTGAGGCCAGTGACAGTTCGATTCCTGCCGTCGAAGCGGCGCTTCCCACGACGCTTCGGCGGCAATTCGTGCGCCATCGCAGTGTTTTCGCTCTTTCGCAATCGGCGCGACCTTTTATCTTAAGAACGGAGAAACATGCCTGCAGCCGAACACATTCGTGACCGGTCTATGTCGCAGAGCAGGGACACCGCGCCGCGCAAGAACTCATTCCTGATGCACCCGGCCTTCTTTATCCCTGCCTTCACTTTGCTCGGGCTCTTGTTTGCCACTCAGGAGTGGATCAATGCTCACCACATGAGCTACGAAATCAGCGCGGCCGACATCTTCGAATCCTGGGGTATCCAGTACTTCTTATGGGGAGTGATCTGGTGGCTGCTTTTGCGGCAGTTTCGATCCTTCATTCAAGAAGCAAGCCTGCCGCAAATGTTCACCATGGTTCTTCCCGCCAGCCTGGTTATCTGCTTGCTCGAAGAGATGGTCTACGTCGTCCTCGTCCCCAAGGTCCCAAGGCACATTGCTAACCTTTCTTATTGGCATCGGGTGGAATGGAATTATACGGGCGATTTTGTCGAAAGCATGGCCATCTTCTGGGGCGGGTTCTTCTTCTTCCGTGGAGTCAGCTACTACCATCGCCTGCGCGAGAAGGAGTCAGTCGCTGCGCAGCTTCAGGTGCAACTGGCCAATGCTAGGATTGCTGCGCTTCGCATGCAGCTCAATCCGCATTTCCTGTTCAATACCATGAACAGCATCTCCAGCCTGATGCGCATCGATATCGACGCCGCCGACGATCTGCTGGAACAACTCAGCAGCTTGCTGCGTATGACCCTGGAGCGGAAAGACGTTCAGCTGATTCCACTGCACGAGGAAATTGAATTCACCGAAACTTATCTGGCCATGCAAGACAAGCGTTATGCGGGGCGCGTCACGCGGACCGTCTCGGTTGATCCGGGGCTCCACGATGCGCTCATTCCTGCCATGATCTTGCAGCCGATCGTCGAAAATGCCTATGCCCACGGCCTCTCGAAGTTGGACCGCGGCGGGCAGCTTGCCATCGAAGTTTCAAAAGACGGCCATCGGGTGAAGGCCCTGATTACCAACAGCGGACTCGGATTGAACGGCTTCCAACCTCAGTTTCGGGAAGGGCAAGCCGACGGCTACGGCGTTGGCTTGACCAACGTCAGAAACCGGCTGCGCTTGCATTATGGCGAAGCCTGCGCCTTCTCGATTCGCGAGCTCGATCGAAGCCACGTGCAGGTTTCCATGGTTCTTCCATTGCAGCTTTCGGCGGACGCCGCTGAAAGCGTGACAAGGTTTGGTGCGTGATGATTCATGCGGTAGTAGCAGACGACGAGGTCCTTGCCCGGCAGAAACTCCGCCAATTACTTCGCGACGACCGCGACGTTGAGATTGTTGGCGAATCGGCGACGGCGCTGGAAACCATCGAGTTGGTGCGTGCAGCCGGTCCCGAACTCCTGTTCCTCGACGTTCACATGCCGGGCATGGATGGCTTCGATGTGATGGGAGCCCTGGCCGAGCACAAAGATAAGCAGCTTCCGCGCGTCATCTTTACCACTGCGTACGACCAGTACGCCGTCCGCGCCTTCGAGGTCAACGCGGTAGATTACCTGCTGAAGCCATTCACAGCAGAGCGCTTACGTACCGCCGTTCAGCGCGTCCGCGAACAAACAGCCAGGCCGTCGGAACCTCCCAATGGCAACGGAACCAGCCCTGGTGTGAGCTCTCTCTACACCAATCGCATCGTCTTTAAATCGCGCGGCCGCATCCTCTTCCTTCCCGTCAGCGACGTCCGCTGGATCGGGGCAGAAGGCAATTATGTTCGGCTTTGCACCTCGAATGAGATGCACCTGCTGCGTGAAACCATGGCCCATCTCGAGGAACGGCTCGATCCCCGGGGATTTCTCCGCGTCCACCGCTCCTTCATCGTCAATTTGAAGTATGTGAAAGAAGTGCGCAAAGAGGCCAGCGGCGACTCCGTGGTGGTGATGGATAGCGGCCATAAGGTCGCCCTCGGCCGCAGTTATCGCGTGGCGCTGAACCGGCACCTCCATTAGATCAGGCGGAAGCACCGGCGGAATGGCCGGCAGCGACTGCGATTTGCGGTATCCTAGGAAGGCGCGCCCGTAGCTCAGCTGGATAGAGCGAATGCCTCCGGAGCATTAGGTCGGGAGTTCGAATCTCTCCGGGCGCACCATTTTCACTCTCGGCAGTCCGAAAGCGCCAAGGGTTCTGTCGGCGCAGCATAACTCGTCACATAACCCGCAGTTACCCGGGCAAATCCTGCCCCGCTATCCTTCCCCTCCATGCAAGCCCAGCCGGGCAGCAAGCCGTTCCAAATTAGTTCTTGACTTTCTTTGACTTGTGCGGATACTTAGGTGGGTCGGGTGTGGACGACTCCACGAGTGGAACCCAGTTACGATCTCCCATCCGGCCAGGCGTACTGAGTCGCCCTGCGGCGTAAGTTGATTCGGCCAAAGCGCAGACCAATGAGGGTCGGCACATCGACCCCTGATCGAGCGGACTGCGCACAAGGCGTGGAAGCGGGTTCCGCTGTTTCTTCCAAGAACTCGATGTCCTTACCCCGTCTGCAGCCTCTAAGGGTTCGTGATCCCCATTGGGGCCATCGATTCGTGAAATCGAGACCTGGGAATTGGCTTCGGTCAGAGTTTTCTCGTTTGCTGCGATCACAGACATAAGAGCGAGCGTTCGTCTTTGGGAAAGGAATTCATGGCTTCCACCCTTGGCGTTGTGAAGTTGTTTGATCAGCAATCTCAAAGGATCAAGCGCATTGTCGAAGAAGAATTCTCCGGCTATTCAGCCGCCTTCGATCGGACCGCTTGGCCGATGGTTCAATTCCGCCTTCAGGACCAACATGGTGCCTTATGCTCGCTAAAGTCGTTGCACTTCTCCATCTCTGAGCTCCAGGAATTCTCCGACTCCAGGCTTCGGGCCGCGATTCAAAAGCTGCGCTCGTACTCAAAAATCTGATCGACTGCGCGACCCGCCAGAAAAAAACCCAGCCTGATTTCGCTCGTTGCGACAGCCACACTGAGCCTCAATTCGTGCAGGGACAGCAAACACGCAACCAAAAGGTTGCAATTAGCGCAAGTCTGGATTATCATGCAACCATGAGGTTGCCTATTATGGAAAATAAGATCGAGAAGCAAGTTGAGCTCAAGGCTCCCCTGGCTCGGGTCTGGCGCGCCCTCACCGACTACCGCGAGTTCGGCGAGTGGTTCCGCGTCGCCCTCGATGGGCCTTTCGTCCCCGGGCAGATTTCGCGCGGCCACATCCTGCATCCCGGCTACGAACATATCGTCTGGGAAGCCATGATCGAGAAGATGGAACCGGAGCATCTGTTTTCGTTTACCTGGGCACAGGTTCGCTACCACGACAAGTCCCGCTACTCATCCGACTACTCCAGTGCCCCACGGACGCTGATCGAGTTTCGCCTACGGCAGACGGCTGCCGGGACGCTGCTTACGGTTACTGAATCCGGCTTCGAAAATGTTCCCGCCGAGTGGCGCGGCGATGCCATGCGCGGCAACGACGGCGGCTGGGCACAGCAGATGCTGAATGTGGAAAAATATGTCGCGGAAAAACTCTGAGGGCCATGCCCGGCAGCCGGCGCCCGCGCTTGTCTTCGCCGCGTTGGGCGACAAAACTCGCCTCGCGCTGGTCGCCCGGCTCAGCGTAGGCCTGCCCTCGTCGATCGCGCAACTGACCGTGGGCTCGCGGCTCACGCGGCAGGCCGTCACCAAGCACTTGCGCGTGCTCGAGCGGGCGGGCATCGTGTGCAGCACGCGCCATGGCCGCGAAAGCCTCTTCGCGCTCGATCCGGAGCCCATGCGGCGAATGGAGGATTACCTGGAATCGGTCTCGCGCCGATGGGATGAGGCGCTGGCTCGGCTCAAACTGTTCGTCGAAGAATGAAGATGCTGCAACGCATCGAGCGCTGCTTAGACGTTCAGCCTCCGCATGTACTCGGAGTCGATGCGCAGCGCCTGCATCGCATCGATCTCGAACTCTTCCTGTTCGATGAAGTAGTATTTAAGCCCCGTAGCGGCGCGCATGATGGGCGCATAGTCAATGGTGCCGCGGCCTAGTTCTGTGGAGTGCATCTGTCCGCTCGCACCGGCGATCATGTCTTTTACATGCATCAACTGGAACCGCTCGGGAGATTTTCTCAGATAGTCGAGAGGGTTATGCCCTGAGGCCACCACCCAACCGCAATCCATTTCAAACGTCACCAGTTTAGGGTCAGTCAGGCGCAGCAGTTCGTCGTACACCACAACGCCATCGAGAACGGCAAACTCCGGCACATGATTGTGCACGCCCAATGTCATGCCCGCGTCCTTCACCTTTTCGCCGATGCGATTCAGTTCGCCCGCAACCCAGCGCCAATCGTCGAGAGTCTGCGGACCTTTTGCAGCGGGATCGCGGTGCATCCCTCCCGACGAAGAGCACACGATGTACTCAAGACCCAGCGACCGGGCGTAGTCGATCCATTGGTCCAGGTGCGTCTCCAGCTCACTCAGCGTATGGTGGGTGCCCACACAGCGCAGCCCGGCCGTGTCCATGGCGCGGCGGAAATCGGCCGCGCTTCGATCGAAGTAACCCGCCGCCTCAACAACCGAGTACCCAGCCGAGTGCAATTGTGCGAGAGTGCCTGCAAAATCACCGGGTAACTGATTTCTCACGCTGTAAAGCTGCAATCCGATGGGCATGCGCAACGGCGCGCTATGGATCTGCGACGCGGCGGCGCTCGCCGCGACCATTCCTGCTGCCTGCATAAATGCTCTGCGTGACGTCGCCATGTTGGTAATTCCCTTCCAATGCACAGTTCAGCCAACGATGGTCCGGGTGCCTTCGTCCCATGTAGCTGCGCTGTGGTGAAAATAAGAATAATTGGCCATGTGGCACGCGATCGCCGCATGGTTGCCGAAGATCTCGTTCTCCACCACCGGTTCGCGCGACTCGACGGCCCGAAAGAACGCCGCCAGGTGGTCCGCCGTGTCGTCGTAGCCCGGCGCGGCGGCGTAGGTTTCCACCTCTGCCAAACCTGCCGCCGGCTCCGGATGCGCCGCATTCCAGTCGTCGAGATATTGCTTCTTGGCGGCCGTGCTCCATCCGTTCAGCGAGTAACCTTCCGGCTGCGGCCGCGTATCCTGCGGGGACACGGTCAGCGTGTTGCCGTTGATCGTCATGGTTGCTTCTTTGCCGTAGAAAATAATGGGCTCGCCCTGCGCATTGTTTTGGTTGCAGTGCAGGTTCACCGTCACGCCGTCGTAATCGTAGAGCGTCGCGAGGAGGTCGGGGAAATCGCGCCCATCTTTGAAGTAACTGAGACTTCCGCTCGATTGCGCCCGCTTTGGCGCTGCGTTGATTCCGCTCACGCACTGAATTCCCGAAAGCAAATGAACATACAGGTCTCCAGCCACTCCTTCGCCGTAGTCGGCGAAACATCGCCAGCGGAAGAATCGCACTGCGTCGAATGGCCGCTGGGGCGCGTCACGCAAAAAAGCCTTCCAGTCGATGCTCTGTTCGCTCGCATCGGGCGGAATCGGATAAACCCACGCCCCCGACGGCGAGTTACGGTCGGAATGGCCTTCGATGTAAGTGACTTCGCCCAGGCTGCCCGACAAGTAGATCTCGCGGGCCTTTTTGTACACGATGTTGCTCACGCGCTGGCTGCCCACCTCAAAGATGCGATGGTTCGCCTTCACCGCGTCTACCATGGCAAACCCGTCGGCCACGTTGTGCGACATCGGCTTTTCGCAATAGACATCCTTGCCCGCCGCCAGGCAATCCATCACCACCGCCCGGTGCAGGTGATCTGACACCGCGACGATCACCGCATCGACGTCTTTGCGATCCAGCAGCGGGCGGTAATCGCCCACCGCCGGTACATCCGCGCCGTACGCTTCTAACCCTGCCTTGCGATGCATTTCATACAGATCGGCCGTCGCCACCAGTTCGCCGGAAGCCACTTTGCGGGCGGAGCGCAACAGGTCGCAACCGCGAATTCCCGTCCCGATACTCACAAAACGAATTTTTTGGCCGCCAGAACGCCCCTGCGCGTCGAGAAACGGGGCTTCAAGCAGCCTGGCGCTTACCGCCGCGCCGGCGCCCAGACGGACAAAGTCTCGTCTGGTAAGCAAGTCTTTCTTCATTTTGTCCCCCCGAAAAGCCGCCCCAATTCTCTCTTACCGCCCGGCACTTGTCCACATGCGAAAATTGAGCATCCTTAGACGCCGCAAACTCAATTTCGCTTCGCCCCCGGCCGAAGTTTTTTGGTTGGAGACGCGCCAGTCTCCGGTGCCGAAAATCTTTCTTCGCCCTCCCGCAACCTTCTCAGTTCAGGTGTGTTTGTTCCACTGCGTCGAAGGTGAATGGCGCCAACGGTGAAACGGTTCTCGCCGCGATTCATCTAACAGTGGACGAGGTTGAGTGCGACCAAAGTCTGCGAGAAATGCATCGCAGCGGGCGCCTCACAAGGAGAAGTATCAATGAAAATCCCCACACTTAAACTCGCTGTCTGGGCGGCCGCTGGCATGTTCGTTACGGTTCCCGCGGCATTTGCAGCAGACAATAACACGCAGCAGGGCCAGGGCAGCGCCGTGGTCACCGTAGTGAACGGGCAGGAGCTTCCCGGCGGCATTCCCCAACAGGCGCTGCAACTGAAAGTCGACGGAAAAGAATCCACCATCACGGGCTGGACGGCACTTCGCGGGCCGCAAAGCAAGGTCGAGCTGGTGGTCTTGATTGACGACGGAGCGCGCACCAGCCTGGGCACTCAGCTCAGTGAGATCGCCAAGTTCATCGGCGGCCTGCCGCCCAACGCCGAAGTCGCAGTCGCCTACATGATGAACGGCCGCGCCGCGTTCAGCGGCCCGCTCACCGGCGATCGCGCCACGGTTGAGCGCCAGTTGCATCTGCCCCTGGCGGGAATGCCGGGCATCAACGCCAGCCCGTACTTCTGCCTCTCCGATCTCGCCAAGCACTGGCCGTCGCAGAACACGAGCGCGCGCCGCGAGGTGGTGATGGTTACAGACGGCGTAGATAACTACGATCGCCGCTTCGATCCTCAGGATCCGTACGTGCAGGCAGCCATCGATGACGCGGTTCGTGCGCGCCTCGTCGTCTACTCAATCTACTGGACCAACTCGGGCCGCTTCGACAGCAGGATGTACGGCGCCAACGCCGGCCAGAACCTTCTTGCTGAAGTGACTGAAGCGACCGGCGGCAACAGCTACTGGATGGGCTTCGGCAATCCGGTCTCGTTTCAGCCGTACTTTGCCGATATCGACCGGCGGCTCGACAACCAATACGAGCTTGACTTTATGACGCCCGTCGGGAGCAAGCCGCAGATCGAGAATCTGAGACTGAAGCTGAATGCGCCGGCTAAAGTGGATGCACCCCAGCAGGTGTACGTCCACAGCGGCGAGTAATCGCAACGGCTCGAGGGCTCGATGCATTGAACAAAGGGCGCAGGCCGTGAGGCTCGCGCCCTTCGCACTTTGCCGAAGGAATCGTCCGCTAACCCCAATAGGAAGGGTCCCCTTCAGGCGTCTCCTCCACCGGCCGGGCCATAATCTCTGCACCCCGTGCTGACCTGTGCGAATCTAGATGTAGGTAAAGATGATTTGAGGTGCGCAAGGGTTTTGCTTGCCTGGCTCATCTGCCTCAAGCCGCACTTCCCCGGCCATTTGCAAGGTATTAGAACGCCAGCCACTGACGGAGAGTACTTTTGTCAGCGAGTACCGCGACATTGCCCCCCGCCGCGGGTGCTGATGCAGCGCCTAAAGCGGTTGTAGAGAATCCGAATCTTTCCGTTCCGGTCGCGTGGAAGCCAAGGGTGAACCCCTGGCTGATCGCCATGACCGTGGCGCTGGCTGCGTTCATGGAGGTGCTCGATACTTCCATCGCCAACGTAGCCCTCCCCCACATCGGCGGCTCTCTCGGCGCCAGCAACGATGAAGCGACCTGGGTGCTGACCAGTTACCTGGTCTCAAACGCTGTGGTGCTCCCGCTGGGCGGTTGGATCTCCAGCCTGATCGGCCGGCGCAACTTCTTCGTTCTCTGCATCACCGGCTTCACTGTTTCAAGCTTTCTCTGCGGCGCGGCTCCATCCCTGCCCATCCTGCTTCTTTGCCGCGTGATGCAGGGAATGTTCGGCGGTGGCATGCAGCCCATGGCGCAGGCCATCATGGCCGATTCGTTCGAGCCCCACAAGCGAGGCCAGGCATTCGCCCTTTATGGCCTGGTTGCCGTACTCGCTCCTTCCATCGGTCCCACCCTCGGCGGCTGGATCACCGACAACTTCTCGTGGCGCTGGATCTTTTTCATCAATATCCCCGTCGGCATTCTCGCTTTCATCCTGGTCACGCGTCTCGTCGAAGATCCGCCGTGGATCAAGGCTGACCCGTCGCGCATCCGCAACATGGATTACGTCGGCCTCGGATTCCTCGCCATCGCCATGGGCGGTCTGCAGATCATGCTCGACAAGGGCGAAGAAAACGACTGGTTCGCGTCGCCGTTCATCTGTTTCTTCGGCGTTCTTTTCGTTGTCGGTATCATCGGGCTCTTCGTGTGGGAATGGAACCACAAAGATCCCCTCATCAACCTGCGCCTCTTTCGCTATCGCAATTTCGCCATCTGCTGTTTCCTCATGATGCTGGTGGGTGGCGTGCTCAACGCCAACACCGTTCTGCAACCGCAGTTTACTCAGCAACTGTTGGGATATACGGCAACCACCGCCGGCATGGCGCTTACCGCCGGCGGATTCGCGCTGGTTGTCATGATGCCCCTTGCCGGCTTCGCCACCGGCAAGTATCCGGCGCGGTATCTTGCCGCTTTCGGCTTCACCATGCTCGTTATCACTTTTCGCTACGCCGCCGACGTGACCAACCTGCAGATGAGTTTCGCTGAAAACTCCTGGCTGCGCGTGGTCCAGATGCTCCCTCTGCCCTTCTGTTTCATCTCCATCACCACCGCCGCCTACGTCGGCATGCCCCAGAAGGAGTCAAACCAGGTCGCCGGCCTCATCAACTTTGTCCGAAACATCGGCGGCTCCATTCTCATTGCCATCACCAATGCCCAGGTCACCTCCCGCTCCATGTGGCACGAGCAGCACCTGCAGCAGGCCATGCAACCGGGCTCGGTTGGCTACGATCTGCACGTCAGGGCGCTTACCGGTTTCTTCAATGGCGCAACCGGAGGCGCCAACGGCGCCGGCATGGCTCTGGCCCAGATCTACAACCAGCTCAACGACCAGGCGCGCATGCAGGGCTACCAGGATGTCTATATGGAGCTCTCCTACGCTTCGATCCTGCTCGTCGTACTGGCCTTCATGCTCAGCAAGAACAAGCCCGGCGGGGGCCCCAGCGGCGGAGGCGTCCACTGACGCCCTCCACCGCGAGTCCCGCGCGAGTAATCCCCGCATTGGCTGGGCCGGCCGGCCCAGGCAGGCATTTCAGCCTCTAATCTCGCCCAACCTTCGCGCAATTTCCCGTAATTCGCTGTGTTCCAGCGCATAGCCCTTTCCTGGCGATCGGGCCTATAATTCCTCGCAGAATCTCGAAACGAAAAGAAGATGCCCATTAGCTGACATCGATCCAGGAGGGTTTTTCATGTTGAAGTCGTCGTTGCTCCTTTTCGCAGCGGTTTTGTTGGTTGTTGTCTGCCTGCCTCTGCGGGGCCGCACCCCCCAGCAGGGCACACCCGCTCCGGCGGTCGAGCAGCAACCCGCGGTAACGCCTGCTCCGCCAGTGCAGGCCAAGAATCCCGTCAAGCCGACCGCTGAGTCGCAGGCCAAGGCCAAGGGCCTCTACCAGATCGATTGCGCGCTGTGCCACGGCGACAACGGCAACGGCCAGACTGACCTGGCCAAGAGCATGGAACTGACGATGGAAGACTGGTCGAACCCCTCCACGCTGGCCAACAAGACTGACGCCGACCTGTTCGCGGTCATCCGCAACGGCAAAGGAAAGATGCCTCCCGAGGACGCCGCCCGCGCCAAAGACTCCGATGTTTGGAACCTGATCATCTACATCCGTAAATTCGCCAGCAATCAGCCGGCTCCGGCAGCACCCGTCGCAGCGCCGGCCTCTCCGGCTACGCCCAACCAATAACTGGGGGCAGGTGCCCCACGTCTCGATTTTGGAACGTGGGATCGCACCAATCCCCCAAGCCGGGTGCCCCCAGTCCCTCGCATTTGGGGACCGGGGAGACCACCTTATCGAGACGCGAAACGCCGGCGCACGAACTCGACACACCGCCCTCAACTCAGCACAAAAAAGGGGTGCCCCACCCTCGCGACGTACTTGTTTTTGTCGCTAGGGTGGGATCGCACAAAGTCGACTCACTGTCCGCAACTCAGCACGAAAAAGGGGAGTGCCCCATCCTAAAAAGCGTTTTTGACGTTTAGGGTGGGATCGCACGAAGTCGCCGTTGCCCTCTCGACTCAATACGAATACGGATGGGATCGCACAAATCCGCAACCCCGCTAACTCCGCCCCATCCGCTATCCTGAAGCGGCCATGTCCACTCCTAATGACTTCCGCGGCAAATGGGCTCTCGTCACCGGCGCCAGCGCGGGCATCGGCGCCGCCATTGCCCGCGAACTCGCCACCTACGGCGCCAAACTCATCCTCACCGCGCGTCGCCGCGAGCGCCTCGATGAGCTCGCCGTCCAGCTCAACACTGAAACCCGCATCGTCGTCGCCGACCTCAACGATCC
>Ga0187851_10001607_pt1 | contig 21408 bp, 16 predicted proteins | sample June2016WEW_6_10_FD_132997 | JGI IMG/M metagenome (GOLD analysis project Ga0187851, IMG submission 132997) | Peatland microbial communities from SPRUCE experiment site at the Marcell Experimental Forest, Minnesota, USA - June2016WEW_6_10 | ecosystem: Environmental > Terrestrial > Soil >...
ACGGAGTTCGTGCCACGACTGATGCTGCCGCTGTCGCTTTCCTACGATCACCGGGTTATCGACGGCGCGCTGGCAGCCCGTTTCGCCCGGTACTTGTGCCACCTGCTCGAGGACGTCCGCCGGCTCGTGCTCTGACCCCGACCCGGTGACCGGCTCAGCAGCCGCCTTCCACCCTGGAGCCTGATGTGGACATTCGAATTCCGGACATCGGCGACTTCCGGGACGTGCCCGTCATCGAGGTGCACGTGGCCCCCGGCGATGTCGTGGCACCCGAGGATCCGGTCATCACGCTCGAGTCCGACAAGGCGACGATGGACATTCCCGCACCGGCCGCCGGCACTGTCGGTGAGGTCGTCGTCCGCGTCGGCGACCGTGTCTGCGAGGGTGATCTCATCATGCGGCTCGAGGACGAGCCAGCCTCAGCCGGCCCGGCCAGCCCGGCGCGGGAGCGGATTACCGGCGACGCCGCTCCGGTACCGGTTGACCCGCCCGCTTACGGCTCGCAAAGCGGCGTGTACGAGGTGATAGAGGTCGCGGTTCCCGACATCGGCGATTTCGCCGACGTGCCGGTCATCGAGGTGCATGTCGGCGCGGGAGACGAGGTGGCTGCCGAGGATCCGCTCATCACGCTCGAGTCCGACAAGGCGACGATGGATATCCCGGCACCAGTGGCCGGAACCGTCGCCGGCGTCCGGATAGCTGTGGGTGACCGCGTCTCCGCCGGTCACATCATCATGGACCTGCGGACAGGCGAGAAGCTCGAGCCGGAGTCGGCAGCGCCAGCCGCTCCGGCCGCTAGTGCCGCCCGCGCGCCGGCGCCCGCCCGCGGGCCCGCGCCCACCCGCGCGCCCGCTCGCGGGCCGGGAAGGGCACAGGGTGAGGTCACTGCGGAAGTGCTCGTCCTCGGTGCCGGGCCGGGCGGCTACTCGGCGGCGTTCCGGGCTGCTGACCTCGGCAAAAAGGTTGTGATGGTCGACCGTGGGCCGACGCTTGGCGGGGTCTGCCTCAATGTCGGCTGCATCCCGTCCAAGGCCCTTCTGCACGCCGCCAAAGTCATCGCCGAGACCAAGGAGATGAGCGAGCACGGCGTCGTGTTCAGCGCTCCGGAGATCGACGTCGACAAGCTGCGGGCGTGGAAGGACGGCGTGGTCCGGCGGCTTACCGGCGGTCTTGCCGGGCTGGCCAAGCAGCGCAAGGTCACCACGATCCAGGGCTACGGTCGCTTTACCTCCATTCACCAGCTGCAAGTCGACCTCGCCGAGGGCGGCACCACGACCGTCGGCTTCGAGCAGGCGATCATCGCGGCGGGCTCCGAGCCGCTGACGCTGCCGTTTATCCCGCGCGGCGACCCGCGGGTGCTCGACTCCACTGGTGCGCTGCAACTCGATGGCGTGCCGCAGCGGCTGCTCGTGCTGGGCGGCGGCATCATCGGCCTGGAAATGGCGACTGTCTACCACGAGCTCGGCGCGAAGGTCACGATCGCCGAGCTGATGGACCAGCTCATCCCCGGCGCAGACAAGGACCTGGTCAACCCGCTCGCCAAGCGGGTCACCCGGCGGTACGAGAACATTTACCTCAAGACGAAGGTGACGGACGTCCAGGCTCGGCCTGAGGGCCTCGCTGTATCTTTCGACGGCCCGAAGGCGCCGGCAACCGACACTTTTGACAGGATCCTCGTCGCAGTGGGCCGTCGGCCCAATGGCACGCTGATCGGTGCCGAGAACGCAGGCGTCGCAGTCGACCCCCGCGGCTTCATCCCGGTTGACAAGCAACTGCGGACCAACGTGGCGCATATCTTCGCCGTCGGTGACGTCATAGGCCAGCCGATGCTGGCGCACAAGGCCATGCACGAGGGGAAAGTCGCCGCAGAGGTGACAGCCGGCAAGAACAGTTTCTTCGACGCACGGGTGATCCCCTCCGTCGCCTACACCGATCCCGAGGTCGCCTGGGCCGGGATGACCGAGAACGACGCGAAGGCCGCCGGTGTCACGTACGGCAAGGGCGTCTTTCCCTGGGCGGCCAGCGGCCGCTCGCTCTCGCTCGGCCGTGACGAGGGCATGACGAAGCTGCTATTCGATGAGACAACCGACCGCGTGATCGGCTGCGGCATCGTCGGGCCGTCTGCTGGCGACCTCATCGCCGAGGCGGCGCTCGCGATCGAGATGGGCGCCGACGCGGCCGACATCGGCTTGACGGTCCACCCGCACCCGACGCTGTCGGAGACCATCGGAATGGCCGCGGAGGCGTTCGAGGGCACGATCACCGACCTTTACCTCCCGAAGCGGAAATAGCAGTCGGCCCGGCCTCGTGCTGGAAAGTGAGGCGCGCTTGCGATTGCAAGGCACGCCAGCTTCGCTCCCATTGCCCGTCACGCGGCGTTGCGAACGCGAGCCTGCGGAGCAGCCCAGTCAGCGACTGCTCCACCTCGCGATCGAAGGCCGCCCGTGACCGCTCCGACTCATACGAGGCCGCGTCCACCCAGTCGGCTGGACCCCAGAGGCAGACATCGATGCACGGCTGCGGGGCATCAACACCCCCGCAGTCCTCGCAACGCCAGATGATCACGGTCTCGGCAGGCAAAAGCAGCTCATCATCGCGGCTACCGGCTGCGGGCCCGGAGCGTCGCAGCATCGAACGCGCCGACTGCTGAAGTGCCTCGTACGCGACCCGCCACTCGCCGGGGCCGGGGTCTGTGCGCGCCAGTTCCCCGGCCACAGCCCGGAGCCCCTCGATGCGAACACGACAAGCCGCTGCGAGCGCCGTCAGCTCGTCGTAGTCGCCGCCCTCAACGAGCTCGAGCCTGCGCTCGGAACAGGCCCCCTCACAACTCTCATAGTGCCTCATCGCTCCGCAGCCGATGCACCCCGGGATCGACAGGCGACGGGGCGGCTCCACGAAGTCAATATACGTTCAGCGCACGGCCAGGCAATCCGCACGCGGCGAACCGGCATCCTCCTTGGCGGGAGTCGGAGAGATGAACCCGGGCCGGCGATATACCTCACCGGCCCGGGTTCTTTCGTTCAGATCAGCGGGAGACCGTTTGCCCGGCGTCCGGGCCGTCCACCCAGGTGTTCCCGGACCAGACATCCCCGGACCAGACGTGGGCATCGGGACCGAAGGTTCCCCCGGCCGGGTAATAGACCGTCGAGAACTCATTCCCGGTGATCGTCACTCCCGGAGTCGATGAGGCGCCCTCATTACCGGACAGGCCGCCGTACAGCGCGTAGTCACCTCCAGCCAGCAGGTTGTCCTCGATGGTCACGTTCTGTACCTGACCAAAGTCGGAGAACAGGCAGATCGCGCACGTCTGATCGAGCGGGTCCAGCACCGTGTTGTGGTCAATGACCAGGCTGGTGCTGCCTGAGTTGACACCGATCCCGTCGTTATGTTCCGACCCGCACTGAGTGAGGTCGTGGATGTAATTCCCCTCGATCAGGCCGTTGCCGATGCTCACCGGCCCGGCGGTGTTCCAGATGTCGTCGCCGATGATCCGCGTGCCCGTCGAGTCGCCGTAAATGTCGCTGACGCCCTCATACATCTGGGCGGAGCAGCCGGGCGGGCCGTAAATGCTGTCGGCCTCGATTGTGACGTTCTTATCGTGGCGGAGGCTGACGCCCCACTCGGCACCGGCTCCGTATATCTCATCGTCTTTCACCGTCACGTTGCTCGCAGACGAGATATCGACATTGAACGGGATATACAGATCCTGGAGCGTGACGTTGCTGCCGGTTACCTCCACCCAGCCGCGCGGCTCATACACCCAGCCCGGGCCGCTCGTCAGGCCGCCTGGGCCGACCGTGGTCAGCGCAGTGCGTGCGGGGGCACCTGTGTCGGACGCGCCGGGAAAACCCGTCGTGCTGACAGCGGGCATGGTGCTGACTTTCGAGCTCGGCGACGGCGACGGCGACGGCGACGGGCTGGCAGTGACGGTCATGCTCGGGGAGGGGCTCGGAGACGCGCCCGGGCTCGGCAGCGCCCGATGACGGTGAGCATGCGGCCATCGCACCTGGTGCGCCGCAAGCTCCTGCGAGACTCCAGGGCTGCGGCCGTGACTAGCGCCTGCCGTCAGCGTGAGCGCGAAGACCGCAGCGAGCACTGCCGTAGCTGCCGCCGCGGCGAGGCTGAGCCTCTTCCTGGTCTTCCTGGTCTTACGATGACTGGACATCATTTCTCCTCGAGGGCTGGCGACGCGGGAGCTCCCGGCAGCGGGCGGGGGAACGGGCACGCTTGAACATGCCTAGCCGTCGCTCACCTTCTGGTGCAGGGCGCCGAGTTAGATTCGCCGTCGTCAGCGATCGCGCGAACACCTGATCACGCAACGACCAGCCCGGCCGCCACTAAAGCCGCCAGCCAGGCGAGTCACCCGACGCGCCTGCGGCGGCGGCAACATGTACCAGCAACGGCGGTCAGAATTACTTGCCCAGTTCGACACGACACCTTCCCCTTCGAGGGTAATTGGTCTTAGCCGAACACATTAGCCCCACCGTTACCCGGATGATGCCGGTTCGAGATATGTGCTTCTTGTTGCAGTTCCCTACCTGCCGACGACAAGCACAGGCCACCCGGAGTTTCGTGCGCTGCCGCCAGAGCGCCAGGCGGTCCCAGTCGAGTACCTGCTGGGTAGAGTGCTTCGCTCCGGTCTAGCCGAAGGTGAACGCGAAGGCCTGGGCGCCAGGGTCGAGGAAAGTGATCTCAAAGGTGCAGTCGGTAACCGAGCCGTACTGCCGGATGAGCTGGTAGAGCCGCGGTTCGGTGACCGTGCCGTTGCCTTCGCCGTCCACGTCGATTCCGTGCGCGTTGCCGGGCGGCTGCCCGTCGAGCAGCACACGGAATGGCGCGGCGGCCGGTGACCCGGCCCGTCCCATGACGAGGTTGAGATCGCGCGCGCGAAATCTGCAGGCGATCTCCCCGCCGGCCTTGTTCAGCGTGGTGGCCTGTTCCTTCATCGTCCAGTCCCCGGACAGAGCCCACTGGTTGAGCCTCAGCATCGCCGGGGCGGCGTAGACGTGGGCTTCGCCCGGCACGATGCCACCGGGGGAGGCGAAGTTCTCGGTGCGCTCATAGCCGGTGTAGTTTTCCTGAGATCTGAGGTTGTCCCAGTCGGCCGGGGCTTCCACGCCGCGTGCGTCGACCGAGACCAGGTCCTGCCCTGTTCCGGCCGATCCGGCCTCGGCCAGGAGCTGCTGGATGACCATTTCCGACTGGCTGTATCCGCCTTCGCCGAAGTGGTGATGCCGGAGCCTTCCTTGGGCGTCGGCGAAGTAGAGGGCGGGCCAGTAGTGGTTGCCGAAGGCACGCCATACCGCGTAGTTATTGTCGGTCGCGACCGGGTAATCGATGTGCATCTCCTGGACGGCCCGGCGGACGTTATCGGAATCGCGCTCGAACGGGAACTCGGGTGTGTGGACGCCGATCATCACGAGTCCCTGGCCGGAGTATTTCCCGGCCCAGGCCCGCAGGTAGGGGAGCTGGCGTAGCCAGTTGATGCAGGTATAAGTCCAGAAGCTGGCCAGGACGACTTTCCCGCGCAGGCCTGCTGGGGTCAGCGGCGGCGAGTTGAGCCACCCGGTCGCGCCGTCGAAAGACGGCAGTTCGCCCTCGACAGGCAGCCGGGGCGCGGATGTGTGTAGCCCGGCAGGCATGCGCCAGTTCGTTCCCATGACAGTGCTTCCCTGTGGCTGGATGTCCCGGCCAGGGGACCCGGGCCGGTGCCGTTGCGTAGGGGGCGGCGCGCGGGTGGTGCGCGCCGCCCCGCCGGCTTCTGGTTAGCGTAGTGTCCGGAAAGCAGCGCGGACCTCGGTGGAGAACAGCGCTGGCTCCTGCCAGGCAGCGAAGTGGCAGCCCTGGTCGACCTCATTGAAGTAGATGAGCTTGGAATAGGCCCGCTCGGCCCAGCTGCGCGGGGCCTTGTAGATCTCCTTGGGGAAGACAGTGACCGCGGCCGGGATGTTGACGTTCTTGACGCCGAAGAAGTCGTAGGTGTTCTCCCAGTACAGCCGGGCCGAGGAAATCCCTGTGTTCGTCAGCCAGTAGAACGTGAGGTTGTCGAGGACTTCGTCCCGGGTCAGGTTGCCGACGGGGTGCCCGGCGAACGCGGACGCGATGTCGAGGTAGCTGGACTCATCGTGGTTGATCATCCAGGCGGCCAGCGCGACGGGTGAGTCCGCGAGCCCGTAGAGCGTCTGCGGCTGCGTGATCATTTCTATCCCGTAGCCGATGCCCTTGGTGTAGAAGAAGTTCAGCTGCTCGTAGGTGCTGGTTTCCTCAGCGGACAGGCCCGGCGGCGGCGGTGTGCCGGCCCCCAGTACGTTGCGCGCGAGCGCGGTGGAGACATCGGCCGGGACCACGCCGGCCATGTTGGTGTGCATGCCGAGCAGTTCCGGGGGTGCCTGGGTGGCCATCACGTCGGTAACGATCGCGCCCCAGTCGCCGCCTTGCGCCACGAACCGGGTGTGGCCCAGGCGCCTCATCAGCTCGGTCCAGGCCCGGGCGATGCGGTCCGGGCCCCAGCCTGTGTTCTGCGGCTTGCCGGAGTACCCGTAGCCGGGCATCGACGGGATCACCACGTCGAAGGCGTCTGCTGCGCTCGCGCCGTGGGCGGTGGGATTGGTGAGCGGGTCGATGATCGCCAGCAGCTCGATGACCGAGCCGGGCCACCCGTGCGTGATGATGACCGGCAGCGCGTTCTCATGTTCGGAGCGGACGTGGATGAAATGGATGTCGAGCCCGTCGATCTCGGTCACGAAGTGCGGCAGGGCGCTCAGTTTCGCCTCGCACCGGTGCCAGTCGTACTCCGTCGCCCAGTAGCGGGCGAGTTCTTGCATGACCGCCAGCTTCGGGCCCTGCGAATGATCCGTGACGAGTTCCTGGTCGGGCCAGCGGGTGGACGCGACGCGCGCGCGCAGCGCCTCCAGCTCCGCCTCGGGGGTGACCGGGACCGTGAACGGCCGGACCGCCGTAGTGCCCGATGAGGTTTCGGTCGTGGCAGACATAGGGGGCTCCCTTCTCCACAGATGTGCCTACGACACGAAGCCTGCTCGTCTCGTCTGCGCTCCGCGCCCGTAGAAGTCCCTGGGTCTGTTGCCTGGTTTGCTCACTGGGCTCCTCACTGGCCTCCTCACTGGGGGTAGCGCTCCCTGGGTTCTGATCGCGTCATCGGGGCGCTGCCCGACGGCTGGCATCAGGTCGGGATCAGCCGGGCGTCGGGGCCGCCACTGCGTTCGCCAGCTCCCGCCGGGAACGGATGCCGAGCTTGGTGAACACGTTGCGCAGATGCCACTCAACTGTCCGCGAGCTGAGGAAGAGCCGCGCGGCGATCTCCGGATTGGACAGCCCATCGCCGGCGAGCCGTGCGATCTGCCGCTCCTGGGCGGTCAGGTCCTCGCGGGTCTCGACCGTCCGCTTGCGCACCTTCTCGCCCGTGGCCTGAAGCTCCTGGCGTGCGCGCTCAGCGAACGCGTCCATCCCGATCGCGACCAGCATCTCGTGGGCTCTGCGAAGCTGCTCGCGCGCATCGACCCGGCGATTCTCACGGCGCAGCCACTCGCCATAGAGGAGGTGAGCACGGGCGACCTCCGGGCGGAGCCGGGTGCGCCTCAATCGCTCGATCGCCTCGCGATACAGCTCGTCGGCAGCCGCCCCGTCGCTCAGCAGCGCCCGGCAGCGCGCTTCGATGCCGAGCGCGAACTCGGTGCCGCATGGTTGTGTCGTCTTCGCCAGTCGCTCGACTGCATCGCGGGCGAGTTCGGCGTCCCCTCCGCGAGCGGCTGCCTCGACGAGCTCGGGCAGCACCCACGTGGGTATCCAATGGTTGAGGGCGTCCGTCGTGGCTCGCCGGGCCGCCGATGCCGCCTCGTCATAGCGAGCGAGGCCGTTGTAGAGGACCGCGGCCGCCCAATACGCCCGCAGGGCCGTCGTGCCCTGCCCGCCGAATTCCCCGATCGCGCTCGCTATCGCTGCAGATGCCTCGCCTTCCCTGCCCTGCAGTGCGCGAAGCCGCAGCAAGACGTAGGGCGGGAAACGGCTCCCGGTGACCGCCGCCACGCTGTCGATCTCGGCGACGAGCGAGGCGGCACCGGCGAAGTCCCCCGTCCACACGATCGCCATCCCCAGATACGTGAGGTGGATCGGCAGCGCTGCCAGCGCGCCGGCGTCGCGGACGATCTGGACCTGCCGCGTGCAGTTCGCGAGCCAGCCCTCATGGTCCCAGACCGCCGCGCTGGCGCCTACGGTCATCCAGCCCCACCGCAGGACGTCCTCGACGGGAAGGTTGGCGACCGCCAGGACTGCTCGCTGCAACGTCGGGGCCGCGGCGGCATGTCCCTCGGTGATCAGCAGGGCGAAACCGTCCAGCATCAGGTCGCGTGGACGCCGGGGTGCCGGCGGCCGCGGGAGGGCCCGCACCGCGCGGCAGATCTCGACCAGGACGTCTCGTGCGACGACGTCCTCCGCCAGTCCCGCCGCGCCCCAGGCGGTCAGGTAGGTCTCGCGCGCGAGGTCCAGGTCGAACGACTCGAGCCGCCTGGCTGCCTTCAGCAGCAGCGGGGGAGCATCGCTCCAAAGACCCGCCGCGAAGGTCACCTGGGCACGCAGCAGGTCGGCCAGAGCGCGCTGGAACTCGTCGAGCGGCCCGGCCCCGGCGGTGGCGGCCAGCCCAAGAGCCGCCTCGAACTCGCCGGCCAGCAAGCTTGCCTGCGCCGCGGCCAGAGCGCGAACCGCCCGCCGCGCCGGGTCCGTCGTCAACGCCACGGCTCGCCGCAGGAACGCCGCCGCGGCGGCGAGCCCGCCGCGCGCCTGCGCCCGGCCGGCCGAGCGCTCCAGCTCCAGGGCGACCTGCTCGTCAGGCCCCGCCGCGGCCGCAGCCAGATGCCACGCACGACGGTCCGGATCGGTCTCTCGATCGGTCGCTTCTGCCAGTGCCAGGTGAACCGCGCGACGATCTTCTGCCGCTACGGACCGATACATCGCCGAGCGCACCAGCGGATGGCGGAACGTCACCCGGCCGCCGATGGCCAGCAATCCTTCCGCCTCTGCGGCCTCCGCGTCCGCCGGCCCGATACCGAGCCGCTCGGCCGCACGCCACAGCAGCAGTGGATCGCCGACCGGCTCCGCCGCCGCCACCAGCAGCAGGCGCCGCGCGTCATCAGAGAGCAGCTCGAGACGCCGGACGAAGCTCTCCTCGATCCGCCCGGTCAGCGCGTGCGCGCCCAGCAGGCCGAAGCCGCCCGCCAGCTGCGCCGGAGTCAACCCATGCGGCAGCTCGAGCAACGCCAGTGGATTCCCCCGCGTCTCGGCGACAATCCGGTCCCGGACTGCCTCATCCAATTTGAACCGCACAGCGGAGCTCAGCAGGGCGCGGGCGTCACCGTTGCGCACACCCTGCACCTCCAGCTCGGGCACATGCCGAAGCTCCTCGCCCGGCTCCCGAGCGCCGAACACGATCCCGACCGGCTCCGCCAGCAGGCGACGGGCAACGAAGGCCAGCGTCTGCCCGGAGGTCTGATCCAGCCACTGCGCGTCATCGACGACACACAGCAGCGGACGTTCCTCGGCCACCGCCGCGAACAGGCTCAGCACCGCGAGCCCGACGAGAAACCGATCCGGGGCTGCCCCGGCGCTCTTGCCGAACACGATTTCCATGGCCTGCCGTTGCGGCGGCGGGAGTCGGTCGAGCCGGTCGAGGAGCGGCCCGCACAGCTGATGCAGACTGGCGAAAGCCAGCTCCATCTCCGACTCCACTCCCACCGCCCGGACGACCGTCAGATCCGGCGCCGACGCGATCAGGTATTCCAGCAGCGCGGTCTTCCCGATCCCAGCCTCACCGCGCAGCACCAGCGACCGGCTCTCGCCGCGGCGGACCGCCGAGACCAAATTGTCGAGCAGCGCGCACTCGCTCACCCGGCCGCGCAGCTCCGGACGCCTGCCCGGTCCACGAAAACGGCTCTCCATAAGCGAGAATCGCGCTTCGAGGCACCGAAGCGCGGCACGGTCGGCCGCCGCACACTGCTGCGCGCCGCCCGCGCCACGGACTGGAGGACGGGCCCGGCGAAGGTGCAGTTCATCGCCACGCGCCCGGTATGACGTCAATCACAGCGCGTGAATGAGGGCCGATCAAAGCGCCCCTGCCTTCATCTGCTGCTCGATGTGGTCGGCCTGGCGCAGCGCGAGCGCGACGATCGTCAGCGTCGGATTCGCCGCCGCCCCGCTTGTCATCACGCTGCCGTCGGACACGAACAGGTTGGGCACATCGTGCGCACGCCCGAACTCGTTCACGACGCCGTCCTCGGGACGCGCGCTCATGCGGGCGGTTCCGAGGTTGTGGGAAGCCGGATACGGCGGGACACGGAACGTCCCCGTGGCGTCGACCGCACTGTAAACCGACTCGCCGGCGGCGTAGCCGTGCTCGCGCATCGCCACATCGTTCGGGTGCTCGTCGACATGCACGTCGGGAACCGGCTGGCCGAACTGGTCGTGCACATCCCGGTTCAACGCGACCCGGTTGCGGTCCCGCGGCAAATCCTCGCCGACCAGGAACATGCCCGCCATGTGGTCGTACTGCTCCATGATCTTGGCGAAGTCGCGCCCCCAGGCGCGCGGGCTGAGGAAGTTGGCCAGGAAGGACGGGCCGAGTGAGTGCAGCTGCATGTAGTAGCCGCCGACGAAGCCGCGCCCGGGGTCATTGCGCGACTCGTCGGTCACGATCCCCGCCATCGTCTCGCCGCGGTACATCCGCACTGGCTTGTCAAATGTGGCGAACACCGCCCCGGTCACGTGCCGCATGTAATTGCACCCCAGCTGGCCGCCAGAGTTCGCCAGCCCGTCAGGGAAAAGCGCGGAAGCGGAGTTCAGCAGCAGCCGCGCGGTCTCGATCGCGTTGCAGGCGACGCACACGGCGCGCGCCCGCTGGCGCTGCTCGTTCCCCTGGGCGTCGACGTAGACGACGCCGGTCACCTTGCCCGTTTTATCATGCTCGACCCTGATGACCATCGCCTCGGACCGCAGGTCAAGCCGGCCGGTCTGCTCGGCCTTCGGGATCTCAGCGGTCAGCGTCGACCAGTGCGCGCGCTGCTTGTCGCCCTGGTAGTTGAAGCCGTCCTGGATCGTCGCGGGGCGCCCGCCGCGCGGCACCGTGTTGAACGCCATCCGGCCCGTGCTGACGCCCTTATAGCCGACTCGCTTGGCACCGTTACCCATCACCTTGAAGTTGTTGCTGGCCGGCGGTGCCGGGATCCCGTTGGTGCGCGTGACGCCTATCCGGTACTCGGCCTTCTCGTAGTAGGGCTCGAGGTCGGACAGGCCGATCGGCCAGTCGAGCAGGCTGGCGCCGTCGACGGGGCCATGCTCGGACCGGATCCGGAACTCCCAGTCCTTGAAGCGCGGGCAGCAGCCGGCCCAGTGAACGGTTGTGCCGCCGACCGTCTTGCAGGTCCAGGCCGGCAGGCTCGGGAACTCCTCGGCTATCCGCCACGAGCCAGACGTCGTGCGCTCATCCAGCCAGGCGAGCTGGTTGAGCGAAGCCCACTCGTCGTTGATGAAGTCTTCGGGTTGATGGTGTTTGCCGGCCTCAATCAGGACGACCCTCGCGCCCTTCTGGCAGAGCTCGTTCGCGAGCGTGCCCCCACCTGCGCCGGAGCCGATGACGACGATGACGTCGGAGTCGTGGGCCGGGAAGCGGTTGACCGGCCGTGGGTCATGGCCCTGAGGGCTCATGCTCCCGCCTCCGGGTCAGGAAGCCAGTCGAGATCGTTAAAGCCCCGGTTGATGTAGCCACCCTTGTCGAACGACGGCCCCTCATAGCCGACCAGCTGCCAGGTGCGCTCGTCGGAGTAGACCTCAACGACTGCCGTCGAGCGCACCAGCTCGAAGAAGGCCGAGCCCTCGATCCCCTTCAGCGCCTCGAGTTGCTCGTCCGCCGAAAGCTCAGCGAACGGCCGGCCACAGTTGAGCGCGCAGATGCCGTCTGCGATCGTCCGTGCGGCCCCGGGATCCTCGCGCGCGGTCTTGGCGAGCCCCTCGCCTACTCGCGCGTAGACGTCGTCGGGCAGAGTGTCGTGCGGGTACATGATGCGAGCGGCAGCCGCGATGGTCGCCATGGCCCGGCTGCCGAGGGTTGCCGTTTCGGGTGTGCTCATGCGCACCCCCCCACGGGGCAGACATTACGCGACCTAGATCACCATGTCGACCCGCGGTCAGATGGCGCTCAAACGATTTTCACGAGTGTGGGGACCTCTCAAGAACTAGGTCCTGACCTGTATTTCCTCGTCAAGCTATGGGGATTCCAAGCCGAGCCTCGTCCTATGCCATGGACGCGGTGGTGGGGCCCGCTGAGCTTCCTTCGGAACGCTCTCGTACCAATCTCTGTCCGGACCCCTGCCCTGAAGATCAAAAGCCGCAGGATGCCGATGGTCATGATCGGACGGCCCCGCCAGGGCGACATGCTCGTGAGGTCCGCATCAGCGGAGACGATCAGGAATGCGCCCACCGCCGCCGCCAGATCAAGGATCCGGTTGTCCTCCCAGTCCGGACAGTCCCCGACGGTCTGCGGCGGGTCGGTAATGCCGCCGCCAGACGCGTCAGCCATCTCGGCCGCCGCCCGTAGATAGTCATCGACCTCGTCATCCGGGGTCTTCAGCACCGTGGCGAGCACCCGGCCGGTGTTGGCCAGGAGGTGCGGCGAGAGCCACAGCGCGGCTCGCCCCAGAGTCCTGTCTGCCCATCCACGAGCTTATGCAGGACGGTGTACTGGGTCTCGCGGCGTCACGGGCGCTGCACCCACCGGCCCGCGTGATGGGGTGCGGCTCAGATGAGTTTGCCTGCTATCCACAAGTAGCCTACGGTAGAGACGAATCAGAGAGTACTCTTCAGAGAGTAGCGATCGGAGACGGCATGCCGACGATGACAGTCTCGGGTCACCAGTACAACCTGGAATCCGGGAGCGTGGAGGCGGCACTTCAGGGAGCATTGCCCGAGCCGATCCACGAGCACTTCGTGGTGATCAACGGCCGGCGCTGGCCTCCCAAGCAAGTGCTGGCGCTGGTAACTGGCCTTGACCGGGCTGACTTCACCACGCACCAGGCACGTCGAGCGCTGACCCGGCTGGGCTTCCCGGCTGGGCGTGCAGTAAGCGCCCGGGCACGTCACCCGGAGACATCCCGAGCCGCTGCGCCGCCGCCGTCAGGCGCTTCTGGAGCAGATGGCGCTGCGGTGCCCTTGGCGGAGGCATTGCGTCCTTTCATTGGCTTGTGGGTCGCGGTGCGTGATGACGATGTGCTAGTGGCTGCGCCCTCACCGGCAGAGGTTGTGGCGTGGCTGGCAAAGCACCGTCAGCGCGCACAGTCCATGTTCCGGGTCGTGGACTCCGAACAAGCCATCACCAGCGTGGCCCCGCAATGAGATTTGCGTTCCGGGCGCTGCCTTCGGCGAGCGGCGGCGCTCTGACATCGCGGCCGGTTGTTGACATTGCCCTGGAAGGACTAGAGGTCGCGCCGGTGGCATGCCTGCTCGACACGGGAGCGCTTCGGACCAGGATGAGCGCGGAGATTGCCCCCCTCGCCGGCATCGAGCTAACAGGCGACTTGACCGAAGAGTTCTACGTCGGAGGAGTGAAAACAGTCGGCCGGCTGGCCCGAGTCACTCTCACAGCGACCGACGGCGCAGATGAGTTCTCCTGGGATGCACCGGTCTGGTTCTGCGATCCGTGGCCTCACCCATTCGGCCTGGCCGGGCTAGAAGGTTTCCTGCACCACTTCCTCGTGACAATCAACGGCCACGACGGATATCTCGAGGTCGAGCCTGAGCCGTGGCTCCAGGGCGCATAGCAGCCCTCGTGGCACCGACACCAGCCGATAGCGATACACCGACGCAGCCATCGGTCCCTGCATGTCCACATCTGAACGCACTCATCTGACCCGATGAGGGCCGGGCTCCCTTCCCAGTTCGGCCCGGATGCCGCGCTGAGTGGCCCGGGGGAGCTCTCCACACCCGGCTCGGCCTCGTGCTCCATGGTGGACGCCTCCGCTCGCTCGTATTCCGAGGCGGCCAGTTCATGCTGGATGGCGGCTTCCTTGTGCTCACGAGCAGCCTGTTTATAAAGGCGGCATGCGCAATCGCGAATACATCGCAGCGGACGCACCTGGAGATCCGGTGCCGGTGAATCGCCTCGGCCGCGAAGGCTAGGGCTGCCAGCGGCCCATAGGCACGCGGCCCTGATCGCGGCGGCGGTACCGGCGGGGTTGGCCGGGTACGGGAGTCACGTATGACCGCCTCCCCGGAGGACTGACCATGCTCGAGCTGCTCCTGATCGATTTGGCGGTGTGTGCTGCGGTGATCATGGTGGCTGCCTCCGTCATGGTGATGCGCTGGCGCCGGAGCAGCGATCAGCCCCGGATGCCCGTCAGGGAGCGGCGCGGGGCAGTTGCGGAGCTGGCCGATGAGGGGATAGCCCAGCGCGAGACGGCTGTCGTGCCCGGGTTCAGTCATGACATCGTGGCGCGAGACCTTGGCGCAAAAGTGTCAGCCGAGCCGGAGCAGGCAGCGGAATCGCAGGTCAGCGGAGTGGCCGACTCTGTTGGCGCTGTCACAAGTAGAGAGCGGATAGGCAGCTACTACGATGAGGCCGACCGGCCGATGGCCGACTACCTCGCGGCACGGGGCTGGATCGAGCAGCCGGGGACGCACGACCCCGGATAGCGGATGTACATGCGGCTCCGGCGTCAGAGGCAGCCGTAGCGGAGCCTGGGACTGCGCGGCCGGGTCCGTCATGCCCGGGCCCGGGCGTCCAAGGAGCGTGGCAGCGGCGGCGGAGCGCATCACTCAGCGTGGATCGTGGCCGACGGAAAGTATCGATGAGAACTGGCGGCACGGCGGCCAGGAAGTAATCCGCCGCGTTAACTGCCACCCGCACCGATCAGCAGCTCAGCGAGGAACAGAAGAGTGCCCTGATCGCCGCGCATCAGAGCATGCTGCGCCCCGGTAGAGTTCTCCACTGCCTCTGCGGGTTCCCGGTTACGGCCAGTGCGGTGGCCAGGTCAGGGACATTGTCGTGGAGGATCCCGCGGGTCAGGTCGGCGAGCACCATGCCACGCTCGTTGCCCCGGTTGTTCGCTGAGCGTATGGTCAAAGCCGTGGCAGTAGTTCTGATCGCCTCGGCGCGGTTGCGGTCGGGGCGGTTCCGGGTACGTCGCTCCAGCCCTTTTTGACGTAGTCGAGTTATCCAGGAAGAGACGGATGAGCAATGAGCAGCCGTCCCGGAACGGGTGAGAGGAACTGCCAAGCGACTAGCAGCCCGGCTCGCCGCCGGGCGGGTGCCGCGGGGTCGCGCAATAGCACCGTCAGGCCCCGGGCCAGCGGCGGACCGGCGAGGTGAAGCACCCGGTGCACGCTCCGTGAGCTGTTACTGCTGCGAGCACGCGCATTGGCCGGTGCTTGTTGTGCCGCCAGCCGAGGGGGCGAGCAGTTGAGTACGCCGGCCGCGGCCATGTATGCGCTGCTGACCGATGGCAGCACGGTCGAGATCAGGCCAGCCCGGGCGCAGGACGCCGAGGCGGTCCGCGCGATGCACGCCGCGATGTCGCCGGAAAACATTTACCTGCGGTTTTTCAGCATGAACCCGAACGCGGCCGGGCCGGAAGCCAAGCGGGTCTGCCGCAGGCCGGACTCCGACCATGCGGCGCTGCTCGCCTGGCAGGCCGACCGGCTGGTCGGCGTGGCCAGTTACGAGTCCGCCGGGAAACCCGGCATGGCGGAGATCGCTTTTGCCGTCCCTGATGACATGCATGGCCGCGGCATCGCCAGCCTGCTGCTCGAGCACCTGGTCTGGCTGGCGCGGCAACGCGGCCTGCGGGCTTTCATCGCGGAAACGCTGGCGGGGAACTCGGCGATGCTCCGGGTGTTCGGGGATGTCGGCCTGCCCGCGAAGCGGCGGATTTCCGATGGCGTGGTGGAGCTGACCTTCCCGCTGCCCGACGGCGAGGACAATTACCGGCTGGACAACTACCTGGTGACCGTGGCCAGCAAGGAAAGCCGGGCGGACGTGGCGAGCCTGCGCCCGCTGCTGCAGCCGCGATCGGTTGCCGTGGTAGGCACGAGCCGGCACCGCCGCACCGTCGGCCGGGCCATCCTGCACAACATCGTGACCGGCGGCTTCACCGGGCCTGTCTATGCGGTAAATCCGCATGCCCGGACCATAGAGGGAGTGCCGTGCGTCGCATCCGTCGACGACCTGCCCGGGCCGGTGGACCTGGCGGTGATCGCGGTGCCGCCGTCCGCGCTACCCGAAGTGGCCGCGCAATGCGGCCGCAACGGGGTCCGGGCACTCGTAGTGATAACTTCCGCTCTGGGCGCCGCTGGCGCTGAACTGCTGGCCGTCTGCCGCCGGTATGGCATGCGGCTGGTCGGGCCGAACTGCTTCGGCATCGTCGTGCCCTGGATCGGCCTGGACGCGACATTCGCCGCCGACCACCCGCTGCCGGGCGTCGCGGGCCTCGTGGTGCAGTCCGGCGGCGTGGGGATCGCGCTGCTCGAGCAGATGTCCAGGCTCGGCATCGGCGTGTCCTCCTTCGCCTCGGTCGGCGACAAGTACGACGTGTCTCCCAATAACCTGCTGACCTGGTGGGCGCAGGATGAGGTGACCCAGCTAGCGATCCTCTACGTCGAGTCCTTCGGCAGCCCGCGCAAGTTCGCAGGGACGGCGCGCCGGGTCGGGCAGCGGATGCCCGTGCTGACTGTCGTCGGCGGCCGGTCCCCGGCGGGCCAGCGCGCGGCGGCCTCGCACACCGCGGCGGCCGGGACGCCGCTGGTCAGCCAGGAGGCGTTGTTCGAGCAGGCGGGCGTCATTGCCACCACGAGTCTCGGCGAGCTCATCGAGACCGCTGCGCTGCTCGCCTGCCAGCCGCTGCCCGCGGGTAACCGGGTCGCGATCGTCTCCAACACCGGCGGCGCCGGGGTGCTGGCCGCCGACGCGTGCGGCGACCACGGCCTGCAGGTCGTGCGGCTCAGCGCGGCTACTCGGCGCAAGCTGCGCGGGCTGCTGCCCCCCCGGGCCGTCGTCACCGGGCCGGTGGACACCGGCCCGGTGACGACCGATGCCTTCCGTGCCTGCCTGGAGGAAGTAGCCGCCGACGACGGCGTCGACGCCGTGCTCGCCGTGGTGGTACCGACGGCCATCTCCGACCTAAGTGCCGCGGCGGCCGAAGCGGTCATCAGCAAGCCGCTCGCTGTCGCCATGCTCGACCGGGCAGAGTCCGTGCAACGGCTCAAGCGCCTGCCGGTAGCGCAGCCGCCAGCCGGCGGGCGCGCGGGCACCAGACCGGCGGTCGGTCTCACAGCCGCCGGCGCGGCGGTGGCAGATGACGAGGAGGCGGCGGCAATCATCGACGTGGCGGCGGCTGCCGTCACCGGGGTGCCCGCCTACGCCGACCCGGAGAGCGCGGCCCGCGCGCTCGGCAACGCCGCCCGGTACCAGGCCTGGCGCAGCCGGCAGCGAGGCAAGATCCCCGAGCTGAGCGGACTCCGTACGGCCGACGCGCGTACCCTGGTGACCGGATTTCTGGCCGACTCACCAGCAGGCGGCTGGCTGCCCGGGTCGAAGGCAGTCGAGTTGCTGTCCTGCTACGGCATCCCGCTGGCTGTCACCATGTCAGCGGCCAGCGAGCAAGAAGCGGTCGAGGCCGCCGCAAAGCTCGGCGGCCGCGTCGTGCTCAAGGCGGAGTCCGAGGGACTGGTGCACCGGGCAGACGCCGGGGACGTGACGCTCGATCTGCGCACCCCGGAGGAAGTGGCCGAGGGCTACCGCGCGCTGACAGCGGACTTCGGATCCAGCCACAGGGTGCTTGTCCAGCCGATGCTGACCGGCGGCTTCGAGGTGCTGATCGGCGTCGTGCAGGAGCCCGTGTTCGGGCCGCTGGTCGTGTTCGGGTCCGGCGGGGCGGCGACCGACGTGCCCGGCGAGCATGTGACCCGGCTGACGCCGCTGACCGATGCCGACGCCGACGAGATGATCCATGCGGCGCGCGCCGCGGCGCGGCTGTTCGGCGATCATGGCGCGCCGCCGGTGGACACCGCGGCGCTGGCTGATGCCCTGCTGCGGGTCTCCAGGCTTGCCGATGATCTCCCTGAAGTCAGCGAACTGGATCTCAACCCTGTTGTCGCCAGGGAGGACGGCGCTTACTGCGTCGACGTGCGGGCGCATATCACCCCGGCAGAGCCCAGGGATCCCTTCCTGCGCCGACTGAGCTGAGCACGACGCAACGCGACACCCCATTCACCGCCCGCGACCACGGCACTCCGCCACCCGCATCTCCCAGCGGTGCCCCTGGGGCTCCAGAAGCCTGTTCGCCGATCAGCCCGGCCAGATACGACTTGCCCCCCGGTGCCGCCACAAACGGCTCCTCGTTCCAGACCCCGCCGGACCGTCTCGATCACTTGGATAGGAATGCGCACGCGCCGTTGACATGGGGCGTGGGCGACCAGCCAGGATCCGCGGCGATATCGGTCACATCGCCTGGCCCTTCCGCGGTCGAAGCTGCAACCCGGCAAGGAGCCGGTCGGTGTCGGAGAGGTCGCCGACGATCTTCCGGATGGGCGGCGGGTACTGCCGGACCAGCGTGGGCACGGCCAGGATCTGGTCGTCGGCCGCCAGACGCGGGTTCTCCAGCAGGTCAACGACCTCGATGCGATGCCGCCCCGCCAGGTGCTGCTCGCAGGCAAGGCGCAGGTTCTCGATCGCGCGGAGGCAACTGGGCGAGCGCCCGGTAACATAGAGTCGCAGCTCCCAGGTTTCACTGGTGGGCGCCGGTGCCTTGGCTCCTGCATCGCCGTTGCGGGCTCGGGTCATCGTAACCCGCCTTCGTCGCGCGGCGCTTCGTCGCGCGGCGCTTCGTCGCGCGGCGCCGAATCGGCCCAGCGTTGCGAGGCCAGCGCCGACCGGTCCGCCTCGGCGTCGGCCGCCTGACGCTGTTCGCGCCCGGCGATCCGCTCGAGCTCGGCCCTGTCCGCGGCGACCTCGTCCTGCAGTTCGGCGGACTTTGCCTCGCCCTCCACGACGCCCCGCCGCAGCTCACGCCGACGACGGCTAAGGTCCTCGTCTTGCTGCAGCTCTGCCCGGCGCTGCTGGGCCTCCTGCACCAGGCAAGCGGAGCCGGTCACGACGCCGTCCGGGCCCACATACACGTCGACGAGCTGAACGCCGCTGTCGGTGAGCACGAACTCCCGCACCTGGTTCGAATGGGCGCTGCCCCGCGACTTCAGCACGAACAGCAGCCGGTTACGCTCACCGTTCGACTCGACGTTGCGCAGCAGCAGCCAGGTGTCCACCAGCGAGGACATGCCCGCCGCGCTCGTCTCGTCGTGAGCCAGCGTCGTCGCCATTGCGGTTATCCCCGAAGCTTTAAACAGGTCGATCTGGCGGGCCACCATCGAGGTCACCTCGGGGCCGGTGGGTCCATGGGCGAGGCTGGCGAGCCCGTCGAGGACGGCGACGGACGGCGTGACCTCCTCGATCAGCCGGGCCAGAATCGCCAGGTGGGCCTCGAACCCGAACGCTGTTGGCCGGGCCGCCCACATGCGCAGCAGGCCCTCCTCGACCCAGCGCCGAAGGTCGAGCCCCACCGATAGCATGTTGCGCATGACCTGGTCGGGTGACTCCTCGAACAGGACCAGTAGCGTCCGCTCACCCCGTGCGCACGCGGAGTTAATGAGGTTCGCTCCGAGCGTGGTCTTGCCTGTGCCCGCGGTCCCGCTGACCAGGACGGTCGATCCCCGGAACAGGCCGCCGTCCAGCATGTGGTCAAGGCGGGCCACGCCTGTCGAGATCCGCTCCTCGGGCGCGCCGTAGTCGAGAGCGACTGACGTGATCGGCAGCACGACGAAGCCCTGGGCCGAGATCAAGAAGGGGTACTCGTTGGTTTCATGCGCCGACCCGCGGTACTTGACCACCCTGAGGCGGCGCGTGGAAATCTCCTCGTGTATGCGATGGTCGAGAACGATCACGCAGTCAGACACGTACTCCTCGATCCCGTGGCGTGTGAGACCGCTGTCGCCCCGCTCGCCGGTCACGATCGCGGTGATGGCCCGGTCCTCGAGCCAGCGGAACAGCCGGCCGAGCTCCGCTCGCACGATCGCCTGCTCCTGGAACGCGCTGAACAGCAACTCGACAGTATCGAGCACGACACGCTTCGCCCCGATACGCTCGATAGTGTCACCGAGGAGGAGGAATAGCGGCTCGAGGTCGAACTCCCCCGTCTCGACCAGCTCAGCGGGGTTCACTCGCAAGGCATGCACGATCAGCAGCTCGTCCCGCTGGAGCGCGTCGAGGTCGAAGCCCAGCGAGGCGACGTTGGCGCTCACCTTTTCTGCCGACTCCTCAAAGGTGACCAGCACGCCTGGCTCGCCATGCTCCCGGGCGCCAGCGACGAGGAAATGCAACCCCAGCAGCGTCTTTCCGGAACCCGTGCCGCCCGTAACCAGCGTCGACCTGCCATGGGGCAGCCCGCCCCGGGTAATCTCGTCGAGTCCCCGGATCCCCGTCGGGGCCTTCGGCAGAATGGGGCCTACGGCAGCCTCGGCTGAGATCGGTTCCGCCATAATTCGGAGGTTATACCCCTTCCAGCATCGTATCCACAGTCGTAAGTGCACGGTGCAGCAGGTTCGCAGCCACGCGGCGAACGAGCAGGTAGACGACCGAGAAGATCACTATGCGATGATCCCAACCCAGCTGGTGCCCAAGCCAGATCCAGTAATCGAGCCCCGCAGGTTCATATCAGGCAGCGCAGTTAATCATCTGAGGGCCGAAGGAGCGAAATCGTGGAGTTCGATGTAGTCATCGCGGTTATCGACGATCCGCTGTACTGACAGCATGGAACCGGCCACCGCGGGAGCCTTGCTCCGCCAGGCGCGCAAGCGGGCCAGCCTGTCCCAGGTGGACCTGGCCGCCCGGGCCGGTGTCACGCAGAGCGTGATCAGCGCGTATGAGTCCGGGCAGCGGCAGCCGTCCCTCCCGGCGCTCGCCCGGCTGGTCGACGCGGCTGGCTTCGAGCTGGCGCTGGGCTTGCGGCGGCCACCCGGCCGCCTGCGGCGGCTGTCAGGTCCGGTGGGCCGCCGCGTCCGCCGCCACAGGAAGGACCTGGTCGCTGCCGCTGCCGCGTACGGGTTAGCAACTTGCGCGTGTTCGGCAGCGTGGCCCGCGGCGAAGACCGCCCCGGCAGTGACGTGGACCTGCTCGCCGACCTCCCGCCCGGGCTGAGCCTGTTCGGCCTGAGCCGCCTTGAAGCCGACCTGGAAGACATCCTTGGCACCCGGGTCGACCTGATCCCCGCCGCCGACCTCAAACCAGGCGTCCGTGAACGAGCCGGATCTGACCTGATCGCGCTATGAGTTACCGGGAACGCCAGCGGCGGGCCGATATCCAGGCGC
>Ga0187851_10001608_pt1 | contig 21407 bp, 19 predicted proteins | sample June2016WEW_6_10_FD_132997 | JGI IMG/M metagenome (GOLD analysis project Ga0187851, IMG submission 132997) | Peatland microbial communities from SPRUCE experiment site at the Marcell Experimental Forest, Minnesota, USA - June2016WEW_6_10 | ecosystem: Environmental > Terrestrial > Soil >...
AGGCCGGGTCGACGGCCAGCAGCCGGGCCCCGGAGCGCTCGCACTTGTAGGCGAGCATCCGGCGGAAGTCGGCGTGGCCCTGGGAAAGCATCCTGCGGCGGGGCCGGCCTCCACACCGTCAAGCGCTACATCCAGGACCAAAGGCTCCCACACCCAGCCTATCGGCGGCGAGTGCATCCGTACGCTGAGATTAGGAGAAGCAATTCGGTGACCGCAGCATCTCCTTAATAGCTTGTTATGCGTTTTCGGATGAAATTGGGGATGAATTTCAGTCCGTTTTGAAAATCTCGCATCCCGCACCCATGGGGCAATTTCAGCTCCACTCGGGAAATTGGGTCGAGTTCAGGTCCAACGGCAAGATCGACGCCAGATCGGAATCATCGAGGCTGAAGTCAAAGATGTTCAAGTTTTCAGCGATATGCGCCTTCTGGCTGGAACGGGGGATGGCAACGATTCCCCTTTGGAAATGCCACCTGAGGCACACCTGCGCCACAGACTTGTTGTGCTTCTTGGCGATCGCGGTGAGGGAGTCGTTTGCAAAAAGCCCGTGACGGCCCTCGGCAAAAGGCGACCAGGCCTCCATCTGCACGCCGTGTTGCTTCAAATAATCGTACGCACTCCCTTCCTGGAAAAACGCATGGGTTTCAATCTGGTGGACGGCCGGCTTCACCTCGAAATTCGAGATCAAGTCGTTCATCTGCGCGAAATCGGCATTGCTCATGCCGATCGCCTTGATCTTCCCCTGATGATAAAGCTCTTCCATCGCCCGCCAGGAGCCTTTCCAATCCCCCCCGGAAGGCCGATGGATCAAGTAGAGGTCCAGATAATCGACCTTCAACTTATCAATCGACGTTTGAAACCCCCCTTTCGCATTCCCATAGCCCATATCGCTCTTCCAAAGCTTTGAGGTAATGAAGAGTTCTTCGCGCCTGATCCCGCTTTGCTTGATGCCCTCGCCCACCGGCGCCTCATTGTCGTAGATCATGGCGGTATCGATGAGGCGATAGCCGAGGGATATGGCGTCAGCCACACACCTCACTCCCAAATCGCCCATCAGCGTCATCGTGCCCAATCCAATGCGCGGCATCTTCACCCCGTTGTTGAGTGTCACCCATGGGACCGATTTCCCAGGTGCATCCGCATTGGGGGCGGAAAATATCTTCCTGCCACCCATGCCGAAGAAAATGGCGGAGGCAGCGCTTGTCTGCAGGAATTGTCTGCGGTTCATCGAGTCGATTTTGAGCTTCTTGGGGGCAGGTATTGAAAGGGACAAAAGACAGCTTTGCCGTTCCGCGCGACTCGGCACCGTCAAATTCGAGGAATCAATTCCCATCCTATAACTTGCTCTCCGACCTGACGCCACATTCCGGAAGCAATTCCCCTCCTTTTGGTCACAGAATTGGTTCTGACGACACGGGGAAGCGCCGCTCAGCAGGGAATTGGTGCCCCCGCCCGGACTTGAACCGGGATCGACGGTTTAGGAAACCGCTGCTCTATCCAGTTGAGCTACAGGGACAATATATTGAACAACAAGTTGATACGATCGCTCCAAATCAGCCGGAAGAGACGCATGTGTAACCCGCTCTTGTCAATTCCGTATGGGTGACGGCGAATAGGCGCGGCTGGTCCCGATCCCATTCAAATCTGACACCGCATGTCGGGTTTCATTACAATCCCAGGGATTGTTCGGGACGCCGCAGAATCGATGGGTTTTTAAGATGCCTCCCGTTAATAGTTTAGGATGATGTCGGACCTCGTGGTACATGAAATGCTCAGTATTCACGCATGCTCCACACGCGTATCGCGCCCTTGCTTTTTGTCGCGGCTTTCAGCGTCATCGCCACTGCTGCTCGCGCAGACCCTCACCTCCTTACGCCGACCAACCAATCTCAACTTGAGGCCTGGCTTGGAGTCGGCCCGCAGCAGTTCACCGAGATATTCAGCGCGGTCAACGGCGACGGCAAGACCGCGGAGGATTTCAACGCCGCGGCAGACTTCAAGGGAGCGACCTTCACGCTGGCGAGCGTCAATCGAGGCGGGAACACATACCTTATCGGGGGCTACGATCCGGTCAGCTGGAACGGCACACTGGGCGACTGGATTGAAGCGACGACGACCGCCACGCAGACGGCCTTTATTTTCAATCTTACGAGCGACACGATCCAGAGGGAAAACCACAACGTCACCGGCGATCCCCAGACCTTCGATTACTCCGGCATAGGTCCGACGTGGGGCCTTAATTTCGATCTCACGTTCGGGGATTACACCGGTATTCTGCCGGACACCCTGAATTACGGGTCGACGTTCAACTACTCTTACGGCGGGACGTTCGGCACAGACATCCTGGGCGACCCCGACGAATTCACACCCCTCCATGGTGGAATATATAACCCATTCACGGTAAATGGCCTGGATGTCTACACATTCGCTCCCGTCGTGACGGGCGGCGTTCCCGACAATGGCGCAACGGCGGCGATGCTGGGAGCGGCGGTCATGGGTCTCTCGTTTTTCTGTCCCCGGCGCAAGCTCTCGTAGCCTGCCAGGGACAGGGCGGCCGAGGCAGCGGTGCACCCTTGTCTCCACGCAACTCCTGCGCGGGATTTCGGCCGGCGGCGTTCCACCCTATCCAAACGGCTGAAGTGGGTTTCAACCGGCAAGGGCGGGGCGATTCTCCGGCGGCTTGCAGGTGAGCAACCCGGGCGCCCGGGTCCGGGCCGATTCGGGGCATCCGGGATCCCAGTGGGTTTGTGAATAGCCGTCTCGGGCGCCTCACGAGCCGGCGGAAAAGGCTCGGGACCATGCGTGCTGGCAGCTGCGATTGCGGGGGATCGCGGCACCGCCGCGTGGTCCGGTGACCGGCCCGTTCCCATAGCCACGGGCCCTGGATGAATATTCAGCCGCGCTAACCGCCGGCATGACTGGCACTACTGGAGTCCGCCCGCCGGGAATGAGCCATTGCGCTGGCTGCCATCTGCTCTCAGCATCCCTTGGAATCGCCAGCACCAACGAACCCTCTGGATTCAAGCCAAGGGCGGCCCTCGGAACCGGGCCTCGACAGGACAGCAACCCCAAAAAAACCGATGAACATCGCGAAGTACCCCCACCTGAGGAGGTTAGTCACCATCGCCGCGGCCTCCGGCTGCGTCCTCGTCTCACCCCTTTTCGCTACCGACGGCTACTTCGTCCAGGGCTTCGGGGCCGTCAACTCGTCCCTCGGAGGCGCCGCTACGGCCGGCAACGACCAGGACCTGGTGGGCAGCATCTACAAGAATCCCGCCACGGCCGTCCTCTTCCAGGACCGGACGGCCTCGATCGTATTCGGCGACATCATCCCCAACGCCCAGGTCGACTCCTCGGTCGCGGCCCTCGGCCTGAACGGCACCTCGAAGTCGACAGTCAACGGCGTGCCGTACTTCGACCTCATGGCGGAGTGGAGGGCTGGCGATCCCAACACGGCCTACTTCGCGGGCCTCGTCTCCGAGGCGGGCCTGAGCTTCCACGCCGCCACCTCGGCGACGAACCCGGTCTTCTTCCCGCAGGCCGGCGCCGCCAACAACCCGTACGGCGGGCTGTTCGGGGGCTTCGGCGACGTCAGGTCCAGCCTTTATGTCATCCGGATTCCGGTCGGCCTCGCGCAATCGATGGGCCAGTGGTCGTGGGGCTTTGAGCTGGCGCCCTCGATCGGGCGCAACCTCTTCACGCCCGCGGCCTTCGCCCCGCCCGCCTTGGGCGCCGACGGCGCCCCGGTCTACGCCACGGTTCAGCAGCAGGACATCCAGCTCGGTCTCGGCGCGCAGGGCGGCCTGCGCTACCAGGTCGACAAGGACTGGTCCGTGGGCGTATCGCTTTCCTCGCCCACCTGGTTCCGCACCTATTCCTGGGAAGTCCAGAACCCGGCCGGCGGCACGCGCACGGTCACCTTCCGCATGGACCGTCCCCTGACGGCCCAGGTCGGGATCAACTACGCGCTCCCGGACTCGACCCAGATCCTCATGGACGTGGGCTACATCGCCTACGGGTCCACGCCCGGGTTCGAGAACAGCGGCTACAGGGCTGACGGGTCGATCGCGGGCCTGGGCTGGAGGGACTCCGCCACGTTCGAGCTGGGCGCGCAGCGCGCCATCACCAAGGGCGTCACCGTGCGCGTCGGCTACAACTACTGCTCGGACCCCATTCCCGACGACATGACGTTCTACAACGTCGGCTCCCCGCTCCACATCGCGCAGCACATCTCCGCGGGCCTGTCGTTCGCCGTGGCGCCCGGCGCCACGGTCGACGTGTCGTACACCCACGGGCTGTCCAACTCCCAGTCCAGCGCCTGGTACAACCCCGCGGGCGCCGTCCCGGGCACGAACCTGACCAGCACGATCTCCGGCGACGAGTTCGCGGTCGGGACGACCTTCAGGTTCTGATCCCCACCCCCGGCGGCACCGGGACCGGGCGCCACGCTCCGCGGCCGGCGCGGCTCTGGGCATGGACTTTTCGGCGGGCTGCGCCGATAGTTAGCGCCGCCGCGCGCCCCTGCGCGCTTCCCCAGCGCTAAACCCAGGTGCAAACACGATCGCACATCCGAAGAACGGCCTGCGTTCTGGCTTCCGCAGCCGGACTGCTGGGAATCGGGGCGTGCACGTCGCACCCGCGCGGGCCGGCCCCGTTCGCAAAGGGGGCCGACGTGGGCTGGCTCCAGCAGATGGAGGCGACGGGCTACAGGTTCTACAACGCGAAAGGGGAGCCGCAGGACTGCCTGCGGATCCTCAGGGACAACGGGATCAACAGCGTCAGGCTCCGGGTCTTCGTCAACCCGTCGGAGGACAGGCTGAGCGGCCACTGCAGCCCCGCGGAGGTGACGGCGATGGCGGTCCGGGCCAGGAGGATGGGGTTCCGGATCATGATCGACTTCCATTACAGCGACACGTGGGCCGACCCCCACGTGCAGAGGAAGCCGGCGGCCTGGGCCTCCCACAGCTTCGACCAGCTGCTCGCCGACGTCTACGGCCACACCTTCTCCGTGCTGAGCGCCATGAAATCGAGCGGGGTCGTCCCGGAATGGGTGCAGGTGGGCAACGAGATCGCGCCGGGAATGCTCTGGCCCGACGGGCGCACGGAGCACTGGGACCAGCTCGCGGCCCTCCTCAACAGGGGCTACGACGCGGTCAAGGCCGTGGACGGCTCGATCAAGGTGGTCATACACCTGGACCGCGGGAACCACGGGGCCATGTACCGGGCCTTCTTCGACAATTACCTGAAGCGGGGCGGCAGGTGGGACGTAATTGGAATGTCCTACTACCCATGGTGGGAGCGCAAGGAATACACCGAGACGATCGGCGGCCTGCGCGACAACCTGGTCGACATGGCCTCAAGGTACGGGAAGGAGGTCCTCGTCTGCGAGGTCGGGGGGGATTTCAAGAAGCCGCAGGACACCTACGACATGCTGGTCGCGGTCCAGCGGGCGGTTCGGGCGGTCCCGGACGGCAAGGGGCTTGGCGTCTTCTACTGGGAGCCCGAGGGTGAGATGACGTGGAGCCACTACCGGCTCAGCTGCTGGGGCCCTGACGGGAGGCCCACGCTGGCCCTGGGCGCCTTCCGCTGGGAAGGGCCGCCAGCCTCACCGCCCTGAGTCGAGCCAGCTCCTCATCCAGGCGACGTCCTCCGCGACCGTCCCCTTCGCGGCGGCGTACCGGCCCGGGAAATCCCTCTCCAGGCGCGCGTCCAGCTCCCCGGTCCGCCGGACGAGGTCGGCGGCCGCGTCCCGGCCCCCGGGCGCGGCCATGAGGGCGGCAAAACCCGCCCGCACGGGATTGGTCCTCGAGTCGCCGCCCGTCTCGATGAAGCCGGGATAGGCCTCGACGAGGTCGGCCAGCGCCCGGCGCTCCTCCGCGCTCCCCGCGAGATGAAGTATCGCCTGGCCGATCGAGCGCGCCGGGTCGTAGGCCCACGGATTGTAGGCGTAGTCCGCGCACGTCGCGGCCGGGATCCGGTTGATCTCGTTCTGGGTGCGCATCGGGTTGCTCATGTAGCCGTCGACGACATCGCACAGGCCCGGGTCGCGCCCGCTGAGCGGTCCCAGGTGCATCGCAGGGCTTCCGTCGTTTACCGGATAGTTGTCCCACAGGAACAGGCGGTGGCCGACGGCGCGCCTGTAGCTCAGGGCGGCGCTCCGCGTGATCCGGCGGCAGTAGACCTGGTCGCCCGTCCAGAAGACATAGACATCGGGATGCAGGGCGCGTGCGAGGGCCCCGAGGTAGGCGCGGTCCCCGGGGCCCGTGCCGTCGCCCCAGTAGGCCGCGGGGCATAGTATCAGCTGGGCGCCGGGATCGGCGACGCGCAGCCTGCCGAGGATAGTGTTGGCCAGCCGCGCATGGGCGGCTCCTCCCGCGGCGGGTCCGCCGGCGCCCCAGCCCACGTCGTCCAGGCAGACGCTGAACCATCCCACGCCCCGGCCCTGCGCCCATGCATAGTGCTGGAACAGCCGCCCGATGTCCTCCGGGCTGTCCGGGTCGAGGGGCCGCGCGGAGGCCAGCTGCGGGTGGACGGAGAAGCAGAAGGTGATCCCGTGGTCGCGGCAGGCCCCGATGACGTCCGAATACTCCCTCTTGCGCTCGTCCGACATGGGCTTCCACCACTCGTTCGGGGGCCGCGTCCCGGTCCCCTCGGCGAACAGCGAAAGGTAGCAGTTCATCAGGAAGTTCATCCTGAATGCCGCCAGGTAGGGGATCTCCTCGAGGTACTGGCGCGGCGTCCATTCCCAGCCCTTCATGCCCCTCAGCCTGAATCCCGGCCCGGGGCGGCCGGGCGCGAGCGGCTCGGGAAACGCGCGCGCCTCGGCCGGCAGCTGCACGCGGAAGCCGTCCGGCGCCAAGGTGCCGGTCCCCTGCACGGCGGCCGGGGTGCAGCAGCCGGCCGCCAGGGCCAGGAGCCTCCAGTTCTCAAGTTTTCGCATGTCCTACGTTCCCGGGCGGCGTGCGCCGCGACCGAGCCACCGCGCGCCCGGACCCGTCCAATCCTGGGGAATCCGCGCGTTCCCGCGACCCGAAAAGCCGCGCCGCCCCATCCTTCCGGAAACACGCCCAGATTAACCAGTAAGGCGAAAAATAAACCCGCGGAGGCCACGAAATTTCACGCAACGACCTAGGGTGGAACAGCTAAACCCGACTAAGCGTATATTCGTATCGTGCCTTCTGGACAAGGCTCTATGTAATTAGGCGGCACATTGCGTGCGCCCGCTCCGCTTCTGCCCGCCCACCATGAATAATCCGCCCCCGTCCTCGGCATCTTCAAAGGCACCCTCCCCGCGCTGGATCCTCGTCGTGGACGACGAGCCGTCCATGCGCCACCTGATCGACCTTGTGCTGAAGAAGCAGGCGTTGGCCGTGCAGGTCGCGGGAAGCGCGGAGACGGCGCTCGAGATGGTCAAGAGGATGGGCTCCCCGCCGACCCTCGTGATCTGCGACGTCCTCATGCCCAGCATCGACGGCCTCGAGCTCGTGCGCCGGATGTGCGGGCGCTTCCCCGGGCTGAACGTCATCTTCATAAGCGGCCACCTCTCCGACGTGTCCTGGTGGCCCACGGACCTGCGCGAGCACCGCTTCCTCGCCAAGCCGTTTGAGAACGCGCACCTCCTCGCCGCCGTCGACGAGGCCCTTTCCGGCGGCACCGGCTGAGCGACGCTGAGATGGATGTAAACCTGATACTTTCGGCCCAGACCCTCAGCCTAGCGCCGCAGCTGAAGCGGAGCGGTCTCATAAACGGCCTCTACGTTCTAAAGAACGTGCCCGCCAAGACGTACCTGCGCGTCAGCCCGGAGCAGTGGGTGATCCTGCAGCAGTTCGTCGTGCCGCGGACGGTCCCCGCCGTGCTCGGGAGCGCGATCCGCAACCGGCAGTGCCTGCGCCTCGGCGAGTTCTTCGAGCTCATCCTGAAGGCCCTGAGGGCGAACATCCTCCTCGAGCCGGGGATCGGCCCGGAGCCCGTGCGCGCCCACGAGTGGAACATGTCGGTGCGCCCGCAGGTGCTCGCCATGCCGCTCGCCGTCCTCTTCTCCGTCGGCATGATCATGGCGGTCGTCCTGCCCACGAGGCCGCCGGTCACCTTCCTCGACTGGGCGCTCGGCCTCCTGCTCCTGAGCGCGGCGCTCAGCTTCGCCGCGTTCCTCGCGGGCTGCATGATCCGCGGCGCCGGCGGGGAGATCTACCGGCCGCGCTGGACGTGGCTGTCCCTGCCCCCGCGCTTCTCGCTCGACACGCACGACGCGGGGATCCTGCCGACGAAGGCCCAGACGGTGATCGGCCTCGCCGAGCCGGCGGTCCTCGCCATCGCCACGGGATTCGCCGCCTGGCGCCGGCCCGGCTGCGAGTTCTTCTCGATGGCGGCCCTGGTCGTCAGCATGCGCCCCATCTTCGGCGGCGAGTTCTCGAAGCTGATCCACGTCGGCGAGAAGCGCAACCTGAGCGACGCCGAGCAGTCCTACATATTCCCGCCCAACCGGCGCCCGGAGACGCGGGGCTGGCTGCTGAGCCGCGCGCTGCGCCAGCCGACGACCTGGGCCAGGATGGGCTACGGCGTGCTCTGGATGATCGCGATCATCTTCTGGGGCTCCCGGCTGATGGGCATGCCCGCGTCGAGTTCGTCCTTCTGGCTGGGGTTCGTCGTGACCTACGGCGTCCAGATGCTGCTGACGATCGGCGGGGCGCTGGCGGCCCTGGGTGCCGGCTATCTGATCTGGGAGACCTACCACTCGGTGCGGGAGCGGGCGCAGGCGCGCCGCAACACCGTCCGCCTGTGGCGCGCGCGCTGGTTCGGCGCCAAGGACCTCATCCTGGACGAGTCGAGCCGGATGAAGGCGATGGCCTCCTCGCCGCTCCTGAGCACGCTTCAGCCGCCCCAGCGCCTCGAGCTCGCCCGCGCGATGACGGTCCGCCGCCACGGCGCCTGGAGCACGCTCTGGGAGTACGAGAGCCTGCCCACGCAGGTCGCCCTGATCGTGAGCGGCAAGATCGCCCTGCGGCGCGAGCTGCCCTCCGGCAGGTCGCTGCAGGTCCAGGTGCTCACCGAGGGCGACGTCATCGGGCTGCACGACCTCGCCGACCCCAAGTTCCCCAGCTACCTCTTGCGCTCGCTGACCCCGGTCACGCTGCTCACGATGGACCGCGCGACGGCCGAGGAGCTCGTGGTCCGCAAGGTCCCGCAGGCCACGCTGACCGACATGCTCCTGAAGATGCCCTTCCTGAGCCGGATCTCCCTCTGCCAGAACTGGCACCTGCAGGCCATAAACCGCTTCGCCCGCCTGTCGACGATCGTCGGCTTCCCGCCGGGAAGCGTCATCCTGAGCGAGGGCCAGACCGTCGAGGACTTCTTCATCATCTTCCAGGGCACGGCCAGGGTCACGCAGAAGGGCAGCCAGCTGTCCGTCATCCGGGCCGGCGAGTTCTTCGGCGAGATCGGCCTCATGCAGAACAGTTCCCCGAACGCCACGGTCATCGCCTACCAGGGCACGCGCTGCCTGAGCATACCGCGCATCGAGCTCCTGCGCTTCGTCACGCACAACTACACGGTCGCGCTCGAGATCGAGCGCGTGAGCTCGGAGCGGCTGGGAAGGCCCCTGTTCCCGCTGGACCAGGGCGACTTCAGCACCATCTGAGCCCGGCGGAACCCGGGGGGGCGGCCCCGCAAGTCAGCGCCAGTCCGTGAGCCCCTCGATCTCCGGGGCGGGCAGCTGCGGCCAGCCTTCACCGACCGGCGTGAGGACGACGGCGAGGCGCAGGTCGGCCGCCGCGCTTCCCGGCGCTACCTCAATGCAGAGCTCGGAGTCCCCCGCGTTCTGTTCCTCGCCGGGCGTCGGCGGCCTCGCCGAGCCCACCTGGAACCGCCCGCCGGCAGGCGCGAGCACCTCGGCCCGCAGCCGGCGGCCGCCGTGCGAGAGGAGGGCGGACCGCCCGTCGGTCGACAGCCCGACGTCCGCCCCGGTCATCATCACCCAGCGCACCGGCGTTCGGGGCGCCAGGCCCGAGAACTCGTCCTGGACGAGGACGCGCGCCCTCTCGAGCATGGCCACTCCGCGCAGGATCCGCCGCGCGGCGCCCGGGTACGCCGCCGTCAGGTCGGCGACGGCGAAGGGCCGCGGGCCCGAGTCCGAGAACGCCACGATCGGGGCCGTCGCCTTGGGGTCCTGGAGCGCGTCCCCGGGCGTGACCGTGTTGTGGCTGCGGTTGTTGAGCCGGAAATAGGACCAGCGCCGGTCGCCGAAGTACCCGGGCAGGTCGTAGTCGTCCGGACCCAGGTCCACGGCCCAGCGCACGCCGTCGGACTCGAGCACGAACGAGCCGAGGTCGAGGTGGGCGTGGTTGGTCGAGTTGTCGCCCGCCTTGAAGCCGAGGAACAGGGCGCGCGGGTCGTTCCACGCGCTCCGGAATAGCGCGATGTCCGCGCCGCCCCGGAAGTGCAGGCTGAGCGGTATCCGCGCGAGCGCGGGGACCGCCTCCCCGGCGCCGGGGCCCCCGGGGACCGCCGGCCCGCCCGGGAACCAGACCGCGTCCAGGGCGAGGAACCTGTCGCGGCGGCGCCCGAGGACCTCCGAGCGGAGCAGGGCCCGGCTGTTCTGCAGGGCGGCCTCGTCGCCGTAGCGGCGCGCGAGCCAGGCGTACGCCGGGGAGTTCTCGATCCGCGCGTCGCCGTCGGCGTAGTTGAACGCCAGGCCGGTCGGGCCGACGATGGCGGTCCTGTAGAAGGCGGTGCGGCCGAATGCGGGCGCGTCGCCCAGGCCGAAGTCCGTGCCCAGGGCGCCCTCGAGGAGGGCCAGGATCACGACGTTGTAGCTCGTGCCGTATTCCCAGTAGCCGGGCCCCTCCGGGTAGGCGCCGTCCGGCCGGTATGCGTCCATGGCGAGCGGGAGCGATTTGCGCACGCCCCCGACGACCAGCCGGGCGAGGCCCGGCTCCTCGTCGGCCAGGGCCAGGGCCGCCGCGAGCAGCCCGCCGTTGCACACCTGGTTCCAGTTCATCCTGGCCGTGACAAAGAAGAGGCGCTTGTCCCTCGCCGCGCCCGGCGAGTACGCGGCCGGGGCGAAGGCGAGCGCCTTCGCGAGGAGGGCCCCCCTGATCGCGGCCCTCTGCGGGCGGGAGAGCTCCGGGTAGAGCCAGTCGTAGCCTATCGCTACGCCGAAGCTCATCTCGGCCACGTCCAGGAAATGCGACGGGTTCCAGTCCGGGAACGCGGCCACGGTCAGCATGTCGCTCGTGGCCCGCTGCGCGAAGCGGGCGTCCCCGGTGAGCCGGTAGGCCATCGCGCAGGTCGCGATCTGCACGATCGCGGCGCGCGACTGCTTGAGGAGGCGCGGCCCGATGAGCTCGTGGACGAGCGGCCGCGAGGCGAGGCACGCCGTTGCCGCCGCGACGATGCGCTCGTGGAGCGCGGCGCGCAGCGGATCGGTCCCGGCGGCCTCCCGGGCGGCCGCCAGGTCGGCGTCCGTGAAGAGCAGGCGGGGATGGCCCGCGCGAAGGTGGGCGAGCGGGTCCGCGTGCGTGTCGGCCGCCCGGGCGGGGAGGGTTGCGCCGACCAGGAGCGCGGCGAGCGCGATTCGCATGGCTGGATCCCAGCATGGCGGCGGCCGCGGCGGTGGCAAGCGGCCGCGTCCCGCCCCAATGGGGGATTGACATGCGCCCGCCCTCGGGCACGATCCGACCCTTTCCCGAAACATGAGCGACGCCGAAAAGAAGCAGCAGACCCCAACGCCCGCGCAGATCCCCTTCACGGACCCGCAGGCCTGGGTCCGCTTCGTCACCGACACGGGCAAGATATTGCCCCGCAAGTACACGGGGCTTTGCGCGAAGCACCAGCGCGCCGTGACGCGCACGATCAAGCACTCGCGCAACATGCTGCTCTCGAAGTGAGCGAAGGCTCGCGGAACGCCCGGCCGGAGCCCGAAAGGCTCCGGTCTTTTTTTTGCCGGTCAGCCCGCGCCGGAGGCCATGGCCAAGAGCGCAAGGATCTATAGGGGCACCCCGCGCAACCTCGCCCTGCTTGCCGGGCGCATCCGGGCCGGCGACGTGGTCGGCGTCCCGACCGAGACGGTCTACGGGCTCGCTGCGGACGCCACGAGCGCGGCGGCATGCCGGCGGATCTTCTCGGCCAAGGGCCGGCCGCCGAGCGACCCGCTCATCGTCCACATCGCGTCCCTCGGGGACCTCGCGCGGGTGGCCCGGCCCAATCCCGCCGCGCTCAGGCTCGCCAGGCGGTTCTGGCCCGGCCCGCTCACCATCGTCCTCCCGAAGACCCGGGCAGTGCCGGACGCGGCGACGGCGGGCCTGCCGAGCGTCGCCGTGCGGATGCCCTCCCATCCGCTCTTCCGGCGCCTGATCCGCCTCGCGGGCGTGCCGCTCGCCGCCCCGAGCGCGAACCCGTTCGGCTACGTGAGCCCCACGACCGCCGGCCATGTCAGGGCCGACCTCGGGCCGAGGGTCCGCCACATCCTGGACGGGGGGCCGTCCCGAATCGGGCTGGAGTCGACGATCGTGGACATGCGCGACCCCGGGCGCCCCGCCATCCTGCGGCCCGGCGCGATCAGCCGGGGCGAGATCGCGGCGGCGCTCGGCGCCCCCGTCGCGAAGTCCCGGGGGTCGCGGGCCGGGCGCCGGCTGGCGCCCGGCCAGATGCCCAGGCACTACAGCCCGAGGACCCCGGTCGTCCTCCACGCGGGGATGACCCGGCGGATGGCCGCTGGCTCGCCGGCCGACGCCTGGCTCTTCATCTCGAGGCCGCGCGGCGGGCCGCCCCCGCCGGGCGCGGGGAACGTGTTCTGGCTCGACGCGCGGGGCGACCTGCGCCGCGCGGCGCGGCGGCTCTTCGCGACCCTGCGCAGGCTCGATGCCGGCGGATTCGCCCGGATCCACGTCGAGCGGCCGGCGGGCGACGGCCTGGCCGAGGCCCTGTGCGACCGGCTGGTCCGGGCCGCCTCGCGCTGATCAGCGCGCGACCGCCGCGAGCTCGCGCAGGAAGCGCTCGTTCTGCTCGGCCGTCCCGACGGTCACGCGGATCCACTCCGGCAGGCCGTACAGCTCGAGCGGGCGCACGATGACTCCCCTGTGCAGGAGCGCGTCGAAGACCCGGGCGCCGTCGCCGACCTTGACGAGCATGAAGTTGGCCTGGCTGGGGACGAACTCGAGCCCGAGGGCCGCGCAGCCCTGCTCCAGGCGCCTCAACCCGCTTCGGGTCCCCGCGATGCACATGGCCCTGAACTCGGCGTCGTCGAGCGCGGCGGCGGCGGCCGCCTGGGCTATGGCGTTCACGTTGAACGGCTGGCGGACGCGGTCGACGAGCGACGCCAGCTCGGCCGTCGAGTACCCGTAGCCCACGCGCAGCGAGGCGAGGCCGTACACCTTCGAGAACGTCCGCAGCCCGATCACGTTGCGGCCCTCGGCGATGAGCGGGCGAAGGTCGGGCGCGCGCTCGGCGAAGTCGGCGTACGCCTCGTCGACGACGCACACGAGCGCCTCGGGCAGCGAGCGGACGAACCCGAGGAGCTCCTCGGCGCCGCAGGCCGTGCCGGTCGGGTTGTTGGGGCTCGAGACGACGACGAGCTTGGTCCTCGGCGTCACGGCGCGGGCGAGCGCGCGGAGGTCGTTGCGGAAGTTGACGAGCGGCACCTCGACCGGGCGGGCGCCGAAGAGCAGCGCCACCATCCTGTAGACGACGAACTCCGGGACGCCCATCACCACCTCGTCGCCGGGCCCGAGGAAGACGTGGCCCAGGAACTCTATCACCTCGTTCGAGCCGTTCCCGATGACGAACTGCTCGGGGGCCAGGCCGTGGAACCGGGCGAGCCTGCGGCGCAGCGCGTAGCAGCCGCCGTCCGGGTAGAGCTGGCCCTGCTCTACGGCGCGCTTGGCCGCCCCGACCGCGAGGGGGGACGGGCCGAAGGCGTTCTCGTTCGAGGCGAGCTTGACGATCCCCGACGGGTCCAGGCCCAGGTCGCGGGCCAGCTCCTCGATGGGCTTTCCCGGCACGTATTCGGGATGCGAGAGGACGTAGGGTTTTGCGAGGGCTGCGGGTTTCAAGGCTCGGGGAGGCTCCATTGGAGCCGAACCCGCGCGCCAGCTGAAGCCAAAAGGGGTTCGCCTTGGCCGGCGCCGCGGTCTAGTCGAGGTCCCTTGAACCTCAAAGGAAAGGCAACCCGCGCGCCCGCCGCCATTGCCGCGATCGCCGGACTCGCTCTGGGCCCGGCCCCCCGCGCCGCTGGCGCCGACCAGCCCTCCGCCCCGGTCAAGGTCGACGTCGGCGAGATCGGCGGCGCGAGATTCTCCATCGCGAACCCCCCGGGCGCATGGAACCGCGACGTCCTCCTGATCGCCCACGGCTACCGCCCGGAGTCGGCCCCGCTCGTCGCCGACCTCTATCCCGAGCGGGCCTTCACGAGGGCGCTCCTCGACGAGGGCTGGATCGTCGCGACGACGAGCTACCGCAGGAACGGGCTCATCATCGGCGACGCGATCGCCGACCTGGACGCGCTGCGGGCCTACATCGCCGAGGCCCACGGCGAGCCCGACCGGGTCGTCATCGACGGCGAGTCGATCGGCGGCCTGATCGCCGCGATCATGGCCGAGCGCGACCCGGGGCTGTACCAGGGCGCCGTGGTCTTCGACGCCACGCTCTACGCCAAGGAGCCGGACATGAGGGTCGGCCTGTCGCTCCTGCCGCGCATCCCGCTCCTGTTCGTGGCCACCCTGCGCGAGGCCCGGGAGGCCCGCAGCTACCTGACCGCCCTCGTCGCGCGCCCCGCCCCCGTGGTCCAGCCCGCGCTCTTCCTCATCTCGCGCGAGGGCCACACCAACATAAACCAGGCCGAGCACCTCGCCGCCTTCCGCGCGCTGAACGACTGGATCGAGCGCGGCCGCGACGCCCTGCCCCGGCCCGAGGGGGACGCCCCGTACCACGACGCCACCGTCGCGCCCGAGCCCGGGCCGTCGACGGCGGTGGCGCACGCCGACGGCCGCGGCTTCGACACGACGGTCGCCGAGGTCGACCCCGTCTACGGCAACGTGCTCCTCGGGGCGCAGGCGGCCGACTTCGAGTCCGCCGGCATCCAGCCGATGACGTTCTTCGAGCTGCACGTGCGCGGGCGCACCTACCGGACCCTCTACGGGCGCACCTACACCGACGTGAAGAGCGACCAGTGGGTGGCGTTCCCGGATGCCGACGGGCGGACCGTGCTCTCGCGCAACTTCGCCAATGCCGCCGCCACGGCGGCTCTCAGCGCGGGCGACACCGTCTCGGTGGCCGCGTACGGCTCCGACGCCCGCATCTCACGCTGACTGCCGGCTCGGGACCCGCACCCACTTCATCCCGGCGGCCTCGGCGGCCTGTATCCCGGGCTCGCCGTCCTCGAAGACGAGGCAGCGCCCGGGCTCGACCCCCATCCGGCGGGCGGCGAGGAGGAACATGTCCGGCGCGGGCTTGCCGTGCTCGACGTCGTCCGCGGTGACGACGACCGGGAAGAGCGGCGCCAGGCCCGTCTTCCTGAGGGTGCTGGTTACCACGTCCCTGTCCCCACCCGAGGCGATGGCGATGGGCCGCGTCCTGCTGGCCGACCGGGCGAATTCGACGACGGGGCCGATGAGCTCCAGCTTCTGGAGGGAGGCCATGAAGATGGCCTCCTTGTCCCTGTACACCCGCTCCGGGTCCAGCTTGAGGCCGTGGTGCTTGCCGAGGAGCGCGGCCACCCGCTTGGACGGCACCCCGCCGAGCGCGTAGAAGTAGTTCTCGTCGAGCCTGCCCTTGAGCCCGGCGTTTCGCAGCGCCTGCTCCCAGGCGGAGTAGTGAAGCGGCATCGTGTCCGCCAGCGTTCCGTCCAGGTCGAAGATGTAGCCGCTGAAGTCGCCCTCGGGTATCTGTATTCGCATCGGAGTGCGCAGCGACGCCTGAATCCGCGCCGCCCGCAACCCCAAAAAACGCTCGTTCGCGCGGCCCCGACCCGTAGAATGGACTCCAACCCCACCCCCGCGGATGAAAAAATACCTCGTCGAGTTCATCGGCACGTTCTTCCTGGTCTTCACGGTAGGGACCGCGTCGATCGCCCCCGGAGCGGGCCCGCTCGCCCCCATCGCAATCGGCGCGTCGCTCATGGTCATGATCTTCGCGGGCGGCCACGTCTCCGGCGGCCACTTCAACCCCGCGGTGACGCTGTCCGTCTGGCTGCGCGGCAAGTGCGACACCAGGGACGTCGTCCCCTACTGGGCCGCCCAGGTCCTCGCCGCCCTCGTCGCGGCCTGGATCGTCCTCAAGATAAAGATGCCGGGCGCGGCCCAGCCCGTGGCGCTGGCCGGATGGAAGCCCGCCTTCGTCGCCGAGTTCCTCTTCACGTTCGCCCTCTGCTGGGTCGTCCTGAACGTGGCCACCGCGAAGGCGACGGCGGGCAACTCGTTCTACGGCCTCGCGATCGGCATGACCGTGATGACGGGCGCGTTCGCGGTCGGCGGCGTGTCGGGCGGCGCGTTCAACCCGGCCGTGGCGACCGGGATCTCCGTCATGGGCATGTCGCTCTGGAGCAACTACTGGGTGCTGCTCGCGGGCGAGCTGGCCGGATCGATCGCCGCGGCCGCGGCCTACAAGGTGGTGAACGGCAGCGACTGACGGGCGCAGTCCCGGCGCCCTACCTCCGGGTCCCGCGGTGCAGGCGCCCCGCGGCCCTGGGGGCCTCCTCCTCGATCACCTTCTGGTCGAACAGCGCCGAGTAGACGTACGGGAACCCCTCGATCCTCTTCCTCTCGACCGAGGCGCCGATGAACCGCTCGATGCTCCGGGCGTCCCTCACGTCGTCCTCGGTGACGAGCGTGAACGCGTCCCCCGAGTGGTGGGCCCTGCCGGATCGGCCGGACCGGCAGGCGCCACCACTCGGGGGACCCGGTCACGCTTGGTTCCGCACACGACGCAAGGGCCCGCCGGCGAGGCCGCGCGCCGCGATGTCGGTCGCCACCAGCACGTCGTTCCTGCCCGACTTGAACCCCTCGAGCGCCTCGACGCGCTCGCGCTGGCTCCGGTCGGAATGCAGGACGCCGACGCTGTGGCCCTTGTGCAGGAGCCGGTGGGCGATCCGGTCCGCGCCGATGCGCGTGCGGCAGAAGATGAGGACGCTCTTGAAGTCGGTCTTCTCGAGGAGGAGCTGGAGCAGGTCGAACTTCTGCGTGGCCACGACCGGATAGAACGCGTGGGCGACCGTCTCGGCGGGGGCGCTGTGCCGGCCGATCTCGACCTTGGCCGGGTTGCGCAGGGCCCAGCCCGCGAGGTGCTCGATCTCCGGCGGCAGGGTGGCCGTGAAGAACAGGGTCTGGCGGTCGGTCGGGCACTTCTGCACGATCCGCCTGACGTCCGGCAGGAATCCCATGTCGAGCATCCGGTCGACCTCGTCGAGGACGAGGATCTCGATCTTGTCCAGCGAGCAGTTGCGCTGCTCCAGGTGGTCGAGCAGCCGGCCGGGAGTGGCGGCCAGGATGTCCATCCCGCGCCTCAGGTCGTCGACCTGCTTGCCGTAGCCGACGCCGCCGTAGACGATCGTCACCCGGAGGTCGGTGAACATCGCGTACTTGTGGAAGGCCTCCTCGACCTGCAGCGCCAGCTCGCGCGTCGGCTCGAGGACGAGGCAGCGCATGGGCCCGTGCCCGCCCAGGCGCTGGATGATCGGGAGCGCGAACGCGGCGGTCTTGCCCGTGCCCGTCTGCGCGGAGCCGATGACGTCGCGGCCCTCGAGGATCAGCGGGATCGCCTGGACCTGGATCGGAGTGGGCTCGGTGTAGCCCTTCTCCTGGACCGCATAGGCGAGCGCGTCGCAGAGCCCGAGCGCCGTGAAGGGGGTCTGCATCTTCGGGATGTCGACGGGGACCAGGGGCTTGTCGGGACCGGGGTGCGGGTGCTCGAAGTCGTCGCGGGCGGGGCGCGGCTTTCTTCCGCCGCCGAACCGGCCCTGGACGCCCCTGGCGGGGCCGCGGCCCTCCGGCCGTCGCTCGTCATGCCGGCGCTCCTCAGGGTAGCGCTCCCCCGGTCGCCTGTCCTCCGGGCGCCTCTCCTCCTGGCCTCGCTCCCCCGGTCGCCGCTCCTCCATCCGCCTCTCGTCCGGGCGTCGCCCCTCCGGGCGCCTCTCCTCCCCGCGCGGGCGGAACCCCTGGGTCTTTCCCTGGGGCGCGGACTGGCCCCTGCCCTGCGCTCGCTGCCCGTGCCCGCGCGCCCGGTCCGCGCCCGGCTGGCCGGGTCTTCGCGGGGCCGCGGCGCCCTGGGGCGCGACGGGGGCCGGTTTCTTGGGGGCGGGGGCAAACGACTCGCGCAGCCTGGCAATGAACTTTCGCAGCATGATCTTCTGTGTATGAAGGACCATGGTCCGTGCATTCGCACGGCTTTGCAATCCCCCAATCTGCCCCGCGCGGCGCCCGATTCACGCTTGGCAGGGTATTCCCGCGCAGCATGATAAGGGTGCGTGAAACCGCCCGCATTGAATCCCGACCTGCTCTGGTTCGTCCGGATCGGCATCGAGACGGGCATGTTCACCCGCGTGGAGTGCGTGAGGGTGAGGGCGGACCTCGGCGGCGGCCCCGGGCTGCTGGAGTTCGCGCAGAAGCTGATCGACGACGACGTCGTCACGAACGTCGAGATGCTGGAGAAGCTGGCCAGCAGGGCGTCGGTGAAGGCCCGCGACGGCCCGCCCCCTGCCGACCCGTTCGTCCCGGCCGACGACCTCGTCGAGGACATCGTGGCCGCCCCGGTCAGGAAGGCGGCCGTGGGGCCTCCGCCCGAGTTCCCCTTCGAGTCGGTGGCCAGGATGGACGACAGGGCGCTCGCCGAGGGCGTGCGCGAGCTCCTGAGCGCGACCGGGCGCCACGAGGCAAGCGACCTCCACATGTGCGCGGGACGGCGCCCGTTCATCCGCAAGAACCGGGTCCTGCACTACTTCAGCGAGCACACTCTGAACGCCGAGGAGGCGCTCCGGCTGAACACCGTGCTGCTGTCCCCAGAGCTTAAGGAGAGGTTCCTCCACGAGCACGACATCGACTGCGCCCTGGCGCCCGCCCTGCACGAGCGGTACCGGGTCAACCTCATGTTCCAGAAGGACGGGTCCGCGGGGTCGTACCGGATCGTCCCCAAGGAGGTGAAGACGATGGCCGAGCTCGGGTTCGCGCACCACATCGAGACCCTCAAGAGGCTGCTGAGCTACCACAACGGGCTCGTCCTGGTGACGGGGCCCGTGGGCTCGGGCAAGACGACGACCCTCGCCTCGATGGTGGCCTACCTCAACGAGACCAGGCGGGACCACATCATCACGGTCGAGGACCCGATCGAGTTCGTGCAGGAGGCCGAGGGCTGCACGCTGACGCAGCGCCAGGTCGGGACGCACACCAAGACGTTCTACACAGCACTCATGAGCGCCCTGCGCGAGGATCCCGACATCATCGTGATCGGGGAGCTGCGCGACCTGGAGACCATCGAGATGGCGGTCACCGCGGCCGAGACCGGCCACCTTGTCATCGGCACCATGCACACGAGCGACGCCGCGACGACCCTTAACCGGCTGCTCGACGTCTTCCCCGCGATGCAGCAGCCCCAGATCCGCTCGAGCGTCGCCGAGAGCCTGCGCGGGATCGTCTGCCAGCGCCTGCTCCCGGCCACCGGCGGCGGCCTTGTCATGGGCTGCGAGATCCTCGTGAACACCATGGCCATCGCCAACCTCGTGCGCGACGGCAAGACGATCGGCCTGCGCAACGCCATGGAGACGGGCGTGCGCGAGGGGATGTGCCTCATGGACGGCGTCGTCTACGGGCTGTGGCACGAGGGCAGGGTGTCGAGGGAGACCGCCCTGGCGAACATCTCCAACCGCGTCATCCGCGCGAGGATCACCTAGACCGCCATGGCCGAGATAGACGCACTGCTGCGGACGATGGTCGAGAAGGAGGGCTCGGACCTTCACCTCTCGGTGGGCCTGCCGCCCAGGGCGCGGATATCCGGGTCGATCCAGCCGATCGGCGATGCCCCGGTCACCGCCCAGGCGATGGAGAAGATGCTGAAGGAGCTCGTCCCCGAGCGCCGGTGGAAGGAGTACCTCGAGAGCAGGGACCTGGACTTCGCCTACGAGATCCCCGGCCTCGCCCGGTTCCGCGGCAACCTCTTCTACACCCACTTCGGCCAGGCCGTCGTGCTGCGCGAGATCCCGGTAAGGATCCTGACGCTCGAGCAGCTGGGGCTCCCCGAGGCCGTGAAGAAGCTCTGCACGCTGCACGAGGGGCTGGTCGTCGTCACGGGCCCGACGGGAAGCGGCAAGTCGACGACGCTCGCGGCGATGATCGACTACATCAACACCAACATGTGCCGGCACATCATCACGATCGAGGACCCGATCGAGTTCGTGCAGCCCGTGAAGAAGAGCATCATCGTCCACCGGGAGATCGGCGAGCACACGAAGTCGTTCCCCGCCGCGCTCAAGAGCGCCATGCGCCACGACCCCGACATCGTGCTGATCGGCGAGATGCGCGAGCTCGAGACGATGAAGCTCGCGCTGAGCTGCGCCTCGATGGGCATGCTCGTCTTCGGGACGCTGCACACGAACAACGCCCCGAAGACCGTCGACAGGATCATCAACTCGTTCCCGGCCGACGACCAGAACCAGGTCCGCGTGATGCTCTCCGGCTGCCTGGCCGGGATCGTGGCCCAGCTGCTGTGCCCGCGCATCCCCAAGGGCCGGTGCGCGGTCCACGAGATCCTGCTCCAGCACGAGGCCCTCGGCAACACGGTGCGCAGCGGCCAGATCTCCAACATCAGGGCGATCATCGAGGGCAGCGGCGCCGAGGGGATGGTCCTCATGGACACGAGCCTCATGAACCGGGTCAAGGACGGCACGATCGAGGCGAGGGAGGCCTACATGAAGGCCGCGAACAAGGCGCTGTTCACGCCGCTCCTGAAGCCGGGGGACCTGGAGATCGAGGGCCTCTAGGGGGCCCGGAGCTATTTATCGGTTGCGACCGGGCCGTTTATGCGCGGCGATTGTCGCCTTGAGCGCCCCTCCCCCCAACCTTGCCCTACAGGATCTCGCCGCCTTGGTCGGCGACGACGCCGCGCGGGAGATCGTGCGGCTCTTCCTGTCCACCTTCCCCGAGGCCGTCCGCTCGCTGAGCACCGGCACCCGCCAGGAGCAGATGAGGATCGCCCACGGGCTCAGGAGCAGCGCCCTTCACATGGGAGCGGGAAGGCTCTCGGAGCTGATCACCCGGATCGAGGACAAGCTGGCCCATCCGGGGGTCGCGCTGGCGCAGGGGGACCTGGCGGACGCGGTCGGGGAGTTCGAGGCGCTCGCCGGCGAGCTCAGGAAATACGCGGGGCCCTGAGGGGGCCCTCCGGCGTCAGGACTTGACGATCCCGGCCTGCACGCACCAGCGCACGAG
>Ga0187851_10001609_pt1 | contig 21405 bp, 28 predicted proteins | sample June2016WEW_6_10_FD_132997 | JGI IMG/M metagenome (GOLD analysis project Ga0187851, IMG submission 132997) | Peatland microbial communities from SPRUCE experiment site at the Marcell Experimental Forest, Minnesota, USA - June2016WEW_6_10 | ecosystem: Environmental > Terrestrial > Soil >...
ATCGGCTGGCGCGCGAGATGGATCTCCACCTGGTACCGACGGTGGTCCCGGGACGGGCGCTGTGGGACCTGGGCGGTGGCGTTCGGCGAGGTTCACCCCGGGTGCCACCACTGCCACCGGGCGCTATGGCGCATGTGCTGCTCGCGGTCGCCCGTCTCAAGCGCATGTCGCGCCGGGTGCCCCTGGCGGCGCCGTGGGAGGCCCACGAGGCGACGGGGTGGGATGCGGTCACGTTCGAGGCGTGGCTGCGGGCTCATGTGCGGTCGAGCGTGGGCCGCGCGCTTCTCCGCCTCTACGTGAACGGGCATCCGGGCCTGGAGGCGAGCGAGATGTCCGTCCTCGATGTGCTCTTCATGCTTCGCTCCGCCGGCTCGCTCGGGCACCTGTTGCACGCCCAGGACTTCCAGCTCATCGCCGGTGCTCACGAGCTCGCTCGCCGGTCGGCGCTGAGCCTCGGAGATGCCCTGATGCTGGAGGCACCGGTCGCCGCCATCGATCAGGACGAGGAGGGCGTGACCGTCTCCTCTGGGCGCGGGAGCATTCGCTGCCGGCGGGTCGGCGTCTGCGCCCCGCTCCGGGTCGCGGCGGAGGTCGCATACTCACCGCCGCTACCGGCCGACCGCATGGCCCTGATGCGCAGCCGTCCAATCGGGGTGCTCATCAAGTTCCACGCCGTGTACCCATCTCCCTTCTGGCGTCGCAACGGTCTCAGCGGGCAGGCGTTCAGCACCTCTCACGCCATCGCCGCGACCGGCGACAACTCCCCAGGGCACGGCAGCGGACGGGGCGTCCTGGTCGGGTTGACGGGGGCGGACCGCGCCCGCGCGCTGAGCGCCCTGCCGGAAGCGGAGCGGCGGAGCCAGATCCTCACCTCACTCGCCGACCTGTTCGGCCCCGAGGCTGCGGAGCCGGAGGCGTTTGTCGTCCAGGACTGGAGCAGAGAGAGGTGGACCAGTGGCGCGGCAGGCGGCGGCGATGCCTCTCCCCGGACGTGGACGACGGTGGGACACGCCTACCGCGCTCCCTCGGGTCGGGTCCACTGGGGTGGGACGGAGACCTCGCCTGAATGGCACGGCTACATGGAGGGGGCTCTCCGGTCGGGACTCCGGATGGCCCGGGAGATGGTGTCGACCGAGACAGGGCCGCACCTCCAGTACCCCCTGCAGGACTCGAACCTGCGATCTGCGCGCTGAGAAGGCGGCTTTCACGGCATGCGGGATCGTGGCAAGACGTCGCGCGGTCGGTTCGTCGCCAGCGGGCGGTGTCAGCTGCTCGGCGGAGTGATGGTGATGTTGGCGCCGTAGTTGTAGTAGTGAACGTCGGCGGTCTCGGCGACGGACAGGGTCCCTGGCAGTCCCAGCGACGGTCCGTCGATCGACATGTCGACGTCCACGCTAGACGTGACGATTCGCCCCAACTTGTCCAGGGCCGCGTCAACAGTGGCGCTGCTGATGCTGACTGCACTGAGGACGTTCTGCAGGTCGGAGCCGAGCTCAGAGCCCAGCGACTGGAGTTCCGGCTGGAGGGCCGTCATCACCTTCGTGGGGTCGAGGGTGGCGCTGTAGTGCTCCACCGTCTCTCCGTAGGCAGTGCCCGATCCCTCGTTGGTCACCGTCCCCACCGCCTTCAGGTATAGCAATTCGGTGGTCGCGCTGTACTCGCTCACCGAGGAGAGGCCCGGCTCGGTTTGGAAGGTGGAGCCGCCGTCTGTCGAGAGGTACGCGGTGCCGTCGTATTCGATCGCGACCACGTCGACCGGCTGTCCCGCGACCACTGCGTCGATGGTCGCCTCCTGCACCTGCGAGCTGGCGAACTGAATCTGGATCGGCAGGCTCACCGTCATTCCCCCCTGGGAGAGCCCGGTGATGTCCTCGGTGACGGTGATCTCCGCGTCGAAGGACTGGAGGGTCGTCTTCTGCACGCTTGCCAGGAGCACCGCTCGCGCATTGCCGCTCGAGCCGCCGCAGGCCGCGACCGCGACCAGGCACGCCATCCCGGCAGCCACCCGGGCCACGTGCGCAGTGCGCCTTCCGTTCATTGCCGCGCCCTCATCGCGGCGCGCCGCCCGCGGGGTGCGGTCTCGCCGCCGCGGGCCAGCTTAGCAAGGCTAACAGCCCAGATGTGACGAAGATTGAATAGCTGGGTCTGATCGCGCAGGCCACGGTCGGCTTCCGGGGTGGAGCAGGGCGAGGATGGCGATCACGGAGGCGATGATGGCGCTGGTCCAGAGGGCGGCGTCCATGGGCACCGGTCAGACGAAGTAGTGGCCCTGCTCGATGTCCTCGATGAGGCCGGGGTGGGTGGGTTTCCAGCCCAGGAGATCCTGGGTGATGGTGCTGGAGGCGGGCATGTCGGTGCTGAGCAGGTGCACCAGCATGCCCTCGTACTCTCCGGCGGGCAGAGACGTGGCCGGTAGGTCCAGGTGGCGGCCGATGGCCTCGGCGATCTCGCGGACGGGCACGCCTTCGTCGCCGACGGCGTTGAGCACCGCACCGGGGGGAGCCTGCTCGATGGCCAGCCGGTACAGGCTCGCGGCGTCCTTCACGTGGACGGCGGGCCAGCGGCTGGCCCCGTCGCCGATGTAGCCGGAGACGCCCTTGGTCCGGGCCATGGCGATGAGCTGGGGGATGAAGCCGTGACGGTCTCCCTGGCCATGCACCGAGCGGGGCAGCATGACCAGGCAGGAGCGGACGCCCCGGTCTGCGGCAGCCAGCGCGGCCTGCATGTTGGTGATGCGGGCCGCGATGGGCCCCGCGGCGACGAGTTCGTCGCGTTCGGTCGCGACTCGTCCGGGCGTGACGAGTGTTCCGCCAGAGATCACGAGAGGCTTGCCGGAGCCGGCGAGTCCGGTGACAAACGTCTCGATGGCCATGGCGTCGGTCCGCGTCGCAGCCTCGGTCACGCTGGGCACGACGAAGGCGAGGTGGATGACGCCGTCGCTGTCGAGGGTGCCGGCGCGCAGCACGTCGATGTCGTTCAGGTCGCCGCGTAGCACCTCGGCCCCCCTGTCGGCGACTGCTTTGGCGGAAGCGTCCGAGCGGGCCAGTCCGAGGACTTGGTGACCGGCACTGATGAGTTCGGGGACGACGGCCGAGCCGATCCAGCCGGAGGCGCCGGTGACGAAGATGCGCATGGAGATTCTCCTTGGTCGTGGTCTCGCGTGATGTTGCGCCCTCCCAGGGTCATCGCGGCTCGGGATCGATCAGTGGTCCGGCGACGACGGCGGAGTGGTCGTGTTGTACTGGCGGTCAGGAGCATGCGGGCTGGAATGTGTGGCATCCGGGCTTGAGCTCCGCGCATCTAGGCAGGCTCTCCACAAGCCGCGCAAGCGTGTCAAAATGGCGGTGCTCGGGCCGAGCGGGCAGGGGGAGTGGGGGACGACCCCGGCACGAAGAGGTTCGGCGCATACACGCGTAAGGAGGCTCGGGAATGGGCGAAGCGACAATCCGTCTCTCACGAGCAGGAAGCGCCAGCCCCCTGCTGGGGATGGAGACCTGGGACATCTCCATCGATGGCAGGGTGGTGGGCGCCATCTCCGCGGGTGAGACCGTCGAGGTGTCGGTCACCCCGGGCCAGCACTCGTTGCTTCTGAGGGGCCGTGGCCGGAACCGAAGCCCGCTCCGCGCCTGCGAGGTCGCTGAGGACGAGGTCGTGAGCTACCGCTGCCACGGTCCCCGGTACGGCCCGCCGCATGTCGTGGCGGCACTCATCAAGCCAGATCTCTGGATCACCCTCAAGCGGGAGCAGTGATCGGAGCATGGCAGCGGCGGGGGAGTCCTCAGCGATCGCGGGCCCAGCCACGGGGACGACGCCGGCCACCGTGCTGAGGTGGCGCGGCAGTCTGTCGGCGACAAGCCCACGTATCCTGTTGCACCCAGGAGGAGATTGCATGGTCGACGGTGACCACCGACGCCCGTTGTTCGCCTCGTACGACAACGCCGCGGCGATCGTCTCGGCAACAGACCGCGGGCAGCTCGGCTGCCCGACGCCATGCCCCAAGTACGACGTGGCCGCACTGATAGATCACCTCGTCGAGGCGGGTTACCGGGCGGCCGCACTCGGCCGGGGGCAGGCACCCCCGCCGGGAGACGTGTCCCCTCACGTCGAGCTGTCTGACGCGCCCTCGCGGTTGCGTCAGGCCGCCACGGAGGCGGCAGCGGCGTGGGCCGGCGAGCTCGCTCTGAGCGCGCGACTCACGATGCCGTGGGGCGAGGAGTACACCGCGGCCGCGCTGGTGGACATGTACCTCGCGGAGCTGGCCACACACGCCTGGGACCTGGCCCAAGCGACGGGCCAGCTTGACCGGTTGGAACGCTCACTTGCGCTGCCGGCGCTCGACGCTGCTCGGGCCGTGATCAAACCGGAGTACCGCAACATGGTGGAGCCCGGAGCCCCTTTCGGGCCAGAGGTGACGCCACCTCCCGACGCCGACGACTGGGAACGGCTCGCCGCCTTCATGGGACGGGAGCCACGGATACCGGTTAGGGGCCGTAGCTGAGAGGTAGCGCACCATCCGATGCGGCGAGCGGGGCCAGCAGTCGCAGAAGGCGGTCGCGGTGCAATGTCGCTATTGGCTGTGGCGCATGCTCAGAGAGCCCCCTCAGCGCCGCGGTCCGCGTCCATGATCTCGAACACCGGGTAATGCTCGACGATGGCGCGTATCTCCTCGAGGGAGGGGACGGTGCTCAGCCCGAAGTACCGAGCAGCCTCCCGCGCATCGACTCGGCGACCGCTGCCGCACAGATACTCGCGGATGACGGGCGAGCGCTCCTGGGGGGCCACCTCGACCGGCGCCACCTTCCGGGTTTGCCCGTGTCGGATGACGGTGCTTCCGGCGGCCGCTCTCACGTTGCGGACCCGTTCCGACTCGCCGGCCAGGGCGACGAGATACGCCCTGCCACCAAGAATGGTCCTGACCAGCAGCGTGCGCCGAACCTTGCCGGAGTGCCGACCCCGAACCTCGAGCATCACCACGAAATCGGGGACCCAGCCATGTGACGTCAGGAACCACCTCAGCCACTGGAGATGCCGGTACAGGCTGGGCGGGAGTCGGTAGACGGCCCGGATCGAGCAGTCGACCGGCGCGATGACCCGCCGAGTGCTGCCTTGAGCCGATCTCCAAACGTCGACAGCTTCATCTGCAGCGGGGACTCTAGCAGCGGCCGGTTTCAGCCGGTCGGTGCGACCCGGTCAGATGGACCACCGCCGCGTCATCGCCTGGTCCACCCACCGAACCCCTGTCACGACGGTCGCGAGCCTGGCTCCGGCACATCGATGACGCGGAGCCAGCCCCCATCAGCCTGCTGGCGCGCAACCTGAACCCGAATCCCGACTCCATCGCGCCGGTGGGTGCCGGTGAGTGCCAAGCTGCCGCATCGCACGGTGGGGAGGGTCTCCTCGAGTTGCATGCGGACACCGCCGGTCAGCATCCTCTCGCAGACCGACTGGATGGCTGTCCTTCCGGTGATGACGTGACCTGGCGGGTAAGCGAGCACCGCGTCCTCCTCGTACAGGGCCGCCATCCCCTCGGCGTCGCCGGCGTTGGCCCGCTCGACGAACAACCGCGTGATCTCCTCCGGCGCCGCTGCCGGCTTGATTGCCTCGCTCATGGTCAGACTCCTTCGTGGCGCAACAACTCGTACAGCTCGCGGAACCCCGCGTCCACCGGTCCTCCAGGTCATCCGGGGGTGTAGTCGCCGGGCAGTGATCGGGCGGTCACCGCCATGCGATTCCAGGCGTTGATCACGATCACAGCCCAGATCAACTGGGCCAGTTCCTTGTCCTCGAAGTACCCCCGCACGGACTCGAAGACGTCACGGGGGACGTGGCTGTCTGCGATGAGGGTCATGGCGTCGGTCAGCTGGAGTGCGGCGCGCTCCCGCTCAGTGAAGAATGGCGCCTCGTGCCAGGCAGCGACGGCGTGGAGTCGCTGCTCGCTCTCGCCCCGAGCCTTCGCGTCCAGAGTGTGCATGTCGATGCAGTAGGCGCAGCCATTGAGGATCGACGCCCTCAGGCTGACCAGGTCGCGTAGCGAGGAGTCCAGCTCCAGCGCGCCGTCCAGAGCCACCATGGCGCGATACGCGGCGGGGGCCAGGTGGGAGAGGGCGATCCGAGGTTGCTCGAAGGTCGTGGTGCCGGCCGCCATGCTGTGGTCCTCCCGGTGGTGGTTGACGTGAGGCCACCGTAGTCCCACCATGGCTCATCAGCAATGGCCAATTCGAAGCCAGCTAAATGGGCCACTTCAGGGTTGGACCTCCTCCTCGATCTCGGCGACAGAGCCGGTCGGGGGTTGAGGGTGGCGCTGGAGGACGGGCTCCGGGAGGCGATCCGCTCGGGGCGATTGCCCCGGGGCATGCGACTTCCGTCCACTCGCGGACTGGCTCGGGACCTTGGCATCTCCCGTGGGACGGTGCTCCAGGCCTACGAGCAGCTGATCGCCGAGGGCTGGCTCCGAGGTCGCCGGGGCTCGTCCACGATCGTCAGCGCCGACGCCGAAGGGCACCGCCGGGGGACCGCCATCCGCGAGCCGCCGCCGCTGCTGTGGAGGTATGACTTTCGGCCGGGCCGCCCCGACGCCAGCTCCTTCCCGAGATCCGAGTGGCTGCGGGCGCTCCGTCGAGCGCTCGCCACCGCACCGAACGCAGCTTTCGGGTACGGCAGCCCCCAGGGGCAGCTGCCACTGCGCGTGGAGCTGGCCGGCTACCTCAGCCGGGCGCGTGGCCTTCGCGTCTCACCGGAAAGCGTCGTGATCACCGCCGGCTTCACCCAGGGGCTCGGGCTGGTCGCCCGGAGCCTGGCGGCCAGGGGTGTCACCGCGATCGCGATGGAGGAACCGAGCATGGCCCTGCACCGCTCCATCGTTCGGGCGGCGGGGCTCGAGATCACCCTCACCCCGGTCGACGGCGATGGCATGCTCGTGGACACGCTCGGCCGCTCCCAAAAGACTGGAGGGGCGGTGCTCACCCCCAACCGGCAGCACCCGACGGGGGCCATGCTCAGCGCAGCACGCCGATCCCATCTCCTGAGCTGGGCGCGCGAGGAGGGAGCCGTGATCGTCGAGGACGACTACGACGGCGAGTTCCGCTACGAGGGCCATCCCATCGGTCCCCTCCAGGGGCTCGATCCCGCTCTCGTCGTCTACGCCGGCACCGCCTCCAAGACGCTGGCGCCGGGTGTCCGGCTCGGATGGCTCGTCCTCCCCGAGGACATGCGCCCCGACGTCCTGCGCGAGAAGGGGCTGGCGGACTGGCAGAGCAGCACCCTGGAGCAACTCGCGTTCGCCGAGCTGCTTCGCAGCGGCGCGTATGACCGTCACGTCCGCAGGATGCGGCTCCGTTACCGGCGCCGTCGCGACATCCTCGTCGGCGCTCTGGCCGAGGCCCTCCCGGACCTTCGCGTCATGGGTCGGGAGGCCGGGCTCAACGTGCTGATCCCCCTACCCGACGCCGCCACTGAGAGCGCCGCGCTAGCCACCGCGCGCGCCGCGGGGGTCGGCCTCGAGGGGCTCGCTGAGAGCGACCTCTACGAGAGGCGGGGACCCGCGGGACTCATCATCGGCTACGCTGCGGCTCCAGAGCACAGCTTCGTCGGGGGCGTCGAGGCGCTGGTGTCCGCGATCTCGAGGTGAGGTGGAGCTTCTGCTAGCGTGTGCCGGGGGTTCCGGCGGTGGTCGGAAGCCACAAGACGCATGTGGCTGGCAAGTGTGCTGACGATATGGTCGGGGAGACCCAAGGGTTACAACGTGAGATTGATGCCAGTCGGCTCTGAACAGCCTTCACGGCGGAATCGGAGTATCGCGGTCTTAGGGGCAACCGGCCATACAGGGCGCTTCGTCGTGTCGGAGCTCTTGCGCCGCGACCTTGCCCCGATCGCTGTCGGACGCGACGCGGTGAAGCTGGCCGGGTGCGGATTCGCGGATCGTGGCATCGAAGTTCGCGAGGCTTCGATCGACGATGCGGGTTCACTCGATCGCGCGCTCACGGGCACGGCGGCGGTCATAAACTGCGCCGGGCCGTTTCTCGACACCGCCCACGCCGTGGCTTCCGCGGCGCTGCGCACGAACATCCATTACCTGGACGTCACCGCCGAGCAGACGAGCGCGCAGGCGACCTTCGAGGCGTTCGATGGGCCCGCGCGGGACGCAGGGGTGATCGTCCTTCCGGCGATGGGCTTCTATGGCGGATTCGCCGACCTACTGGTCACGACGGCTATGGGCGACTGGAATGCCGCCGACGAGATCAAGATCGGCATTGCGCTCGACAGCTGGCATCCGACGCCAGGCACGCGGGCCACCGGTGAACGGAACACGGCCCAGCGCATGGTCGTCGCCGATGGGCTGCTCGTGCCGCTGCCTCAACCCGCACCCGAGACGGACTGGGATTTCCCGGAGCCGTTCGCGCGGCAAGCCGTCATCGAACTCCCCTTTTCGGAGACAATCGTCATTGCGCGACACCTGCGCACATCAGGGCTCCACACCTACCTCACCCAAAACGCCCTCCGTGATGTCCGCGATCCCACGACGCCACCGCCAAAGCCGGTGGACGAAACGGGCCGTTCAACACAGAGGTTCCTGGTCGAGGCTGTTGTGCAAAGAGGGGACGGGACGCGCCGCATCAGCGCGCAAGGTCGGGACATCTACGCGTTCACTGCGCCGCTTGTGTGTGAGGCCGTTCAACGAATCATTGACGCGAAGGTCCGCGACACCGGGGCCCAGGCCCCTGGTGCCATCTTCGATGCCAGGGACTTCCTGAGCGCTCTGGCGCAACATCATCCGGCGTTCGTGGTTACAGGCGGGTAGCTGCAACCCGGTGCCGACGAGACGCTCGTCAGGAGGTCGCCACCGGCGGCGGCTCGATGATGGACCCCGCCGACAGGCGGGCGGAGCGTGGTTGGAGGCCTCCACGACATACTGAGGCCATGACCCGCCCCATCGACCTTGCCGCCATCCTCTCGACCATCGACTCGCCCTGGAAGCCGCACACCGTGGCCGCCGTCAACGACTACGACGTCCGCGTGGTCAAAACCCGTGGCGAGTTCACCGAGCACGCACATCCCGAGACCGACGAGCTCTTCCTCGTCCTCTCCGGATCGCTGGTCATCCGCCTCGGCGACGAGGAACTGACCCTCGGTCCGGGGCAGCTCGCCGTGGTGCCGCGAGGGCGCCGCCACCAGCCGATCTCCACGCAGGGTGCGGAGGTGCTCCTCATCGAGCCCCGGGCCACGGTCAACACCGGGGACACACCCAGCCAGCTGACCACGGAGCCGGTCCGCCTCCTCTGACGAGACGGCGTCCTGGGGGCACCGCCCACTCCGGAAGGCGGCACTCGATCGCGTAGATCCGGCCATCGAGTTCCCCGACCTGCAGAATGGCCGGGAAATCCCGGTGACACCCCTGGCGTGGTCAGGCCGGGCCAGCCCGGCGTCCTATCACCCCACTTGAACCAAACGCTTTGATCGGCCCAGAGGCGATGAAGTGTTCGGGGTTCGCGCGCCTCGGCGGACAGCATCTAAGCTCGCGGCATGGTCGAGCGGGCCAGGGATGGCCGTGCCTGGCGGATCGGCACAGAAGCCGAAGTCGCCTGGATCACCGATGGTACGTCCCGCGGCCGGGCCATCACCTCGGCCATCCCGCCCGTTTTCGAGGCCTACGCCACGGTTGTGTTCCCGACGACCGTCGAAGCGTGGGACCGGTATGCCCGGGCCATTCTGACCCTGCTCAGCGAGCAGTCAACAGACCAGCGGTGGTGGCTTGGCTATCTCGACACGGGCGCCCACGACATCGTCTTCCCTGACGCGCCGAAGGTGATGATGTATGCCGGGTGGCATTACGTGCTGGTGGAGGCGGGGCCGGCGCAGGCCGCCACCTGGCGCCGGGGCGGCCCGTGGCCAGGTCCGTTGCCGAACGTGCTCTTCCCCGCCGACCACTCCTGGCTCGTTTCCACGCTGTGGGACGACGACTGGACGTGCGTCGGCGGGCCGCTCGAGCTCATCAGCAGATTCGCGTGTCACCCCGATCTGGAGGCGAGGCTGGTGGCCCTCGGCGAGGACGCCACACCTCCAGGTCACCAGGCGCTGTGACGGGGGCTCACGTGTCATTCCTCCATCGATTATCGGCCGACCGTCGCGGCGGCTCTTCACGCTCACGGCCGCTACCACGCTGATCGACGCGAGCGAAATCTGAATTGGATGTCGGTGGCTACGGCAGACGCCCCACCAATGTCTCACAGCTCCGGCTGGCGGCTCCAATTCAGGGGCACCGCCTACTTGCGCCGAAGGCGCGACGGCTCGGAGCGAAGTCGTGGCGCCGGCGTTGGAAACTTGATAGGGTTTTCAGACATGGCGCCCTCCAGTATTCAGATAGATTCCCTCGCAGAGCTGAGGAAGGTCGAGCCTGATGCGGTGGCGCGTCTACGCGAAGCACCGAGGTCCGCTCATCTCTTTCTGATGGACCCCGTCGGCGCACTTGCTTCGGTCGGGATGGTTCTCTCCGACGAGGCGGTCGTCGAATGGGAGGACCTCCTCGGCGGGTCCCTTCCGACCTTACCCCAGCTGACGCGCGACCTGCTGCTGAGCTCAACCGGAGGGATGCAGATAGAGGTCAGGATCGACGGGATACTTCCTGCGGGGCCAGGGACGGCGGAATCGCAATGACTATCCTGGCTGGCTTTGACCTCGTATTGGAGATCAACTCCAAAGTGATCGAGGACGCAATCGCCAGCACCCCGTTCGGGGGCACGACGCTTAGCCCGCCGGCAGAGGTCGTCGTCGGGGATACGACCAACGGAATTGACGCGATCCTTCTCGACCCAGTCACATTCTCGCTCGGCGCAGGTACGAACGGCATCTCCATCTCAATCCCGTTCGATGAGACCACGGTCTACTACAACGGACAAGCGGTCGGTCCTGTGAAGGGTGTGCTCCAACTGAACGGGACGATAGACCAGTTCGAGACCGACTCGACGAACAAGCTCTTCGATATCGGGCTGCTACTTCCCCCAACCGGCGTGTCCATCGACTGGGACTCCGGTTCGTACACGCAGAACGCACTGGGAACGCTCTCGAGTTCGGACAGGGCTTCCATGGAGAGCAACATCAAGACCGCCACCTGGCTGGCGATCTCCAACAACAAGCCAAGCGCGGGCATATCCTTCAACGAAGACGACAGCAAGGACGGCCTTCTGGGGAAGACGGGGCTCCGGTTCCGCTCGGTCACCGTACAGAACATCGACTCCACGACCATCGGGCTCTTCTGCATGATGCTCGTCGCGAACGACACTCCTTCGTCGGTGGTCCGCTCCGACCCGGGACTCCCAGGGCCTCTTGGCGCAGCGATGAGCCTCTCAGGAGCGTGCTTCCAGAAGCTGATCTTCTGTCCGGCCATAACCGAGAGCCTCGTCTCGAAGTTTGATCCGAGCACTCAGACCCCAGACCAGTTCGCCGCCATCGTGAACTCGCAGATGCCCTCGGGCTGCGGCACGGCAGACTATGTCCCGCTCTCCGGCGGGTTGAAGCTCACCAACATCTCGAGCAGCCTGGAGACTGGGTACGTTCAGGTCAATGGGACGGCCATCCAGGGCAAGACGGACGTCTACTGCTTCCGGCTGGTCGCCAACTTCGACACGCAACTCAGCTTCAGCGTGAGCAAGGGGGCGATCAGCGCGAGCATCAATCCCAACCCCCCTCACATCGTGTCCTATGTGGACGTCAGTTGGTTCTGCTTCCTCCTCTACTTCGCCGCGGCCCTCGCTGCGTCGCCCATTACCGCCCTTCTTGCCATCTGGATACTGATCAGCGTCGAGTGGCTGGCATTCACCTTCGTCCCCGTCTTGGCGCCGGGACTCAACGTAGGGCTCGGCGCGACAGAACAAGTCGGGCTCAACGGGTTCACTCTCTCGAGCATCGATGTACTCCCTGAGAGGTTCACGCTTCTCGGCACGGTGGCCGTCAAGGCCCGGCCGGCACCCGGGCCTGTGCGCGGCATCGTGCTCGCGCTGACGAACGACATCACGACCGATCAGCAGCAGATCGGTGGCGGCACGTACCACTTTCCGGGCTCGAAGTTCTGCAAGGCCAAGGACTACTCGTATACCGAGAGTACTGATGAGGAGCAGATCACGTACACGGCGACGCCGCACTTCCTGGGACAGAACCCGAGCTACAAGTGGACTCTAGGTGGTGTGCTGCTCACAGGGACGAGCGGAGAGGTCGCGCTGAGCGTCGCGGCGGCGATTCCCGAGCCCGGGGACCTCACCATGAATCTCGGGTTTCAGAACACGACGGTCAGCTACCTCTTCACCGACTCGCTGACGGTGCAGCTGACCGGACAGGGGGCGTTCAACTACGGTGTGACCGTCCAGGTCGAGGCGGATACGACCACCGGCTTCGTGGCGACGGACTCCGCCATGGCGGTCTTCACGAACCACACGATTCAGATGCTCGACGACTGGGACTCGGACATGGCGAAATGCAAGATGGCCTCCGAGATGGCGATCAACCTGTTGAGAACCATCCCGCAGGCGATCCCCCGCGGTGGAGACGGCCCTGATTACATGGAGACGGTCCAAGTCCTCAGGGAGGCAGTACTCCAGGGACGGGCCGGAGCGCAAGAGGGTGTCATGGAGGGAGTCCGCGTCTACGGTTCCCAGCTGATAGAGGACATCCTACGGTCAGCGGGGGAAGGGTAGCGGACCGCGGGTTCGAGCCCCGTCTCCCGCTGACGGTCGTCCTCGAGTCGGTTGTGGCCGACGTGATCGGCGACGCTGAGGCCGTCCGGGGTTCGGTCTCCGCATCCCCGTGCAGATCTGCTCGCAGCTGTTGACCCGACCGCAGGGTACCCCGGAACGGCACCCCTAGGTCGCGGCGTCCCACTCGGCGCGGTACCGGGCCAACCCGGATGCGCCGCGCATGCCGCGTTCGTTTAGGACGAGGATCATGAAGGTCTCGTCGGGCACGTCCCACGTGCATCGGATGCGACGCTTGGAGGCCGGCTCGAACCCAAAGCGGGGGTAGTACTCGGGGGAACCAAGGACAACCACGAAGGGGCAAAGCGTGTGATGAAGGCTGTCCAGCCCGGCGCGGACAAGCTCGCTCCCTATGCCACGGCGCTGCCATTCGGGCAACACGGCCAAGGGCGCAAGTCCCGCACCCGACCATTCCCTGCCGTCCTTTGCCTCGAGGTAGACGGGGCTGAAGAGGATATGGCCAACCACCTGGCCCTGGGCCACGGCCACGAGCGACAGGAGTCCTTCGGAGGCGCCGCGCAGTCGTTCGATCACCGCCCCCTCATTGGGTCGGCCGAATGCTCGGTCATTGACGTTGCGGATCGCGACGACGTCACCACCTTGCTCTCGCCGGATCTCAGCCACCTTCGTGTCCTCCGTCACGTACAAGTCGACCGTACGACAATCGCGCTGGGCCAGACGCCCTGGAGCTTCGCGTTCCGGACGGGCGGGCCAGCTGGGAGTTCCCTCATGGGAGGGAGTGTCAAGGCTCAACCGAAGTAGGTATCAGGCATCACCCAAAGGCCGGTGAAGGATCAGCCGGAGCTCTTTCGTCAAGGGTCAGCCGGATCCATACACCGGCCAACTACCCCCTGCAGGACTCGAAACCTGCGACGAGCGCGCTCAGAAGGCGGCTGCTCCCTATATTTGGCGGGCGCATAGTACCTTCTGAATTGGGGCGCAGCGTCTGCCTCGACAAATGGCCTGGAAATCACGGTCCGCGCCACTGGGTGAGCCGAGGGTGCGTCACCAGCCGCACGAAGGCCACGACCTGGCGGCTGTTAGTTGCCATGGATATAGTAATCATGTATATTTGGAGTCCATGCCCAACCTATCGCTGCGACCGACTCCCGGTTACCTGGTGTGGCGCCTGGCCACGAAGTTGCGTACCGCCGTTGACAGCGCGGTGGGCCCGCTCGGGCTGACCCACGCCCAGTACTCGGTCCTATCCACGCTGCGGGGGTTCTCCAGCGCCGGTCTGTACCCGAGCCAGCGCCAGCTCGCCGACCACACAGGGCTCGAGCCCATGTTCATCTCCAAGCTGGTTCGCGCTCTGGAAGGCCGAGGGTTGATCGAGAGGCGCCCCGACCCGGCCGACTCCCGGGCGGTCCGCCTGGCCGTCACCGAGAAGGGGACCGAGGTGGCCGACCAGGCCGTGGTTATCGTCGCCGACCTTATGGGACAGTTCACCTCGCCTCTGGGTGGGGTTTCGTCCAAGCGCACCCACACCTTCATCCGGGACGTGCGAGCGCTCCTCGACGGTCCCCTCTTTGCCCACGAACCCTCGCTCCACACCCGAGGAAACAACAGCAAGACAAGGAGATAGATCCATGTCCCACAAGCCAGTCTTGAATCCTAAGATGATCGGAGAGACCGAGAATTCGCTTCGCGCCCTGCTCAACAAGATACTGATAGGCAGTGGGCTCGACTTCCACGGTTGGGCTGCCCTGCAGGTGGTGAGCATGAGCCCGGCACCGCTGATCGAGGAACAGCTCGCCGCTGTGCTTCAGAATTCCCTCAAGATCGACGAGCCCCATGTGCTCGCCGTCATCGCCGACCTGCGCGCCCAAGGGCTCATCGACAACGCTCCTGAAGCGGTAGGCCTCACGGCCCAGGGGTCAGAGCTCTACTCCCGCCTCAACGGCGAAGTGCGGCCGAAGATAGCCGAGATCTTCGAGGGCCTCGACCCCGACGACCTCGCCGCCGCCTACCGGGTCCTCGCTGCGATCATGGCCCGGGCCAACGCCCTGCTCGCCGCCTAGTTGAACCCAAGTCTCTCCGAGATCAGGCGGCCTGCAACTGAACCGGGGCCGCCAGTACCCCCCTGCAGGACTCGAACCTGCGACCTGCGCGCTTAGAAGGCGGCCTTCCTATTTGTTTGCCGCTCGCATAGTACTTTGTGAATTGGGACGCAGCGTCTGCCTGGCGCGGTCAGCCCGGGCCACCTCAGTGTGCCTTTGCTCCCATGCAGAGGGGTCCGATGACCCGCTCGTGACCTCAGTACGGTGGCTGCAGCCCGGGGAACATCGGGAAGTGGCGCACGTTCAGCGTCAACAACCGAAGGTCGTACAGGAGCGCGGTCGCCGCGATGGCGAGATCGGCGCTGTCGATGCCCCCGTGCGTTCGCAGCCAGCGGCGCCCCAACGACCCGGCCTCCTCGGCGACGTCCCTATCCACGCCGTGCCAGACCAGCGCTGAGAGCAGGGCGTTCGTCGCTTCCGCCTCGCGCGGCCGCATGCCCGCCACCACCTCGAGGCGGGTGATCTCACTGGCGTGGAGGGGCCCCAACCCGCGGGCGGACTCGAGCGTGACGGCGGCCGCCTGGTCGCCACGCAGATAGTCGACCAGCACCGAGGTGTCGACGAGGGCGCTCACCTCCGCACCCGGCGGCCAGAGCGGAGCTCGTCGACGTATGCGGCGCCGTCGCGGGTCCGGTGACCCCACGCCCCGAATGCCCCCCGCATGGCGGCGAGGTCGTCCTCCGAGGAGTGGGAGGCTCCGTAAGCGGCCCGGATGGCGTCGCGGATGAGCCCAGCCATGGAGCGCCCCGTTCGGCCCGCGACGTGGTCCAAGAGGCGTCGGTCCTCGTCGGTAAGGGAAATCTGGGTCCGAATCATGATGTAAGAGTACATCATCTTGCGCCGTCCACCCCGCCCGTCCGGGGTTTCGGGCCGTCCCCGTGGGCGTAACAGGCAGCAGCGTTTGCTGTCAGGCATCACACGAAGGCCTGGCAAGGATCAGCCGGATCCATACACCGGCCAGTACCCCCTGCAGGACTCGAACATGCGACCTGCGCGCTTAGAAGGCGGCTGTTCCATTGATTAGGCGGTTGCTTAGTACCTCACGAGTTCAGATGCACCATCTGCCCCGTCAGCATGCTGCAACGGAGGGGCCGCCTGCCACGTCAGGAAATGGCTGGGATAGAAAGTTTCCGGGCCATCCCCGTGTAGTTCTGCTAGCAGCATTTGGCCCGACGACAACACCTTCATCCTCCTCCATCCTCATCGCCTCGTCGAGCACAACCCCCGCACACGCTGAGGCCGCTCCCGCTCCCGCCACGCTCACATAGAACCTGACCTCCAAGGGAACAGGGTTGAGATCCGTGTTCCATCCGACCACCCGTGACCAGGCGTGGGAGGCATCTACGTCGAGAGGGAGGTCACACGGACCCTGGAACTCTCATGACGCCTGGGTCACGGCGAAACAACAACTGAAGCGCGGAAGGGCGCTGGAGGCGATGATGGCGCTGTGACCATCAACCTCGTCCTGTTGCTCGATCTGCTGTTCGCTCCGTATCGCACCCGATGGCTGCGGACCACTCAGGTTGCGTTGCTCACTTCGCGGCCTGGGATTGACGGCTATCGGACGGTCAGCGCGTGATGTCCGCCGCCTACATAGCTGTCGCAGTTGTCGCCTCTGTGATCGTGATCGCCGGGCTGACTGCGGCGGGGGATTGGAGGGGTTACACCACCCGGTTCGCCGCGAGGGAACGTGTCAGATTCCTTAGGCATTGGTGGCGAACGGGCGCATATCCGACGCCCGTGGGGGTCCGACTTGGTGGCGTGGCGCTCAGCTCATTCGGCGTCGCAATTCTGGGGAAGGCCATGCAGGACCTGGGTGCCGTAAACGTCGGAAACTGGGTCGCGCTTGTTGCGGCCGCCTCATTCGCGGTGTCCGTGATAGCCGGCGGCTACGTCATCCCTATGATCGCCATGCGGAAGGATGGCGTGAAGCGGTTCCGTCGGCGCGGGACCAGAAACATCTGAGCTACGACGTCCAGGGGGGTGCGACATGGCGACGGTGACGGGGCGACGATGCCTCCGAGGTGCGCTGGGCGAGATCATTCGAACTCGCCTCGGAGCCTGACAGCAGGAGACGGGGTCAGACCCTCCCCGGAACAGTCTAGGGGCCTCCCATGAGGAATCGCACGTGTGTTCGTGCTAGTGTCCAGTTTAGTCGGCCGCCGTGTTGCGGCCAATGCCGTAGGGGAGGGGTGGGCTAAATGACCGGCACCGCAGCAGATGACCAGGAGCGCCTGTTTCGCGCCCTCGGGTGGCTCGTTGCTAGTTCGGCCTGGCTCGAACTTCTCGTCTTCTACAAGTTGGTTTCGCGGTCCGGCGTCCCTATGACAACGGCGAAGGTCCTGATGGGTACCGACGGCTTTGAAACGACACTCAGCCGCCTAGATCGCCTGGCGAGTGCGACGCTGCCGAAAGAGGTGGAGGAGGACTTCAAGGCCTGGTGCAGCGACGCACGGACGGCGATGACCGAACGTGGAAAGCTCGTTCACGCCGTGTGGCTGGTGCCGGGGCGCGACGGCAAAAGACTGGACCGATTGGAGCGCGATCGCCTACCCGTGGACGGGATCAAGGCGACTGCAACGGAGGTGCATGAGATCGAGGCGCTCGCGCAGAGGTTGGATGGATTGTCCGCCCGCCTGGTTGATATGGCTGGCGCCTTGCGCGTCCTGGCCGAGTGACGTAACCGGGGCGGGCTACCTGGGGGCAGGTCGGTGGCCCACGGAGTAGTCAATGTACCCTTGTGCCTGCCGAGGTCCCCAAGGAGGGGAGCGGCTTTGATCTATCCCGCTAGGCGGGCGCCAGGCTCATGGCAGGGTGCGGATTTCGGATCGCACACCCTCGAGGGGCGAGGGCGTCACGCCGAGTTGCGCGTAGAAGGCATCGACCCAGGCAACCGCCCAGGCGATTGCCGTTGCCGCGAGCTCGTGGCTGAGCATGCTGCGCGGAAAGAAGGGGTCACCGACAGACGCCCATCGGGACTTCGGGATACCAAGTGCCGAAACCTCGTCTTCAAAGCGTCCCGGCGGGGCGGGATCAGGTCCGCCGGTTGACGTTGTTACGGGTCCCTGCCCGTAGTGGACAAGGGCATTGCGGATATCAAGGAGGAGGCGGACACGTGCGTATGGAGCATCTTTCTCCGCCAGTGGCGTCCTCCCGGCTAGCTCCATCAGCCGCTGATACTTGCGAAGCGTGCCGACGTACCGGTGTTCCTTCGTGCCGAAGAAGTTAGCCATATCGTCGCGTAGCTGCCCGCGCATGGGCTCCGGCAGTGCGTTGGGATCAGACCCCTCTGCGGCCATCGCATAGCAAGCGTTGATCTCACCGTCGACAAACGCGCCGGCGAAGATCAGAGCACCGATCACGAAGGTGTCATGCTCCACCCGCTCCTGGCCCGCTTCACGACTAGGGGTGCCGTTCTCCAGAGCGTAGGCAAAGCGGGTGAGGCGGCACGCACTACGCAGATGGTCCCGCGCCAGGTTCACGAAGACGTCGATCTGCAGGCGCCCTGTCACAACCACCCCCGCGTCGATCCGTGCTGTTAGCTGAACGATCTCGTCAGGCAGGGTGTCGCCTCCATGGGTAAGCAGGGGAAGGAACTCGAAAACAGCATAGGCTCGCCGGTCAAGAATGAGGGAACCATCGAGCGTTCTACGTCGCAATCGCGGTGGCGCTGCTGCGCACCGAGCGAGAGCTGCCCCTCGACGGCGTCGCCTGCATCGTGAGCTGGCGCTCGATGGGGGGCGGGGCGTGATCGGCGTGCTGCCGATGGCCCGCCGCCTCTACGCTTCGGGCATCGTCGACCGACAGCGGTACCTGTTCTCGCCGGTCGGTGCCGGCCGGGTCGTGAGCGAGCTGGAGCTCAGCATGGCAAACAAGTGTACGCTCGCTATGCATGCGATGACAAGCCTACAAGCGTGTCAAAGGCGAGTGCGGGTCCGGGGGAAGGTCATCGGCGCCAGCGCGACCAGTATCATGATATCGCAGGATCATGATATGCTTCCGCCGAAATGCAATGGTCTGTGTATCTGCCAGACGATCTCGGGGAGCGCCTGCGGCGCGTGAAGGAGACGGTCAACGTCTCGCAGGTCTGCCAGGCCGCGCTCTTGTTGGAAATCCAGGCCGCTGAGGCCGCGCAGCAGGGAGACCTGCGACCTCAGATCATCGAGCGCCTCCGCCGCACCCGCACCCCCGCGGAGGAGCTGTTCGATCGCGGTGTGTGGATGGGGCGGAAGTGGGCAGCAGAGGCGGCCTCCCTCCACGACCTCCGAGCCGCTGCGGCCGCTCCGGACACCGACTCAACCCTTGGCGGGGCCATGACGACTATCAAGTTCTGGCACCAGAGTGCGGTGTCTGCTTCGCTGGGTCGGCCGGCTGGATGGGGCGAAGCGGTTCTGGGGGTGCTCGCCTCGGTGGGCGTGACCTACCAGGCCCAGCAGCCGGAGTACGTTCGCGGCTTTCAGCAGGGGCTGCGGGAGGTTTGGGAGTCGGTGCGGTCCGAGTTGGAGGCGTCAGCCCGAGCGACACCGGCGGTCGGCAGACTCGCCAGCGGGGGGCCACGGGTCGTGCGAGGCACGGTGCTCCGGCCGGTGCTTCCGCCTCCACGGCCTGGGGCAGGCACTCCTGGGCAGACGTAACCGTGCCGCCCAAAGTGCGCGACGTCATCGCCGACCTGGAAGCTGATGGCTGGCGGATGACCAGCCAGGAAGGCAGCCACCGCCAGTTCGAGCACCCCACCAAGCCGGGGAAGGTCACGATTGCCGGCAAGTCCGGCATCGATGTGCCGGCGGGCGTGTTGGGCAGCATCCGCAGGCAGTCCGGGCTCCCTGAGCTCGGCCGCTCGGGAGGAGCCCAGCGGGAGAAGAGGCGCCCTATGCCGCCAGAGGAGTGAGCTCCAACTCCACGATCCCGACCGCGGTCGCCGGCAGCTCCAGGTCAGGAGCGCCGAGGCGGGTCGTGGGAGGCGGCACCCGGTCCCCAGCACGCCGCAAGGCGGTCACGTGCTGGATGACTGCCTCCCGCATGAGGCGCACCGTCTCCTCAAGGCTCTCGCCGACGGCAACACACCCGGGCAGGTCGGGGCTGTAGGCACCGTAGACAGTCCCCTCCCGCTCGAGCACGACGACGTAACCCTCGCTCATCAGCAGTCTCCAGGTAGTGCCGTGGCCCGGGGCATCGCCCTACATACGTGGGGAAACGGCATCGCCCCCCAGCATACCCGCCATTCGGTCCTCGTCACCAAGCGCCGCGCGGCGCGAGCGTTTCGGCGGCGAGCAGCTCCCCCTCGGCCCAGCTGTCGCGGTAAACCAGCACGGCGGTGGGCCGGCCGCGGCGGGTGGGCAGGAGGACTGACCGCCGCTCATGGCCTTCAGCGGGACGCGGCTGACCACGCCGCCGGCCTCCGTCGCCGGGAGCGCGTCCGGAACAGCGTCCCCGGCCTCGGAACGCGTCCCTACCCACGTACGCACCATCCGTCGCTTCGTCATCACCGGCATGATCCCGTCCTCAGCACGCTCCCAGCTCGCCGCCACGTTCGCTGCTCTCCCGGCCTCATTTCTTCCGGCACACCGAACGCCTGCTCCGATCGCGCGCTGTCCATGGATACCGTACCCTATGCACCCCCGTCAAAAGAATGTTTTTGTGGACAACGAAGATCAACCAATGTGCCGTCGGCTCGTGGTGATCGGATCTTTGGTGATGCTGCTTCAGATCCCCGTTAGCCTCCGTCTGCAGTAGAGGCAATACCCGCGCCACCTGACCTGAACGCCCACCGGCCGTGTAACAGCACCGGCGAACAGGTGCAGGGCCGGAAGCGGCGCCATCGCCGGGTACGCGGCAAACGCCGCGTACCCGATCCTCGGCAGTTGGGGGTGTTGGCGCGTACCAGTGCGGTAGTTGTGCAGCGTCTGCGGGTACACGTGCGTTCCTGCCTTCGCGTACGCGAGGATAGGTGCGTACTGGGCGATTGACCTGACGTCGGATCGACGGAGGCTACCCGTCCCGTTCGGCGACCAGCGACCTCATCAGGGCGTCGTGGGCATCGTCCACGGTCAGATTGGCGTAGACCAGGTTGATCATCGTCAGGCTCTCGTGGCCGACGATCCGGGAGAGGACGATGGGGTTGGTCCCGGTTCGGAGCTGCCAGGTGATGAAGCTGTGCCGGAAGAGGTGGGGGTAGACCCGCTTGCGGATGCCGCAGTCCTCCGCCAGGCCGTGGATCATCTGCTGGACGCCAGACTCCCTGAGTGCCTCGTATTCGCCGCTGGCAGCGCGCCGCTTGAGGCCGAGGAAGAGCCGGGCGCTCGGCGACTCGCGCCGGATCCGCGGAGCGTAGCGCTCGAGGCGCCGCGCGAGAGTGGGGGAGACGGGTACGAGTCGCTCCCGGCCGCCCTTGCCCTGGACCCGGAGGTAGTGCTTGTTGCGGTCCATGCGGAGGTCGTCGGGAGTGAGCTTGAGCAGCTCCCCGAGGCGGATGCCGGAGTCGCCGAGGAGGCGGACGATGAGCTTGTCCCGCTCGTTGCCGGCCCGCTCCTCCATGGTCCGGATCTCCTCCCTGCTCAGCACGTCCAAGACGCGGCGGTCGAGCCGCGGCCGCTGGGCCCTGGCGG
>Ga0187851_10001610_pt1:0-15000 | contig 21395 bp, 16 predicted proteins | sample June2016WEW_6_10_FD_132997 | JGI IMG/M metagenome (GOLD analysis project Ga0187851, IMG submission 132997) | Peatland microbial communities from SPRUCE experiment site at the Marcell Experimental Forest, Minnesota, USA - June2016WEW_6_10 | ecosystem: Environmental > Terrestrial > Soil >...
AAATAATAATAATAATTAAGTCATTAATATGATATAATTATAAACATTTAATTAATTAATTTCCTTAATATATAAAATAGTATCTATTTATATCATTAAAATTCCATACTTACAATATAATTCCAGTATAAAATATAACTAGAATTATCCTCCAAAAATGATTAAAATCTCTCTAAAAATTTTTTATAAAAAGTTAGTGAGATATATGTCATTTTAATCATATTTAATTCTAAATTAAAATAAATTATAATTCCATTTACAACATTTTTTTTTATCATTAAAATTTTAAATAATAGGAGAATATTCTAACAATGCCCACTTCAGTTGAACCAACAACAGATAAAACTAAAACATCAGTTGCTAAATTTGAAGATTTCTTTAGTAGCGACAAATATAAGGATAAAGTCTTTGATGCCTTGGAGAAATATCCAGAACAGAGATCAGTAGTGGTTAATTATTCGGAATTGGAGATGTTCTACCCGGATCTAGCTGATCTTTTAATTGATAAACCCGAAGAAGTTATAAAAGCTGCTCAAAAGGCGATACGTAACATTGATCCTCTGCGTAAAAATGCAGAACTTAAAATCCGCTTTGAGAATATCAGAAATAATGTTCCATTACGTTACTTGCGAAGTAAATATATTGGTAAATTCGTAGCTGTGGATGGTATTGTACGTAAAACTGATGAGATACGCCCTAGAATAGTAACTGCAACATTTGAGTGTAGAAGTTGTATGAGACTTCATGAAATCCCTCAAAACTCCAGCCTCATAAGTGAACCTGCCCTTTGTCAGGAATGTGGCGGTCGATCATTCCGTTTATTACAGGAAGAATCAGAATTCATGGATACTCAAACCACTAAATTACAGGAGCCACTGGATAATCTTTCTGGTGGAGAACAACCTCGACAAATAGCTATAATCTTGGAAGATGACATGGTGGATTCCTTAATACCAGGTGATATTGTTAGAATAACCGGCCATCTTAAAACCGTGCGTGATGATAAAACCAAACGATTCAATAACTTCATTTACGGAAATTATATAGAACAGTTGGAACAGGAGTTTCAGGAATTAAAAATATCTCCTGAAGATGAGGAGGAAATAAAAAAATTAGCAGCTGATCCTGACGTTTACAATAAAATAATAAAGTCCACTGCACCATCTATACATGGTTATAGGGAAGTTAAAGAAGCCATTGCACTGCAGCTTTTTGGTGGAACAGCTAAAACATTGGAGGATAAAACTCGTATTCGAGGTGATATTCACATACTTATCGTGGGTGATCCGGGTATTGGTAAATCTCAGATGCTGAAGTATGTTTCTAAGTTAGCTCCTCGAGGTATTTACACTAGTGGTAAAGGTACTAGTGGTGTAGGACTTACAGCGGCGGCTGTTCGGGATGAATTTGGTGGATGGTCTCTGGAGGCTGGAGCATTGGTCCTAGGTGATCGTGGTAATGTTTGTGTGGATGAATTGGATAAGATGAGACCAGAGGACCGATCTGCTATACATGAAGCATTGGAACAGCAGACTATTAGTATTGCCAAAGCGGGTATCATGGCTACTTTAAACTCTCGATGTTCAGTGCTGGCAGCGGCTAATCCTAAATTTGGAAGATTTGATCAGTATAAATCAATTGCAGAACAAATAGAGCTTCCTCCAACAATTTTATCTCGATTTGACCTTACATTTGTTATTGAAGATAAACCTAATTTGGAAAATGATAAAAAATTAGCTAATCATATTTTAAAAATTCATAAAGAAATTTCAATTCCCTTTGAAATTGACCCGGAGATATTACGTAAATATATTGCTTATGCTAGAAAAAATGTTAAACCTAAACTTACTGATGAAGCTATGAAGGTGCTTCAGGAATTCTATGTTGGAATGAGGGGTGGTGCTGAAGATGAGGATTCCCCGGTACCAATTACTGCTCGTCAACTTGAAGCTTTAGTTCGATTATCTGAGGCTCATGCTAGAATTAGATTAGCTGATGAAGTTAAGGTGGTTGATGCTGAAAAGGCCATCCAACTGCAACAGAAATGTCTTCGACAAGTGGGTTTAGATCCTGAGACTGGTAAAATTGATATTGATAAAGTTGAAGGTAGAATGCCGAAATCTGATCGGGAGAAGATTAGATTAGTGCCTCAAGTTATTAAAGAGTTGCAAGAGGAGTATGGTGGAAATGCTCCTAAAGATATACTTTTAAATGAACTTTCGGATAAATATAATATGGATGAGGAGAAGGCTGAAGAATTAATAACTAAGTTGAAGAGACAGGGAAGTATTTATGAACCTAAACAGGGTTATTACAAAGTAGTATAAAATTTATATTTAAATAATCATTAAATTATTTAAATTATGAATTATAAAATTGTTATTAATTAATAAAAAAAAATGTATGTAAATATTTTTTGTATTTACCATAATTTAATATAAATTATTTAAATTAAATAAAGGAGGATTTTTTATATGATTAATTATAATGAATTATTGGATAGAGCTATAGATCAATTACCACATCAAACAACGGAGACTAAAAGATTTCAAGTTCCTAAGGCTTATTCCATGATTCAAGGAAATCGGACTATGATTCAGAATTTTTCAGAGATTGCTGATGCCCTTAATCGTGACCCTCAGCATATTTTGAAGTTTCTTTTAAGAGAACTGGGTACTGCAGGAAACTTGGAGGGTACTCGGGCTATAATGCAAGGAAAATTCACACATTATCTTATAAATGAGAAGATAGATGACTATATCACTAGATTCATCATGTGCCATGAATGTAATAGACCAGACACCAAAATTATAAGGGAAGACCGGATATTTATATTGAAGTGTGAGGCTTGCGGTGCTAAAGCTCCTCTTAAATCGCTTTAATTACTTCCAAAAAAATGTATTATATTATTTGGAATTTAAATTAAAAAAATTTTTTTTTATAAATTTTTGTTGAGTAGTAGATTATTTTGAATGTTAAAATATTTTGCCCACAATGCGGGAAAACAGGTGTAAAACTTTTCAGTGGTCTCTGCCGTTCTTGTTTTATTGAAAAAACTTGTTTAATTAATATCCCTGAAGAAATTGATATCATCATTTGCACTCATTGTGGATCAATCCAAAAAAAAGGTAGATGGATGGATTCTGGATTATCTTTAGAGGATATAGTAATAGAAACCATTTATGAATACGTTGAAATTGATGATTCTGCTTCTGACGTGGCGATATCAGTTAAAATTTTAACTATTCGTGGTTCTATTTTTGAATGTTTGGTGAATGTTAAGGCGCATGTTATGGATGAGATTCTAATTCAGGAGTTTTTGGTGGAAGTTAAAGTAAATAAAAGTGTTTGTACAGTTTGCAGTAAGTTTTCTTCAGGTTATTATGAAGCTGTTATTCAAATGCGAGCTGATTCTAGACTTATTTCAGATGATGAGATAGGAACTGCAGATAAAATTGTAAGAGATAAGATTGAAAGGCTTTCCAATAAAAATCGTATGGCTTACATTTCTCAAAGAGTAGAAATGAAAGAAGGGATAGATTACTATGTAGGCTCCTATAAAGCAGCTCGCAAACTTACTGAAACTTTGAGGAATGTTTTTGGAGGAGTTTTAAAGGATTCACCTCGACTCATGGGCCGTGATAAAACTAAAGGAAAAGATCTTTACCGTATATGGTTTTCTTTGAGGTTGCCTCAATTTCAGAAGTATGATTTTGTTAAATATAATAATGTGAAAACACAAGTGCTTAATTTTGATGCTAACAAAATATATCTTAAGGCTTTGGATTCATCTGCTACAATTTCAGTTGCTTGGCGGGATTATGAAAAATTAAAATTAATTGCTCGAAAGGATGATATTAAATTGGCTATGGTAACTGCTAAGACTCCTCAGTTAATTCAAATCCTTCATCCGGATACGTATCAACCAGTGGATATTGAATTAAATGATGAACTCAGACATTTACATATTGGAGATGAATTGAAAGTTGTTGAAATAGATAATATTCTTTATGTAATCTGAAAATCCGATTTTTTAAATTCTTGTTAATTAATTAATAATTTATTTAAAAATTTTTTAATGAAACTAAAAAAACTAAGTTTTTTATACGTAAGTGATTATTGAATATTTAACTAAAAAAAAATTTTTTTAATGATTTTCTAATATAATAATTCATTTTTACTGGTGATGAAGAATGGACTTAAAGTCTAGAATAGCAATTATAGAAAAGGGAGTACTGGAGATAGTTACTTTAGATGAACTGAAGGAGAAAATTGAAAATCAGAATATGACTGCGTATATTGGTTACGAACCTTCTGGTAAAATTCATTTAGGGCATGCTATCACTGTTCAAAAAATGTTAGATTTGCAGAAGGCTGGTTTTAAGATTAAAATCCTCCTAGCAGATCTTCACGCCTACTTGAATGATAAGGGAAGTCTTGGAGAAATAAAAGAAATATCAAAATATAATATAAAATGTTTCCGTGCCCTTGGATTAGATGATGAAACTGAATTTATTTTAGGATCCAGTTTCCAGACTCAAGCGGATTATACTTATAAAGTTTATGAGACAGCTATTTACACTACACTTGCACGTTCCAAACGTAGTATGGCTCAGATAACTAGAGAAAGTAAAGATCATAAAGTTGCCGAAGTTATATATCCACTGATGCAGGTGGTTGATATGATTTTCTTAGGAGTGGATTTAGCTGTGGGTGGTATGGAACAGCGTAAAATACACATGCTAGCTAGGGAAAATTTACCTAAGATGGGATTTCCCGCACCAGTATGTATTCACATTCCTTTATTACATGGTACGGATGGTGCAGATAAAATGTCCTCTTCTAAAAAAAACTTCATTGCTATTGATGATTCACCCGTAGTGATAACTGAAAAGGTTAAGAAGAGCTTCTGTCCACTGGGACAGGTGGAAGGAAACCCGGTTTTGGAGATGGCGGAGCATTTCATATTTACAAAATATAATTCCATGATTATAGAAAGGAACCCCAAGTTTGGTGGTAATCTGGAGCTTAAACTGGAGCAGTTATTAGATTTGTACGGTAAGGGAGAATTACATCCTTTAGATCTTAAAAATGCGGTTTCAAAATATTTAATAAAAATTTTTGAGCCAGTGCGTGATTATCTTAATATTCATTAAAAAAAAAATTAGTTTGGATTATTTTTTTTAATTGATTATAAAAGTTAAAATAAAATAAAGTTTTGAATTTATGGGAGAAGTGATTTTTTTATGGATGAAGAAGTTAAATATGAAATGAGAATTCCACAGGGTGTTTCCGTGCAAATTCTGGCTAATGTAATGGAAAAATTTAGTCTTGAGGTTAAACAAAGTGATGATGGTCCCTTTTTGTATGGTGAGAAGGATAATTTAGAAGACGCTAGGGATTATATAGTTAAGGCTTTAAATGAGAGAATAAAAGATTTAGAGGGCGTTGAATAAGTTTAAAAAAAATTTAAATTAAATTTGAATTAATTCATTTTTTTTTATTATAAAAAAAAATTTTATATTTCAAGTCTTTATCAACCATTCTTTTACTTCATCTGCGATATCTTCTGCTATATCCTCTATATGATTTTGATCACTCCATGTACATATTTTAGATTTGGATAGGTCTCCTACTTCTTCAAAGGTGCTTTCATCACTCCAGGGATCTTTTTGTGATGGTGTGCAGAAGGTAAGATCACTGTCATGATTTTCTTGTAGTAAATCCCATGTTTCTGAATTACGAAGCTCCCAATACCAGGAATATGTGAGTACACATTCATCATCTGTATCTTCCTCTTCTGTTTCTTCTTCACAAAAACTTTCTTCAGCTTTATATCCAACCACTAGCATTTTCCCATCTTCAATTTCAACGTGTGCTTCCCAAACATCTTCAGATTCTTTAATCTTTTCAATGGGTGTAGTTATGATCAAGTCAATTATTTCTTCCTTTTCCACCATCTTAATAAGCACTCCTTCTTAAATTTAATTCTTATTACTTTTTATTACTTAAACAGATTTTCATTAGGATGAATAACTTTTTAAGACTACATAAATAGTATATTAGTCAAAAATAATACTTAATTCTATCTATATAAATTATTAAATTTTTAGAGTTTTAATGAAATAATTCATAACTTTTATAATTGAATGGTTACCTAGTTTCTATAATAAAAAATTTTTTTAAATGCATAAGCTTAGTTTAGGAGATATTATTCGTTTTATATCCTGATGAGTTTTATTAACACCATTTTCTGCATTCAAAACTTGAAATCCTTCATTTTCAGCTAGTTTAAGATATTTTTTCCGGATTTTTTCGAGGAAAACCTTATTCTCAAAATGATCTGTACCTTCACATCTCTCCAAAGCAGTGTCAATTTCTAAATCTAATAATATTGTTAAATCAGGTATTTTTGCATGTTTATTTAATTGAGATATCCACTCATCATCATTTTGATATACTATACTTGAATAGAAGCAACGGTCACTAATTACAATTTTACCTTCAGATTCTGCTTTTTGTATTTTATCCATCAAAAACATACGATCAGCAGCGAAAAGTAGTGCTAAAGTTATTTGAAAATTAGTTTCAGATGCATGGGGACTTCTAAGCATTTTCCTAATTAATTCACCTACTTCAGATCCTGTAGGTTCTGAAATCTTTAATGGATTATAGCCAATAGTTATAAGCCATTTTTCAAGTAATTCTATTTGAGTTGACTTTCCTGATCCATCAATGCCTTCTAAACAAATATACATTTTTATAAATACTCCTTAGAAAAAAATAAATTTAAAATTTTTATTTTATTTTTTTTGTAAATATCTTAAAATTCTAATGGACTGGGCGGGATTTGAACCCGCGGCCTCTGCCTTGCGAAGGCAACGCTCTACCATCTGAGCTACCAGCCCCTCATAAAAAGAATAAAAATTTTTATATGATTATTTTATTGATTAAAAATACTGTTATTATTTATTACAGTTTCACTCTAATTTTTTTTTTTAATCCCATTTTTTTCTGAATACTTCTTTCTCTTTTAAAGTCATCCAATGACTTCCATCACATAACGGTTTGTTATCGGATTTACCACAACGACAGAGAGTAACTCGATTTCTTATTTCGTAAAGTGTTCCATCTGCAGATTCAATGGGAATTCCACCCCTTACCCATAGTGGTCCTTCACAATTTTTTTGTAAATCATCCACCGCTGCTATGGATGTTTCCATAATAGGTTCTATTGGTTTACCCGTTTCTTTATCCCATAAAATTAAACGTCCTGATGGGCAGTTTCTAGCTTCTTCCATTGCTAATTCAATATCTTCAGGATTATCTGATTTTAGTAGTTCTCTGATTCCACCTTTACGTAGGCAGAACCTTGAATGGTCACATAACTCCCATACATCCGTTAATTTAAATCTTTTATCTTCAAGTTCAACTGCCCGGTCCTTATATGGTATTTTACTAGCCACTTCTGTGCCTGTAAAATCAGTTGTAGTGTGTGTTCCATCACAAAATGGTTTATTTTTAGATTTACCGCAACGACATAGAATATAATTTTCTTTAAGTGGATATTTATAATCAGTATGCCATTTACATATATTGCCTTCCTTATCAGCATTTATACTCATTTTATATAAAGGAATTTTACCAGATACTAAATAAGGACCGTTTTTAATTATTTTTATTTTCATTTTAATCTTCAACCGATTCTCCATTTTTTATATTGTCATTCACTTTTACAATATACAAATTTTTTTTATTTTGTTTTACTTTTATTTTATTATTTACTTTTTTGGCTTTTAAATTGATGAATTACTTTTGAGTCTCTAAAAAAAAATTTGTTTATAAAAATAGTTTTTTTGAAAACATTTACATTATTTTAATGCTAAAAGTAATATAAGTGAAATTCTGTTTTAAAGTATAATAAATTATTTATTTATTCTTTGAAAATTGGTGTCTCTTGTGGTTGAAGAATCGAAAACAGGTTGGCTGACGCTGATTGTGGTTACTTTATCGGTTTTTATTATCGTAATTGACAAAACTTTTTTAAATGTGGCTATTTCTGCTCTTATAACTGATTTACATACTAATATTCAAACTATTCAATATATAATTGCAATTTATTCATTGGTTATGGCTTCTTTAATGATTATTGGAGGTAAGATTCAGAATATTTTAGGTAGAAAAAAAACTTTCCTTACTGGAGCTTCAATTTATGGTGTAGGGACTATTATCGCTGCTGTCAGCTTAAATAGTGCAATGCTTCTTCTGGGATGGTCTATTCTTGAGGGTATCGGTGCCGCGCTAATGATGCCTGCAACTACTTCCATTATATCTGGCAGTTATTTTGGAGAAAGACGAGCTTTTGCCTTAGGGATCATTAGTTCTATGGCATCCGGAGCGGGTAGTATAGGGCCGCTTCTAGGTGGTTTCCTAACCACTTATTACACGTGGCGATATGCGTTTGCTTTGGAGTTAGTAGTAATTATAATCATATTATTGTCGTCTCGTGTAATAGAACCATTTCCACCAACTGAGAAATGGTCTGATTTTAATATTTCAGGAGCTGTATATTCCGCGTCAGGCATATTTCTATTGGTAATTGGTATATTACTACTTAATGATCCGGCTAATTGGAATTTAGTGCCTTACTTTATCATTGCAGGAGTGATTCTTCTTGTGATTTTTTATTTAAACCAAAAGAGTAGAATTAAAGAGGGTAAATCACCATTACTTGATATTACTCTTTTCAATGATCGCTCTTTTACTTTAGCTAATATAGCTCGATTAATAATGAATTTCACTATTGGAGGGGTGCTTTTTGTACTTCCTGTATTCATATTAATCGTTTTAGGTGCTGATCCATTAACTACTGGTTTATCGTTGATTCCTATGAGTTTAGGCATTTTCACCCTTTCCTTCACCGCTGGTAAGGTTTCAACACGATTATCTGCCCGTTACATTCTCTCGATAGGGTTTTTAGCTTCTATGGCTGGTAGCATATATTTAACACTTGTTTTTAGTCCGTATACTACTATTCTAGATATGATGCCTGGGATCTTATTATTAGGTGTGGGTATGGGTATTGTTTTCCCTCATTCTGCAAATGTAGTTTTTTCAGTGGCTCGTGGGGATCAGCAGCCTGACGCTTCGGGTGTTTTGAATACTGGAATTAACTTTGGTTCAGCATTAGGAACAGCTGTTCTTGGAGTTATATTAATTTTAGGTGGTTTTGGAAGTCTGACAATAAATAATGGAAGTTATGCATCAAATTCACATGTGGATATTAAAGATATACCGGGTAAGCTTGGATTTGGAGGTTCACCATCTTTAATGGAAATTAACTCCGGTTCTCTGACAACTGATATTAAAAAAATTAACACTATGAAAGATTGTTTTAATATAGTAACTATAATACTTCTGATTGGACTGCTTATTTCCTTATTAATACCAAAACCTAGAAAAACATCTAAAACCAGTGAGGGTGGAATTACCACTCATATATAGAATAAATTATTTAAGCAATTAAAAAGAGGTTAAATTTTATGAGTGTTGGAATTGATTTAGTGCTTTCAATTATAGTTATTTTGATTGTGATCGTTGCTGTGTCTATAATATGGCCTCTTTTGTTGGGTGCTGCTTGGTCACCTACGTCTGTTAGAATAGTTGATAGAATGTTAGAAATGGCGGAAATAGTTTCTGGAGATATTGTCTATGATCTTGGTTCTGGTGATGGGAGAATTGTTGTGGAAGCAGCGCGAAAGTATCAGGCGAAGGGGGTAGGTATAGAAGTGGATCCTTTAAGGGTTATTTGGTCTATAATAAATGTTTATATTATGCGTCTTAATGGTAGTGTCAGAATTTTGTGGGGTAATATATTTCATCAGGATATTAGTGATGCTACAATAGTTACATTGTTCCTTTGGCAAAGAACTAATCAAAAATTGAAGAAAAAACTTTTAAGTGAACTTAAGCCAGGTACACGTGTTGTTTCATATATATGGACTTTTGATGATTGGATTCCAGTTAGTGCGGATGAATATAATCGTGTTTATTTATATATCATCGGGGAAAGTACTTAATTTATAATGAGAATAAGTTAAAAAATATTAAGTTTATAAAATTTGTTCCAAAAAAAAATATTTATTTTAATTTTTTATATCACTCTTTTTTTTAATTTTATATAAAAAAAGAATATTTGGAAAATATTTTATTATTTCTTTAATTCCTATAATAATGACACTAAAAAGGGAGATCCTAATCCATAAGCAATAAGAATTATTACCATTCCTATTTTAAGTTTATTTGACACATTTCTAGCATTTTTAACTGACTGATCCTTAAGAATAGATGATGCATAATATAGGAAAATTAAAACAGCAATTATAAGCAATGGAATATAAAATATAGTTAAAATCCCCAGATAATAAAGTATAGGGCTACTTAAACTAGCTAATATTAAAAAAAACGCTGCAATAATGGATGAAATCCTCATACCACGCATTATAGGTAAAGTGGTTGCTCCCTCCATTCTATCACCTTCAACATCTTCCATATCCTTCACAATCTCTCGAGCTAAAGTTGTAAGAAATGGGAAGAATCCTAAGATAATTGAAGTTAATATTTCACCTACAATTACGCCTCCAAAAACAAAAGTTAATCCCGTTAAAAATGAAATCACTATATTTCCAATTAAAACCTTTTTTTTAAGATTATATGCGTAGTAAACCATTAGAAGGGCGGTTGAAAGAGCTATTAATCCAGGAAGTAAACCAAGGATAAAAGCTAAAATTGTTCCTATCAAAAGTAATGCTAGGGAGTAAAAACCCGCCTTATTTAAAGATATTCTACCTGAAGGGATTGGTCTTTCGGGTTTGTTAATTGCATCAATTTTATAATCGAAATAATCATTTATAGAATTACCAGCACCAGTTATTATGAAAACAACAATGCACGCTAATAGTATTTTGAAAGTGAAGATTCCACTGATAATTGCAATTAATAAAACTGCTATTACAGCCATTATAGCGTTCCCTGGTCTAATTATTTCTAAATATGCATTCATGAGTTCAACTTCCTATATATAAAAAAAATTTTATTTAATTATTTGATTTAATTCAAATTTCTAATTTTCTCATTTATAATAATTGAACTCAACGTTATTAAATATTAAAAAAAAAGTGGAATCTATTTTATTGGAGACCGAAATATTAGAACAAAATTTTAAATACTTACAAATTTAATAAATAATAATTTAATATAAGTAATAAAGAGTGAATTCATTCTTATAATAATAAAACTGTTTTAGAAGATGTAAACATTGATTAAATCATCAATAAAAATACTTATTATCGAAGATAATCCCGGAGATGCACGTTTAATACAAGAAATGCTTAAAGAAGTTAAAGACATTGATTTTGAAATAATCCATGTCCTGCGATTAGATGAAGCATTAAAATATAATCTTACTAATAATTTTGATGTGATTCTTCTAGATCTCTGCCTACCAGACAGTGAAGGAATAGATACATTTAATATTATGAATTATAATGCACCAGATATACCTATAATTGTGCTTACTGGCTTGGAAGATGAGATATTCGCAGTAAGTGCAGTTGGAAAAGGTGCTAAGGAATATCTGATTAAAGGAGAAGTAGACTGTAAATCATTACTTAAATCTATTAGACGTTCCATTAATCACAAAGTAATTGGAAATTTAGATTAAAAAATTCAATTAATATTTTACTTCTTAAATACCCAAAAAATAGCTTTATAATTTAAGATATTTAATCTAAAGTCTAAAAAAAAACTGTATTTAATTATTTTTATTTAATCTAATTTTTTTGATAAAAAAAAATTATGGAAAAATTTTAATTATGAAGTTGAAATCTATACCTGAACTCTTAGCACCAGCCGGTTCAATGGATGCATTAAAAGCTGCTGTTATTGCAGGTGCAGATGCTGTTTACCTGGCCGGGAAGAATTTCAGCGCCAGACATTATGCTGAAAACTTTAATAGAATTGAAATGAAAGAGGCTATAGATTATTCGCATTTACATGGTTCAAAAGTTTATGTAACGATTAACACTCTTATTAAGGATTTTGAATTTGAAAAAGTTGCAGAATATTTATTATGGCTTTATAAAATAGGTGCAGATGCTGTGATCCTCCAAGACATAGGTGTAGCTGCAATCTGCCGAGACCTAGTGCCCAATTTGGATATGCATGCTTCTACTCAAATGACCATTAACAGTCTAGAAGAGGTTAAGTGGGCTGAAAATTTTGGTATTAAGCGTGTTGTTCTATCCCGGGAAATGAAAGTAGAAGAAATAAATGAAATATCATACTACCTGAAGAGAAATAAAATAGAACTGGAAATATTCGCTCATGGAGCGTTATGTTACTGTTATTCAGGCCAATGCCTACTTTCATCATTTATTGGGGGTAGAAGCGGTAATCGAGGCAGATGCGCTCAACCATGCCGAAAATCTTATGAATTATTGAAAGGAGATAAAGATCAGTATGGAAAAATCATAAATCATGAATCCATAATCCTTAAAGAAAATTATCTCCTTTCAACTCGTGATCTATCCTTATATCATAATTTAGAGAAAATTTATAATTTAATTGACTCCATTAAAATAGAGGGTAGAATGAGGTCACCAGAATACGTAGCCATTGTGGTTAGTATCTACCGAAAATTATTAGATTCCATAGTTCAGGGAACAGGAATTCCCAATGAAAAAGACTATTATAAACTTAAATTAGCATTTAATCGGAACTTCACTAAAGGCCATCTATTAGAAACTAATAAAAATCTGATTATGGGGAGAGATGCTCCAGGAAATAGAGGCCTCTTTATAGGGTTAGTATCAGATTATGAAAATAAAACTAAATCTACATTAATTAATTTAAAAATTCCTTTTAAATTAGAAAAGGGTGATGGGATAGTTTTCATCTTTCCAGATAAGGAACAAGAATATGGTATGATAATAGAGAAATCACCCAACTACTCCGGTAAGAAACTTGATAAAATAACTTTAAAGACTAAAAAATTGATTCCCATTGGCTCTAAAGTTTACATTACCCGGGATGCTTCTCTAATTAAGACTACACAAAAAATAATAAATAAAGAAACTCCATCCATCCCCCTGGATTTACATATTAAATGGGATAAAGAAAATAAGCTACTCTTGAAAGGGGAATTTGTAGGATCCACAGGAAATAAACATGTAATTCACTTTAAACCAAATTTTAAGATGGAAATTGCCATTAAAAAGCCATTAAGTAAAGAATTAATCATAAATCAGATTAAGAAAACAGGTGGAACTCCTTTTTATGTTAACAGAATTAAGATAAATTATCCTGGTAATTTATTCACCCCATTAAGCAAATTAAACAGTATTAGACGTGACTTTATAAAAAATGCTGAAAGTAAACTTTTAAATGATTATAAACCTTTAAAGGATGACTTAGAAGCTGCCGAGAAACGTTTAAACCTGATAAAACATGACTTAAAATCTGTGCGTAAAACGTCAAATAAATCGATTGATGAGCAATTAAATAAATCTTTAGATCATTCAATAAGAGAAGCTCACACTAGTATCAGTATTTACACTAGTAATTTAGAAACTGTAAAAGGTGCACTTAATAGCGGCTGCAGTCATATTTATTTTGAACCATTTTTATGGGAGAAAAATATTCGAGAAGTACCTTGCAAAGTTATGGATAAGGAGATTTATTTAGAAAATATCTTTGAACTCATCCTTAAAGCCCAAGATCTTTGCATTAAAAAAGAAGCTAATTTAATATGGAAATGGCCATCCATTATCAGTCCCAGATATTTCAAATGTATAAGCTCTATAATTGACCCAATCATTAAGGATGGTATTAACGAGATTATGGTGGGAAGTTATGGAATTGGTTGGTCTCTTTTTAATTTGAACCATCACATAAAACTTTATAGTTCAAGTGGAGTTAATGTATGGAATAACCACACTATCCGTGAACTTTCCAACATATTTCATAATATTACTATTTCAAATGAACTTTCCGAAATGGAAATAGCATCAATTATTAATAACACACGGAATAATAGAATAAAAACGTCTTTTGATTTCATGGTGCAGGGGAATATGGAATCAATAATATCTGAGGACTGCCTATCTTCTATCTTACCTGAAAAAGACTATAATATAAAAACAGAATTTTTAGGAATTAAAGACATGAAAAACCGAGTTTTCCCAATTATAATTGACGATGAATGTAGGACTCATATTTTAAACTCAGTGGAGTTGTGTTTAATTGATTATCTTCCCAATTTATATAAAATGGGATTACAATATTTGATAATAGATGCTCGTGGAAAGACAGAAAACTATGCTCAGGACATGGTTAAATTTTATAAACAAGGATTAAAATACATGGAAGAAAGTAACGAAAAAACAGAATATAAGTTAAATAAGCTTAAATATAAGATTCAAAAGAGGTCTCATGGCGGTATAACTACCGGTAACTTCATGAGGGGTCTTAATGAAGATTTGTAAAGGAGTGTCCTATCGCAAATTATTTAATTTAAAATAAAATTAAAACAGTTTTTTATGATTCTAAAGTAAAACTTCTGAAGTTGATTCTGAGTGAAATTAACAATTTTTTTGGAAGTTATCTGTAGAATTAAGTTTCAGATATGAATAAATAAAATAATAAAATTAAGGTTATAAAAAAACTATGAAAGCAAATAAATGGGATATCAGAAATATTCGGGGTGTTGGGGACCGTCTTTTTGATAAAATCATGTCTAATTTTGGTGGTGAGGAAGAATTTCTCAATGCAGTCAAAAATTATGAAGTAGACCGCATATCCAGTATAGAGGGCGTAAGCCAGCGTAGGGCCATAGAAATTGTAAATATGGTTTTAGGAAATCCTACTGAAGAGTTTCTTAAAACTGATAGGGCTTTGGAGATATACGATGATATTATAGAGAAGATTCTCCAGTTTGCCAAT
>Ga0187851_10001611_pt1 | contig 21395 bp, 17 predicted proteins | sample June2016WEW_6_10_FD_132997 | JGI IMG/M metagenome (GOLD analysis project Ga0187851, IMG submission 132997) | Peatland microbial communities from SPRUCE experiment site at the Marcell Experimental Forest, Minnesota, USA - June2016WEW_6_10 | ecosystem: Environmental > Terrestrial > Soil >...
AGTGAAGATCGAAACGGTTGACCTGAATTTCAATCGCGATGTAAATAAGGGCCAAAAAAGAGAGCAGCCACTTGGACCGGGTGCGCGCAGCTCCCACCAAGACTGCGGGCAACGCCACCGATTGATCGAAGATCCACCCAAACGGGGCGACGAGAAGCGATACCAGGAGGAGCATTCCGCCGTCGTCGAGCCAGTCCCAGGTGCGGCGTCGCGGCCAGAAATAGAAGATGGCCCAGATACAGCCGAGGATGGCAGGCACGAAGGCGAGCCATTCGGCCCTGGGATTGACCGTATCGCGCAAAACATCGCCGAAGTAAGGCGTGAATTCGCGGGTAATCGTCGAGGTGCGCATGTAATGGATGTACTGCGACCAGGCCGATGGGTCGACGAGGGCGGTGATGGCGGCGTCAATCGCCATGGCCGTGACCGCGCCCGCGAGGATGCGGTAGCTGCGCGAAACGAGGATCCAGATCAGGATGATCAGTGCGAAGGGCAGAAAGAGGTGCGGCTTGAAGCTGCAAAGCCAGAGCGCCGCGCCTGCGGCAAATGGGCGAAGCTTGTAAAAACGGAGGAACAGGACAAGACCAAAGAGAAGAATGACGGAAGTCTGGCCAAGAATGACGCAGAATAGCGCTGGCGGGAAGCAATATCCGAGCCACTCGATAGGCCGGCCCGGCTTGCCCAGTGTCTTCGAAAGCATGCGGACAGACACGACGAGCAACGCAAGCATCATGAGCGACCACGGCAGCGCGGCCGCTCGCGAGCCGAAGTAGCCCAAAGGAAAGGCCAGCGGAAGAGTCCATGGCGTGTTGCGCATGTAATACGACGTGCCGCCTTTGAATCCGGCATCGCGCTCAATCTGGTTCAACGCGGCGGGATCGTAGGGGTTCTGATGATGCACGAGTTGCTGGCCGGTAGCCCAATAGACGATGTAATCGCGGCGGGCGACGATCTGGTTGTCGAAGGGCAGAAGGCCGAGGAACAGCGTAGTGAAGAGAATCGCGAGGGCGCACGCTATCACGATCAGGATCATGCTGATGTCGCGTTCCTCTTTCACGCCTGGCGACTTGTGGGTTTCGATTGTCACGGCCTCACTTCATTGATTGAAACCGATGTTTTTGCCGCGGAACATGGCGAATTGGTTGCAGGAGTTTTTGAACTTGAGTCAGGGCCGAGGCCGGCATGGAATCAGGCAGGCTCACGTGCCGAACTCGATGCCGTGCCGCCGCTCTCGCGGCGTGCCAAGAGATACCACGCGAGCCACGCGGGCGCGGTCCAAAGCCAGGCAGGCGAAACCACCTTTACGAAACAGATTTCGATGTCTGCGGCGAGGATGAGGAGCGCGAGGGCCACGAGCATTTTGCGGGAGCGAGCGATATAGGCGCCATGAAGGAGCGCGGGCATCACCAGGCTCTGGTCGTAAAGCCAGCAATAGGGGGCAAACACAATGGACGCGAGCATGAGTGGGCTGCTGTTTGCGGTCCAATCCCAGGCCCGGCGGCGACGCCAGAAGTAGATGAGCGCCCAGATGGAGCAGAGCATCACGGGTAGGTACTGAACCCAGACGGAGTGAGGAAAGAGCCACTGGCGAAAGGCAACCGGGAGGCACGGGATGAAGTCATTTTCGACTGCGGGAGAACGCATCATGGCAAGGTAGCCGCGCCATGCCCCGGGCGAGACCCACGAGGCGGCCAGGCTGCTGAGGGCAAGCGCGGCCACGGCGCCGCCGAGAAGCTTATAACTGCGCGAAACGACGATCCACGCGGCGAGTGCGACTGCGAAGGGCAGAAAGAGATGCGGCTTGAGGGTGCAGAGCCACAGAGAAGCGCCGGCCGCGAAGGGACGCCGCAGATGAAAACGCAGGAACAGCGCCAGACCGATCAGGGCCAAAAGCGCGGTTTGGCCCATGGTGATGCAGATCAAGCAAGGAGTGAATGCGAAGCCGAGCCAATGGATGCGATTCGCCGGCGAGCCATGCAGCTGATGCACCAGCATCACCCCGAGAAGGAGGCATCCGAGGAGGAGCAAAGTCCAGAGGATGCCGGCGATGCGCAGCGAAAGCAGGCCCAGGGGCAAAGCCAGCGGCAACGCCCACGGGGGATTGCGCATGATCAGGACAGCCCGGCTATCAAGCCCTTGAGAGTGCTCCAGAGCTGCGATGGCGTCGCGGTCGTAGGGGTTGGCGTGGCCGAGGAGCAGCCGGCCCGTGGCCCAGTACGAGACGAAGTCGCGCGAGGCGCCCAGCTTGCCGGCGACAGGAACTGCAAAAATATAAAGGATGATGACGGCAAGTGCGAGACCGGCGACAGCCGCAACGGAGAGTTCAGCAAGGTTGCTGCGCTCCTGTGCGGAGGGAAGGACGAGCTTGCCGGCCATGGTGGCTATTCTCATATACTTCGATCATGAAGTCGATACAACATTGGTCATGACGATCGATTGAGACCGGTGTTCATGCGGGTCTGAGAGGCTGCCCTCATGGGCATTTGCGCGAGAAGCCCTGTGGCCGGCGAATGAAACTGAGTGGTTGCGGGCATCGCCGGCGAGCCGCGAATTCTGGATGGAGCGGATGGAGCAAACGACGGTCGGGGAGCAAAGGCCTCAAATGAGTAAGCGAGTCCGCGTGTTGCTGACGGTGTTGATTACGTCGGCCGCGGCCGCCATCGTTCTGGCCGCCTATATTGCCGCCATCAGCGACAGCAGCGCCGCGGAGAGCGATTTCATTTCCTACTGGGCCGCCGGGCACCTGCTGGTCCACGGACAGAATCCGTACGATATTGCGGCGGTGCGCGCGCTTGAAACCGGAGCGGGCCGCAAACCCGGCGAGCAGGTGCTCATGATGCGGAATCCGCCGCTGGCGTTTTTCATGGTGTTGCCATTTGGGAATGCGAGACCGAAGACGGGCGTGATCGCGTGGCTCTTTGTCCTGATCGGAGCTTTGGCGGTAGCGAGTTTTCTGATTTGGCGGTTGAACGGCCGGCCGGATAGCCTTTTCAATTTTTTTGGATTCGGATTCGCCTCCGTCCTTGCCTGTCTTATGGCCGGGCAATGCGGCATCCTGCTCCTGCTGGGAATCGCGCTCTTTCTTTTTCTCTACAACGATCGCCCGTTCCTTGCCGGCGCTGCTCTTTTGCTGTGCGCGCTCAAACCTCACTTCTTCACGCCATTCGGCATCGCTCTGGTTCTGTGGTGCGTGACCACGAAAAAGGGCCATCGCGCCGGTTACGGGGTGCTGGTGGGCGCCTGTGTTGCGGTTGCGGGGAGCTGCTTGTTGGCCTATGTGCTGGACCCGCACGCATGGAGCCAATACTCAGAGATGATGCGCACCGGTGGAGCGCTGAATGAGGTTGTGCCCAGACTGGGCGCTGAGCTGAGGCTTCTGATCGACCCGCGAGCCGTGTGGGTGCAGTTCATTCTTGAAATGGCGGCGTGTGTCTGGACCGTGTGGTACTTCTTGACGCGGCGGGCAGTATGGAACTGGATGGACCACGGGCTGTTGCTTTTGCTGGTTGGAGCTGTCTGCACACCCTACGGGTTTTTGACTGACGAATCGCTTCTGCTGCCTGCGATCCTGGCGGGAGTGTATCGATCCATCGCGTCGAAGAAGCCCCTGTGGCCGGTTGGGGTGCTGGCGGGGGCCGAGCTCATAGAACTTTTTGCAGGCGCGACCATCGTCTCACCGTATTATCTTTGGACGGCCCCGGCGTGGCTCTGCTGGTACCTCTACGCGACGGATAGATTTTCGCCCCGACTGGTCCCAGCAACCGCATGATCCGTCGGAGCCGCCAACTATTGCACGATTTGATGACAAGTCCATTACCGGCTCTTCGCTGCAGCGCGGGAACGATATAATCCCGGCAAAGCCAGCCTTAAGGCATTTCTCGTTCGTGAGGATCTTTCCAGTTAAGGCCGCTTCCGCCTCGCGGTTCCGTCGCTTCACGGAGTGAACATGGCGTCAGAGGGTGCCTCAATGCGGCCATTTCTTTGGGTGTGGCTCGCTTACACCATTGCGATCTTTGCGATTGCGATATGCGTCTGGCTCCCGAGCGGGCTTTATAAAGAGATGGACTTCCGCTCGGTGTATTCGGCGGGCATCCTTGCGCGTACAGACCCCTCTCATCTTTATGATCAGGCGCGGCTGAAACAGGTGCAGGATAGTCAGGTGTCGCGGCGCGATGGGGCGATTCCTTTCGGGCATCTCGCTTATGACGCGGTGCTTTATGTTCCGCTTTCGCTTCTAAAGTACCGTGATGCGTACTTGGTGATGCTCTTCTGCAACTCAGTGCTGATCGGGCTTTGCTTTCTGGCGGGACGCAAGGAGTTTTCGCTCAAGATCCCGTTGTGGCAGCCGCGTGCCGGGCTTATCTTCTTCGCCTTCCTGCCTACGACGATCGCCCTGGCCCAGGGACAGGATTCGCTGTTGCTTTTGTTGATCCTTTGCCTCACCTGGAGGCTGCTCGACCGCTCGCAGCATTTTGCCGCGGGCGTGGTCCTGGCCAACATGCTTCTGAAGCCGCACCTCGCATTGATGATGGCGTTGTTCATCGCCGTGCGCTTTGGGTGGCGCTTCGTGGCAGGCTTCGCGGCGGGTGCGGCCGCTGTTCTAGCCATCTGCCTGCCGTTCCTGCGCCATGGAGGCTGGAGAAGCTGGCTGGGAGTGTTGTCGGGCCTGAGCCTGGCTTCGGGACATAACGAGATGCAAGAAGCTGCCATGGGAATCTACTCCTGGGCGATGCCGAACGTGCGCGGAGCGCTGTTGCTGACCCTCGGCCATCTGGTTTCTTCGCATGTTCTGTTTGCGGCGGTTTGCCTGGTCTCGCTGATTCTGGTGGTCTGGGGGCTGGTCGTCGTTCGCAGGCTGTCCCCACCGAGTGCATTTGCATTCGCCATGATCGTCACCGTCCTGGTGAGCTATAACTTCGAGCCGCATGACCTGGTGATCCTGCTCCTGGCGATGGTCTTGATCGGGACTCGGGTGAGCCCGACTCTGGCGCGATGCAGGGATGTCATTCTGGGCCTTCCAATCGCATTGATGATCTTCGCCCCACCTACGCCACCCGGCGCGGGCTTTACACTGATGTGTGCTCCCCTGCTGGCGGCCGCGTTTGCTCTGAGCTGGAGCGCAAAGGCGCAGCCGGCGCGCGAGGCGCCAGCTTGACTTGAGCGCCTGCAGCAGGTTGCTTGGCACAGGAGTCAGCGCGCCCGGCAGCCCTGCCCCGGTGCCAGACCGGCCTAAGGTGTGGCAGTGGCCCGGACGGCAAAAGGGCTTTGAAGGTAGGGTGGGGGGGCTACCAGGAGCGAGTCAGGCTTTGCGGGAAACACCAAAAGTAATGTATACGGGGCGGGTCTGTACGCAGTGAGATGTAAACGGTGGTAGACATCTGCTGAACTTCCTGTCCGAGGGCGGCACGAGTAAACCATTGATTCTGAAAGGACCGAGGATTCTTCCTGGAATGGCACGCCAGGTGCTGTATTCTGGGTGCCCGGCTGAGGCTGGGAAATTCAAAACTCGGAGAGACAATACAATGAATAATATGATTCTGGCGCTCTATGTGAAGCTTCAGAACCTGATGACCCGCGAGGAAGGCCAGGACCTGGTCGAGTACGCCCTCCTGGTTGCCCTGATTGCTCTGGCTGCCATCACTGGTGTGCAGAAGGTTGCCTCGGCAGTTACCACCGTGTTCAACAACATCAGCACCACGCTGGCGTAAATCTCCTGGCGCGCACAACGCGCGTCCCAGGCCTCAGCAGTTCGTGGGAGGGAGTGTGCATTGGGCTAAAAGCCGATGCCCCCTCCACCCCGGACATCATCCCCACAGCAAGCCAACGGCAAGAGCGCAGGTCCGAAGGAACAGCCTGAGCTCCCGAGACAATATTTCATGTTTCTTCAAAGACAGCGAATAGGTTTGGAGCAAGCGCAGGATATCCCCCGCTGACTCCGGCAGCTCCCGCATCGGAACCCGGAATATCACTGATTGGGAGAAGAGAATGAACAGCACACTCATGAACCTGTACGTGAAATTCCAGGGCCTGAAGCACGGCGAGGAAGGTCAGGATCTGGTGGAATATGCATTGCTGGTTGCCCTGATTGCTCTTGTGTGTATCAGCGGCGTCAGCAATGTGGCAAGCGCGGTCACCACGGTGTTCAACAACATAAGCACCACGCTGGCATAACCCCGCCTGCGCGAATAGTCAGATATCGAGCATTTCGGCAGCAAGTGCGCCCCGTTCAGCGGTCGGGGCATGCTTGCTGCGAAAGCTTTTGCCCAGATTGTCACCCGTTTCGGCGAAACCGCTGGAGATCTGAGCGCGAATAGCGAGCGCTCGTAACTTTAGTTACTCCCCCACAGACCGGCGGTAAATCACCACGGAGACATGCATTTCGACGAGATTCATGTCCTAATGGGTCTGTCGTCGACTATGTTTGAAAGACACGATGTGAAGTGAAGACCGCCCCAGAGACGGCAAATAATTTTCGTTAAACTCAACTACCTCCCCCAAAAGGTAGCAGCAAGACGAGCAGAAGCGGCAGCCGAAGGTCCACAAAGCGGCTGGCCACCGAAGCTGACCCGACCCGTGTTGAGTCAATCGCTCAGCGTGGGCGGCAATTCCAATCGTGGGGGAGGAATCAAATGCATCAGGCATTTCTTAGATTTTGTGTATTCCTGCGTAGTCTGCAGCACAGCGAAGACGGGCAGGATATGGTCGAATACTCGTTGTTGGTTTCATTGATCGCGCTGACGTTGATTGCAAGTCTTCAACAGCTGGCGACGGCGTTAGTCACGTTCTTCAGCAACGTAAGCACATCGCTCGCGTAAGAACCTGGTCAGGCAGTTTCAGGATCCCTTCCCGGTTTGCGGCGCGAGCCGTCAATCATCGGGGAGGGTGAATGAAACGCTCACTTTGGCGGTTTTGCGTATTGCTGCATTCCATTTGGAGCAGTGACGCGGGCCAGGATCTGGTTGAGTATGCGCTGCTCTGCTCATTAATTGCGCTTTCGGCTATTGCCGGCGTGAGTCATGTGGCGTCGGCGGTGACCAAGGTATTCAGCAACGTCAGCACGACGCTCGCGTAAGCCTGGTTGAGGCGCGTTCACTAAACAGGCCTCCAGTTTACTGCGGATGTATCGCAACTGTTTTCGCCGACATAGCCATTTTCCTAGATGAAACAGGGGAGTTTGACGGGCCGGAGGTGCGGCGGGCCTGTTCGGGCTCCCCTGCGACTTTTGTGCCCTCTCCGCCGCGAAGAAGGGGCTGGGCCGGAGAAAGCCAAGTCAACCTGGTTATCCATGGTGGCGAGAGTGGTTCGAAGCCGCGAATCGTGCGGGCGGGTGAGCGGATTCTTGCCCTAAAATTTCGATGATCTCCGCGAAATGTGCGTGGGGTGCGACGGCGGCGGCGAGGGCTCGCCGACCTCGATGAGAGCGGAAGGCAATGAGCCAGGCGGCGCCGTACTTCAGCGTTTGCCGAATTCCCTGACCAACCAGAGCTCGGGGGGGAGCGGGAGATGATGTCGCCACATCTTAAAGCTCTGCTTTACCTCTTGCTGAGTGGCGCAATCTCCATCACCTGGGGTTCGTATATCGGGTTGACGTCCCCTTCCGGAATGGGGGCACTCAAGGCGATCTATTACCCGGCACGCTGCATGATGCGGCACATCGACCCTTACAACGTGGGCGGCTTGCAGCAGGAATACGCATCGGAAGGAGGCAAATTCCCGGCGAAGCCTGCCGATGAATTCCTGTTTCGCCGCGCGATGCTTACCTGCGTAAACCTTCCGTCGTCACTGCTGTTGATTGCGCCCCTGGCGATTTTGCCGTGGAAGTTCGCAGCGTCGATATGGACCGCGTTGAATGCCGCAGGTTTGCTGTTGGCCGCCACGCTGATCTGGCTGGCTGCCGTCAACCGTGCTCTCAAGCTCTCGACGGTTCTGATCTGCCTCCTCCTTTCGAATGCCGAGCTGGTCTTGGGGCTCGGGAATCTGGCTGGAATCGTGGTCAGTCTCTGCGTGATCGCGGTGTGGTGTTTCCTTGAAGAGCGGTTCGTGCTCGCGGGAATATTCTGCCTGGCTGTGAGCCTCGCACTTAAGCCTCACGATGCCGGCCTGGTGTGGCTTTATTTTCTGCTGGCGGGAGGCGTAAATCGAAAACGGGCTCTACAGACTCTGGGGTTGACCGCCGCGCTGACGCTGCCGGCTATTCTCTGGGTCTCCCATGTCGCCCCGCAGTGGCCGCAGGAGTTGCGTGCCAATCTGCACACGCTTTCGGCGCACGGCAGCGTCAATGACCCCGGGCCGGACTCTCTGACGTTTCACTCCGCCGACAATGTGATCAGCCTGCAGGCCTTGTTTAGCCTGATTCGCGACGATCCGCGCTTCTACAACGTTGCGAGCTATTTGGCCTGCGGGATGCTCCTTTTGGCAGGCGCCATTCGCGTGCTGAAGTCGCCTTTCACAGAGAAGAATGCATGGTTGGCTCTCGCCGCCATTTCAGCGTTGTCGATGCTGCCCGTTTACCACCGTGCCTATGACGCCAAGCTGCTTCTACTGGCAGTTCCCGCCTGCGCGATGCTATGGGGCGAGGGTAAGCATCTGGGAAGGATCGCGGGCGTGATGACTACAGCGGCGTTGCTGTCGACGGCTGACGTTCCGGCGACGATACTGCTGGTCCTGATGAACAGTCTGAAGGTGAGCGCTGCCAGTGTTTGGGGCCGGCTATCGATCGCCCTGGTCTTTCATTGTGCTCCGCTCATTCTCCTCGCGACGGGAGTTTTCTATCTCTGGATATATCTCCGGCGCACTGCCATGCCGGAAACAAGCGGGCCGAGCCTTTGAGTAACAAGAAGTGTTCGTGGGGGCAAAAGCAACCCCGACGCACGGTCTGGAGCCTGCTAACACCGGGCTATAATTGCGCCAAGGCTGAACGTCCTGGAACACGGATTTCTCCTGCTCTACTCGATCATATGTTGGGGATGAGTAGTTGGCGCACGGGAAAGCGGAGAGGATTTCCTGCTTTCCGGTTTTCTTAACCCCTGCGAAGTTCCGGTCCGCCATGGTCTTGCCTTCCGACTTAAAACAGAATCATCTTCTGCTGGGAACCGAGTTCGGTTTGACAGTGGGCGCGGCCCTTTTAGCTCTCCTGTGGCCGCGCCTCGGCAGCGGTTTTTTTGCGTATTTCGAGCGGCTGTTTGCGGGCCTGGCACGTCGCAAATGGCTGGCGCTGGCGACCGCGGGCCTGAGCGTCATTGTGCTGCGCCTCGCTATCCTGCCGCTCTTGCCGGTTCCACTGCCGATCGTGCCCGACGATTACGGCTTTCTGCTGTCGGGCGACACACTTGCCCATGGACGGCTCGCCAACCCCACTCCTGCGATGTGGACGCACTTCGAGAGCATCCAAATCACGATGAAGCCGACGTATTCGTCGATGTACTTCCCGGGGCAGGGACTGGTGATGGCGGCGAGTATATGGGCATTCGGCCATCCGTGGTTTGGACTGTTGATTGTCAGCGCGCTGATGTGCGCGGCCGTTACCTGGATGCTGCAAGCGTGGCTGCCGGCGAACTGGGCCTTTCTGGGCGGGATGATCGCCGTCATGCGCCTGGGTGTCTTCAGCTATTTCACGGATACGTATCACGCGGCCGGTTCACTGGGAGCGCTGGGAGGAGCGCTCATCCTGGGAGGAATGCCACGCCTGATGAAGACGGCGCAGGCGCGCGATGGGCTGGCGCTGGGAATCGGCGTTGCCATCCTCGTGGTCACGCGGCCTTACGAGGGCATCCTCATGTGCCTGCCCGTAGGGTTCGTCCTGGCCCGCTGGTTGTGGAAAGGGAAGAACCGGCCCAGCGCAGGCAAAGCGATGCGGCTGGCGGCAGCGCCGTTGGTGCTGATCCTGGCGGCCATCGCCTGGCTGGGCTATTACGACCAAAAAGCCTTCGGGAAGGCCACCACGCTTCCCTATACCGTGAATCGCCAGCAGTACGCCATGGCGCCCTATTACATTTGGCAGCATCCGCGGCCCGAACCGCACTACCGATATGCCGAGATGCGGCAGTTCTACTACCAGGGAGAGATGGCTTTCTACAACATGATCCACACGTGGAAGGGATTTATCCCCTATACAGTGGGGAAAGCGGGGTTCTCGGTTCTGTTTTACGTGGGGTTCGCGCTGGCGCCTCCGCTGGTGATGATCGGCAGCGTTTTCAAAGACCGGCGCATTCGCTTTCTGGTGGTTTGCGTGCTGGTGATGTGCGGCGGAATGGTGATCGAGATTTTCCTGCTGCCGCATTACGTAGCTACGTTCACAGCGGCGTTTTACGCGATTGGCTTGCAGTGCATGCGCCACCTGAGAGTCGCGAAGCTGGGGAGGAACCCAGCGGGGATGGCGATGGCGCGCTATGTGGTGGCCATCTGCGTGGTGATGACGGGTATTCGGGCGTTTGCCGGCCCGCTGAAGATGGCTCCAGCCGAATGGCCGCCAAGCAACTGGAACTTCGTCTGGTATGGGCCGCAGCATTTTGGGACCGAACGTGCCCAAATTCTGGCGAAGCTGGAGCAGCTTCCCGGCGGACAGCTGACCATTGTCCGTTATGGTCCGGATCACCATCCGCTCGACGAGTGGGTCTACAACGATGCGGATATCGATCACGCAAAAGTCATTTGGGCGCATGATGCCGGTCCCGCTGAGAACCAGGAGCTGATTCAGTATTATCGGGACAGGACCGTTTGGCTCGTGGAGCCGGATGCGGTGCCGGCACGAATTTCTCCATACCCCATTCCGGCTATAGCAAACGGAAAATAGAGCGTAATAAGCTAGGAATCAAGGGTTTCGACGTAAGATCCATTCACCCGAATGGGTGATCGCAAAAAGCACCGAGGAGCGCCGAGGAGCAGGATCGATGATTAATGGAAAGCGCGTCGCGGTGGTCATGCCGGCCTACAACGCCGAGAAAACGCTTGAGAAGACCGTCCAAGAGCTATCCGACGTAGTGGATATCAAGATCCTGGTCGACGACTCAAGCAAGGACCGAACCGCCGAGCTGTCGCGCAAGCTGGGCGTTCAAACATTCATTCACGATGCCAATTACGGCTACGGGCGCAATCAGCAGACCTGCTATCGCGAGGCGCTGGCGGCGGGCGCGGATATCGTGGTGATGGTACATCCCGATTATCAGTACACACCGCTGCTGGTTCCGGCGATGGCGGGCATGGTGGCAAGCGGCGTCTACGACATGGTTCTGGCGTCGCGCATTCTCGGCGCCGGTGCGCTCAAAGGCGGCATGCCGTTCTACAAATACGTCTTCAACCGGATGCTGACCGCCTTTCAGAATCTGTTCCTGGGCGTGAAGTTGTCGGAGTACCACACGGGTTTTCGCGCGTTCAGCCGGCAATTGCTTGAGACGCTGCCGCTGCTGGAAAACTCAGACGATTTTGTATTCGACAATCAGATGATCGCGCAGGCCGTGATGTTCGGATTCCGGATCGGCGAGATCTCTTGCCCGACGAAGTATTTTCCTGAAGCCTCGTCGATCAACTTCCGGCGCAGCGTGAAGTACGGCCTGGGTGTGCTCGCGACCACCGCGAGCTTCGTGGCGCACAAGATGGGCCTGATCCACAAGGCCCGGTTCGACGCCACGGGCAGGAAAGTCACGCAACAGTACTATTCGCAGGCCCCCCTGGGGCGGTAGGCGTGAGACCGCAGACGATTCGAGACCTCATTATTCGCTGCGAATGAGTTCGGGTCACGGGTCCGTCCGTTGACCGCCTGCTGATCAAACAGTCCGACGCCCAGGCCGGCCGTTATCGCCGACGGTTCCAGCCGGAAAGAAAGCACTCAAGCAGTAGCGCTGTGCAGCGCGTCGCGACTGGCCGGGACGGCCGCGTCACTCTCGCTTCTCAAGTGCTCAATGACGCGATCGATGATCACGTCAAGCGGGGTAGTCGGTCTGAAGTCAGTCAGCGAACGTAATTTGTCCACCGAGGGAACTCTCCTCATCATGTCCTCGAAGCCAGGAGCGTAGGCCTCGTCGTAAGGGATGTATTGAATCCCCGAATCGCTCCGCGCCCGGTCCTTGACGAGTCGTGCTAAGTCCCCCACAGTGATCTCTTCCGTGTTGCCGATATTAACGACCTCGCCGACAGCCCGATCGCACTCCATTAACCGAATGATGGCTTCGACCACATCCTCAACATATCCGAAGCAACGGCTCTGTTCGCCGCTGCCGAAGACGGTGATGGGAACACCGTCCAGAGCCTGACGAACAAAAGTTGGGAGAACCATCCCGTAACGTCCGGTCTGGCGGGGACCCACAGTGTTGAAAAGACGCCCGATCACCACCGGCACTTTCTTTTCCTTGAAGTAGGCCAAGGCCAGAAATTCATCCAGGAGCTTGGAAGTAGCGTAAGACCATCGCGACCTCGAACTGGCGCCGAGCACGATATCGTCATCTTCGCGAAATGGCGTTTGCCCATTCTTGCCATAGACCTCCGAGGTAGAAGCGACAAACACCGGTTTTCCCTTCTTTGCCGCACACTCCAGCACCAATTCTGTTCCCTTGATGTTGGTCTCGATGGTGCGGACGGGACTCTCGATAATGCGCCGGACGCCCACCGCGGCTGCGAGGTGGTAGATTACGTCAGCCTCATCCACCAACTCCGACAGAAGGCTGCGGTTCATCATGGTCTCGAAGATGCAACGAACGCGCGGGTCGCGCCGTGCGTCGTGCAGATTCTCCACCGAACCGGTGCTCAAATCGTCGAGCACCGTTACGTGCTGCTCTCGTTTCAGAAGAGCTTCAACCATATGGGAACCGATGAATCCGGCTCCGCCGGTAATCAAAGCATTCATAATTCACTCCGGCTCATCTTGAAGATGAGCGCAAAAATGGGTTCCTGGAAACCCGGCCAGAGGCTACCCCTTCTGCTCTGGCAGAAGTCCATAGCGAAGAGTGCACCAAAGGCCGCGGACACCATCTTTCCAGCCGATTTTCTTTCCTTCATCGCGGCCGCGAACAGTATATGACACGGCCACTTCAGAAACCCTGCAGCGGCACCGGGCAATCTTTGCCGTGACTTCCGGCTCAAAGCCGAATCTGTTTTCCCGCAGGTGGATCTTCTCGAGAATCTCGCGGCGAAACATTTTGTACCCGGTCCACACATCCGTCAGCCTTAAGCCGGTCAGGATATTTGACGTCTGCGTCAAGACTTTGTTGCCGATGTAGTAAGAGAGCGCCTGGTCGGAGCGAGATTTGCCGCGGAACCGCGAGCCGTAAACCACGTCGGCAACCCCCCGCTCGATGGGATCGATCAATTTGGGGTATTCCCGCGGGTCTAGTTCCAGATCGGCGTCCTGAATGACCACAACCTCACCGCGTGCTTCGCGAAAGCCGCGCCGCAGAGCTGCGCCCTTCCCGCAGTTCTTCTCCTGGAAGATCACTCGTATGTTGTCCACCTTCGAAAGCCGGCCGAAGTTTGCCTGAGAACCAGAACCCGACGAAGAGTCGATATGGCTCAGAAGCCGCGACAGAAATTCCCGGGTGCCATCCGTCGAGCCGTCGTCAACGACAACGATTTCTTTGTCAATATCGATTGCCTGAACCCTTAAGAGGATCTCCTCGATTGTCGCCATCTCGTTGTAGGCGGGCATAACGACAGACAATTTTGGAGTATCAATCATGATGTAAATTGGAGAATCTCAACGCGTTTATAGCACGACGAGACCCACGAATCCTAGGAGCACTCTCACGGTTGACCAACTTCGGTAACTGACTCAAAAGTCGTAGTAAATCAGAGCGCAGAAACGTCGTGCTCACGAGCTAACTTGAAGCGTTCAGCGGCTGCTGCTCACTGAGTTAAAACTGAGGTTGATTAACTCGGTTCACAGGCGACGCTGGTTTCGGCGCCCGGTTTGAGCGCATCGTAGAGCGCTTACAATATGACAATCGTTTGAGCGTTTTGTCCGTCATCTTTTCCGGGGTCCAATGTGACCCAGGGATTTGGGTTCAGCTAATGGAGCACGCGGGACATGCGAGAGTGCCTTGACGATCGGGTCGCAGAGAGGAAGCCCGTCGCAGACCTTTTAGGCAACGGAAAGAAAGCGTACGTGGCCCTGGTGATGATCCTGGGTGCGATCGGTTCGATTCCTCTCGTGATTCTTACCCCTCCATTTCAAGTGCCTGACGAGATGCGCCACTTCTACCGGGCGTACCAATTGAGCGAATTTCAGGTTCGCGCCGAGGTTCAGAATGGGGTCGCGGGCGGTACCCTGCCGGATTCGCTCGAGCAACTGGTGAATTCGAGTGTGACCACGACGGATGGCATATCGTATCTGGCTACGCCCGCGCCCATCGCGAACACTCTCAAACTGGCGTCGATTCCGCTGAATCCTTCCCAGAGGCGGTTCGTCGCATTTCCCGGATCGGCGTTTTATTCTCCCTTGCCTTACTTACCGCCGGTTCTTGCCATTGACGTGGGACGCGCGATTGGCCTGCAGCCGCTCTACCTGCTTTACCTCGGGCGATTGTTCAACTGCCTGGCTGCAGTCGCGCTGCTGGGCCTGGCGGTGAGCTTCATGCCGTTCGCGGAGGAACTCATCATTCTGGTCGGGTTACTGCCGATGTCGCTCTATCTTTACGCCTCGCTGTCAGCCGATGCAGCAGTGATCGCGTGCGCACTGGTATTCACCGCCGTCTCGTTCTCTGCGAGCGCGCGCGGGAGCTGGGGAAAGTGGGAATTGTGCATCGCAGCAGTTGCCGGCGCGGTGTTCTGCTCGGTAAAGCCGGTCTATGCCCCCATGCTTCTGGCGGCCGTTGCCCCGGGAGCGGTCCGGTCAGGTAATGCCGCCAGGATGATTCGATCTCAGGCGATCCTGCTTGTGATTGCGCTTGGTGCCGCTGCGGGCTGGCTGCTGGTTGCAAAATCCACGATGACTACTCCGCTAAGCGGGGCACATCCTTTGAACCAGTTGAACTTGATTTGGCGCCATCCCATGCTCCTTGTGCACGTGTTCGCTCATACCCTGAGTTATAGCTGGCTGCTTACCCTCTATTTGGAGAGTGTCGGCGTATTCGGCTGGCTCACGGTGCTGCTCCGTCCGGGCATGGTCTACGTTCTGCCGCTTATCAGCCTTTTACTTCTCTGGTGGCTCGGAGTTCGCGACCCGCTCGAGCACCGCCGCACCAGGCGCGCTCTCTGGTACGTGATGCTTGCACTGGCCAGCGCGGTGTTGGTTGTGGTCGCCCTCTATCTCATGTGGGAGCACGTGGGACAGGATAGCGACTTGGTCGTGCAAGGGCGCTATTTCATCCCCATTTTCGGACTGGCCGGCATGGCTGCGATTGAACTGCTGCCGCAGCGGCCCGTTTCAGCCCCGCGGTGGCAGAGGCTGGCGAGCATTGCAGCCATCGTTGTCGTGGAGATCGCTGCCATGGACTCGACCATCATCCGGAGTTTTCATATCTTCTAGTCAATTCGTGTGGATTCCTGCCGCATTCGAATGCGCTGCTGTGGGATCCGAAACGCCTCTGTTTGCTCTCGTCGAAGATTCGCCAGCGTCAAATCAGCTCGGGGAGAACGATGGCGTATACTGGCCGCGAGGCGGGGCTCAAGGCGCGAGTTCCGGTGTTCTTGATGCAGGGCATTTCATCGTTCAGGCGGGCCAATATTGGCCCGCTGTTTTTGTTTTGCGCGGCTCTCGCCTGCAGCCAGAATCCTGGCCCCGGCAGCCTGCGGACAGTCACCATAGTCGATGAGAACGGAGCCGCGGTTGCGGCCGCGCAAGTCACGATCACGGAGCCGGGATTCGCGCCAATTGATCTGTGGACAGACTTCGCAGGGAGATGCAGTTTTGTCCCGCGGCAACAGATGCCGTACCGTATCCACGCCGAAAAGCCGAACTTTTACCAGGCTGACCAAAACAGCGTGGACGCGAGCGAGACGGAAGTGAAGGTCGTTCTTGCGCACCAGCAGATTGTGCGCGAGCAGGTAAACGTCACCGCATCTTCGCCCGGTATCGACACCGAACAGGTCTCCGACCAGAGCGCGATGAACACCCCCGAAATCGTCAATATTCCCTACTCCGTGTCGCACGATATCCGCAATCTTCTGCCCTATTTCCCGGGCGTGGTGCAGGACGCGACAGGGCAGGTCCACGTGGCCGGCTCGGAGACGTGGGAGACACTCGACACGATGGACGGATTCGATATTCGCGCGCCTGAAGGCGGTTCATTGAGCCTGCGCGTCAGCACCGATGCCGTCCGCTCCATCGACCAGGAAAGCACGCGCTATCCGGTGGAGTTCGGCCGCGCGACCGGCGGCGTGATCGCGTTTTATACCGGCATGGGCGACGGCAAGTTCCGCTTCAACGCCACGAATTTCTTCCCGTCATTTCGCTTGCTAAACGGGCTGCGCTTCGACCAGTTTGTTCCGCGGTTCACTTTTTCCGGTCCGCTGAGGCGTGGCCGCGCCTGGTGGTACGACGGCATTGAGACGGAGTGGGACAACATCTACATTTCCGAACTGCCGGCCAACGCCAATACCGACCAGGTGGTTCGCGGCAGCAATCTGGCGAAAGCGCAGATGAATCTGAGCGCGGCAAACATCCTGACCGCCGGCCTGCTTTACAACATCTATCACTCGCCTTACGGCGGCCTTTCGTCATTGACGCCGCAACAGAGCACGGTAAAGGACAACGAACTCGCCTGGTTTCCTTACATGCGCGACCAGCAGAGCCTGCCCGGCGGCGCGCTGCTCGATATGGGTGTTGGGTACGTCCGCATTCGCGAGGGCTATGAGCCGCGCGGAAATGCGCCGTATGAAATCACTCCCGAGACAGCGGAAGGCAGTTACTTTGAAAATCTGAATGGAACTTCGCAGCGTCTCGAAGGGACGGCGACGCTCTACCTGCCGCCGAAACGCTGGGAGGGACGGCACGATGTGAAGGCGGGCCTCGACCTGGACCACGTTGCGTACAACCAGCAACAGACATTGGCGCCGATGAGCTATCTGCAGGAGAACGGAACCCTCGCGCGGCAGAGTAGCTTTGCTCCGGCGCCGGCTTTCGTCCTGCACAATGCAGAGATCGGGGCGTATGTCGAGGACAAATGGGCGCCGGCCAAGGGATGGCTGCCCAAGGGCGTGCTCATTGAGCCGGGGCTGCGATTCGACTGGGACGAGATTGTGCGAAGGCCGCTCGTGGCGCCACGCATTGCCGCAGTGTATTCGCCGCCGGATGACAAGAACCGGACGAAAATCTCAGCGGGAATCGGGCTTTACTACGAGCACACGCACCTCGATGACCTGGCACAGACACTTGCCGGCGCGCGCTACGACACGTTCTACCAGACAGATGGGACGCCGGCTGGACCGGTGCAGGAGACTGAATTCACCGCCAACGACGGGCTGCTGCGCGCGCCGCGAGCATTGAACTGGAGCATCGGCGTGGAACGGGAGCTACCGTGGGCCGTGTTCGCCGGCGCGAATTTCCTGGAGAAGCGGACGTCGAATGTGTTCACCTTCACAAATCAGAGCGGGCCGGCAGAGCTCGCCGGCGATTATCTGCTGACCAACGGGCGCCAGGACCACTACAACAGCGAAGAGGTTGACGCACGCAAGCAGTTCGGCGCCGAATACACGGTCTTCGTTGCCTATACGCATTCGTCGGCGCGGACGAATGCCGCGCTCGATTACTTGCCGACGCCTTCGCCGCTGGGTGCGCAGCAGAGCGGACCGCTGGCGTGGAATGTTCCGAGCCGCGTCATTTCCTGGGGATGGCTGCCGGTTCCGATCGCGAAGCTGAGAAAGCACTGGGATTTCGTCTATCTCCTCGACTGTCATACCGGGTTTCCCTATACGGCGGTCGATGCGGCCCAGCAGGTGGCGGGAGCGGCCGGCGCCTACCGCTTCCCTGAGTTCGTGAATTTCAGCCCGGGCCTCGAGCTGAAATTTCATTTTCGCGGACAATATTGGGGGCTGCGCGGCGTGATGGAGAACGCGACCGACAGCCGAAACCCGTTGGTCGTGAACAATGTGACGGTTTCTCCCCAGTTTGGAACATTCAGCGAATTTCAGGGCCGTGCATTTACCGCGCGCATCCGGCTGATTGAGACGAAATGAGAGGGGCAGCAGGTCGGCGTGTCGGCAAGTCAGCTTCCGCCGCGGCGAGCCACAGCGACCGAAAAGATGGGGCGGTACGGGGATTTCAGAAATGAATGGAATCGGGAAAGCGATCATAGCGATTGGTTTGGTGCAGGTGGTCGTTGGGGCGCTGGCGATGCTGGCGGCACGTTTCGGCCTGCCTCTGGGAAAGTTGCCCGGCGACATCTCCTATCGCGGCAAGAATTTCTCGTTCTACTTCCCGCTCGGCACGTCGATCCTGATCAGCGTTGTGCTGTCGGCCATTCTTTACCTTGTTTTCGCGATTGCGGCGATAAGGACTAGCTGGCAGCAAACGGCACGCGGTTCGGTGCAAACACACCGATCCCCAACGCGCAGATTGATCAGGAAATCTGTGGGTTGCCAGGGCTGGGGCTAAACGCCCACGCCAAATTCGCCGGCTTGCAACTCGCCGGCGTTTGAATAGAAGTCGTAAGGCGTGCGCCTCTTGAACTTGGAACGGCTGCGCAGCTCGGCGCCAACATAGATGCCGACCACGGCAACTGCCATTCCAACCGAGAACCAGGTGATTACGCGCAGGGCGGTTGATCCCGCCTTCTCAATCGATGAAGTTTCTTCAACAGGCAACTGAGCTTCGGACTCGGGGGACATCGAAATATGCCTCCAACATTCTCATGATAGCGCAATTCAGGTTGGGCGAAAATTGAAGATCACGCGCTGGAAAAGCGATTCATCACACTTTTGTGCCAATTTGGGAGAGCCAGGAGGCCTTCTCCAAATCGGGAAGAAAACTGGCCCGAATGGAATTGGCCGCGAGCCTCCGCAACTCATCCCGTGTAAATCCTTGCTCCGTATGGGCCAGCAAGTATTCGTTGGCGAGGTCGGAGCCAAAGAAGGCCGGATCATCGGAGTTGATGGTGACCAGCAGGCCCTCGTCGAAGTAACGGCGAAGAGGGTGTAACGCAAAAGTGGGACACACCCCGGTACGAACGTTGGATGTGGGGTTCAGTTCCATCGGGGTGCTCCGCACCTTCAGCTCTTCGAGTAGATTCGAGTCTTCAACCGCCGACAGGGCGTGGCCGATGCGTTCGGAACCGATGGAGAGAGCTTCCCAGATCGCTTCGGGGCCGGTGGTTTCGCCCGAGTGGTTGGTGAGCCGGAGCCCGGCCTCGCGCGCGCGGGCGTAGAGCCCGGCAAAGGGCTTTGAGCGGGTGATGCGCTCGTCCCCGCCGAGCCCGATGCCGACAATGGAGGGGTGCAGGCTGCGCATTTCTGCGGCTTTGCGGAAGACGCGATCCGCTTCTTCGACGCTGAAGTGCCGGACGGCATCGAAAATCCAGTAGAGTGACAGGCCGAACTCGGCTGCCGCTCGCTCGCGGGCGCGCTCGAGGCCGGCGAAGATGGGTTCGAAGCAAGTCGGGTCAAAATTGCGCCACAGATAAACCACGCCGACGGAGATGTAGACCTCGGCGTGAACGATGCCCTGCGCGGCAAGCTGCTGCATCATGCGCCAGGCGGCGAGTTCGTAGTCTTCGGGATTCCTGAGTCGCTTGGTGACGGCCTTGAAAGATTCGATGAAGCCCGTAAAGTCCGTGAAGCGATAGAGTGCCTGGGCCTCGGCGAGCGACATGGGGCGCGCGTCGTGGCGGGCGCTGAGCTCAACCAGGGTCGCCGGCAGAATGGTGCCCTCGAGGTGCAGGTGCAGCTCAGCCTTGGGCAGGCGGCGGATGAAGTCCTGGATTTCGGTCACAGTCTTAGTTTAGCGGCGTTCTGGGCTGTATCGTCTGCGGCAACTCTGTTTACTGTGAGGCAACCGCCGATTAGACGACTATTCGCTCAGTACAACGAAAGCAGCAACGGCGCTGAGGTACCGGCCTTGGAGATGACGACGAATTGCAGCCCACCATTTCATTTGCCGATCTTCCAGGTGAGCTTGTACATGTCGAAGCGCATTTCGTCGGTGCCGGGGACGCGGTGAAGCGAGACCTCGCGCCAGCAATACTCGGCCGGTGCTGCCGTGTCGCTGCTGTCGTCTCGCTTGCAGAGGCCCATGCCGGCCTGGGGGCCGATGTAGGTAAGGATTGTCCAGCTCGACGCGTCTTTCGACACTTCGACCAGCACATAATTTACCGAGGTAAAGGAGTTGTCCAAATCGCGGAGCCCCATGAAGTAGGCCTTGTTGTCCCGAATGGCCAGCAGGTATTGCAACTTGATGTCCCAGATCGGCGTGCCTGCTCCTCCGGCCGGAAAAGCTGCGTTCAGCGATTTGGGCATTGTCTCCACAATGGCGCACCAGTCTTCTCCCGTGCGTTTAGAGGCCTGCTTGCAAATAGGGCTCGGCTGCTGACAGCAGAGGGGTGAGACGGGCAGGCTGATTCCCAGTTGTTTTGCCGTTTCGTCCTGGATCTCCTTCGCGCTTTCAATCGGGATCGGTCGCGCACCCGGCTTCATGGGCGCCGGATCGGGAATGGCAACGCCGGCGGCGATGAATGCCTTCGCGAGGTCCTGCTTCTCGGTCAAATCAAATTGGTCATTCGCCGCAAGCGACTTGAGCGGATAAAGAAAACGCGGGTCGTCGAATCGCGTGAGAAACAGATCCTGATAGGCATGCGGACTGGCGCCGTAATCGAGCAGCATCTTGACGGCCTTGGCGTTGCCGGCGCGCATGGCAGCGATGAGCAACCCTTCCTGCGTGTAGTAGTCATTCGGCACTGTCATGTTCGGATCGAGTCCGGCTTTCAACGCCGAGCCAAACCAGTCGAGCGCTTCGGGAGCATTGGCAGCGCTCTGAAAAAATTCCTGCGCAACGGTCGACTTTCCATCGGCTGATTTTTGTCGGAGCCCCTGCTCCATCTCCGCTGGCCTCACCCCTGCGGCCACTGCCTCCTTCAGGAAGCGCACATCGGCAGAACTCAGCGCCGCAGCAATGTTCGGAATCGTCATGCGCAGCTGATTGATCGACCGTTGCTGGAAATCGCCTTCGTCAGGAGAGGGCGATGAGGCCTCGGCGGTCTCCATCTCCGGTTCTGGAACCACAACCGGCGCTGCACCTCCCTTGCCCGCAATAGGTGCCGGTGCCTTGCCGTTGCGCATAAAGACAAAGTCGCCGCCATTGTGAGTCGAATAGGGAATAACCGCGTACTCAGGCGTCTGCGCCGAGTTGCCAACCACTGAATCTTTGATGCTCGCATAGAAGAGGCTGCTCGCGGTGAACATCGCATTCTCGTTCTCGCCCAACGCGCGCAGCAGCACGCTGGCAAACACTGAATGCCCGTTGGCGCCTGCGTCGGAGA
>Ga0187851_10001613_pt1 | contig 21386 bp, 18 predicted proteins | sample June2016WEW_6_10_FD_132997 | JGI IMG/M metagenome (GOLD analysis project Ga0187851, IMG submission 132997) | Peatland microbial communities from SPRUCE experiment site at the Marcell Experimental Forest, Minnesota, USA - June2016WEW_6_10 | ecosystem: Environmental > Terrestrial > Soil >...
CTATAAAATGTTTAGTAAAACCAATGGCACAATTTACCGGCAACCTGCCCAGCGTCAATTCAGAATTCTGGAACAGAATTGCCAAACGTGAACCGTTTTTTGCACGGACGCGGGAAAACTGGATCGCCCATCCGCGATTCGTTCCTAACCTGCCTGGTCGGATTTGGTTTCAGCGGTGTCCAATTCGAGCTTGAGCGCGTGCAAGGAGAGGTTGATGTCCCAGATGAATGCGATCATGGAGCCAAACAGCGAAGCCATGGAGCCGACGAAAATGAGGCCGACGAGCACGCCTTGTTGCCATTGTAGCAGCGCGGTGACGAACAGCGTGATGATGAGCGCCGATGCCAGCAGCACGCTGAGGGCGGCCAGCAGGATGCACAGGCGAATGACCCGCGCCCGGCGGTAAATAATGGCCACCTGCGCGAGGGTTTGCTCGCGTTCATGACCGGTGCGCTCCGGCAATTCGCGTTTCAACAACCGGGCGCGGTCGATTGCGCGGCCCAGCCGGTTGGTCATCGTCAGCAGCAGCAGGCCCACGCCCGAAATCAGAATCACCGGGCCGATGGCGTCCCGGAGTTCGGGAATGACTTGTTCAAGCGAGGTCAATGGCATCCTCCAAGTTTAATCCCAATCCGACCCCTGCGGCAAGCGCGGTTGAAAGCCGGCATGGATCCCGGCCATTCAAAATGTGGCGTCGGCCGGGGCGGGACGCTCATGTTTCCCGACTTTCAAACCTTCTAACATCAACCCCCGCCTCCTGCAACGCGTGATAAAACTGCTTGCTCGGCATCTCGTAAAAAACCCGAAATGTCAGGGAATGGGTCCCGTCGTTGCACCGGGTAAATCTCAGGTGATCCACCCTGCCGTCGTCGTATTGAATGTTCAGCACGCCGGTTGGTTTGAAGCCGAAAAAGGTGAACCGGGCCAGGCGCAGCTCCTGCAAGACCTTCTGACAGGAAGCGCGGTCCGAGATATTCGCTTGATAGGCGATTTCCGAGGAGAATGGCCGGTACACCACCACCTCGATGCTCCTCGGTGAAGCGCTGCCAAACCGTGGGCGCTGAACATAAATCGAAAAGGACAACAGGAGCACAGACAAGACTCCAAACACCGTCAAAGTGAAAGCGAGGTCGCTCATGGCACGATTACCTTCAACTGACCCATTCATTTAGCCATTCGCATCGCTTGTCAAGCCCGGATACGACTGGAGCCGCGATTGCGTTCGCTCGCCGAATTGGTCCCGGTAGAAGTATCGGCCGGCTGGGGCCGGGACGATTCACCGATTTTGTCATAATATTCAACTTTCTTGCCAGCTTCAGAACGGAAACCACGCTCGGCAACATGGCTCCAATCAATTTGGGACGTCCCGCACCAGACTCGACACAGGCAGGGCGCTGGTTACAATCCGTTCAGACGTTCGACCATTTTGCCTTATGCCCAAGAAAAGCCCCCAGCCGCCGGCGCTGAAAATTCTCTTCATCGGCGGCACCGGCAAAATCAGTACCGCGGTCAGCCAGCAGGTGCTGGCCCAAGGACACGACCTGTTTCTGCTCAATCGCGGGCGGCAGGCGAAAAATCCGCCGGGCAGCCGCAGCCTGATCGTTGATGTCAACGACTTGAAGGCTGCCCGCGCCGCCTTACGGAACCTGCAGTTCGACGTGGTCGTGGATTGGATTGGTTTTACGACGGAACACATCGAGCGCGACCTCGCGTTGTTCAAGGACCGGACCCGGCAATTCATTTTCATCAGCTCCGCCTCCGTTTATCAAAAACCGCCAACGCATTATCTGATCACGGAAGCGACCCCGCTGCACAATCCCTTCTCGGACTATTCCAGCAACAAAATCGCCTGCGAGGAACGCCTGATGCGCGCGTATCGGGAGGAACAGTTTCCGGTGACCATTGTCCGCCCTTCCTACACTTATAATCATTATTTTCCCGTCGCCGTCGGCGGCTTTGGCTGCTACACGCTGGCCGACCGGCTGAAACGAGGCAAGCCCATCATCGTCCACGGTGATGGCTCGTCATTGTGGGTCATGACGCATGCCGAGGATTTTGGGCGGGGCTTCCTGGGGTTGCTTGGAAACCAACAGGTCGTCGGGCACGCATTTCACATCACCTCGGACGAAGTGCTGACGTGGAATCAGATATACCAGACCATCGCCGAGGCCTTGGGCGTGAAAGCGGACATCATACACATTCCGTCGGACTTTCTCGCCAAGACGGCGCCGGAATATGCCGGCAGCCTATTGGGCGACAAATCCTGGAGCGTGGTTTTCGACAACCGCAAAATCAAGACCTTCGTGCCCGGTTTTCAGGCCGTCATCCCCTTTCGCGAAGGCACCCGGCGGACTGCCGCCTGGTTCGACGCCGACCGGAAACGCCGGCGGATTGATGCGGCCGTGAACCGGCAGATGGACGCCCTCCTCAAGGCCTACCAGAAATAGCCAGGTAGGGTCGATAAATCGCGTCAGCGTCTTGGACTGCGGTGGCCCTCCACCGCTTTGATTCGGAACTTTTCAAACGGCAATTTCCGCGGCAATTTCCTTTCATGCCAGAGTCTAAAACGCCTTGGCCTCATGCTCCCACCCATCAACTGGCGGGGCGTGGCACTTATTTTATTACGGCCTCTACCTAACAAAAGGCTCATCACTTTCGCGGCGCAAAGCGGCTCCGGGTCTTGCATCGCGGATTGCTGACGGTTACCGGGAAATTTGGATGGCAGCTCGAAGCGTGGGTGGTTTTCTCCAATCACTATCATTTTGTCGCCCATTCACCCGTCAACGCTGACGACGCCTCCAATTTGACTACCTTGCTGAGCCTTTTGCATTTTAAAACCGCCGAATGGGTGAACCGACTCGATGCGACGCCGGGACGGAGGGTATGGTTCAACTTTTGGGACACACGACTGACGCATCAACGCTCTTATCTTGCCCGTTTGAATTACGTCCATCAGAACGCGGTGAAACACGGGCTGGTTCCGTTGGCCTGTCAATATCCATGGTGTTCGGCAGCTTGGTTTGAACGGAGCGCATCGCCCGCATTTGTAAAGTCGATTTACCGATTCAAGACCGACCGCGTTTCCGTGGCCGATGATTTTCAGCCTGACGCAGATTGGTAATCGAAAAGCGCCAGAGGTCTGGCGCACTCCAAAACGCTTCGCGTATTTCGTATGTTCCGTGTGACAACCGACCGGGGTTACTGGTTCTGCGCCGCGAGAAATCGTTCCGCGTCGATCGCCGCGGCGCAGCCCGAGCCCGCCGCCGTCACCGCCTGCCGATAAACGTGGTCCGCGCAGTCACCCGCCACAAATACGCCGGGTATATTCGTCATCGTGCCTTGTTGCGGAACCACGAAGCCGTTGGTGTCCGTTTCGATCTGTCCCTTGAAAACTCCCGTGTTCGGCACGTGGCCAATGGCGATAAACACCCCCGCGCAATTCAGGACCGATTCCGCGCCGGTCTTGAGGTTCTTCAGTTTCACACCGGTGACCTTGTCCTGTTTCACGTCGAGCACTTCCGTTATGGCGGAATCCCAAACCGGCTTGATTTTGGGGTTGGACAAGGCGCGTTCAGCCATGATTTTGGACGCGCGCAACTGGTCGCGGCGGTGAATCAAATGAACGGTCGAGCCGAAGCGCGTCAGATAGATCGCCTCTTCGCACGCGGAATCGCCCCCGCCGACCACGACCAGCGGCTGGTTGCGGAAAACCGGCAGCGCGCCGTCGCACGTTGCGCAATAGGTCACTCCCTTGGTTTCCAGCAGGTTCTCACCCGGCACGCCCAGATGGCGGTGGCCGGCGCCGGTGGCAATGATAATGGTTTGCGTCTCCACGGTTTCACCGTCCACGGTCAGCGTGAAGGGTTTCCGGGAAAAATCCGCGGCCTCAACCGACCCGAAACTGGCCCGGGCGCCGAAACGCTCCGCCTGTTTTTGCATCCGTGTCATCAACTCGTACCCGTCCACGCCTTCGGGAAAGCCGGGATAGTTTTCAACAATGCTGGTGGTGGTCAGCAGGCCGCCGGGTTGTTTGCCGGTGAGCACGAGCGGTTGCAGATTGGCGCGCGCGGTGTAAAGCGCCGCCGTCCAACCGGCGCAACCTGATCCGATGACAATGACTTTTTCCATAAGGCGCGAAACATAGTTCGCCGGTGCCGGAGTTGCAAGTTTGCCGCGCGATTTGAATTTGCCGCACACGCCGGTTGGGGCTTTACTGTCCCGGATGAAGCGCTCCACTGTCCTGAATCTGGCCGAAATGGCCGCTGTCGCAATTTTTTGGGGCGCGCAACTTATTTGCCAGGCCCAATCCATCCCGACCAATGTCTGGATGCTTGACCTGCCGGGGCCGTATACCACGTCGTCCCCGGCCATCGCCCCGGATGGCACCATTTATCAAGCGACCTTCTCCGGCAAGCTGGTGGCCGTCACCCCAATGGGAAAATTAAAGTGGATGTTTCAAACCGGAAGCGAGATCCGGTCCTCCCCGGCCATTGGCGATGACGGGACAATTTATTTCGGATCCCGCGACGGGAAATTCTACGCCGTCACGTCCGAAGGCCGGTTCCAATGGACCTTTCAGACGGGAGCCTGGGTGGATTCATCGCCGGCCCTCGGAACTGACGGGACGATTTTTTTCGGTTCGTGGGACGCTAATTTTTACGCGCTGCATCCCGACGGCTCCCGGAAATGGACTTTCCCAACCGGCGGCATCATTGATTCGTCACCGGCCATTGGCGCGGACGGCACCGTTTATTTCGGTTCGCACGACAAACAGTTTTACGCACTAAAGCCCGACGGCACGTTGCGTTGGAAGTTCGCCACCAGCGGCCAGATCATCTCCTCCCCGGCCATTGCCGCCGATGGGACCATCTATTTCCCTTCGACGGACGGCAATCTGTATGCCCTGCAACCGGACGGCACGGTGCGATGGCGCCTGCACACGGGCGGTGCGATGGAATCCTCGCCCGTACTGGACGCAAACGGCAACGTCTACCTGTCCGTGAATCAAGACGATGTGTCGGTGAGCCCGGACGGGAAAATGCGCTGGCAGGTGTTGTCTTTTTTCCTGGTTGACGCCTCGCCGGCGGTCACGGCGAATGGCGGGATTTATTTTTCGGCGAACGCACGGGATTTGATGGCGATCACGCCGGCCGGCCAAACGATGTGGCGGTGCAACACGGACACCAATTCCGAGCACAACAACATCGTTGCCTCTCCGGCCATTGGCAAGGACGGGACCATCTACATTGCCAACGTCGCATACTTATGTGCGATCAATTCCACCAATCATCTGGCGCCATTAGCGGATGGTTCCTGGCCGATGTTCCGTGCCAATCCGCGTCACACGGGCCGCGTGAACACAAATTGAAAACCGTCAGAGCCGTTCGCGCCCGCCGTAGCCGCTTTCGAGATCGTGCCAGAATTCCACGTCTTCCTCGTCCTGCTCCCAGCAGAGAAAAACCTCCTTGCCGCCGATGATGGCCGGAAAATCCACCAACCCGCGTTCCAGGTCCTTGACAATAATCTGGCGGCGCTGAAACTCGGCCAGAATGTCTTGCACGTCCGCCAGCGTGCGAACCTGGTCATTGACCGTCTGGCCGCCCGCGTCGTGGCCCTGCTTCATCAGTGCGCCCAGCCGCTTTTCGTGGCGCTCCAACAAATGGCGCAGCTGGTTGAGCCGCTCCAGCCACTTGCGGATCTGCGGCAGCATCGCCCGCGCCTCATCGCGCGTGTAATGTTTTTTAAAACGATGTTTCATCAGCCATGGCGTTCACGGCGGGAAAATAAAAAACCATTCCTGGCGTTTGCGCAAACGCAAACGCCAGGGAACAGATGGATAAGATCGCGATGGCAGACTACTTCTGCCAGGTGCGCTTCTTGTGACGGTTCAAACGCAGCTTCTTGCGACGTTTGTGTTTGTTGATTTTGGCCTTGCGGCGTTTTTTCAGTGAACCCATGCACCAATGGAGTACTTCCAAGGGGCCTGGTTTGTCAATAACTCTGTGGCTTATCTGCCCGGGGCCCGCGCCGGGATTTTACGATTCCATTCAAACCCGGCTGATTTCCGCAACCGCCCGGACGAAAGATATTGTTCCCGCTCCAGGTTGTTTGATAAAAGTCCGCGGCTATGGGTTTTGCCTGGCCCGATAGAATATTCGGGGTCCGGCGCCGGCGCCCGGAACCGTCAGGACCAGTGAACCGGAATCGTTCGTGACGCTGAACAGCGACGCCCAATCCAGGAGATTGGTGGATTGTTCGATGACGTATCGCCCGCCGGTTTCCGAGTTGAACCGCATCTGTAACAAACCGGGGTTGTTCGTTCCCAGCGCCGCCAACGTCGGCGGCGGATACACGATGCCCGCCAGGTCCTCGGAAAAATTCGGCAGCGGCAGAACGAGACTGCCATTGGTGGTGGTGGCTTGACTGGAACCCGCGTTCGTGCCCGTCGCCGGATCATACCAGTCGGCCAAGAACCGGCCGGGTGGCCAGTTGGTGATGGTCACGGTTTGGCCTGATTGCAGGGGCAACGTCGCCGTGGTCCCGCCGGCGGGAAAAGCGGCGTTGGGTGAAACGACGTAGAGCAAGGCTTCATGCGTACCGCGCAGGCCGATGGCCTGCTGCGACGGCTGCCAGTTGCCGGTGTAAGTGGACGGCAGCACTTGATTCAACTGCACCCAATCCAGATAAAACCAGTCACCGCCCGCGTTGGTGATGGTAATCACGTGTTTGCCGGCGGGCAGATTGACCGTAATATTGGTGTTGTATTCCTCATCCACGGCATAGGTGCCGTCCAGGTTCGGAAGATTGGTGCTGAACAGTTGGGTGTTATCTGCGAGCACGACCATGATCGAAGCGTCCGAGACGGAATTCAGGTGCATCACCAGTTGCGCGTTGTTGGTAAACCAGGCGCTCAACCGAAAGGGCGTCTTCAGATCGGCATGATAAATCCCGTGAACAAAGCCGTCGAGCGCGGCGGCGGAATTGCCCACGGCGGCCGCATTGGGAACGGCCACCTGACCGGAAACCAGTACACCCCAGTTGCCATTCAGCGGGAGTTGCACGTCAAACGGCTGGCCGCCGGGTATTGGATTGCCCACCGTGGTCGGCGGCGCGCCGGATGTTTGAAAATTAATGTTCGTCCATGCGCCTTGTCCCCAGCCGGTCCGGTTCAAGATGGCGCCCAGCGCGGCATAAACCGGATAGTCGTCTTCACTGTCAATGTTCTCCCACCACCACGACATGGCCGTGCCGACGGAACCGCCGAGTGCGCCGCCCCAGATGCCTTCGCGCCAGCCACGGAGATAAAGATCGTTGGTGCGATTCCAGCCGGCCGCCGAGGTGCCGAATTCCTCGATCATCACCGGCTTGCCGTAACTCTGGAGAAACGACTGGGCGACCGCTGACAGTTGGGTGGCGGGCGCCGGTTCGCCATACGAATGATAATTCGCAAAATCGAGCTGTGGCAGCGACCAGATTTCCGGGCGATCGCTGCTGCCGGTAAGGCTGGTGGTGACGAGATGGCCAAAGATGTCATTGGTGTGCATCCACGCCCCCATCACCCCATGCCAGGCCGCCACGTTGGTGGCGTTCAGAAAAGAGTAATCGTTGTCGATCTCATTGAAAAATTCCCAGGCCAGCAGGTTCTGGCTGTAACCCCAGCGGGCGACGAGGTAGCGCAGGCGTTTTTGATAAATCTTCATGGCCGCCGAGTTGGTGAAGAAATCATTCGCCGCCGTGCAAAAACCCCCGTTGGTGACGTTGTAAGGATTCTGGGGCCAGTAATTGCCCCCACCCCAGTAAGGATCCGGCTGCGTCGCGAACATGCCATGGTAATCGAGGCAGAGCAGCAGGTAAATGCCGTGCTGTTCGGCCTGCTGAAACACGTAGTCCAGTTGCCATGCCGGCTGGAGTGAATAGTTGTTCAGCGAGGTCGCCGTGTCTTCGATGCCGAACGCCCAAGGACACATCCAGATTCGGGCATAATCTTCGCCGACGTTTTGCATGGCCGGGAACCACGTGTCGTAATTGTAAGTGCCCGGCCCATCGAACCAGCCCACGTTTTCGCCAATCAATCGCAGCGACTGGCCGTCGCCGGTTTGAAAATATTGTTTACCGGGGGCAATCTCCACGTAGCCAGACCGCGCGGGCGATGGCGTGGCGGGCACGACGAAATTGGTGCCCACGGGCGTGCCGCAAGGCTGGTTGTTGGTCTGGATGGCCAGCGAAAGCGAATAGCCGCCGGATTCCGGCGGCGTAAAGCGCAGCCGCCAGCCCGGCGAACCCACCGCCGTGTCCTGTTCATATCCGGCCGAAAGGGAACGCTGGTAGTTCTGGTACCAGAACGCGGGGACCGTTAACGTTTTGCCCGATGGGAAGGTGAAGGTAGCATCAAGCCGGATGCTATCCGGGTCAAAAGGATTGGAGACGGTGGGAACATTGGTAATACCAAACTCGAGCCGCTGCCATAGTTGGGCGGAAGTGAGCTGGATGAACTGGGGCGCGGGTTGGGCTTCGGACACAGACTCCAGCAGACCAGCCGCAAGGATAAGAAGGCCAATGGCTGCGTTCGGCTTCACGTATAAAGCCTGTCTTATCCTGGAGAAAATACAATCAATAAACCACCTTGTTCAGCGGATACTCAATAATACCTTCCGCGCCGGCGGCTTTGAGTTTCGGAATCAATTCACGCACGACGTGTTCGTCAATGATTGTCTCCACGGCCACCCAGCCCTTCTGGCTCAGGCCGGAGATCGTCGGGTTGCGCAATGCGGGCAGTGATTTGAGCAGGCTCGCCAGGTTCTTTTCGGCGATGTTCATCTTCAAGCCGACTTTCGTCTCCGCTTCCAGCGCACCCTTGAGCAGCAACGCCAGCGTCTCGATCTTTTTGCGCTTCCAAGCATCCTTCCACGCCGTGTGATTGGCGATGAGCCGCGGCGTCGAGACCAGCAGCGTGTCCACGATGCGCAGCTTGTTCGCACGCAACGACGAGCCGGTCTCCGTCAATTCCACAATCGCATCCACCAGCTCGTGCGCCTTTACCTCGGTCGCGCCCCAGGAAAATTCCACCTCCGCCTTCACGCCATGGCGGCGGAGATATTTTTTGGTGAGATTGACGACCTCCGTGGCAATGCGTTTGCCCTTCAAATCCTTCACGGATTTGATTTTCGAGTTTTCCGGCACGGCCAGCACCCAGCGCGCCGGCTGCCGCGTGGCCTTGCTGAACAGAAATTCGCCGACCTCGTGCACCTGGGAACCGTTCTCGACAATCCAATCGCGGCCCGTGATGCCGCAATCCAGATAGCCGTGCTCGACGTAGCGGCTGATTTCCTGCGCGCGAATCAGCCGGATTTCCAGTTCGTCGTCGTCCACGTACGGCACGTAGGACCGGCTGCTGACGGAAATATTGAAGCCCGCCTTGGCCATCTTTTGGATGGTGGCTTCCTGTAAACTGCCCTTGGGCAGGCCGAATCGTAATTTCTTGCTCATGCGCTTGACGGGATCAATCTGCCAAGTCCGGGCCGGGAACGCCACTTTCTTCTTTTGAACTGTATTTTCAACCACGGATAAACACGCATGAACACAGATAAAACCCTCCGGCCCGAAACGGTTAAATCATCCGTGTCAATCCGTGTGAATCCGTGGTTAATTATTCTTCTTCCAAATCACCCGCCTGCCCACCACCGAAATTTCTCCGCGCGCGATGGCCGCCACGCACCTGGAATAAAGCTCGTGTTCCGCCGAGTGAATCCGTTGAATCAAGGTGTCGGGCGTGTCCTGATCCAGCACCGGCACGGTATGCTGGCCGATGATGGGCCCGGCATCCACGCCCGCATCCACAAAATGCACCGTGCAACCCGTCACCTTCACGCCGTGATCCAGCGCCTGTCTCCACGCTTCCAAACCCGGAAACGACGGCAGGAGCGATGGATGGATGTTGACGATACGCCCCTCAAACGCGCGAAGAAAATCCCCTTTCAGCACCCGCATGAAGCCCGCCAGCACAACCAGATCCACCTTCGCCTCCTGTAAGGCGCCGACAAAGGTGCGCTCCGCTTCCTCGTCCAGCTTGGTACGGAACTTTCCCGGCGGGATGAATCGGGCCGGAAGGTTTCGTTCGCGCGCATGGGCTAAAATTCCAGCGGTTTCGACATCGCTCAAAACCAGTGCGACCTGGGCCGGAATTTTCCCTGACGCACAGGCGTCGGCGACGGCGACGAAGTTCGAGCCTTTGCCGGAGCCAAGGACACCTAAACGAAATGGATTGTTCACTGCAATTTGAATAACAGAGAAAGCACGCAAAATAAAGTTGAAAGGTAACGGCCAAATCAGGGAAAAGCAGAACGAGTATTTACTTTTGTTCTATCAGATAGGTTTTTTGATGAACCCAAGACCAAAAGAGCAGGATAAATCGAAAAAGGCAATGCCGTTTGGCAGTTAACACAAAAGGCCAAAACTGCGACTCTTGTAACTTTTCGAGAAATTCAGGTTTATAGCGAACCACGTTCGAAAGATGAAAGAAGAGAATAAAAATTGGTAGTTCTTCAGTCATTGGGAAAGCCTGCCCACACAACGTAGTCCTATTAGCGCTCGGATCGATGTAAAAAAAACGCGTGTCAATTTGCGTGCGCACAACCGTTCCCATGGTTTCACCTGTGGCAGGAAAAGAATGACTGCGATATTTATTTTTGGATCCTGGAATTTTTTTCCAACCTCTTAACGCCGGAAACCGCAAGACTGATTGAATCACGTTTTCACCCAATGGTTTTGCCAAAGCTTCCAAGTGGAAAAGGCCAGGTACTTTTTCCTGAATCGCCTTAATTTCCAATTTTCCCAAGAGTGCATCTGAACCAGTTGCTAATTTATATTCAGTCGTAACTTCGGAAATATAGGGGTACACATCCCGCATCTTTAATGATCTGGGGGCGGTAACAGGAATGCCTGTTAAAGTTTCATATAATAATGGTAATGCCCCATTAGATTTTATCCTAATCTCTTCGGTAAGCAGATTTTGACTGTCTTTGCCGAAGACATCATATGTTGCACCATGATGACGGTTCGCTGGTAAATCTGCCCATCTTGGCCCAAGCAAAATCATCACTTTGCTCAAATTAAGAATCGCATAGTATGTGGAAAGATAGGAAACCGAACTTGGTCCACCGAAAGCCTGCGCAATAAAATCGATCGCTAGATTCCATAATTAACCCGATTTAATCTCAAGTCGGATTATACACCGCTCCCATGAACAAAATTGATTGGGTCTGGCTGCCCTCAATCACAAAAAGGAAGGCCGGCCCACAATCATTTCAAACGGATTCTCCAGACGGAGCATGACGGTCGTTGCCACCTTTGATAAACAACCTAACCAACCCCGCCGAACCGCCGGTGCCGGCGGGCGTATTCCTCCAACGCCTCAAAAAACTGCGGCTTGCGGAAATCCGGCCAGAGTGTCGGCGTGATGACGAGTTCCGAGTAGGAAATCTGCCAGAGCAGGAAATTGCTCACGCGCATCTCACCGCTGGTGCGAATGAGCAGATCCGGGTCGGGAAAATTCCGCGTCCAGAGATGTTGTGAGATGACCTCCTCGTTGATGTCGGCGGGTTCGAGCTTGCCGCGCTTTGCCTCTTCGGCGATGCGCCGGACGGCGTCCACGATTTCAATCCGGCTGCCGTAACTCAGCGCCATGATGAGCGTCAGCCCGTTGTTTTTGGAGAGGGTCTGGATGGATTTCTTCAGATGTTCCTGCACGTTATCCGGCAGACGCCAGATCTGGCCGATGACTTCCAGTCGCACGTTGTTTTTATTCAACTCCGGCGTTTCGGTCTTGAGATAATGGATGAGATATTTCATCAGCGCATCCACCTCGTCCTTGGGCCGGTTCCAGTTCTCGGCGGAAAAGGCGTAAAGCGTGAGATACTTGATCCCGAGTTCGCCCGAAGTGCGGATGATGATGCGCGCGGATTCAGCGCCCTGCCGATGGCCTTCGACGCGCGGCAATCCGCGTTGTTTCGCCCAGCGCCCGTTGCCGTCCATGATGATGGCGACGTGCTTGGGCAATGAAGCTTTGGATTCGGAGGTTAAATGTGGAGCGGCACTCATGTGTCCGCAGATTACGCAGATTACGCGGATTTCAAAACTCAAAACATTTTTAATAATCGTGTTTTTCAAGTCTTGACTTGGAAAAATCGGCGAAAATAGAATGAAGTTTCTTTAACCTTTAAGAGCACGAAAAAGTTATGTCAGTAAAACTCATAACCACTGACGCAAAACAACTTCTTGCACGACGAATGAGCGAATGGAGAGACCTCGAATCATCTTATGGTTTTGAGGGAAGAGGAATTTTTATAAGTTCAGTCAAAAAAGAATTCATTGCCAAGTTGAGAGAGGAAGTTGAAAACAAATGGTGGCCTACCTATTGGAGCGTTTTGCAAAAGACCAACGATGAACCAATTCATGTTACTGGCTCATCAGACGCGATGAAGGCGATCTTTAAGAAAGAAATTAAAGGCGTAGTCATTTTGTGTTGCAATGCCTTTTTTGAAGTCAGAGGTTTATACTCTGAAGAAGAAGCCAAGTTGCTGGTGCGGGAAGAAATCAGGAAAAGCAAAAGTAAGGTGAATTACTTGAAGTTCCGCCAAGAAACTTCTAATGCTGATTTGCAATTTGAGCGATTGCCAATCCCTGAGTCGGTTCGGAATGAAGTCTGGCGGCGTGATGAAGGGAAATGTGCGCGATGTAAATCAGTCCGTAATTTGGAATTCGATCATATTATTCCGGTTTCTCGAGGAGGCAGTAACACTGCACGAAACATACAATTGCTCTGCGAAGACTGTAACCGCCAGAAAAGCAATAATATTGGTTGATTCGCCCCTATAAAACCATCTGCGTGAATCCGCAAAAACTGCGGAAGTTTTTTACGGTTAGACAAAAATCGTCTGTTCGCGGGCCGGGCCGACGGACGCGATGAACAATTTCGCGCCGCTCAATTCAGCGATGGCCTTCAAATAGGCGCGCGCCTTGGGCGGCAGTTGTTTCCACGTGCGCGCCCGGTGCGTCGGCGTGCGCCAGCCTTCGAATTCAACATAGACCGGTTGGCAGGCCGCCAGCGTCTGTGCGTCGTTCGGCACAAAATCATACCGGGTTTTGCCGTGACGATAAGCCACACAGACCTTGATGGTTTCCACCGAGTCGAGTCCGTCCAGATTGGTGACGGCCAGGTCATCAATGCCATTGACCATCGTGGCGTGCCGCGTGGCCACGGAATCAAACCAGCCGCACCGGCGCGGCCGGCCGGTGGTGGCGCCGAATTCGCGACCCATGCCGTGCAGCAAATCGGAAATTTCCTGGTTCTCCGTCGGCAACGGCCCTTCCCCCACCCGGGTCGTGTAGGCCTTCATCACGCCGACGACGCGGTCCATGCGGTGCGGTGGCACACCGGAACCGGTGCACGCGCCGCCCGCCGTGGTGTTGGAGGACGTGACAAACGGATACGTGCCGTGGTCGATGTCGAGAAACGTCCCCTGCGCGCCTTCGAACAAAAGGTCGTCGCCCTGCCGCATGGCCCCATGCAACAGCGGGACCGTGTTGGCGACAAACGGTTTCAGGTAATTCCCCGCGCCGCGGTATTCGGCGAGGACCTTTTTAAACGAGAGTGGTTTCGCGCCCAGGGAGCGGAGGACTCCGTTGTTTTCGTGGATGCGCACGCGGAGTTTTTCTGCAAATCGTTCGGGATGCACCAGGTCAATCATCCGCAGGCCGACGCGCGCCGCCTTGTCGCCGTAGGCCGGGCCGATGCCGCGCTTGGTCGTGCCGATTTTGTTTTTGCCCTTGAGCACCTCGCGCTGGGCATCCAGTTCACGATGATAGGGAAGCACGACGTGGGCGGTTTCGCTCAAAACAAAATTGGCCGGACTGACCTTGACGCCCAGTTTTTTCAGTCCTTCGATTTCCGCGACGAGGCCGAGCGGGTCCACGACCACACCGTTGCCGATGACGCACAATTTGTTTTTGCGCAATATGCCCGACGGCACCAGATGCAGGACGTATTTCTTTTTTCCGATGAAGACCGTGTGACCGGCGTTGTTGCCGCCGGCGTAACGGACGACGACGTCCGCCTTTTCCGTCAGCACGTCAATGATTTTGCCTTTGCCTTCGTCGCCCCACTGGGCGCCCACCAGAATTGTATTTGCCATAATTGTCGCACAAAGCCGCACCGCAAGTTCGCAATAAAAATCCCCGAACAAGCATTCGGGGCAAAGCGGGTGTCTTTGCCGGTTGAAAGTAGAAAAGTGCCCCGCGGCTGTCAATCCCGCAGAAAAAAATCGGTGCTGCGGAATCAAAAGCGAACTGGTATCCCTTGGCGGGTTCAAATCCATGCTGATGAAAAATTTGAAACTCTGGTTTTGCACGGCTGTCTTGTTGCTGGCCGTCTTTCAGTTTTCGGAAAACACAGTGGACCTGGATCTGTGGGGGCATCTTGTCTATGGGCAGCACATGCTGCACAGCGGCGCCATTCCTAAAACCGACATTTATTCCTGGACGGCGCAGGGCCAGCCCTGGATCAATCACGAATGGATCGCGGAAATCATTCTGGCGATCTTTTACACGGCGTGGGGCGGACCGGGAATTTTACTGTTGAAAATGGTGGTCGGGCTGGCGGCCTTCGCTGTGTGCCTCCGGTTGGGCGCCCAACGCCTGTCGTGGCCGGCGCGGTTTGTGGCGTGGGCTTTTGCCGCGCTGGCCGTGGTGGAAATCTCGTATGGCTTTGCCGCCCGGCCGCAAATCTTCACCGCGTTGTTCCTGTCCCTGGAGTTGCAATGGTTGCAACAGATTCATTCCGGTCAGCGACTTTGGCTGCTGGCCCTGCCGGGCCTGTTCCTGGCCTGGATCAACACGCACGGCGGCGTGCTGGCGGGTTTCGGCCTGCTCGGTCTGGCGGCCGGGGCCACGACGTTGCAATCACTATGGAATCCAACCTGGGGCCGGAGCGGCCGGACGGTTGCGGCTGAAACTGCTGTCGGACAGACATGGCGTACCGTTCTGGTTTTATGGCTGGCGGTGATTGTCTCCGGCCTGGCCATGCTCTGCAATCCATGGGGAGCGGGGCTGATTCGCTGGCTGATTGGCAGTGTTCTGTGGCCCAGACCGCAGATCGCCGAATGGAATCCGCCGCCGCTGAATGGAGAACACGCCGCATTTTTCATCGTGCTGGCGCTGGCCGTCTTCAGCTGGGCGTTTACCAGGCGGAAACGCACCTGGTGGGAACTGGCCGTTTGCGCGGCCTTTGCCTATCTGGGTCTGCGGGCAGTGAGAAACACCCCCTTGTTCTGCCTGGTCGCGCTGGCACTGGTACCGCCGCATCTGGCCAGTGCCGTCGCCCGGTTCCGGCAGCATTTTGAGCATTTGGAGGATCTGGGCCGCCGCGCTGACTTCCAGAAATTCGCCACCGGGTTGCTGGCCTTGATCTCCGTCGGCATCGGCGTGGCCACCTTCACGTTGCACAAGGAACATCCGCTCACCATGGAGGTGCCACGCTCCGAGTATCCCACCGGCGCGGTTGACTTTTTACGGGAACACCAACTGCACGGACGGATGCTCACATTTTTCGATTGGGGGGAGATGGTGATTTTCGACCTTCCCGGCTGCCCGCCCTCCATGGACGGCCGGCTGGATACCTGTTATTCGCGCGCATTAATCGACGCCCACTGGAAATTCTACAATGGCGAACCGTTCGACGGGAACGTGCTCGACGTCGACCAAGCCGATCTCGCCCTGCTGCCCGCGGACTTGGCCGGCACGGCGGCCCTGGCCCAGCGTCCCGGCTGGACGGTGATTTACCATGACGATCTGGCGGCGATCCTGGTGCGCGACGCGAGCCGTTTTCCGGAATTGAGTTCGCTGTCACTCCCAGTGGCCGGTTCCACGTCCGCCGTTTTGGGCCGCGCCCCATTCCCGAACCTGAGTCCGCGTTGGAAAGCGGAGCGGTTCGGGCATTGAAACTTCAGAGATTGGGGAAAAAATTGTATTTGATGATGCAACGCAGGGCACTGACGCCGTCCTGCCAACCGATTTTTTTCCCTTCGGCATAAGTCCGGCCGTAATAGGAGATCGCCACCTCGTAAATCCGCACTTTGAGCCGGCTGACCTTGGCCACAATCTCCGGCTCAAACCCGAAACGGCTCTCCTGAATCGTGATTTTTTGAATGACCTCGCGGCGGAAGGCCTTGAAGCCGGCCTCCATGTCGGTGAGGTTGAGATTGGTGGCCATGTTGGAGAACGTGGTCAGGAACCGGTTGCCGAGGGAATGCCAGAAATAAAGCACGCGATGGGCGCTGGAACCCATGAACCGGGACCCGAAGACCACATCGGCCTTGCCGGCCAGAATCGGATTGATCAGGAGGGAATATTCACCGGGATCGTATTCCAGGTCCGCATCCTGCACGAGAACCAGCGGGGCGGTGACCTGGGCAAATCCCGTTCGCAAGGCCGCGCCTTTCCCCTGATTTTGATCGTGGCGAAGGAGTTTGACGCGGCCTTCCGACTGCGCCAGCGGCTGCAAGGCTGCCCAGGTGCCATCCGTCGAACCATCATCAACCACAATCAATTCCTGCACCGACGGCTGGAGCAACACCGTTTTGACGACATCGGCGATGGTTCCGGCTTCATTGTAAACCGGAACCACGACGGCCAGACAAGGTGAGCCCAAAGGGCCGCCTTTGATGCCGGTTGGCAGGGGGGATTCAATCATGCGTAAAAGGATTGTGGCTGGAAAAAGAAACACGAAAGGCCGCGCGCTTCTTTCCAAAACATTCCAACCGGTTCAGGCAAAAGTGGAAACATCCGGATGCTCCGGAAAAATTCTATGGAATCCACTCAAGGTCAATCCAAATCCATGAGCCAGGATGGGTCGGCACCCTCGGATTGCAAACGGTCGGAACCGGATTATCCCTGCCTGGTCCCGCTGTTATTTTATTTTCCGACTGTTCAAAACAAACCAGCCGCGCGCCGCCGATCGCGGTGCGGAAAAAATTTGATGACCAATTGAGGCGTCCGGTTTCCCAGATACGAAGAGCCCGTCATTGCTTGGGTTTGGAAACCCGATGCGGATTCAAAATGGGCCGCGGAGGTTGCGGGATAAAACCGCTCGCAGAGTGGTGGCATGTTGGGTGCTAAAGACAAATCATAATGATTATCGAAGTCACATATGCTGATTCGCAAGAATTCGACGATGGTCATTTTTTTTCAGAGACTTACCCTTATCGACATCTGCTGCGGACCACCCGCGATTCATTGACTTCTTTGTGTCTGGGCTCGGAGCAACCCCTGTTTTGAGCCCGGACGTAGCTTCTTAAGCCGGCACCTGAGCACCGGCCGGCATTGGCGTTTTCTCCTTAGGGCGAACAATTTGTTCCACCCGGTCCGCTGGTAACGGTGACGGACAGTCTGGCGGTCCTGATTTTCGTATCCGACCTGGGCCTGGCCATCATGGACCGTCTTAAACGCAAGGATGATGAGGCGGCATAAATGGCCTTGGCTATTTACAAAAGAGTGTTTGCGCTGACGACAGCGGCATCACGCCGGCACCAGTTCGATTTTTACCTTGCGACCCAACGCGCGGGCGGCTTTGCCCAGCGTGTTCAGCGTGACCGAGGAATTGGAGGCATCCAGCAACCGGTCCACCGCCGCCCGGCTCGTTTTCATCCGCACTGCCATTTCTGCCTTGGCGAGTGATTTTTCCTCGAGCAGGCGTCCGATTTGCAGGCTCATTGCCCGCTTCAACGCACGCGCCTCGACTTCGCCCAGGATTCCTTCTTCATTCAAGAAATCCCGGAAGTTACCGCCGCGATTTTTGCTTTTGCTCATAGGCTTTGATTTGTTTTGCGAGCCACGAAATCAATTCGTCTCTATTAGATCAAGAATTGCAGACTTCAGGAGGGGCATGGCTGGCCTGCCGGGTCGTAGCTTGGAGTTCTTATTAAACAACGCGTCCGGCCCGCCTGCGTGCTCCGCACTCCGACCCGCCAGTCTTCACTCGGCGCTGCGCGCCGAGTGAAGACTGGCGGAGAGAGAGGGATTCGAACCCTCGATACCCTTTTGGAGTATGCACGCTTTCCAGGCGTGTGCCTTCAACCACTCGGCCATCTCTCCCGCAATCTGCCAGTCGTTTGACAGCATACAAATCGATGCTCTATTTCACAAGCCTGCCTCGAAGGCAAGATTTGTCCCGTGCCCAAAAGGAGGCCAGCCGCCGGTCTTACGGATCCGGCCGGCTAAACCAGCTGACATGGCAACCATCAAACTTATGTGGAAACGAATATTTGAATTCCGCGGGTGAACTGTGATAATTTCGCCCCTCCAAAACGGGGATCTGGTCATCAATCGTTTTGCGCCCCAACCGGCGGAAGCAACAAGAACGGTGAATATGAATTTGAGTGAACAACAAAACTTAAGGGAGAAACCGCGCGCCGCGTTGACTTGCGGAATCATGGCTGCACTGACCTTGCTGGCGCTGGCCGGTTGCGGCCGCCAGCCGGCGCCCTTCGCCATGCCGCCACCCGAAGTCGGCGTGGTGACCCTCGCGCCCGAATCCGTGGCGTTGACGACGGAATTGCCGGGGCGGATTGACCCGGTCCGGGTGGCGCAGGTGCGCGCGCGCGTGGATGGCATCGTGTTACGTCGGAATTTTCATGAAGGCGCCGACGTCACCAACGGTGAAGTCCTTTACCAGATTGACCCGGCGCCCTACCAGGCCACGCTGGACAGCGCGAACGCCAGCCTGATGCAGGCGCAACTGCTGGTGCAACGTTACCAACCGTTGGTGGGCATTAATGCCGTCAGCAAGCAGGATTACGATAATGCCGTGTCCGCGGCGGCCCAGGCCAAAGCCGCGCAGGAAATCGCGGCGGTCAATTTCGGTTATTGCACCGTCACCGCGCCGATTTCCGGACAGATCGGTGCGGCACTGGTTACTGAAGGTGCGCTGGTCAGCCAGAGTGCCGCGACGGAGCTGGCCCTGGTGACGCAACTGGACCCGATTTATTGCGACTTCACCGAATCGAGCACCGAACTCCTGCGCCTGCGGCGCGAAATGGACAGCGGCACGCTCAAGAGCGCCGCGCCAGGTGAGGCAAAAGTAACGCTGTTGCTGGACGACGGGACGACCTACGCACAACCCGGCAAACTGTTGTTCTCCGATGTCACGGTGGACCCGACCAGTGGCATGGTCACACTACGGGCCGAGTTCCCGAATCCCGACCATCTGCTCCTGCCGGGAATGTTCGCGCGGGGCGAGCTGGAGCAGGCTGTGGACTCCAAAGCCATCACCGTTCTCCAGCGCGGAGTCAACATCGGCCCGAACGGCGTCGCCACCGCCATGGTGGTGGGGGCGGGCGGCAAGGTGGAAGCGAGGGTGATTAAAATCGGCGAGGCCGTGGACAACAAATGGATCGTCACGGGCGGCCTGAAGGCAGGCGAACAGGTCATCGTCGAAGGCCTGCTCAAGGTTCAACCGGGGATGGTGGTCAAGCCGGTTCCCTTTAATTTACCCAGCGATAATTCCTCCGCTTCGCCGGCGGCGGCTCCGGGAAATTAATCGAACACGCCATGCCGAAATTTTTCATCGACCGCCCGATTTTTGCCTGGGTGCTTTCCCTGCTCATCATGATGGGCGGATTTCTGGCCATCACCCACCTGCCGGTCGCGCAATATCCCAGCGTCGCGCCGCCGTCCATCGCCATCAACGCCACTTACGCGGGCGCATCCGCGGAAACGGTGCAGGACACGGTCACCTCCGTGATCGAGCAGCAGATGAACGGCATCGACAACCTGCTCTACATGTCGTCCAGCAGCAGCGCCAGCGGGCAGTGCACCGTGACGCTGTATTTCCAGTCCGGCACCGACCCGGACATCGCGCAGGTGCAGGTGCAGAACAAGCTGCAACTCGCGGTCCCCAACCTGCCCCTGACGGTCCAGCAGGCGGGCATCACCGTTGTCAAATCCACCCGCAACTTCCTGATGTTTTTCGCCCTGTCGACCACCAACAAGGAGGTGAGCGACATCGCGCTGGGCAATTTCATTTCGGCGAGCATCCTGGATCCCATCCGCCGCGTCACCGGCGTGGGTGAAGCGGACCTGTTCGGCACGCAATTCGCCATGCGCATCTGGCTGAACCCCAACCAGCTCGAAAGCTACAATCTCGATGCCAACGATGTCCTCAATGCCATTCAGGCGCAAAACACGCAGGTTCCCGTCGGACAACTCGGGTCGCGCCCGGCGGTGAAGGGACAGGAAATCAACATCACGCTGCAAGGCCAGAGTACACTGACCACGGTCAAGCAGTTTGAAGGCATCCTGCTGCGGGTGAATCCCGATGGCTCGCGCGTGTACTTGCGTGACGTGGCCCGCGTGGAGCTGGGCGGCGACAGCTATTCCCTGCAGGCGCGGGTGGACGGGCGTCCCGCTGCGGCCGTGGGCATCCGGCTGGCCCCGTCAGCCAACGCCGTGGCCACCGCGAATCTCGTCCGCGCCAAAGTGGCGGAGCTTTCCAAATTTTTCCCGGCGGGCGTGCAGGTGGATTTTCCCTACGACAGCTCCGAATTCGTGCGCGCATCCATCCGGGAAGTGGCCACGACCCTGCTGGAAGCCATCGTGATGGTGTTCCTGATCATTTTTCTGTTCCTGCAAAATTTCCGGGCGACCTTCATCCCCACCATCGTCATCCCGGTGGCCCTGCTCGGCACGTTTGCCGTCATGTATGCGCTCGGCTTTTCCATCAACGTCCTGACCATGTTCGGCATGGTGCTGGCCGTGGGTGAACTGGTGGACGACGCCATCGTGGTGGTGGAAAACGTGGAACGCATCATGAGCGAGGAAGGGCTGGGACCGCGCGAGGCGACAATCAAGGCGATGGAACAAATCACCGGCGCGCTCATCGGCATTTCCCTTGTGCTGACGGCAGTGTTCATTCCGATGGCGTTCTTTGGCGGCTCGGTCGGCGCCATTTACCGCCAGTTTTCGCTGTCGCTGATTTCGTGCATGCTGTTTTCCATCTTTCTGGCCATGTCCCTGACTCCGGCGTTGTGCGCCACGCTGCTCAAGCCCGTGGAAAAGGGTCATCATTTGCGGAAGCAGGGATTTTTCGGCTGGTTCAACCGCGGTTTCGCCGCCACCCGCAAAAACTACGAAGGCCTCTTGGGCCGGACCATCAACAAGACGCCGCGCTACCTGGTAGTTTATCTGGCAATCGTCGTGGCGGTGGGCTGGTTTTATGTCCGATTGCCCTCCTCCTTTCTGCCGGATGAAGACCAGGGTTATTTCATCACCATCATCCAATTGCCGGTGGGCGCGACCCAGGAACGCACGGTGGACGTGCTCAAGCAGGTGGAGGCTTA
>Ga0187851_10001616_pt1 | contig 21371 bp, 24 predicted proteins | sample June2016WEW_6_10_FD_132997 | JGI IMG/M metagenome (GOLD analysis project Ga0187851, IMG submission 132997) | Peatland microbial communities from SPRUCE experiment site at the Marcell Experimental Forest, Minnesota, USA - June2016WEW_6_10 | ecosystem: Environmental > Terrestrial > Soil >...
AAATTTATGAGAAATGCAAAGTGTTAATTCCTGTCATAGAGAATACTTGGGAAATTCTTCATAGTACTATAATTCCGAGCCGAAATATTTCGATACCAAATAAACAGATTTCAATATCTCTTGATTTATGTAGTCAGCCGCAAACGTTTAATCTTTTTGAAAAAAATGGTTCTCTTGCTTCAATTACAATTCAGTATTATAAAAAGACCAATTTTCAGCAAAACTTGACTTATTTACGTAAAGATTTATTAGATCAATATCTTTTAGATAATGGTTTAAAATTTATTTGGGCAATTTGGGGTGGCAAAGAATATTACCCTGAAGATGAATCTAAAATTTTCAAGCGTAAAGAATTTGAGACAGAAAGACAATTTTCTAATTTAGTGAAATATGAGCTTTAAAAGAAAAACAATAATTATTAATTGTATTATCTTTGATATGGATGAACATCGTTAGTTTAGTTGAAAATTTTATAATAATTATTTAAACAATTTGTTTTTGGTCTAGAGTGTCGCATAAATAAATATGAAGCATATATACATAATTGTATTAGAATTTATAGTTTTTAATTTCAACTCCACATGACGACCATAGGACTAATAGAATTAACGAAATCAAATCATAAATTTTATGTAATCTCACTATCATTTACTTAAAGATATTAATTCGATGTATAACATCAGCGGTGTTAATATGGTGAAAATTAAAAGGATTAATGGAACAGAGGGAAGAAGAAAATATAATCCAAAACTAGGAAAAGACGTGGAAGAGATTAAATGGACAAATAGTGAAGAAAAAACGCTTCGACAATTAAAAAAATAATAACCCCGAATTAACTATTAAAGAATTAACAAAATTATTTAATCAGGATCTATCTGAAGAAAATAAGAGGACAAAAAATTCTATTCGAGGTAAATTAAGTAGATTGAATAAACCATAAGTAAAATTTGGTGGTTTGAATGTATCCAGTTTGGTTGGAATGGGAGGGATTAAGAGAAAAATATGAGATCCAGAAAAGTAGAGAAGACCATATCATCTCTGAATCTTTACCTATCGGAACGAAAACTGTAGAAATATTTAGAAATGATTCCTATAATATTAGTGGCATCGTAAAGGGTAAATTCGAAAAATATGAGGAGCTAGATGTATTAAAACAAAAATCATCCCCATTAGGAACATTTGTTGAACCAAACAATATAACTATTTCAGATATTTCTGCGCACTACTCAATTCTTGGTTTAATGGGTAATTTAACCTATGCTTTTGATAATAAGTTTGAGTATAGATTTTCTGCATATTCAGTTAAACGCGAATTCGATAACTCGGAGAAAATTTCTTGGTTGACCGAATGGTTCTTAAATGGTCCAAACAATCCCTTGGTTTTTTCTTCAAGCACTGAATATGAACTTGTTAAAAAATATAAGAGGATAAGAAAGATCTCAGAAAATTATAAGCATCTATCAACTGATCTGAAAACTAATTTAACTAAAGATAATACTCATTTTGAAAAATTAGACAAATGGAGTGTTAAAAGCTTTAATTATTCATTGATTGGTTATGAAAACGAGGAAAGTGAAACCAGTTATTTTATAATACATCAAGTTCCTGATGAATTAGGTCCTGAATGGTCTGAGAACATAGGTATTGAATTTAGAGAAGAGTGGAAAATACCAAATGATGACGAAAGAACAAAAATTAGAGAAATCGTAAGTTTCATATTAGGACGTCAATTATTAAATATTGGACACACTAAATACGATAAAAACGGGAACTACATCGAAGATTTTGTTTCTGACAATGATTTACCATCGGCAATTGACCTTAAAAAACTATGTAACCAATCTTACGATAAAACTCCAATAAAAATTAATCCATTGGATCCAAAGACTAGCTTAGAACACGTTTTGAAACAATTAATACCACCATATCTTAAAAATAGAGACGAACTAAAGCTAAATCATATGTTATGGAGATACTGGTTAGCTATGGCACTTAATTTTGAAAGCCGTCTGACTTTATTATCTTCTGGTTTGGAATTATTATTTAAGTATTGGTATAAATCCACAAAATCAAAAAGTAAGGGAGTTTATTTGAATAAAAATATTTTCGATGATGTATTGGAAAATCAATTCAATTCAATTGGAATGATCCTGAATGGTCAAAAATATTCAGACAGAATGATACGTCGAATGCAAAATGCTTATCAAATGGGCGTCAATGAGCGAATACGCAATTTTTTCGACGAAATTCAGTTAGATGTTGGAATTGTTGAAGAAAAAGCACTTCGTATTAGAAATAAACCTGTCCATGGATCAATTTTTGGATCTAAGGAAAGCGAAGAACTATGGAAGTTAACTGAAGCATATATCGTATTGATCAATAGAATGATATTAAAAATTCTAGGATTCAGCGGTAAATACATTGATTATTACAATCCTGATTATCCCGAAAGAACTTTAGAACGACCAATTATTAAATATTTAAATCAAGGAAATGATAGATAAATTTAAATCGTTGAATTATGGAAGTGAGTTGTTTGAGAACTTTATTTCCTATTGTGGTTAATAACACGGGTTTACTAATGTCTATTGGTATAAAAACTAATTATCAATAAAGTATTAATTATATCAAATTAATCCAGTAATAATGATTATCTATAAATTTAAAAGACTAATTCCTATTTATAAAAGAAGATTTCTTTCCGAAGTATTTGGCAAAGCAGATCCTCTAGAAAATAATCGAATTTCATTAAAATGGTATTTACTTTTATTAATTTTAGGCCCTGTGGTCTTTATCTCACTTTTTATTCTATTTTCAATTATTAATTTTAACATTGATTGGATAAAAACTACAAATGATTTCTTCAAATCAACAATTACAATCCCATTAGCATTTGTTACAGTGTTTATACCTGTCATAACATTGGCGATTAGTTTCATTACAGGTAAAGTCCCTGATTCTTTTGTGAGAATATATTTTGGTCATTTAGAGCCCAAAATTATTTTTAAATTTGGTATTACTTATCTGGCAATATTTGCATTTTTGTTGTTGCTAAGCTATTCAAGAAATATAAACGAATTTCATTCCAAAATATTGTTTATTATTGGTTTGACTTCGCTTATAGCTCCGATATTTCTAACTTCTATCTTTATATTAAGAGCAATGACATTAGTTACGAGTGAAATTCCATATAAGCCTATAGTAAGCCAGATGCAAAAAGAAATTAAATGTGCTTTAGATTTAGAAATGGGTAATAATATATTTAGATATATATTCCCTCTTAAATGTAAAGAAATGGGTTTAATCTTAGATACATCTTTTTCTAGTTTTGATTATAAACCAATAATCGCAAATAAATCTGGAACATTGATAGATATTGATTTAGATAAACTAAAATCTTTCGCGAATTCGATAGAAAACGAAATTCAACACGAAGATGAAAAAATAAAGGGAATAATATCAGTGGTACCCTTCATTTATCCCGACAAACTAGAAATAGTTGGTTATGTTAGTTCAAGTGAGAAATCAGTAGAAAATAAACTTAATGATGCCTTAATTCTTGCCGAAGATATAAAACTTGTAGAAAAAGATTTGAATAGTTTTAAAACGTTAGCCTATGGTTCAATCGAAAATAATCAAGAATCTGAATTTAACAATGTAATGAATGTTTATGTAGAAGGTCTAAAATATTACATGGAATTCACCAAAACTAGAAAAGAAATTGGAATTGCATCAAAAAGAACCGAATTATATGAACCCTTCAATAAATGGAGAATACTGAATTTTATTTGGCACGATCTTGAGGACATCATACAATTGGCTGCAAAGAGTAGTAATACTAGTTTAATTGGCAATTTAAGTCATAAATTGCTCAATCTTTTTATATTAGCAATCAAATACCAAGATTTTTCTGTTTTAAGAATGCTAGATTTATATTATATTGTTTACTATTTTTCTTTTAATAATCATAATATTGTAGGAATAGACAGATCTGTCCGATACCTGGGTAATATTATCACTAATATTGAAAAGCTTTTAAAAAATCCAAATATTACTGTAAACGCGTTCAAAGATACTTCTAGTTTATTATATTTTGCGATTAAAAATTTAATTGATATCTTAAAGGAATCCATAGACAATAATGATTTTGAAACATTCAAGAATGCCTTAAATATGCTTTCACAAATATTATTATATTACTATCCAGATAATATTAAATTGTCTCAAAGAAAAAAGAAATTAACTAAAATTTTAGAAAGTTTAGAAATTGAAACTAATGGAAAGAATAAAGAGAATATACAAAAAGAATTGTCTCTTATAGATTCAATTCAAAATATTGAAATAAAAAAAGAACTATATAACGAGATAATGGTTCAGAAGTTTGACGCTGGCAGTTATATCATTAAAAAGATTAATGATGGTGATTTCATCGCCAAAGATTATGAAAAATATCTTAAACCCTTGTTATTAAATATTCAGGATTATAAAAATCTTTTAGATATACTAGAGCTTTTAGAAAAGCGAGGAAATGGAAAAATAACTTTCAAACTTACAAAAACCGTATGGGAGCGTAGCAAACATCCTCATACAGGTAAATTATTTGCGACTAACACAGTCGGTAGAATTTTATTATTTTTCTGTATAATTGGCATATATTTGGCAAAAGAAGTCGGCGTTGATTATCGTCCTTTGAATTCTTCTGAAATTATTAATTCCAAGTTAGGCAGAATAGAATCTATTTGTAAAATGATCAAATCTGAAAAAGAAAAATGGAATTTGTTAATCGGACCTGAATTTGAAGAAAAAACCGTGAAATTCATTAATGAATGTAAAAAAGCGAAAAAAGTATAATCAAATTATTATTGAATAAAATTTAAAGCGAAAATAGAGTCTTATTAAATAATTTAAAAGAGTTACTAACATTTTGAAACTTATAACGGCCTCTTGCTAACTATAGCAATGTTTTCATTAAAATATCTTAAAATTTATATGACTAATGTTAATGTAAATTATTTAATGTGAGATTCAAAATCTATTATTAATTAATTAATATTTTATTCATTTCTAAATTGAATATTTTTGCCCTTTCAAATGAAGTTTTTGCTCTAGAATCCTTTATTTCAGCAGTCATCTCGTATTGAAATTTAGATCTTTTTCTTCTTTCATAATCGAGACTTTCAATAATATTATCAGCTTTTTCAGAATTAGTTATTTGGAACGCCTCATCTTGTGCGTCTTCAAACTCTTCAATTAAATTATTTTTTAATTTGTCTCTAACTAGATCAATCAGTGCATCACAAGTTACTTTATGAGATATTTCATCACCTACTTTATATCCCATTTTGTAAAGTACTGCATTGGATATATAATACATCGAATAATACGAGGTAACAGTTATCCACATGGAGGACATATGATTTTCAGATAAATAATTAGTTACCTCTAAACTTTCATTTGACTTTTCCATATAAGCTTGGAATATATTTTCATTATATTCTTTTTTCTTTAATAAACCGTTTCTTAAATATGTTTTGACATTAATTTTTGCTTCTTTTATCCTTTCAAGGCTCAACATTGTCAACCAACCTATAATAGTCTTCAATTCCTATAAGTATTATATTATTCTTCATGGCTTCTTCAACAACATTAAATTCCTTATTTTTAGCCATTTTAAGAAATTCTTCATAATTAAGGGTTATTGGATGAATATCTAGAGCTAATATTGAAATTTTTCGCTCTATACCAATATCTTTATTTTTATTATAAATTAACATTAAATCTATATCAGAATATTGGTTGCTATCTTTTTTTGCGTAAGAACCGAAAATTAAAGCAATGAATGGGAATATAATTGAATTTAGTTTATTATATAAAATTTTTAGATTTTTATTTTTTAATAATTCTTCTCTTCTTTTGAACTCAGCTTCAAATATTAATGGATGCATCTGTTTATTTAAAATACAATTATAAGCCTTTCCAAATTTATTTAATGTGATTAAATTTTCCTTTTCTAGTCTTTTAACGATGTTATATGTATTTTTATAGTTTATCTTTAATATTTTAGATAATTGACTTATGCTTACATTATCAACTTGGATTTCCATTAATGCTATAATAACATCTATATCTTTATTTTTCATGGTAGTATCACCATAATATTATGGTATTATCACCATATATAAATTTATATTAATTTTTCAAATAAATATTGACAATTTAAAGAATCTATCCTTCCATCATTTATCAGTTGTTTTGTTCTTAGAAACTAATTCATCTTATGGTAATATCACCATAATATCATGGTAGTATCACCATAACAAAAGATCTTCTCTAAATCACCGACCTTTCTAAAAATTGAATTACAATAAATAATTTTAATCCAATTTTTCAAAAATTTTATTTTTTTTATCTCCATTTAACTTGGTATATGGATATACTATGGGAAAACCTTTTATATGTGAAAATATATATTAGGATTAACTGATTTTGAAATTAAAGTCCAAATAACCGACCATAGGGCTAAAGATAGCGATGTTTAACGAAGTAGTATTAATACATTATATATCAAATAGTGATACTATGATCATAAAGAATAATTTCACAAAAATCAGAGAAACAGTCATTAATCCATCAATTGGGCTATATGTAATAATAAATATATACAATATAATTTCTATTTCTAAGGTATTTTTTGAAAAAACTATTGATAAATAATAAATTCTATGATAGTCAAAGAAAATATTTATCTTAATTAAAGACTTTAGGTATCTAAGAATAAAGTTCCTGTAATTTGAACAAAATAATAAAAATATAAAAATTAATCAAACACTAATTGAATATACAGGTAATATGTTCATTAATGAATTTAAATCCATATTAGGAAAAATAATGCTAATAGCATCTAAAATGAAAAAAATCGCTACTAATATCAACCCATTTCTTATACCTAAAAATGTTACTTCAACATAATTAGATTTAATCGTTGTCAGTAATTGATTTAGCTTAATACATTCATATATTTCGGACAATTCAGTTTTTTTACTCATTTTAGATATACTTAAATTATCATAAACTTTACTTAAATCCTTATAATTTTGGCCTACAATAATATTATCAATAGCAATATCATTATACGGTTTCATATGTAAAGCTTTGATAGCTGTAATTCCAGAAAAAATAAGATAAATTACACCAATAATCAAAAATATTAGTAAAAATTTAGGAAACATAATCTTATCGGAATTAACAAAACTTAAACTACCTAAAATTAGCGTTATAGCAAGTGTAACGACAAATAAACTTGATCTTGCTTTATCTTCAATTACACCTTTTCGTTCAAACTCTTTTTCATGGTTCTTCTTGACTATTTCAAAAAATTCATCCACATCAGAATCGGAAATCTCAATATTAGCTTTTTTTTCACTTAAAACTTGAATTCGCCTTTCTAACTTATTTTCAATTAAAAAAGCATATAAATGAGGAACTAAATTTTCCAATAAATATTTCAGAATAGTTGAGAATTTTTGAAATTCACTAGTCATATTTATCATCATTAATTCATAAGTAATTCAGCGATTGCTTTATCTATATCCAAGTTTAAGTGATGCATCAACCATGACCATTCACCAGTAGGATTTATCTCAATAAAATGATAGTTTCCATCATGAATAACTAAATCAATTCCACCAAATTTTAAATTAAGTTTTTTTGTAAGCTGAATACATCTTCTTTCGATATCGGAAGGCAAATCAATTATTTCAATACTTTATATCTTCTTTTTCAAGTCTCCAATCTCCATTTAATCCCTCACCATTTTTTTTAATCGATACTGCAAATACAATATCGCCAACAACTGTTACTCGAATATCAATCTTAGGAATTAATGCTTCCTGTAAAATTATCGGAGCACTTGACAACTGTTTTTCTAATAAATCCTTATGATCTACAAAATTAGTATATATAAAACCTTCTTTGTTATTAATAGTTAAAATAGCAGGATCTAAAGTTTTGACAATCAATTTTTTGCCAAATGTACTTTCTAAAGGAATTGTATTGGTAACAACAGTTTTAGGAGTATTGAAACCTAATTTTTTAGCAATATAAAGTTGATATGGCTTAATCTCTGCTTTATATGTTGCTTGAGGATTATTAACCCACAAAACATCATCAAACACGACAAGACTTCTAATGAATGATGCCCATTGATTACGCCCTAGTTGTTCATCTATCCCCAAACCAGGCTGATAATTATCTCTTAGGTAAATTGGTGCTCTAAAATAAATGGAATGCAAATTTTCAGGCATTATTTCAAAAGAAAAATTCTGGGTATTACCATAAACTCTCGGCTTAAGTGGATCAAGATTAATATCAAAATTAACGAATTGATCTCGATTCAATCTTAAATAAGATGCATGACCCTCATTTAATTGGAAAGTTACATGATCAGTGGAATAGTCATGTCTATCTGAAATAATTAATATTTCGGGACAAATTTTATCCATTTTTTAACTATTCTCCTTTCTGATCTTCACCAGTTTCAATATCACATTTTTTTGTACCACGCTTTGGACAATCAGAATTGTTTGATTTAACTAATACGTCTTTATTCAAACCCCATAACCATAAACCAAGCTTATCATCATATGTTGAATTATTTGGATCTTTTAATTCATTCTTTTCATAAATTACAGTTTTATCTACTAAGAAATGATCATTCACAGATTCACCCCCTTTAATTATTAATACGTTTAACATGTATATAACTATTAATATTACTTTCAGCTATTATAATCAAATCCTAATTAAATGTATACTTCAAGAAAATCATTTACAATTAGTATTTGTATAAACTATAGGAAAACATTATATTTGTTAATATTAAGTTTTAATAAATTTAATTTTCACTTATTTTAAAATAAACAATAATTAAGCAGTTTAATCAAGAAAAAATATATTCTAATATATTTGATCCTTAAAATTGTTTCCCAAATATCAATATTATTTGTTTTGAATATGTTTATTAAAGAAGAAATAAACTATCTAAACTAATTATAATTCAATAGGTGATTTGAATGAATCAAGAAAAGTTAAAAGAAGTTATAGATAATGAATTTAGTAAAGGAGATTGTATAGTTGCCTTTTTGGATATTCTAGGTTTCAAAAACCTTGTGAGAAAATATGTTAATTCTGATCGTCCAGAAGATAAAAAAATTAAAGAAGATATAAAATCTGCCATCGATGATTCATTCAAAAACCTTAGACACGGCGATAATAGCAATTTAAAATTAATTAGATATAAAATTTTTTCCGATTGTACCTGTTTAAGTGCCCCCGCTTACCATAATAAAGAAATGGAAAGTACGATACTTTGTTTACTCATGACTATAATAGTAAGTTATAATTTTCATCTCATTAGAAGAAATATTTATCCTAGAGGAGGAGTATCTACTGGTTATCATTATGAAGATAAAAATATGATTTTTTCTGAAGGCTTAATTAACGCCTATGATTTAGAAAAAACGGCAAATTATCCTAGAACAATCCTTGATAAAGAATTAGTTCAACGATTCAAGAAATTATGGAAAGTTCAAAAAAACACAATAAAGGATTTTGGCACACAAAAAAAGCTTATCATGGATAAAAAAGGAATCACATTTATTAATCCGTTTAATTTAGTGCAATCAATGAATAAATTTGAGTTAGAAAATATAAGAAGACAATTTAGTACTAGAATCGAATTTGAAAAGAATTGCAAAGAATCGACAATGTTCATCATAAAAAAATATTAGAAAATTTAGAAATTCAAATTAAAGAACATCAAAATGATGAACATAAATTAGAGAAGTATTTGTGGCTTAAAGATTTAGTAAATTGGAATATTAATCCAGAAAGTTCAAAAAATAAATTTGACTATCTCTTAAAATAAGAATCACTATTAAAAATGAAAGTTAAGTCTGTATTAATAAGAGCTATTACTTATTAGTATATGAATAAACTATTGGAAAACCTTTTATATAATAAATTATATATTAAAAGTAACTGATTTTGAAATTCAAGTTCGTATAAGCGACCGTAGGGCTAACGATAGGATAGTTTAACGAAGTAGAATTAATACATTAAAAATGAATAATGTTATTATAATATAACAATCAATTCTCATAAAACATAGAGAAATCATCATTTATACACCAATTGGGCTATATATAAAGAGGAATTTACATTATATTTGAAATTTTTTTTATTATGAAAAATTATTAAAAATTAAGTTGCTTACGGATCTTAGAAAGAATCATTTTATACTAATATGCAGGCAACACACCTTCATAATCTGGTTAGTATCCACTTATTCATTTTTTTTTTATTTGATTATTTCTAAGAATTTTATTATTTTTTAATAAAAATTCCTGCATGGTATTCCAATTGAATATTGAATGATACAAACGTAAGTATCATTTTTAGAAAGGATATTACCTCTAAACTTATTTTGCATAATTAATATAAGACATGATTAAGAATATTTGTTTACATTGCAATAATTTGTAGGAGATAGAAAATGAAGTATGATGTGGTTGTAGTTGGTGGTCGAGTAGCTGGATCTACTTCGTCTCTTTTTGCATCTAAAGGTGGTTTAGATGTATTAATGATAGAAAAAAGACAAGAAATTGGAACTCCTGTACAATGTGGTGAAGCTACTACCAAGGACACATATAAAACTCTTGGAATAAAACCTTCTAAAAAATATCTTCGTGCCGAGTTAAAAGGTTCAGATGTTCATGCCCCCAATGGTAAGCATGTTCGGGTGGAAGGTAACAAAATACATGGATTCATGGAAGGATATGTTGTAGAGAGAAAGATTTTTGATAAAGAGCTGGCAATAGAATCAGCCAAAGCTGGAACAGACATAATGGTAAAGACTACTGTCAAAGATATTATAATGAAAAATGGTAACGTCTGTGGAGTTGTTGCAAAACATCTTGGAAAAACATTCGATATAAAAGCAGATATTGTAATAGCCGCAGATGGTCTTGAATCGAATGTATCCCGATTAGCTGGTCTTAAAACTGTTAATACTGTGAAAGATATAGGTTCCTGTGCCCAGTATGAAATGGTAGGTGTTGATATTCCTCCAAATTATATGCAATTATATTTTGGTGATGAAATTGCTCCAGGAGGATATTTATGGATATTTCATAAGGGTGATGGAGTTGCAAATGTAGGTTTAGGTGTACTAAACTCAAAAAAAACGGCATATCATTACCTAACCAAATTCATAAGCAAAATGGATGCAACTCCTGTTGAACTTAATATAGGAGGAGTACCAGTTTCAGGACCTATGAATCAAACCTTTTCTTCAGGATTAATGGTTGTCGGAGATGCAGCAGGGCATGCTGATCCAATAAATGGTGCAGGCATAGAAAACGCTGTAACATGTGGTAAAATAGCAGGAGAAATAGCAGTAGAAGCAATTGAAAGAGAAGATACATCCTCTAAATATCTAAAAAAATATCAAGACCTATGGAGATTAAGCATAGGAAAAAACCTTGAAAACTCTCTTAAATACAGGAAAATAATTGACAAACTCACTGATGATGATTTTAATGCACTTGCAGAATTTTTAGAAAATAAAGATCTAGAATCAATTTCAAAACTATCAATACTCAAATTTCTAAAGAATTATCCCCATCTTATAACTCTTTTAATCGATATTTTTATCTGAATACCTTGAAAAATCCCTCTTAAAAAATACTTGGATACAATAGAGTATAACGAAAAACCAGAACAAATTAAAAGTAAAAATTATTTTACTTAAATAAGGAATATAAGAAAAAATAAGAATTGATTATTTAAACAACAAGTTTTATGATAAAAATTTTAAAAAAAAATATTTTTTTGGCATTTTAAATTGATACTGATAAATATCAAAGTTGGAATAAAAAAAATAAAATAAGAATACTTTAAAAATTTATCCCAGAAACTCAGAGAAAAAAGTACATCAGTCATTTCTGTTTGAATTAATAATTTCCTCCTCAAAGTTGTTCTCCTGAATTTTATCATCGTATATATATGTCTTTCCTCTTAAAGCTGAAAATATAGCGGCTACAATGCAGAATAATGCTCCTATATAGAATGCGATTTGAAGTGAAGGCATGAATGCGATCTGAAGTGTTGATGGGAACCATGTAATACTAGTTAAAGTATTCAGTGTTGAATGTGGTATATGAGATACAATTGGCGCTGGTAAAACTGCTAAAATGGCACTAACCGGATTGGAACCTAGGAGTGCCGAAAATAAAGCAGCTGATGGTGGAAGGTTACTAATTATCGGGACCAAACTATTAGCACCCATACTGTTCAGTGAAGAGGTTATAGCATCTGGTAATCGTTGAGTTAATCCAACAATGAGTATGGTAAAGAATATACCTATACTAGCTATAAATGCTGTATTAATTACAGTGGTAATCATACCGGAAGCCACTCCCCTATCTTGTGCCGGTACTGAGTTCATTATTGCTGTTTGGTTTGGAGGATTGAATATTCCAAGTCCAGCTCCCATCAGGAACAGTGCTATTCCAAGTTCGATGTAATTAAAATTATAGGGGATATTCGCCAGTATTAGGAATGCAATTGTAGCAATTATCATTCCGGATGTAGCTATCTCACGAGGCCCGTATTTATCAGATAATGTGCCTGCAATTGGGCCCATGATAATTAATCCAATTGTGAGTGGTATCATATAAATTCCAGCCCAAAATGGCGTGGATTCATAACTGTAACCATGAAGAGGTAGCCAAATACCCTGTAGTAGTAATATGATACTAAACATCATACCGCCCTGTGCTAATGTAGTTAACAAACCTGCTATATTAGCAAATGCGAAACTTCTATTTTTAAATAAGTTTAAACGGAACATAGGCGCTTCCACTCGAGTTTCAACAAATAGGAATAGAATTAATGAGATTAATCCTAGTATCATAGAGGTTATCACCCATGGATCATTCCATCCCATAGGATTGTTACCATAAGGTAATAATCCATAGGTTACACCTACAAGTAGTAGTGTAATGCCTAAAAAAAATGTCAAGTTTCCCCATATATCTATTTTAGTTTTCACAGCTTTAATTGACGTTTCTTTTAATTTATAATAGGACCATAATGTTCCCATGATTCCAAATGGTACACTAAGTAAGAAAATATATCTCCAATCAAATACAGCTAATATACCACCTAATATTAAACCTAAGAACATTCCTGACATTAATCCAACTCCATTTATACCTAATGCTTTGCCCCGCTCATTAGCTGGGAATGCATCTGTAAGTATAGCGGCAGTATTTGCCAAGATTAATGCTGCTCCTACTGCTTGGATTATCCTGAAGATTATAATTTCTAATGCTCCAGCATCACCTGTGGATGGTGTGAGATATAATAGTATCGAAGCAGCTGTAAATACCATGAAACCTAATCTGAATAGTTTAATTCTTCCATAAATATCGGATAGCCGCCCAAAAGTTAAAAGTAAGGTTCCAAGTACTAGTCCATAACCCATTAATATCCATAAGAGATATGGGAATGAATTTAATGGATCTATATGGATTCCATTGAAAATTGCAGGAAGGGAAACTAGAATGATACTATTGTTGATCATTGCCATTATAGATGCAATAAATACAACTATCATAGCGTGCCATTTATACTCCAAATCTGTCACCAACATTGTTATTAACTGGAATTGTACTTTTATTATTCATTATTATCACCTATTAAACTAAAATCTAAAATTTTTTTAAGGTATTACTATGACCGGAACATTTGCTTCTCGTATTACTCTTTCAGTTACACTTCCCAATGTAATTCTATCTAGGGTACTGCGTCTACCAGAGGCACCCATAACCACTAAATCAAAATTTTTTTCATTCATTGTTTTAAGAATTTCAATATAAGCCTTACCTTCTTTAACTAACGTTTTAAAATGGATATTTTCACATTTACCTTTACACTGATTTTCTTCTAAATCTTTTTTAAAATCTTTAATTATTTGCACACCTTCATTTCTTACTTCCTCAAAATAATCATCATCAGGACTGTTTACAGTTGTAGGTAAAACAGCATATTTAGGATAGAATTGTTCCACTACAAATAAAAGCGTAATGTCACCATCACTAACATTAGCAATATCTATAGCATGTGTTGCGGCCCGCTTAGAATTTTCTGAACCATCAATGGGTAATAAAATTTTCTTATACATCATTTTTTTTCCTCCAATTTTTTTTTTACTACCTTACTAAAATATGCTCTGGAAAAATGAAATTATTTTTAATAATAAAAACAAGTAATATTTTATTATCTATCTTGAAATACCATCCCAAAACAATTCAAAAACCAGATTTGTGTTTTCTTTATTATTTTTTTGAGGAAATTGTTCAAAATAATTCATTGTAGATGCAATATTACCCCAAAAATTACCAACTACTAATTCAGATGGTAGTTCCTTAACTTTCTGCTGTTCCATACCTTTTCTGAAAAGTTCAAGCATGCTTTCGGTTTGGTTTTCCATCTGTTTCGGTGTAAGTGAAGTTATATAGGGAGAGTAGTGAAAAGTAAAGATGAATCGAAACTTGTTAGGGTCTTGAGTGCAGAAATATATTATTTTAAACCATAATATTTTAAAATTTTCTTTAATAGTTTTTTTAGCATCATAATCATAATTAATCTCTTTTAACATGGTTTCTTTACAATAGAAATATACACAATTTATAAGTTCTTCTTTGGTTTTAAAGTAGTTAAAAAGAGTTCCGGTAGATACTCCAGCGATTTCAGCGATTTTTGCAGTAGAAGTTCCATGGAATCCTCTCTCAACAAAAAGTTTTAAAGAAGCATCAACAATTTTCTGTTCTTTTTCTTTCAATAAGATCACACCTTTAAAGTTTAAATCTAATTAGAAACTATAGACTAATTAGTCAGTCTAATATTTAAATGCTTTGAAATGTCTCTATTTTTATCAAGGCCAAAAATCATTAATTCAATAAAAATTTATTATGTTCCAAGCTAATATGTAATAATATGAAATTAATAAGAGGTAATTCATGAAAAAAGACAACTCTAAATCAATAAAAGCACCTTTCACGAGTGCAATGCGCATATTGGCAGTATTATTTGGTATTGGTTTCATTTTGGGTTTTCTGTTGACTCCGTTGGGTGTCGAGACTCGTTCACATGAAATATGAACTTTGTGTTTGCAGTGTTCTTCATAATCGTAGGATTGTTAATTCCACTTGCCGGACTGGTTTTGCTGTGGCTTCGAAAAACTAGATTCGCCGGGGTCTTGGCTGTAATCGGTGCAGCGCTCATGTTCCTCACCCCACCTGCTGACCAGGCATTGTTCTTCTTCACAGTCTCTCCTCCCCCTGCTGTTACACTTGGTGAGTTCATATTGATCTTCGTGGGCATCGGATACATACTTTATGGACCACGAGTCTATGCAGAGAAACAAACACAGGATACAAATATTCCTCAAGCACCCGAATAAATAGTGCAACTATATAAAAGAAGGTTTTAAAAATTGAATAGGCGAATTGAAATATAAAAAATAGTTTAATTCTTAAATATTGGCCTATGAAGAGCCCAAAAAATGATTAATATTCTAAGTTAAAGGGAAACCCTCAAGAAGATTATGAATGTGTAATATTGTTTTATTGTAACAGTTTTTCAGGAAAATAGTTTACTAAATGGAGGTAAATTTAGATGATAATAAACAATCTTATGTTAAAGTTAAAAGACAGAAGCGATGAGAGTATTTCAAAAGTGAAAGAAGAATTTTGAGTATGAGAGGTAATATTGAAGGCTTAAAAGATGTTATGGTTGAATTGAATATCCGTAAAGTGGAATCGAATTTTGATATTTTACTTATCACGAAATTTGAAACAATGGAAGATTGTGAAGCATACATCGTTCATCCCTTCCATCTTAATGTCATGAATAATATCGGGAGCAATATAGAATCAAGTGCAGTTGTTTGTTACGAGCGAGCATAAAAAAGTAGAATAGGACTTTGATGAATCTCTTTTAAGTTTTGTTCGATTTCTTGATTTGTGATATTGTTATTGTATCGGGCTTTTATTTTACTTAATCTTTCTAAGCATTTTTCTTTGTTTATTGTGACTTAGTTTTCTATGATTTCTCCTGCTTCATCTTGTAGTAATAATGCGAGTTAACAATTTTATCTACATCCGCTGCGGATTTTATTTCAACAGGAACTTCTCCTTTATCGACTTTTTTCTTCCAATCATCCAATAGTTTATGGATGAATGTTAAATTTTTTAAGTTAGAAAAATAAATTTTATTAAATATCTCAATTCTTATCCTCTTTGTTCCATTTCACTACCTTTTACACAGTAACAATTATGTGTAATTCCTACATCTAATGATTGTGCTAATGGGCATGTTGGACACATACATCCTTTTATTTCTGAAATACAATCTGCACTTTTACCTGTTACACAGAATAGTTTTTCATTTGCATCTTTAGCACATTTATTCCATGTTGGGCAAGTTGGACAGATACATGAACCTTTATATTCTTCTATAGCTTTGTTCTGGTCACTTTCTGACATTTCCCCAACATCATGAATTAATTGTTCAAATTTATCAATCTATATCAACTCCATTTTTTTTCTATTTTAATATATGCGTCTGATCTATAATAATTGTTCGTTTTAATAGAACAATTAAAAGTTATATGAGTTATAAAATCAAAAAAAATGAATCAATCAACACAGGAACATTTTTCTTTCTAATTAGTATATTTTCTAACCTTCACTATATTTTTCTAACCAATTAGTTTTAAATCATTTTGATATGATAATATTTATCAATATGATTTTGAGGATTACATGGCAATAAAAAATGTTTCTTACGAGATATTAGAGAAAACAAGGCTACTACCGACATATTACTCCATTTTAGAGATACTAGAATTAAGGAAGAACAATAGCAAAATACTACCTACAAGTCAATAGTTTATATTTTATGATTATTCATAGGTCCACATTATGATTCTTATCAGAATCAGTTGATTCTATCTTATTTTCTAGTTAAATGCTAATATCCCCAATAGGCCATGTATAATTGCAAGAATAAATGAAATTATCACCATTATGGGATGCCATATAAATCGTATGTTCATCCATCGCTGATGAATACTAAGACCAATCAATGCAGTTATAGAAAATGAAAATAATGTCAAAATGCCTAAAATGCCTGTGAAAGGCTTACCGGCTGATGGTCCAATTACAGTCATAATAATTGCCAAAAAAAATGAAACTACAACCATTCGGGGATGCCATTTAAATCTTAACAATCCTCGATAAAAACTAATACCAACCATTGCAGTTACAAGAAATGAAATTATAGTTATAATACCCAAATATAGAATAAATGGTTTTCCAAATATTTGATACAAAGCAATATTAAACATATTTCTTCCTCCCCTAATCCATCGTCTAAACCGTAAATAAAATGACCTTGGTTCATTTTTAGTGAAATATCCAGTAATAATATGATAGTGACCCAAAGTATAATTAAAGCTGTAATTAAAGGCCAGTGCCGTTGAAAAACTGTAATTAGTTTATTCATTTGATTCATATTTTTAAAAAATCGTACTTTTTACTATTATTTACAATAGTTTTAATATTTAAATGTAATACTCTAAAAAAATATTTTATACTCTAAAATTTTCTTTGAATTAAATATTTAATAATACTTTTATTCAGATTTTAAAACAAACGCCATATATTATTCCACATATTACTATTTACTTATTAGTAATAATAAATTAGTAATACTTTTCAGCACTATGGAAAATCCGCTGGAAAGTAAAGAAAGAATTTAAACCAGAATTTATATAAAAAAAATTAATCTTTAGAATATTTTACATTAATTATCAAGATAATAATAAATTATTTTATATGTTTATAAAATAAAATAATGTTTATAATGAGTTTATTTAAATTTTACAGGTGTTTAATGTGGGTTATTTAATTTGCAGTAAATGCAAAAGTTATTACAAATTGCAATCAGGTGAATCAACTAAAGATTTCATTGATAAATGTGATTGCGGTGGTAAAGTAAGATATATTGAAAACTTAGACATTATAGATCCACAATGGAAGCCATTCACACTAAAAAGAAACCCTACAATAAAAGAGAGATTCAACAATAAAATACAATATATTTTTTCATTTCGAAAAATAAACCTAAAAAACCGATTACAACAATTCTATGATAATAATATTAGAAGACACATCAATAATAATCGAAACCAATATACTATCAATAATGATCCTTACGGTATGCAATACGGTTTCATGAATTCTATAAGAAATGAATTAAATCTTCATAATATTCAATGGATCCTAGTTATACCTGCAATAATAGTTATAACATTAATATTAGGATTTACTCATGGCATTTTAACACTCTTAACATTCATAATATTAATAATAGTTGGTTACTTATCTAAAAGCATTATAATTGGAACTAAAAACGCATTAATTACCGGTGCCATAGCTTACTTTTTAGGAACCCTTCTAACAGGCGCCTACCTCTACTTAATACTATACATTATACTAGGAATTATTAATGGAGTGACATGTGGATTTATAGGTGCATATCTAAAAATATTAACCCAACGATCGAAATATACAAATAAATTCTAAAAAAAATATCTCTTAATCATATTTTATAAAAAATTTAAATTCCATATAAATTATAAATATTTTTATAGTTATAATATAGTATATGTCAGAGAAATCGTCTGATGAGAATCTTAAATCTCGTGTTGAGCAAGATAAAATTCTTAAATCACGTGTAGAACTTGAGATTAGAGATAAAAATCGTCTGGAATCATTTGTAGATGGTGTTTTTGCTGTTGCAATTACTCTTTTGGTTTTAGACTTCATAATTCCAGCGTTACCTCACACTAATGTAGCTATTCTAACTTATTTGGACAGTTTAAGTTTCAAATTTATAGGATATTTCCTAGCTTTTTTTCTTTTAGCGATATTACTAAATAATCATAATAGACAGTTTAAAAATATAGATTATGCTGATCAGAAACTTTGGTGGCTTAATATACTATTTTTATCCTTTATTGTGCTTGTACCGTTTGTTACATCTATTTGGACGGAATATGGTGACACTACTATAGGAGTTTTGTTTTTTCATTTTGATATGCTTATTTCGGGTCTTTTGTTGTATTTTAATTGGTTTTATGTTCAAAAACATAAATATCTTCTCAGAAAGAATATAACATCTAGATCAATTAAAATTATTCATTATAGAAATTTAGCTATACCCATTGCCTCGATTATTGCTATAGTGATTGCTTTTTTCACTCCAATTTTAAGTAATATTGCATATTTATTAATCTTACTTATTATATTTATTACTCCAATTCTAATCAGAAGAAATCATTAATAAGTTTTATTAAATTATTTTTTTTATAAATTTTAAACTCGAATTACAGTTCATAAAAGCTAATATAGACAATTTAATGAGCAAAAGTAATATAATAAGTTTTAAAAAGTTATTTTTGAATATTATACTGTTTTTGAATCTTTTTTTCATCAATATTTAATACTCTTATATTGAAAAATTACTTTGTGTTAATTTTTTTTTTTTAAGATTATGAATTTAATAAGCATTGTATATTTATGAATATTTATATATAACATGTGCTATATTATCCAATAAGTTATATATAACAAGTTATATAGTATATTACAAATGGAGGTAGTATGATGTCATTATCATATGCAATGCTGGGCCTTTTAACCTATGGTCCGATGAATGGTTACAATTTAAAGAAAATATTCGACAAATCCATAGCACATGTATGGACAGCGAGCTTAAGTCAAATTTACAGAGAATTATCCTCTTTAGAAAAAAAAGGATATGTAACCTCAATTATTCAAAAACAGGAGGATGGACCAGATAAAAGGATCTATAGCATTACAGATCAAGGACGAGATTCATTTCAAAACTGGTTAAAAAATTTCCCAGAACAACCGTCATTTTACCAACGGGATGAATTCATGCTAAGAATATTTTTTGGTTCAAGATTAGAAAAAAAAGAGATAATAAAAGAATTTGAAAACTTTATTTCACAAAAACAAGAACATCTACAGACATTAAATGAAATTAAGAATACTCTGAATATTTATAGCACCCAATTTAATTTAGAATCAGCAGAAAAAGAAGAACTTTTTTGGAAATTAACCATTAAACAAGGGCAAATGAGTTTAGAAGTTTTAATAAAATGGGCTGAAGAATGTATTAAAGAATTAAAAAAGTACAATCGAACTAAAGATTAATTTAAAAAAAAATGAATTTGTAATCCAAATTAGAAAATGAGAATTCAGAAAGAAATTAAAATAAAAAAAAATTGGAATGGTTAATTAAAGATGAAAATAATATTCGATGATCCAACATATTCATTTGAGATGTTAAGGACTTTATCCTACACTGTTGAAAAAGGTGCTGATATAGGTGAATGTCTAAATACAGGATATAGGATAAATGAGGGTGATGATGAAAGCTGGTATAGGGAATGGTTGAAAACAGCTCAATTCACTGAAAAAATAGGTGAAAACTCATTAAATGAAGGTCATAATGTAAGTGCACGGGAAGCTTACCTTCGCGCCAGTAACTATTACCGTATTGCTGAATTCTTTATTCATCAAGATGCTGAGGATCCTCGCATCCTAGAATTAAGCCGTAAAAGCAGTAAATGCTTTCAAATAGCGGGTGAATTATTCCAACCGAAATTTGAATTTCTAGAGATACCATACGAAAATACCACACTACCTGCCTACTTCATAAAAGCAGATAATTCACTACAACCCAAACCAACTATTATCATACACCCGGGTCTTGACGGTACAGGAGAAGAATTATATTTCGGTGGAGGGGCTGCCGCTAACCGTCGAGGTTATAATTGTCTATTATTTGAAGGTCCCGGTCAAGGCAGGGTTATCAGAGAACGAAAACTCAAATTCCGTCCCGATTGGGAAACAGTTATCACCCCAGTAATAGATTACCTTGTTACTAGAGAAGACGTTGATCCAGATCGAATTGCTCTTTATGGACTGAGTTTCGGAGGATATCTCGCACCAAGAGCAGTTGCTTTCGAACATCGTATCCAGGCTTGCATAGCTAATGGTGGAATCTATGACTTTTTAGAACCTCAGTTAGCCAAGATGCAAATGAACCGCGAGCAGGGTTTGAATTGGATTGTTAACAGTCCAGAAAAGGTGGATCAGACTATTTATGATCTAATGAAAAATGATGCACAGATTCGTTGGTCAATACAGGAT
>Ga0187851_10001620_pt1 | contig 21338 bp, 11 predicted proteins | sample June2016WEW_6_10_FD_132997 | JGI IMG/M metagenome (GOLD analysis project Ga0187851, IMG submission 132997) | Peatland microbial communities from SPRUCE experiment site at the Marcell Experimental Forest, Minnesota, USA - June2016WEW_6_10 | ecosystem: Environmental > Terrestrial > Soil >...
CTCGGAAGCCCGGCTAACCGCTGGGCTTCCATCGCTGTGAGGTTCCCACTATGAGTTTCGAGTTGATCCTTCCATTTCTTCGGCCGATAGAGCCGCTGCTGCTGGACGACAGCATCAGCGAGATCATGGGCAATCCCGATGCTTCTTGGTGGTACGAGCGCAACGGGATCATGCGCCAAGAAGCAACCATTTCCTTCCACGCTGGCCAGCTCCGCACCGGCCTCGAAGTGATCGCCAATCAGCTCGGCAAGAAGCTAGACGAGGACAATCCCTTGCTGCACGCGCAGCTCCCAGACGGAAGCCGCCTGGCGGCCGTGATTCCTCCGGTCGTGCGCCCGGTACCCGCCCTGACAATCAGAAAGTTCACCAGCCGGAATTACACAATAGATGACCTGATCGCTCGCGGCACGCTGACACGGCCACTTGCGGACTTCTTGGGGGAACAAATCCGCAGCGGAAAGACCCTGCTCATCAGCGGTGGGACCGGCACCGGCAAGACCACGCTTTTGCGGATATTGGCTGACTTCATTCCGGACCACGATCGCATCGTGGTCATTGAGGACACCTCCGAGCTTCACATCCAGAAGCCGAACATTGTGCCGGCCGAATGCCAGGCTGACACGTTCAAGGCCAACATCTCTTTCGATGACCTTTTGAAGTCCGCCCTGCGCTGGCGACCGGACCGCATCATTCTTGGCGAAGTACGTGGAATCGAGGCGAGAACCTTGCTTGATTCTTTCAACACCGGCCATGCGGGTTCGCTCGCGACGATTCATGCCAATTCCGCAGAGAAAGCGCTCCGTCGTTTCGCCAGTCTGGTCATGCGCAACCACGCGCAAACCACCTTCTCCGACACCGAAGCCGAGATCGCAGAAGCCGTTGACTTTGTCGTCCACGTTGAGCGACAGCCAGGGCGCCGCATCCTCCGGGAAGTGCTGGCGCTTCGTGGATACGACCGGGACGCCAAGCGTTTCCTGATTGAGCCGGTCTTCGAGGTGAAACATGCCACAGCCTAATGCTCAGAATGCAACCGCCACCGCTGCTGAATTCCTCGCCCGTTGCTTTGCTCCGGGGGAGACCATTGCTATGCTCCTACGGCGTGAAGTTCCAGCCGCAACAATTCAGAGAATCGTCCAATTGGAGACCGCGCTCGCGCCTCGCTACCTCGGCTGGCTCGCGCAGGAGAACGCTGCTGGTGCGAATATCTACGTAGCAGCCAATCCGCTTCGCGCGGACAGCCGCAAACGCACCAAAGAATGCATCGCTTCAGTACGCCATCTCTATCTGGATTTAGATACCGATGGAGAGACCCGCCTCTCTTCGCTCCGGGCCTCCGATGCGGTTCCTCCGCCGAATGCAGTCCTCTCGACATCGCTCGGTAAATACCAGATCCTTTGGCGAGTTGACGGCTTCAGTCTCGAACAACAAGAAAGCGCCCTGAAACTGCTTGCCATCACTTTTGGCGGCGATCCCGCTTGTACCGACTGCAACCGTGTTCTTCGCCTGCCCGGATTTGTGAATTGCAAGTACGATCCGGCGTGTCGGGTCACCGTCGAATACCCAGGCGATTCCACTTGGAATTCTGATGACTTCCGGCTGGACATTCTAGCCGCGGATGCCATCCTTTCGTCTCGCACGTTCACAATGCGAAAGCATGCCTCGAACCACACCAATTCCGAGCACGATTGGGCATGGGTTCTGCACGAGCTTGCCCGTGGCAAAGACGCCGCCAAGCTCACTCGCAAGCTGGCTTCGCGCCGCGCCGATAAACCCAATCCTCTTTATTACGCTCAGCGGACAGTTGACGTTGCATCGGCCAAGCTTTGGCTCATCGAAGGCATTCCGATAGACGATGTTGTTACGTTGCTTGAAGTCCGACGCCGCTTTGAGATTCCCATCGCACTCTGCCGCGCTCGTGCGCGGGAGATTGCACAGACTGCGCAAAGAATGATTGCCCGTAGAAAGATTGCTTGATTCCACCACCTATAAGGAGAACAACAATGCCGTTGCTTGAAATCAACCAGATCCGCCACATCAGTGCTTCTGTCCGGCTTGATCAGTCTACCGCCGCGCAGGTGGACCAGTACGCCGCTTTCATCCACGCATCCGCAGACGATGTTGTGGACAAAGCGCTCAACTATGTCTTCTCGAAGGACCGTGACTTTCAAGACTTTCTGAAGACCCCTCAGGCCAAGCAGGTTGTTTCTACATTGCGTGTCCGTAAGGGGCCGAGCAATGCTGCACCGGAGGAGCCTGCAAAGAAGCTCGTAGCTGGGGTGGAGTCAACGCCTTCTGTGCGAGCAGTGAAGGCATGATCCTGCATCCAATTTCGTGTCGGAGCAAGACGGTGCTTCGCACCGGAAGAATTGTGACACTCCACCCCTTCGAGGGTCGTGCAGGTGCACCACGGTGCACTTGCCGTAGCTTCACAGAGATAGCAATTTTGGGTGCACCTGGGTGCACCTGTTAAATCCGAGGGAACATGGCAATTGTGAAAGCCAAGCCAGACGCGATTTCTGACAGCGACCACACCCTCAATCGCATCTTCCCCGTGACGGCGAAGCTAACGAAAGAAGAGCGGGGCAGGGTCACTGAGTTTGCCAGGTTGCGGGGACTTGCGCGCGGGGAATGGATCCGCGATGTGATCCTCCGGGAGATGCGCGGAGGATCGTCCATCGATCCGTCGCTGGCTGAGATTCTTGGGGTTCGCTTGCTCCTGGTAAACGTGTTGCGGCCTCTGGCCTCGGGCCAAAGACTCACGCCGGAGGCGTTCGACAAACTGCTCGATGAAATCAGCAATACGAAACACCAACTCGCCAGCAAGTTGGTTAATTCTTCAGGAAGGAAATAGACAATGACGATGACAAAGTGGGGACGCAAAGAAACGATCATCTGGCCGCCGCACGGCCCGATCTATACCTATGGGGCGGTGTTCGTGGCGGTCGTTCTGACCGGGCTGTTCCTTTATTGCCGATTCACCTTTGGCACCAGCTTGCTGCAACGTTTCTACACGCCGACCTACATCCGGTCGAGTGTCGCGGGAGCAATCGGAGCGAGCCGCAGAGACAATTACCGGATGCTGATGGTGGGCGCTCGCGGAATTGCACCACGATTGGCAACGGACGCCGACGTGACAGACGGCGAGACACCAGAACCGGGCGGCAAACCTATCCCGCTTGCACTCTCGCAACTCGCCTTGCGGCGCGGCTATGCTCTCCTTTATCAGGGACCAAATCAGAGCTATATCGATGCGACCTTGAGCGCCTACCTCAAGCGCGCGGTCTACGACGGCAACGGCTTCTTGGACCTCTACAAGCTCCCACTGCTTTTCGGACTGTTGTCACTGGTCATCCAGATCCCGTTTGCTATCGGTAAGGATGTCCGACGACGCAAAGAGCTGAGGTACGGACGACGACTGAAAGGCCCCGAGATGATGACACCGAATGAGTTCAACAAACGGGTTGGAGGTAATGGAATAGGTATCAAGACCGACGGGATGAAGGCAATGATACGCATACCGGAGCGGGCAGAGGCGCAACACATGCAGATCATCGGAGATACCGGTGCGGGCAAGACGACGATCATGCTACAGATCCTCCGACAGATAAAACATCGTGGCGATTCAGCGATCGTCTACGACCCAGCACGGGAGTTCGTTCAGCGTTTTTATGACCCGAAGAATGGCGATGTGATCCTCAATCCGCTCGATAAGCGGTGCCCCTATTGGGGACCCGCAGAGGAACTGCGCCGTCGCTCCGAGGCAAAGGCTCTCGCGGTTTCCCTGTTCCAATCGCCACAGGACAAGAAGGGGGAGTTTTTCATCGAGTCTCCGCAAAAGATTTTCGCGTTTCTCATGGCCTACGGCCCAACTCCAGAGGAGTTAGTCAAGTGGATGTCAGACCCGGAGGAGATCGACCGAAGGCTGAAAGGGACGGAGCATGCTCACCTGATCGACCCGAAGGCGCACCAACAACGAGCCGGTGTTCTTGGCTCGCTTGGACTAGTCGCCGACAGCCTTCGTCTCCTGCCGAAAAAGGGCGAGGGCAATGGGGAGTGGTCAGCTACGGAATGGGCCGAGACCCGGCAGGGCTGGATCTTCATCACGTCCCTCCCCGCCGAACGTGAGGCACTCCGTCCGCTTCAAAGCCTGTGGATCGACCTGCTCGTCTTGCGCCTCTTGAACGAACCGAAGGAGGGCCAAAAGCGGGCATGGTTCGTGATCGATGAGTTGGCGAGTTTACAGAAACTGCCGCAACTCCACACGGCCATTACCGAAAATCGGAAGAGCAAGAATCCCGTAATTCTAGGTTTCCAGGGCAAATCGCAATTGGAATACCTCTACGGCCATCTGGCTGAGGTCATGCTGTCCCAGCCAGCAACCAGCATTTGGCTAAAGACCAAGGAGCCGACTGCGGGAGAGTGGGTCAGCAAGTTCATTGGGAAGGTTGAGATCGAGCGACTGCGTGAAACCCACTTCGACGGTTCCCGCGCTGGGCGGAACTTCGGGCTGGATCGGCAGGTTGAGCCACTTGTGATGGAGTCCGAAATCTCTGGACTCGCGGATCTCCATGCCTATATGAAGTACGAGAACTATGTGACGCGATTCTCGTTCCCGTACTTGGATCTGCCGGTTGTCACCACTGACTTTGATCTGCGCGACACGCCCGACGACAAACTCCCCTACGATCCCAAACACATAGGAGCAGCTAAGCCCCAGAGCCCACTTGAATTGAAGCCGGAACCAACAACCCCCACACCTCCGCAGCGACAATCGCCACGGACAGCGACGGAGAGACAGCAGCAGGAGCCCGCTATCGGATCGGACGACAACAGCCAACAAAGCCTCAATCTGCGGGGTTAAGGAGCTGCCATGCTAACCATCTCGAAGCCACTTTCTGCTGGCCAGGCGCAGACCTACCACCAGAAGGAGTTCACCGCGAAGGAACAGAACTACTGGTCGCAACGCGGCGTCATTGCGGGCGAATGGCAAGGCCGGCTTGCTGGGCAGTTCGGCCTTGCGGGGACCGTCTCTGCCGAGGACTTTGCGAAACTCAGCCAGGGCCAGCATCCACAGACCGGCGAGCAGCTTGTGCGACAACGGGCATCGTACGAATATCAGGATGCCGATGGCAAGACCATCAAGACGATGGAGCACCGAGCCGGGTGGGATGCGACCTTTTCCGCGGCCAAATCTGTCTCACTCACGGCGCTTGTCGGCGGCGACGAGAGGCTCCGCGAAGCGCACCGGGAGAGCGTTCGGGTTGCCCTCGACCAGCTCGAACACTATGCGCAAGCCCGCATCGGCGGCAATAATCCACCTGAGACCACGGGTAAGTTTATCGCCGCCAAATTTGAGCACGACACCGCCCGCCCAGTCGATGGCTATGTCGCACCACAACTCCATACCCATGCGGTCGTTTTCAACATCACTGAACGGGACAACGGGCAGCCTCGCGCTATCCAGCCGCAGAGCCTATTCGCCTCACAGCAGTTCGCCACAGCCATCTATCAATCGGAATTGACCTACCGGCTGCGCCAACTCGGTTACGAGATTACGACGGGGCGGAGCGGCGCCCCGGAGATCAAGGGATACACCCAGGAATACCTCGACGCCTCCAGTCCCCGGAGCCAACAGATTCGCGAATACCTCGAACACACGGGCCGTTCCGGGAAGGAAGCTGCCGAGATCGCCGCCCACTCAACCCGTGACCGCAAGGGGATCCATTCGCCGGGAGAGGTGATGGCCGCGCACCGGAAACTGGCGGCAGACTTTGGACACCAAGCCGAGGCGGTTGTACGCGCAGCGCGTGAACGGTCTCAAAATCAGGAGAAGCCGGTCAACTCATTTGAGCGAGTTCGAGAATCTCTCACCTTTTCGCGCGACAAGAACTTCGAACGCGAGGCTGTTGTGGATGAACGTGCGTTGATCCGCGACGGGCTCAGACGCGGCATGGGAGAGATCACACACGGTCAGGTCCGCGCCAATCTTGAAGCTCGCTTGGCTTCCGGGGAATTTCGAATCGTGGAGCGGCCTCAGTGTGTACCGGGCCGTCAGTTTACGACCGCGAAAACCATCGAAGCGGAACATGAAATTCTCCGCCGGATGCGTGAGGGACAAAATCAGGTCGAGCCGGCTCTTTCGCGCCCACACGCCATCGCCGTTGCCGACCAGTACTCGCATCTTAACCGGGCACAAAAGAGCGTGGTCGAGGATGTTCTCAGCTCGCGGGACCGCATCCAAGGAATCCAAGGCTTTGCTGGCGCGGGCAAGACAACCACGCTAACCGTCCTTCGTACTGCCGCGGAAAGGTGGGGCTATCAGGTCGAGGGCTTCGCCCCAACCTCCCGCGCCGCGCGCCAACTGAATGAGGCAGGTATCGAAGCCGAAACCTTACAAAGCTTCCTCGCTCGTGGACAAGACAGAGAACGCAATCCAGAACAAAAACGATTCTTCTTCATTGATGAATCAAGCCTAGCCAGCACAAACCAGATCCGCGAGTTCCTTTCGCGCCTTGGTCCCGATGACCGCGTGCTTCTGATCGGCGACATCCGCCAGCATCAAGGCGTCGAAGCAGGCCGCCCTTTCGAGCAACTGCAGGAAGCCGGAATGCGTACGGCCAAGCTCGATGAGATAGTTCGCCAGCAAGACCCGGCTCTGAAATCCGCCGTGGAGATGCTGGCGACAGGCCAAGTCTCCGCTGCGCTCGACGCACTCCAACAGCAGGGCCGGGTGAAGGAAATTCCCAACCGAGAAGAGCGTGTCCGCGCGATCGCCAAGACCTACGTCGAATCGCCCGAGAACACTCTCATCGTCTCACCCGACAATACTTCCCGTCGCCAGTTGAACCTAGCGGTTCGCCAGGAATTGAAAGCCATCGGAACCATTGCCCCGGAAGATCACACTTTTCGTGTCCTGGTTCAGCGTCAGGACATGACCGGAGCCGAACGATCTTGGGCGAGCCACTATGAGATCAACGACGTAGTTCGCTACGCACGTGGTAGCAAAGCCATCGGAATCGAAGCTGCTGCCTACGCATCGGTCGTTGCGATCAACCCAGCCGCAAACCAGCTCACTGTCCAGAAGCCGAACGAAGAACTTGTCACCTACGATCCCCGCCGCCTTACAGGCGTCAGCGTCTACCGGGAGATCGAACGCGAGTTCTCCGTGGGAGAGCGTCTCCAGTTCACAGCGCCCGACAAATCGCTTGGCGTTGCCAATCGCGACCTCGCGACCATCGAGTCGATCCATCCCGATGGTCGCCTCTCCGCCCGCTTGGACGACCGCCGCCAGATCGAGTTCAACGCCGGAGAGCATCGTCATTTCGACCACGGCTACGCCGTCACCAGTCACAGCTCCCAGGGCCTCACCGCCGAGCGCGTCCTCGTTCATGCCGACAGCAGCGTCCACCCGGACCTGCTCAACTCCCGCTTCGGCTACGTCTCCATCTCCCGCGCCAGCCACGACGCCACGCTCTTCACCGACGACATGGCAAAACTCAGCCACCAACTAGGAGCTGATGTCTCGAAGACCTCCGCATTGGAAATCAATCAAGCCTCATCCATTGGCAACGGCTTGGGGATAGGGCTCTGACAATGTCAAGCATTAAGATAGAGGAATAACCATGAGGAAGATGACGATTTCCGAGGATTACAACAAGATCCGTGCCGGAATTGTCGAACTCCTCAAAACCGCCCGCACGGCTGCTGCCCGGAATGTCAATTCGATCATGACCGCGGTGTATTGGGAAATCGGTCGGCGAATCGTCGAAACGGAGCAAGCTGGCGCGGTCCGCGCCAATTACGGCGACGAGTTGATTAAGCAACTGGCGAATGATTTGTCCGCTCAATTTGGGCGCGGATTTGGGGTTGTGAACCTCAGCCAAATGCGACGATTCTTCCTCGTGTGGCCCTCGAAAGGATTTTTTCAGACACCGTCTAAAAAATCTTTAACCCCTATGTTAATCAATGAGATATGGGATGGTTCTTCAAGTAATCCCGTCCGCGCTAACCAGTTCCCATTGCCCTGGTCCGCCTACGTGAGACTGCTCTCCGTCAAGAGCCCGGAGGCTCGAACCTTTTATGAGACCGAGGCTCTGCGGTTGGGGTGGTCTGTCCGGCAATTGGACCGCCAGATCGGCAGTCAGTTCTACGAACGCATCGCGCTCTCGCAAAACAAAGCCGCCATGCTGGAGAAAGCAGAGAACGCCGAACCCAGCGATTCGGTGACACCCGAAGAGGCCATCAAGGACCCATTCGTTCTCGAATTCCTCGACCTCAAGGACGAATACTCCGAGTCAGATTTGGAGGAAGCACTAATCCAGCACCTCACGGACTTCCTCTTGGAGTTGGGCGATGATTTTGCCTTCCTCGGCCGCCAGCGCAGGCTTCGTATCGACGAAACCTGGTTTCGTATAGATCTCGTCTTCTTTCACCGCCGCTTGCGCTGCTTGGTCATTATTGACCTCAAGGTGGGCAAGTTCAGTTACGCGGACGCTGGGCAGATGCACCTCTATCTGAACTACGCCGGCGAGAACTGGGTGAAGCCAGGAGAGAACCCGCCAGTCGGACTCATTCTCTGCGCCGCAAAGGGAGCAGCAGAGGCCCACTACGCACTCGACAATCTCCCCAACAAGGTGCTCGCCGCGGAATATCAGACTGTCCTTCCAGACGAAAAGCTCATCGCCGAGGAACTTGAACGCTCCCGCCGGGAACTGGAGAAACGAATGAGTTGACCGGCCTTTCTGATCAAATGGTTCTAACGAAATAACCGATGTCGAGGAGAGCATCGAAGAATCGGCACACACGGTCGGCAACAGCACGAGATTGGACCAGCAAACCAACCTCAATATTCCTTTCTTGAGCGGCCTCTGTGAAGTTGGCTGATGATACAAACACGTGCTCACCATCTACCACGATGCACTTGGCGTGCAATGACCCTGGTTTTCCGTTCTGGGTTATCATCTGCCCACAACAGTAGACATTCGGCAAGGGCGTACCGTTCGGCCACTGCGAACTCTTGAATTGCTGGACGAACCTGGCGATCAAAGCATCTGCTGCTGAGGTATCACCCTGTTTCCTCGGCACATCCAAGAACATTCGAGTTTCAAGCTGGGGATTCTGTACCATACGGTCCCCGAGAGCTTGAAACACTTTCTGCCCCTGATACACCGCGTACCCCGCTACCAAGACCGAACGCTCTGCCCCTCGGAACAATTCGCTTACCACGACAGCGGTGCTGCGATTCGCAACCCCACCGGCCTCTGGTCCAGTTGTCACGAGATCCACAAGGTCTTCAAGTGGAGGCCGGCTGCTGAGCGCGTCGGCGGCAAGTTCAAGGCAAACAGACAGCGCCTCCGAGGACATGCCAGATGCGGAGAGGAGGTCGAGTTTGCTCGACACAGACCCTGCAGCATCCTGTCCAACGATCCGCTGGAGACCCAATACAGAATACGGGGGCGACACGCGCCGGTTACGCACCGAAGTTGCTAGCGCACGTAGTTCAGAGGGCGCCAACGACAGAAGTGGATCCTTCACTTGTTACAAGCTCCGAAAAGAACGGTCCCCCGATGTCCTGCACGGTTGGCACAACCAATGCCCGATCAAGAAAGTCGTTTTGCTGCTCGCAGCTCGTCTCCGAAATTAGCAAACAACCGTGGCACGCTGCGCCGTGCAAGAATCGTCTTTCATGCCGACTAGATGGATCGTGCTGAGCGCACACCGGATCGTTTGAACAGAGCATCCCTAAATCCAACGCTGCCTTCACGGTTTCCTGGATTCTTCGACCAACCTGCACCAATCCACCGAGTGTCCCTTCTGCATCTGAAGTTCCGGTATAAAGCAGAATGCCATAGCCGACATTTGGTATTGCATATACCCGCTCCCGGATTGAGCTAGCGGGATAACCGCAGCCCAGCGATAGCGCTGTAATAAGAAGATGGGAAAACGAATGGAGCATCAAATACGCGGCACCGGGAAACTCTCGCGTCGTGCCCTGATGTTCCTTGCGCCATTCGGTGAATCCCGCGCCCAGTTTCACTGCGCGTGCTTGTACCTCTGGCAGTCGCATCCACTCTAAGATTGCTTTTGTTTTGAACTGGACAAAGATGCCCTCGCCCTTGTTCTCGAACGCAGGAAGCCAGCTCACTTCGCGCGCAAGGGAAGCACGGCGTACTCCGATGTCTAGTTCGCCTTCGATGTCTGGCGCAGCCGCCTCGAATCGCGTGAAAGCGACCTCTGCGACCACTTCCCTAAGCCGATGTACAAGCACCACCCGTTCAACCTGCTCCATCCACGGGCACTCCCAGACCACGCGCGGCAAAGCACGTGCGTAGAACACTCCCTCCGGTCGGTCCTCTCCAACCTCGTCCTTCGACGCCACCAACGTTTCCAGTTCAGCAACCTTTACCGGCTTGTCCATTTTCGATCCGCCGAGTCGCCTTAAGTGGATTTCAGCGAATGCTTCATCGTTCGAAATACCTTCGAGTCCGGCTTTCACGGCTGCTTTCTTTCGTTCGTATTTGAGGTCGTCCAAACCTTCGACCGCCTCGACGTAAGACCATACTGCGTCAATTGCCTGCCGAACCGCGTCGTCTCTGTCGGGAAGCGATATCACGCTCATCGTTTGTGGGAAATACGCATTGGATGCAGACCGGATCAGGAGTCTGCTCGGTTCCCCGCAAGACTCTTTGGTGTACGGGCCAAGCCATGGCCTAGCTCCATCGCAAAATCCCAGTGCCCTATTCGCCAGAATCGCGGCTGCGGCCATGCTGCGCTCGGCTTTACCACACTCGCAGCGAATCCATACTTCGGTCAAGTCGCCACTGGTGCCGCGTTCGTCGATGAACAATTGGCGGCCTTGTTTCGCGCACTCCGATGGCCCGTTGTGAGCAAAGTAGTACCAGTCAATGTCCGCAATGTGACCCGCACGACATGCTCGAACGAAACGTACGGGGACCACGGACTTTTTCTTCTTGTCGCGATCAATGTACTTTCCTTTCGTCAACGCTTTGCGATGCACTAAAAGCCGCGTTCGAACGGATGGGCCCCCCTTTGACTCTTCTAGACCTTGAGTGATGAACCATTCCGGAAACTGGAAACCTGTGATGCCCGTCATCGCCGCCCCAGGATCCTCGTTCGCCGGTGGAGGTGTTCTCAATTCCACCGAATTAACACCGAGTACCGCTGCAAGCTTCCTGGACAATCTCGGTTCAGCAATAGTCTCGCCGCCGGCCGACCAGAACTCCAGGCCTGCAACGAGGACAGAGTAATTGGGCAAATCAACCATCGAACCAGGACCGAATGTGGTGATGAGCTGACTCTGTCGGATTTCACCTTGAGGTTTCTTTGCCGCCCTCATGCCTTCTCTTCCTCCAGTTCTTCGTCAGCCAACGTTCTCACCCAGAGGTTCACATCGGGCTCAACATCACGAAGTGAACGATTTGCTCGGAACTTCATTTGCCAGCGATCCGGCGGAAGATTCTTCACTTCGGGACTCAAGAAGTCGTACAAGAGCTGCTTTGCACCACCTGCCTCAATCGGATTGTACTGAAGGCCTGTCCCAATACTTTGATAGTCCTGAGCAACCTTAGACCAATCATCGAGCAAATCTCGTGCTCGTTCTTGCACACGCAATCTCAATTTCTCTTTATCGTCTGATGGCAGGTCCTTCGCATGAGCGAAAGCGCGATCCGCGAGCACCTGGACCACCGACTCAAGCGCTGCCCGCTGCTTCAGTATTTCCATCGCTCCCAAAGGTGGATTCATCTGCTTATTCCCTTGTCGCGATAGACCAACCAGCGTCGCAGCTAAGCCCTTGTCGAGAGCGCGCGGCGAGAATGGAGTAACGCTCGTGGCCTCGACGCTCCTGTAAAACGTCTGGTGATAGTAGCTGAATCTCTCGAACTGAGACCGATCTCGCGGTTTGTGAACGTTGAGAATTGTAACGATCAAGCCGGGACGCTCTGCGTCGCGTCCAACTCGACTCGTCGCTTGGATGTATTCCGCACTTGCCTTAGGCTGTCCGAACACAACCATCAGCCCAAGTCGAATGATGTCTAGACCAACGGAAATCATGTTGGTCGCAATCGCAACGTCCACCCGGCTCTCATCCGAGAACAAGAGCGATAGTCGTCGTTTCGCGTTGGAAACTTCAGCCGTACTCACGCGGCTTGTGAGTTCGACCGGCTCGTAGCCAATCTTCCTGTCGTCAAACAGGCCTTCAGTCTCTCCAACACGCTTTCGAGTCGCGTAGCCTGCCAATCGATTACGGACTTCGTCCTCGATAAGTCGTCTGGCGCCACCCAGTTCCCGCAGACTGTTAAAGTAACCGACGAGCGTCATGTAGGGATCGACGACGTTCGACTTTTCGCCTTTCTTTTTCAGGCTGTTGTGCCAGCGCTGGCCAGAACCAAGCAGTGCCAGGTACACACGCAGCATTGCGACCTTCGGACTTCGCCCTTGGGCTGCGACTCCAACATACAGGCGAGCGTTCACGGCTGACGACGGGAGAGTCTCGGCAAAAAACGAATCCAGTCGGTCTGGCCCAGGCGGTGGGAAGATATCAACCGTCTGCCGGTTAAAGAGGGCTCTGATCTGAGTGTCGGCTCGACGCACGGTAGCCGTCGAGGCGATTATCTTCGGCCGGATTTTCTTACCATCCTTCTCAATTGCGCAGAGCTCGTCCAAAGCTGTCTCATACAATCCAACCATTGTCCCCAACGGCCCCGAAATCAGATGCAGTTCATCCTGGATAATCAAATCCGGCGGCAGGAGCCGACCGTTGGGAAGCTTCGACCCAAGCAGTGGATCGCACGGCCCATAGAAACCTGCCTTATCATGACGTTCCACTCGACCGAAGAAAGCTCCCACTTCTCCAGTCCAAGGCAGGGCAGCAAACTTATCGACGGTCGCAATCATGAAGCACGGAAGCCGTCGGTAGATCGGCTCATCCACAGCTACGATGGGCAACCATGAATTTCCGGCAAATGCACACTGCGGCCTCACGCACTTGACCAACAGATTCGTGGGGTTGTCTTGATTCGCGACCAGGCGAAATGAGTTCTGCGAAAACTTCGTCCCGCACCACGGACACTCTTCGAGTGGAATTGGCGATGAGTTCTTATCGCTATCCCAGAACTTTCTCGTACGCGCACGAGCGCTGTTCTGATCGTTGTCGCCCTTGCTGCCCATCCGGTTTGGCGTTGCCGCACGACCGACCCAGAGGCCAATTTCGAACGGCCACTCACCGAATTTGTCTACATCATTTCGACGCACAAGTTCGAGAGCGCACATCAGAGTCGCTGCGCGTCCAAGTTGGTCCAGAGTCAGCAAGCGAAGCGTATAGCGCATAAGCACGCTCAGACCAGCTGACTGAATCCCCGGATTCCGTAATCGGCGCAACACCAACGTGAAAGCTGCTAGGCCTAGGTAGGCTTCAGTCTTACCGCCGCCCGTTGGAAAGAATAGAAGATCGACGGTCTCCCGATCATCGTCGGTTGGCGTGGCGATTGCCTTCAGATTCATGAGAATGAACGCCAACTGAAACGGACGCCAGGTCGGATTTACTTCTGCCACCGGTTTCTGCTGCATCACGCCTTGCCGTTGGCGAGCAGCATCGGCCATGCACTTATTCGCAATCCGAAACGCATCGAGACACTGAGGGTCGGCAAGTAGATCAATACCCGTCTGGATGCGATTTGCCGCGACCTTCGCACGGTTAAGCAACTCCTCGGCGGTAGCCTTGCGCTTAGCCTGTGAGGTTGGCGCACCCGCCCCTTGGGTTTTGATCCACTCGCGGTAGGCCGTCACGAGGGGATTCAGCTTCGCGTTCGCCTCAGCTACGTCCGTCAGAGTTGCAAGTGCATCCATTCGCAACTCGACATCTTTGATCTGTGCAGGTTCCACGCGCTCCACTTCTGCCTGTGGAATCCAACAGGTTCGAACGACGTTGCAACATTTGCCGTCGAGAACGGCATCCGTTGCGACATTGTGCCCAACGCAATACTCGCCAATGTCCCGGTACTGGAGATCTGACACACGTTCGTCCCACTCCCCGCTGGCGAGGCTGCGCAAGTCCGGGCGAGGCAGGAAGTCAGTGTCGCCGGTGATCTCAAGCTGGACTTGAAAAGCGAACGCTTCGTCCTTCTTCACGTCTGGCTGTGGCGTCCGCCGGTTCACTAGGAACACCGAGACCGTTCGAGCATCAGGCGGAACGCCCGCATCAGCCGCAAGCATCCCAACTGCTCGCGCGAGGTAGGCGATCTTGAGACCGTTGCTATTGGGAATCTCTTTCTCAACTGGCTTCTCAGAGGCTTTGGAGAGTTCAATCGCGACCGTCTCTTGACGTGCAATGCGTTCCCACTGTTCAGGGGGCTCGGTGCGGAGGCGGTAATCGCCCCATGAAGCGCGTATCTTCAAAGTCTTCGCTGACGCGGGCACAAGCACGCTAACGCCGATAGAAGATGGGAAATACCGCGCGCGGGCCGCCGGTTTCTCCGGCACGTCATCGTCATCGCCGCCACCCGGCTCACCTGCGTCATCGAGCTCGTCATTGGCGGTTTCGTCGCTCTTGTCTTCGGGCGCTGCATCCAGAGGAACCAAGAACCCGGTCAAATACCATCGCGAAGGCGACTGAGGCAAGGCTTCTTTGGCGTCGCCAAGACTCTCGGACGGCCCAACCAAGTCGAGGCGGAGCGCGTCGACGAGTTTACCGCGGACTTGAACCGAGTTCATTTCTTCGGGCATTTTGCTACGCGTCTCCAAGCTGTATGACGAACTGGTCCGTTGAGTCTGAGTTAGCTTTGGCTTTTTTCTTGCTAGTCATCGTTCTTTTGCCGCCTGGCTCAGGTAGCTGACTCTCTGGAAGTACCTGCCCCTCCTCAAGTGCTCTCGTGCCATTCAACTCGAGTAGTCGGGCGAGAACGTCGTCCCTAACGTCATCGGGCCAGCGGTAGCGATATTTCTTCTTGCGTGCCCGGCCGTTTTCGTCCTCCGCAGCTTCGTCCTCGAATTCAGGGATGAATTCACAATTCACCTGGATGTCCGCCCAACCGTACGCGTCCAGCACAGCTCGATCCATTAAATTATGCAATTCACGGAGCCGAGCAATCTCTAAGCAATCTTCTTCAGGATCGTGAAAGCGATTGTAGACTTGCGTAAGCCCCTCGTTGCGTTGAAGCATGAGTTTCTTCCTGAATTCGTAGTACGTCTCTCCTGCGCTGGCTAGGATGGCATCTTCTTCATTTCCGCCAGGGAATGGAAACGTCTCGAAACAATCCGAAGGTGTGTATTGAAGATCATCCTTCAAGGTTGAACTAAAGAAACGAGCCCAAATGTCGTGCACACGCGATTGCATAACCGCGAACGACTCGTACGATTCGAACGTAAATACTACGATCTTCTCACTAGGTCGAACAGTAGCATCGAGGAATGCAAACGCAAGGGCATTCCCGATTCTTGAAACTACGAGTGCGCGAGACATGCGCTTGAGAGCACGTGTCAGACCCGGACGTTTTTCTGCAAACTGCCACCACCGCTCCCGATTCGCGTCTCGTTTTTGCTTGTCACGTTCTGGTTTCACCTTAGCAATGACGATACTGATAAGATCTGGCCAGTCGTTAGCGACAGGACCTGGGTAGTCGTGTGCAACTACTCCACTCTGCAGTTGCTTCCTCTTTGTCTCCTCGGTGAGCTGAAACCAACTATGACCGGCAGCTTTTCTTTCAAGCGGAAGATCCTCGAAGTTGATGGCGTAGCGATGACATGTGTGTGTCGGACTTGTATTCAGTTCCTCACCGCCGAGATAAGAAAAAATGCGCTCGCCGTTCCGGGGGTCCTTTTCCACTAATCGGCGCATCTCCGCAAGCGTGGAAGCCCGCCCGCTAGTGTCGGTATCATCGAACGTGAACCCCATGCCCATCACGTAGTAACCGATATAACTTTTGTCCTCGTTGGAAATCAGATGTGTCGGATCGCTCTCGCCACCTGCTGCAAACAGATACGAGCTTATTCGAGGAACTGGACGCCCATTGAGGTAGTAAGGGCCTGCGATCTGCCCTTTCGATACGTGAATCACGCTCACGATCACCGCGGCCTCCCCCGGCCATTTGAGACGCTTCACGGCTCGATAAATCGTTCCGTGATGGGATATCCATCGAAGACCCGTTGACCGAGTGTCACCTTGGCCAATTGTATTTGTGGCTATCAAACCGAAAGAACCACCCGCTCGAAGAAGGACAAACGCTCGACGGTAGAAATGCGCTACTAGGTCCGAGTTGCCGTGAGATTCAGGATGAATCATCTGCAGCCATGCCAGGTACTCGTCCGCGTGTGCATGAATCAGGGTGTTCTTGCCTGCAAACGGTGGATTACCGACGATCACATCGAAACCCCCGCCGACATTTCCCCCGTCGTCGGTCGTGAAGACTTCGGGGAATTCCAGTTCCCAATGAAATGGGCTGATGCCTTTAGGGCCACGCCTCAAATTGGCTATGACATCCTCAAGGACATCGCTCGCTTTGGACGTTGCGTCCTTCAACGCGGTTTCAGTAAGCTCGGCTAATTCAACTCGCCTCTTTTCACGGTCCTTCGGCTTGTCGGATGAAAAGAATGCCGAGACGACCGTATCTCCGACCTGTCGCGCAAACCGAAGAGACTCATCGGCTCCATCCAAAGCCTGTTTAAGCTGCGAATATGGCACATCGTCGCGAGCCGCCAGAATTCTTTGGCGGAATCGGCCACCTGTCGTAATACGCTCACTCAGCGTGCGCTCCAAGTCGAGCAACACTCCTTGCTTGTCCAGCCAATGGAATGTGGCTATTTGTTGCCGGGTTAAGCCCACGAGTGCATCACCGTGCCGGAGTGAGTGGTCCAGAAACGTAAATGGATGATCCTTGGCCAGCGTCGCCAGCCAAAGCGACAACTTGGCGAGATCGGCGGCCATCTGGTTCTTGTCCAACCCGTACAGGCAACGTTGTGCAATCAATCGTTGTGCATAGAGCGCTTCGTCCTCATCGAGCGGAATGCTGGGGACTTCATTATGTGAATGCCACGCCTTGGAAAGCGCGTCTCCGAGTTGACGGCACGCTTCTACCAAAAACGCCGCCGACCCCATCGCTAGATCACAAACTTTCAAGTTGAGAATCTGTGCTGGCGTCGGTGTTGCACCAAGTTGCTTGAGAACGGGGGCAAGGGCCGCTTCGACAATCGGCCCGGTCAAGCTGCTCGGCGTGTAATGCGAACCGCTCTTTCGGCGTTCATCCGAGGGTTGGAAGATCATTGCACCCTTCGGAACGGTCGTCGGCGTAACTGTGGTAGCGATCTTCCTCTGGAGCGCCGGCATAAGATCTTCGATCGTCTTGGCCGATTTCAGAGCATCCGCGGCCTGGCTTGTGAGCTTTTGATCCGTTTCGTCAGTGAATCGTTTGAGACGCTTATCGGCCGGAGTAGCCAGCAGCTCCTCTAAGTTCACTGTCGCTGGTGCGCCGTGCTTCTTGGCGGCCTTGATTGCTATCGACCGACCGGTGGCAACCTGGAGGCTGAATCCCATAATCGCCTGATAAACGCTCCCGATTTGTTCAACGGCCAGCGTCCGATAACTCAGCCGCTCTCCATCCAGCAACAACAATTTCGTCAGCACTCGATACACAACACCATCGGAGACCCGCGGAATTTCTGGCTTGTCTTTCTTGTCGTGACGCCCTTCGAGAAACAGATAACGCTCGGGATCGAACAGGTAGCCTTCGCGTGCCGGGATCTTCATCACGCCGTGACTGCCGCCGGAGTACATCAGTCCGAAGAGCGCAAGCAGTTGCGCCCATGCACCGTACCGCTGATCCATCGTGTCCGGATAGCGACCAGCGTCCGCCCGCAGCCGCTCGTAAAGGCCCGTAATCGAGTAATAATTCGAATAAATTGGATCGGTCGAGAGGAGGCCACGGTCCTCAGCAAACAGCACGAACACCAGTCGCAATAGTGTTGTTAGCAAACCGTGGTATACATGGTCCGGGTCGCAGGCTAGCACATCGCGCAACAGATCGCCCTTGCTCTGGTCATTCGCAGCCTGGAATCCGCGCAGCAGTTCGTAGAGTGCCTCAAGCACTTGCGTTGCAAGCTGAGTCGAAACGACGTTTTGGTACTTGCGGCTGTTTGCGAGAATAGCTGGCAACCGCTCCTCGTCGGCGACACTGTAGAGTCGTTCCGCATTGAGGAGCATCTGCAAAGCCGCAAAGATCGGGCGTCCCGCAACCTTAACCATGTCCCCAAGGTTGAACGTGATGTGGCCGCTCAGTTCCTTCTCGGGTGCATAGACGAGCCGGACTTGACGCCCGTTTACAAGCAAACCGATGTGCACTCCCGTCTGACGAAGCAGGCGCTCGAATCGTGCCTGCGGGCTTGCCTGCCAACCGCGATCGTGCGGCGCGTACGCAGTGTCGAGATCGGTTCCAGTTGGAAGCACTTCAACCAACAAGAGCCACTTGCCGTCGCCATTCAAACTCCGAAGCGCGTAAGTGGGACGCAGCGTTTCGTTGTAATTCTCAAGATTGACTTCAAGTTCAGGCGGAACAGGTTCTGCCCCTGGACTACCCAACACAAGCTCCGTATCCCAGCCGAAAACGTCTTGCGCAAAACGAGCAAAGTTTGAAATTTCTGGAATCGGGGAACCATCGGAGTCTTGGGGAAGAGCCGACAGGAGACGCTGGTGCTCCGGCCCGTAGTTCCTGTTCAGAAATGCGCTGGCATCAATCAACGAGGGAATGGAAACAACAAGCCCAGTCGGCTGCACATAGCCGAGCCACTCTTGATGCGCGAGGATCGCTGGGTCTCTAGGCATTGCTCATCTCGAAAGTGGCCACAGATAGACGAGACCTACGGGCTCGACCCGCTGTGCGCACACCCGATAAAGACTACGGATACGGTCAGGCTCGGTCTTCATCTCACCATCGAGCTCAGACAGCCGCTTTGCCCAATAGCGCTTATTGGAATCCAACTGCCTTTGCTCCTGTTCATCAAACAGATGAAGCTGATCGATCTTCTCGCTCTTAGCCGTAGTCTCGATGAGGTGCTTCTTCTGCGACTCAAGAATCTCACGCATCGCCTTCGACTCGATCTCAGCGCGCTTCTCTAGCTTGGCGATGGCATCGCGCGCATACTCTGCGCCGCGGGCCTCCAGATGCGGAAGAAGATTCCTCACGTCATGCGGAGCGCTGTCCTGGAGTTGATGCAAGACAACATCAGGAACAGGTTTGGCGTGGTTCTCGATGAGCGCTGCATCCAGCAGAGACATGGTTTTCGCCTCGGCTTCCCGGCTGTACGGCGTGAGTTCTCCCTTCCGCACGGCCGGATCGATCCATCGGGCGGTCACAGGTATAAGCTCCTCGTGGAGTCGTGCCGCACCCGGACCATACAGAGCTAGCCGTCCAATCAGCAAAACTCTGGGAACCGCGTCCGTAGTTTGCGCCATGCACGCTCGCGACAGATCGTGATGAACAAAACCTTGAGCAGTGAAGCGCGACAGCAGCCGCTGGACGACGCGCTGCTCAAGATGCATCTGAACTACTTCCTCGGTGACGACTCCGGGATCTTCAAAGACCACGGGACGGATCGGAGAAGTGCGACGCCATTCCCAGAACTTCTGATCACGAGGACGCGGAGCGCGGAGACTGTCCATCGTCTCGGCCCACGACGGATCGGCACCAGGACGCTGATCAAGAGCTGGAAACACCGACCGCCCAGGATTCTTACCGTTAGGCGCAGGCTTCAGCGGATCGGCACCCATCACTTCTAATGAACACGAAAGAGCGGAACGGAAGTGGTCTGTAGAAAACGACAACGACTCTTGGGATCGGGCCAGCATCGTGCTGAGTCGCTCGATTTGCGCGCGCAGCTCGACCTCACGCTCTCGCGTTGCCTCCAGTTCCTCTTCAACGGTCTCCCGCTGACCGCCTTCCAGATCCGCTGCGTCAATTTGCTTTTTCAAATCATCAATATCAGCTCGGCGTATGCCGTTTTTCATAAGCCCATCGAGCTTTGAATCAATTACTTGGGACAAGCTCCCAAGTTCTTCTCGAATAGTCTTGGTTTTTCGAACCAGGGCGGCTAGGACCCGGTCTTCCGGACGTTGCGTATAGAAGAAGTAATGGCAATACACGACAGGATTTGGCTGGAGCTTTCGATCGATGCGGCCATTGCGCTGTTCCATTCTGCTCGGATTCCACGGCACGTCGAAGTGGAAGATGTTCCAGCAGTGTGCTTGCAGGTTTAGGCCTTCACGCGCAGCGTCTGTGGCAATCAGAATTCGAACGGGACTTTGGGCGGGATCGGTGTTGAATGCCGTCTTGATGGCCTCTCGGTCTTCTGAAGAAGTAGGGCCATGAAAAACTGCGATACGTTCGTCCGCTCGGTCTGAGTCGCTGATCGCTGCGGTCAGTTGCTGTACCAAGTAACGCCTCGTGTCATCCCACTCTGTGAAGATTATGACGCGGATATTGTTCCACTTTGCTCCGACAGTACCAATATCGGGACACATCTCTGATTTGATCCATCCAACCAACCTCGTTACACGCGCGTCAGGCAGAGCGCGGCTGGATTCGGCAAGCTCTGTCATCTGATCGAGTAGTTGTTGCTCCCGAGCGAACAGCTCGCCTTCTGACACCGCTGTCGACTTCCCCAACGAAGCCTCAGACGCAGCAATAATCTGAGCTTCTTCTTCCGCAGCGAGCTCCTGTTCGTTCAGAAGTGCTCGATCATCGTCAGAAGCGACGCTGCCAGTCAGCAGGTCGCCTCGGATCATTGCCGTCGCCTCTTGCGCGAGTGCTGCTTCTCGTTGTTTCTTTACCGTGCGCCGATGAACGTACAGCGTTTTCGAAAATGCCTCAACGGACGATAACAGGCGCTGCTGAAGGCCACAAATGAGCAGCCCCGACGCAGACTGCGTCCTCCGCGTCTCACCGCTCAGCCGCAACTCACGCGTGCCCCGATATTCGTCCAGTAGAGATGCCAAGCGGAGTTCGGGAGCATTCTCTGGCAGCCGTTCAATATTTTCTTGCAGTACCTTCCTCTCTGGGAATCCGCCACAGATTTTCCTGAGATCATCCTTCAACCGGCGCACCATTACATCCTCCAGCATCTTTTTGGGAACTTTCATTCCTCGAAAGAATCGCTGTGGGTCAAGAAGCTCAAGCAGCGCAGTAAAACTGTTGGAATGACCATTGTGAGGCGTGGCCGACAAAAAGAGCCGATGTTCAAACTTAGGGGCCAAGTCGCGCACGGCACGAGTTATGTGTGAATCAATTGCGTAACGCTGACCGCTCGACGGGGCAGCGTGATGGGCTTCATCCAGA
>Ga0187851_10001621_pt1 | contig 21333 bp, 15 predicted proteins | sample June2016WEW_6_10_FD_132997 | JGI IMG/M metagenome (GOLD analysis project Ga0187851, IMG submission 132997) | Peatland microbial communities from SPRUCE experiment site at the Marcell Experimental Forest, Minnesota, USA - June2016WEW_6_10 | ecosystem: Environmental > Terrestrial > Soil >...
ATGTGGTGCATCGCCTCGTCACCGTCGAATCAAACGCGGTGGAGCTGCCGTTTCAGTCATATTTCGCAAAAAACAACCTGCCGCCGCAACTTGGTCCCAATCCGCCGCACCTGTCGCCGGCGCAGATGTTCACCTTCGGAGAATTTCGTGAAATCACCCAAAAATTGCCTCACGGCGAGATCGTTCTGGCCGGCTGTTCCTTCGCCCCGGAAGTGAAGGAACTCCGGCTTACGGCGTTGAAACTGCTCGGCGTCGGCGGAATCATTTTATTCTTCGGACTGGCAGGCGGCTGGTGGATATCTTCACGCGCCATCCGGCCGATTGACGACATCAGCGCCGCTGCCGTGAAAATTTCCGCCGGCGACCTCTCGCAACGCATCGATGTCGCCGAGGCCGAAAGCGAGCTCGGCCGGCTTGCCTCCGTGCTCAATGCCACCTTTGCCCGGCTCGAAGCCGCTTTCGCGCAGCAGCAGCAGTTCACCGCCGACGCCGCGCACGAGTTGCGCACGCCTGTCTCCGTGATGATCACCCAGACACAGGCCACGTTGAATCGCGAACGGAGCCCGACCGAATATCGCGCGACCGTTGAAGCCTGCCATCGCGCCGCCCAAAGGATCCGGCGTTTGATCGAGTCGCTGCTTGAACTCGCGCGGCTGGACGCGGGACAGGAGCCCATGAAACGGATGCCATTTGATCTGGCGCAGACGGTGCGCGATTGCGTGGCGTCGGTCCAGCCGCTGGCTGACGGGCGAGGCGTGAAAATTCACTGCGAATTGCCACCACTCAAATGCATGGGCGACCCCGAACGGCTGGCGCAGGTCATCACCAACCTGCTCACCAATGCCATTCAATACAACCGGGAGGACGGCGGAGTGCGGTTCGCAGCGCAATTGCAAAACGGCACGGTGACGCTTGCGGTAAGCGACACGGGGCGGGGAATCCCGGCGGAGGATTTGCCGCACGTCTTCAAACGTTTTTATCGCGGGGACAAGTCGCGTTCCACCGGCAACACCGGGCTGGGTCTGGCCATTTCCAAGGCCATTGTCGAAGCGCACGGCGGGACGATTGAAGTGTCCAGCAACCCAAACGCCGGAACCACCTTCACCGTCCGGCTGCCGGCAACGTAGCCCAGGCGTCCCGCCGGCCCGGGCCGGCAAAAAATCGGAGCGCGACAGCCTTGTCCGCGGAATCACAGCGTGTGGATTCAACACGCGGACAAGGCTGTCCGCGCTCCTGGTGGAATCAACGCAAAAACATTTCCGCCGCCGAATCCGCGAAGCGCAATCCCCGCGGGGTGAGCCGGAATTGCCGTTCGTCACGGTCAGCCCAGCCCCGTTCCACCAGCTGGTTCATTTCCGCCGACCACCCGTCGCGCAAATCGAAATCGGTCACGCGCCGGAATTCCGCAAACGGCCAGCCCGCATTCATCCGCAAACCGAACGCGGCGGTTTCGCCCGCGCGTTTCAGCGGCGGCAGTTCCTCGCGCGATTCGATGGCGCGTTTTCCTTTTTCCAGCTGCTCGCAGTAAAGCTGCGTGTTCGACCAGTTCTTCGTCCGCACGCCGCGCACATAGCTCGTCGCGCTCGGTCCCAGCCCGTAAAACGAACCGCCGCGCCAGTAGTTCACATTGTGCCGGCAGGCAAAGCGGGGGATCTCCAAGGTCCAAGGTCCAAGGTCCAAGGTCGTGGCGGCGGCGTTGACTTTGGACCTTGGGCTTTGGACATTGGACTTTAGTGGAATGTCCCGCGCGAAATTCGCCACCTCGTACTGCTGAAAACCGGCGCTCGTCGCACGCTCCACCAATTCCTCATACATCGCGCAGGACAGGTCCTCGTCCACGTCAAATTCGCCGGCCTGCAGCTGCGAGAACAGCGGTGTGTCGTCCTCGTAAATGACCTCGTAGGTGGACAGATGCTCGCTGCCGAGCGCCAGCGCCTCGGCCAGGGTTGCGCGCCAGATTTCCATCGTCTGGCCGGGAATCGCGAACATCAGGTCGATGTTTAAATTGTCAAAACCGGCCCGGCGCAGGATGTCGAACGATTTGAAGGCCATCTCCCGCGTGTGGATGCGGCCCAGCCGTTCGAGCAAGGGTTCGTCGAGCGACTGCACACCCATGGAGATGCGGTTCACCCCGGAGTCGCGAAGCAACTTTGCCTTGTCGGCCGAAACCGTGGCGGGATTGCATTCCACGGTGAATTCCCCCGCGCCCAGCAGATTCAGCCGTTCCAGCGCGCGAAAGATCTGTTCCCACTGGCGCAGGTTGAGCAGCGATGGCGTGCCGCCGCCAAAAAAAATCGTGCGGGGCCAAAGCCCGGGCGCGACCAGTTCCAGCTCGCGGATGAGCGCGGCGACGTAGCGGTTGATGAGATCGCCGCCGGATGGTTCGGAATAAAAGGCGCAGTAGGCGCATTTCTGCGCGCAGAACGGGACGTGAATATACAGGCTTTCGACCGTGTTCGTGAAGGAACCCGCCATGAAGGAAGACTACCCCCTTCGTTCATGGCTGGCGAACGAAAATCTCCCGTCGCGCGGGATTTTCTGACGCGAATCCCGGCGTTACGCCGGATTCACGCGCTGGACATTTTGGGCTTTAAGCCCTTTGTCGCTGGGAATGACATCGAAGGAAACCTCGTCTCCTTCATTCAGGGTTTTGAACCCTGCGCCCGTGATGGACGTGTGATGCACGAATACGTCCTGCCCGGAATCCTGGGCGATGAAGCCAAACCCTTTTTTATTGTCGAACCACTTGACTTTGCCACTAGCCATAATTGACTCCTGAATTTCTGAGGCCGCCCCTAAGTAAAAAAGACACGACCGAAATTCAGCCGTGCCGAAATTACTTTTCAAAAACGCTCATGCCTCAATTAGGAAGCCATCCTAGGCACCACTCCAGCCAAAGTCAAGCGCAAGTTTCAACCGGGTTACAAACAGATTAAGCACGGTTGCAAACATCATCCCCCGTGCGCCTAAACCTGCAACGCCTGATTCAAAAGCTGCGGCAGATAATTCGCGATGGCGGCCTCGCCAACCACGAGCGTCGCGCCGGCTTTTTGCGCGGCGGCCTGCAATTCCGTCGCCTGCTCGCCGGCAAACGCAATGATGGGAAGATGCTGGGTGGCGGCAGCCGCTCTCAATGTGGCAATGGCGCGGCAAACGTCATCGCGCTTCGATTCCAGATCCACGACCACCAGCATCGGGCCTTCGCTTTGCGCACACTGCAGCAACGCCGGCAGATCGTTGACGGCCTGAACACGATAATTCAGGTCTTGCAACCGGTTTACCAACTGGCTGCCCGGCAGCAATTTTTCGTAGAACACGAGCGCAAGCGGTTGCGTCATGCTCCGAGGATAATGGGAAATGGGGAAAAAGCAAAACCGTTTTGGCCGGTCCGGCACCGGCGACGTTCTCCGGACCGGACCGGCGACAATTGACCCGCGGTTCAGGTCATCAACGCCGGGAACGATGGCTGCCCAGGATGTTGGTCAGCCAGGTGGATGCCACCGCGCCAAACAGTGAAATTCCGAAGAATCCCCAGCCAAAGTTGATGCTCTCCTGGGCCCCGGGCAGCGCCGGCTGCACAGCCGGGGTTGTGAACACAATCGCTGCGATGCCGGACAGGGTCAGGCCGATGGTGAGACCGGCCATGGTTTTGCGCCGCCAGCCGGCCGGACAACGGAAGGTCGCCGATACGGGAAACAGAAGGATGCCGAAAACGAGCGCGGCCATAAGCCAGGGAACCTCAAAACCCCGCCAAAAACAGCTGGCGAGTCCCAGCAAAGCGCACAGCAGACACAAACCGAACCAGTTGCTGGCGACGGTTTGCTCACGTGAAAGCACCAGCCGGCCAAACCGGTTCAGCCGCAACAGCAGGTTGAAAAATGGCACCGCCATCCAGGTCATCAATACGAAACAAAAGTAGATAATCTGGAGGGGAAGAATCCATGGCGCGAGACCGGGGTTCGCCGTTGACAGGGCCCCCAGCACGCGGTTTCCAAAGTAGCCCCCGAGCACGATGGCCCACTGTCCCCGGACGCTGAAGCGCGACATCCATAAAAAATATTTCAGGATCACCGCGTAAATGATGTTGCGCGCCTTGAGCGCTTCGACGATGCCCTGCCGCGCCCATTCGTTTTCCGGCTCAAGCCGCAGCGCCTCGCGGAAATGTTCCAGCGCCTTTTTCGGCTGTCCCCTTTCGAGGAAGGTCCAGCCTTGATTGGCGTGGGTGAGCGCGCTTTCGGGATTTTTTGAAAGCGCGGCATCGATGGTCGCGCCGGCTTCCGCCTTGCGTCCGAGCTTGACCAGCGCCATCGCCCGCAGGTTCGTGCAGCCGACGTGTTCGGGATCGAATTGCAATCCCTGCTCGGCGGCGTTCAAGGCCTCCCGCCAGCGGTGTTCCTGACAGTGAATCCCGGCGAGCAGTGAAAAATAATCGGAATTCTCGGGGTCCAGCCGGATCGCCTCGCCAATTGCCGTGAGCGCCTCGGCAAACCGGTTGCGGTCGTAAAACACGTGCGCATGGGCGTAATGGGCAAACGAAAAATCGGGTTGCAGATGAATCGCCTGCTGCGCCTCGGCGGTGGCGTCCTGGAATTTCTCGCGATGGGCGAGGCACAACGCGAGCAGGGCGTGGGCATAGGCATCGTGCGGTTCGGCGGCGAGTGCCTGGCGCAGCTCGGTTTCGGCCATTTCATGGCGCGACTGTTGATAGAGCAGCAGGGCACGTTCAAGATTGGGATTCATGACGCGCAGCCCGCCGCTACAGTTTCAGATACTGCAGGATGTCATCGTAGATGCCGCCCTGGTTTGAATAGAGGGCATAATTGCGCGCGGCGGCGAACCATTCCTTCGTGGTCGGCTTCAATTTGCCGGTGGCCGCAACGAGGTCTTTCGTGGTGAGCGGCCTGGGCGTTCCCGCCTTCAACGCCTCCTGGAGCTTGCGCTCAATCGCCACGTCGATGACGGCCTTCAGGTCCGCACCGGAAAAATGATCGGTCTTCCGGGCGACCGCGTCAAAATCAAGTTCCTCCATCGGCTTGCCCTGGCAGTGCAGGCGCAGGATGGCGGCGCGCGCGGCGGCATCCGGCGGCGGCACGAACAGCACCCGGTCAAACCGGCCCGGCCGGCGAAACGCCGAATCCAGATGCCACGGCGCGTTGGTGGCCGCGAGGATCAACACCCCTTCGTTCGACGCCTTCACGCCGTCCATCTCGGCGAGAAACTGGTTGATGAGCTGGCGCCCGGCGTGATGGCGCATGTCGCTGCGGCTCGCGCCCAGCGCATCCACCTCGTCAAAGAACAGCACGCAGGGCTTGTGCTCGCGCGCCTGCTCGAAAAGACCGTGCAGATTCCGCTCGCTGTTGCCGATCCACATGTCGAGCACGTCGTTGATGCCGACGGAAATGAAGGCGGCCTTGATTTCGCCGGCGGTGGCGCGGGCCAGATACGTCTTGCCGCATCCGGGCGGACCATACATCAAAATGCCGCCGCCGATGGGTTTGCCGTAGGCCTTGTAAAGTTCGGGATGTGTCAGCGGGTGAATGATCTTGAGGCGGATTTCCTCTTTAACCTTTTCCATCCCGCCGACGCCGCTGAACGTGATTTTGGGCCGCTCGATTTCGCGGATCGGCGGAGCATCCTCATCCTCGCCCCAGGCGGCGCGGACCCTGCCTTCAACCACCTCGCTTTCGCGTTCATTCGCGCCAATACCGAGGCGCGCGGCGAATTCGGCGTCGGCGAGCGAGCCATCCATTTGGACGGCGCGCCTGTATTCGGAGACGGCCTGTTCGATTTCGCCGACACCGGCGAGCATTTTTGCATGCAACAGAAAGGCGCGGGCGGGCGCGTGGGGATTTTTGACGAGGTCTTCGAGTATGACGAGCGCCTGGCTTTGCTTGCCCTGTTGAAAAAAAGCGCGCGCCAGGCCGAGTTTCATCGACAGGCTGTTGGGCAATTGCGCGAGGCCTTCGCGAAATTCCTTTTCCGCTTCGTCGGCGTGACCGTGGGCAAGCAGCGTGTCCGCAAAATGCAGGCGCAAGGCGGAATTATTCGGCGAGGCGCGCAAGGCCTCCCGCAAAGCCTGAATCGTTTCATCGCCGGAAGGATTGGCGTCGGAGGAAATGCTCATGCTTGAAAATTTAAACCGCAGCCGCGACCCACTGCAAGCCTCGTCGAGCCGCGCTTCCAAATATCCTGCAGCTCATCCGGGAGCGGTCGCACTCGCGAGCGGGCAACACCCGCGCCAGGCCGCCCGGCCGGCTCCCCCCAATCCGGACCGGCGTCACCCAAAAAAGAGCAAACAATTGACAATAATAGTTAAGCCGTTTCCCCGATTTACAATTAGCCTTTTTTACACACGTTGTCCGCCATATGAAGTTGGCAATCAAATGAGTTCTTATTCCGTCATCAAAAGGCCTGATTCGGCCGGCCTGTCCCATTGATTTCATCCCCCAAACGAAACCATTTATGAACCAACGAGCTTTGAAAACATACGTTTTTTATTGCTCCAACAATCTGGCCGCCGGCCAGTTTGCCGGCCTGGGCCGCGACCTGCCGGGCGACACCATCAAGACCATCAGCCTCCCCTGCTCCGGCAAGGTGGACGTTCCCTATTTGATCAAGGCGTTTGAAACCGGCGCGGACGGCGTGGCGATTGTCACCTGCCAGAAGAACGAGTGCCGCCATTTCGAAGGCAACCTGCGGGCGCACAAGCGCGCCGAGGCCGTCGAATCGTTGCTGGAGGAAATCGGCCTGCCCGCCGGCCGGATGGCGGTATTGGAGTGCGGACCACAGGGCGCCGGCCAGGTCCTCGGCCAGATCAAACAGTTCATTGACCGGGTGAGAAATCTTTCCCCATCACCCACCCGCAGCAAAGCCGTTAACCAACAGGAGAGCACGGTTGCATGAAAGCAGACAGCAAACTCGCAAAAAAAATTGAGTCGGGAGGCTTTATCGTCACCGCCGAGTGCGCGCCCGGCGCCACCGCGACCAGCGCCACCACCGCAGCGGCCTTGAAATTCCTCGACGGCAAAGTGGCGGCCGTCAACTTTCCCGACAACTCACACGGCGTGGCGATCTCATCGGTGGCCGCAGCCGTGACGGCCATAACACTCGGCGCCGAACCGATCCTCCAGATGGTCACGCGCGACCGGAACCGCATCGCCCTGCAATCGGATTTGCTGGGCGCGGCGAGCCTGGGAATCAAGAATCTGCTGTGCATGTCCGGCTATCATCAGATGCTGATCGGCTGTCCGGAATCCGCCAATGTTTTTGATGTGGATTCCTCCCAATTCGTCGATCTGACCACGCGGATGTCCGAAACCGGCACCCTGGCCGACGGGACAAAATTTGACGGGCAATTTTCGATGCTGGTCGGCGCGGCGGCGAATCCGTTCCTGCGGCCGATGGACCTCAACCTGTTCCGGCTCGGCATAAAAATCGATGCCGGCGCCAGATTCATCCAAACCCACGCGGTGTTTGACGTCGAAGCCTTCAGCCAGTGGCTCGATGCCGCCCGCAAGGAAGGTTTTACCCAAAAAGTGGCGATCTTGGCGGGGGTTTTTCCTCTCGGCAGCGCGGCGGAAGCCCATAAGCTCCGTGACCATTACGCCGAATTCCGCATTCCGGATTACGTCATAGAACGGTTAAAAAAAGCAGGCAATGACGCGGCGCAGAAAAAAGAGGGCATCGCCATCTGTGCTGAGACCATCAAGCAGCTCAAGCCGCTCGAGGGTTTGCGCGGGATCCATATTCTTTCGGGCGGCAAGGAATCGTCGGTGCCGGAAATCCTGGCTGCTGCCGGATTGTAATTACCGGGAGAAATCATGCCGGAAAAATATCACATCAAAACCCAGCCGGTTCCGCCGCGGCAGCCGCGCATCGGCAAACATGGCGTGGTGGACTGGCGCGAAGATTGCGCCCGATGCCATAACTGCGTCAAAAAAGCCTGCGTCTATGACCGCTACCGGCAGGAGGCCGATTATATCCGCAATCTCAACGACGTGGACGCGCTGTTTTTTGAGTGCATGGGCTGTTTCTCCTGCGTGCAGAATTGCACGAAGAACATCCTGTGCCTGTCCGTCAATCCGACCTACGAAAAGCTCGGAAACAAATACTGGAAACCCGACATCATCAAAACCACGTGGCTCCAGGCCGAGACGGCGAAAATCCCGGTTTCCGGCGCGGGCTATCGCGGGCCGTTTTCCGGCCATGGTTTCGATTCCATGTGGACCGACATGTCGGAAATCGTCCGGCCCACCCGCGACGGCATTCATGGCCGCGAATACATCAGCACGTCGGTGGATATCGGCCGCAAGCCTTCGTACCTGTCGCTGAACGAAACCCAATCAGTCGCCGGCCTGCCGCCGCTGGTTTCCATCCCAATGCCGTTGATCATAGATTTAAGCTCGCCGGCGCACACCCTGCCGAAACTGGACGCGGCGATCGAACAGACCGCCGGTGACACCGGCCTGATCGCCATCATGGATTCACGTTACCGGCCGGCTGACGAAGCCAACCTGGAAAACATCGCGTTTTATCTGGGCCCGGACAGTCCGCCGGTGCCGGACGCCATCCTGAAAAAGACCCGGCTGGTGGAAATCGCCGACAGTCCTGCCGTCGCGAAGCGCATTCAGGAAATCAAAAAAATCCACCCGCAAATCGTCGTCGCCATTCGCGTGGAACTGACCGCGGCGGGCATCGGGCGTGCCATCGAACTGGCCGAACTTGGCGAGGTCGAGGTCATCCACGTCGTGGCCGATGCCAACGGCAATGAATTGACGGCGCAAAAGCCGCGGTTTTTGAAGGACATGATCCGGCAGATTCACACCACGCTCATCGAAAAGGGCGTCCGGGATGAAATCACGCTCATGGCCGGCGGCGGCATCGCGCTGCCGGAACACATGGCCAAGGCCATCATCTGCGGCGCCGACCTCATCACCATCAACCTGCCGCTGCTGGTCGCGCTGGAATGTCATCTCTGCGACAGTTGCCAGCCCGGCTCGCCCTGCCCCGCCCGGCTCGAGCAAATCGATTCCAAATACGCCGTGGGCCGGATGACCAATTTGATTGCCGCGTGGCACGATCAGTTGATCGAGCTGATGGGCGCCATGGGCATGCGCGAAGCCCGCCGCCTGCGCGGCGATGTCGGCCGCGCCATGTTCTTCGAGAACCTGGAGGAAGAAACCTTCGGCAAACTTTTCGGCACCAGAAAGGTGGCGCTATGAACACGTTGCCGGAAAATACGCTGAAGACACGCGTGCCGCAGGAGAAAGTGGACCGCATTGTCAAAACCGCGCCGTCCCGCTATCGCAACGAGATCGCCAAATATATTGTCCATCGCAGCCTGGATTGCGAACGCTGCGGCAAGTGCCTGGAGGTTTGCACCCACGGTGTCCATGAGCGAAAACCCGGCTTTGAATATTTCGGCGAGCCCAATCATCACCTGTGCATCGGACCGTCCTGCGCCAACAACGGGCATTATTGCGTGGCCCAGTGCCCCAAACAGGCGCTGCAAATCCGGGAAAATCCCATGTACCGCGCGCTCGGTGATTGCCGATGGTCGGCGGATCTGGTTCTGGCAACCTGGAAAATGGCCGAGACCGGCGAGGTGCCTTCCGCGGAATACGATTACAATTATGAGTGCGGCGATTCCGGCGGCGGTTTCGACAAGCTCAGATTTAAATTTCCCGACCGGCCCCCGGTAAAACTAGACGCAAATCAGATCGACACCAGCATCTCGCTGAACAAGCGCAAGGACGGCCGCCCCGAAGTCAAAATCGACGTTCCTTGGTATGGCGGCGGTATGTCGTTCGGGTCGGTCAGCAACGTGACCCAGTTGTCCAAGGCCCGTGCGGCCGTGGCGTGGAACACGTTCACCTGCACCGGCGAGGGCGGTTACATGGAACGCATGCGGCCGTATGACGACCATGTGATTACGCAGGTTGCCACCGGCCTTTTCGGCGTGCGCGAGGAAACCATCCAGCGCGTGCCGATTGTCGAATTCAAATATGCCCAGGGCGCCAAGCCCGGTCTGGGCGGCCATTTGCTCGGCGATAAAAACACGCCCGCCGTCGCCCGCATGCGCGAGACAGTCCTCGGCATCTCGCTGTTTTCACCGTTCCCGTTTCATAGCGTCTATTCCATCGAAGACCACATGAAGCACATTGACTGGGTCAAGCATGTGAACCGGCGCGCCTTGATTTCAACGAAGGTTTCCACCCCCACGGACGTGGACATGGTCGCCGTGGGCAGCTATTCCGCCGGCACGCACATCGTCCACATTGACGGCGGCTACGGCGGTACCGGCGCAGCACCGGACATCGCCAAGAAGAACATCGCCATGCCCATCGAATACGCCATCGGCAAGGTGCACCAATTTCTCGCCGCCGAAGGCGTCCGCGACAAGGTGACGCTCATCGCCAGCGGCGGCATCCGCTCAGCCCACGACATCGCCAAGGCGATCGCGCTCGGTGCCGACGGCGTGGTCATCGGAACCGCCGAACTGGTCGCGCTGGGATGCGTGCGTTGCAGCCTGTGCGCGAGCGGACGCGGTTGCCCGCGCGGCATCGCCACCACCGATCCCGAGCTTTGCGGCAAAATGGATTTGGACTGGGGCACCCAGCGGCTGGTCAATCTTTACAGCGCCTGGCGCAAGACGTTGGTCGAAATTTTGCAGCGCCTCGGCCTGCGCAGCGTCGCCGAATTGCGCGGACGCACCGATCTTTTGATGCATCTCGATTACACCAACGACGTGCCGGCAAAAAAATGAACAGTGAATTGATAAAACGGCTGGCCGGTTCCAGAAAACAACTGGCGGAAAGCCTCAACTACAACCCGCTTCTGAAAAAGGAGGCGGAGGAAGGCGGTTGCGGCGTGGTCGGTTTCTGCTGCAGCGAGCCGGTCGCCGGCAAACATATCTACGAACCGTCGCGCCAGATGCACAATCGCGGCAACGGCAAAGGCGGCGGCATCGCCGCCGTCGGCCTCGTCCCGGAACAACTCGGCGTCAGCCGCGAGGTGCTCGACAACCATATTCTGCTGCACGTGGCGTTCATCGACACGAAGTTGCGCCCGGAGATCGAGGCGCAGTTCATCAAGCCGTTTTTCGACATCGCCGCTTCCGCGCAGCTCGACAAGGTGGATGACTGGAAATCCGTGCCCGGCCTGGAAGTGTTGCCGCCCGATGTCTGCCGCTATTTTGTCCGCGTCAAGCCGGCGGTGCTCGATTCGTTCATCGCGAAGAACCGTCTGGAACAACTCGACCGCAGCGAGGCGGAGGACGAATTCGTCAACCAGAACAGTTTCAACCTCAATCAAAAGTATTACGCGTCGCTCGGCGAAAAGCGGGCCTTCGTGCTCTCGCACGGCCGGGACATCATGATTCTCAAGGTGGTTGGTTATGCCGAAGCCATCGTGAAGTATTACAAGATCGAGGAATTTTGCGCCCATGAATGGATTGCCCATCAGCGCTTCCCCACCAAGGGCCGCGTCTGGCATCCCGGCGGCGCCCATCCGTTTGCGGCCATCGACATGGCGCTGGTGCATAACGGCGACTTCGCCAATTACCATTCGGTGACCGAATATCTCAAGCAACGCCAGATCTTTCCGCAGTTTCTCACCGACACGGAGGTGTCCGCGCTGCTGTTCGACCTGCTCACGCGTACCTACCATTATCCGCTGGAACACATCATCGAGGCGCTCGCGCCCACCACGGAACTGGACTTCGACCGGCTCGACCCGGAGAAGCGGAAAATTTACCGCGCCATTCAGGCCACCCACATCCACGGCTCGCCCGACGGCCCGTGGTTCTTCATCATCGCCCGCAATCTGTTCCGGCAGCGGCAATTCCAGTTGATGGGCATCACCGACACCGCGATGCTCCGGCCCCAGGTGTTCGCCTTCTGCGACGGCGAAGTCCAGGTGGGCCTCATCGGCTCGGAAAAACAGGCCATTGACGCGACGCTGTTGAGCCTCTCGAAGGATGACAAGCGCATCTGCCCCGTCGCGGACCGTTACTGGAATGCGCGCGGCGGCAGCCACAACGACGGTGGCGCGTTCATTTTCAATTTGCAGAAAAATCCGGCCGGCAAAATCCGGATTGCGGTCACGGACAAATTCGGCAACCCGGTTCCCATGCCGGGCGGGACCGAACCCTGCGATTTTTCAAAGGGTAGCACAGGCGTCCCGCCTGTACCGTCGGGCGTCTCGCCCGATGGAATGCTGAACGACAAACTGGTTTCCGGCGACAGCCTGGCGATTTTTGAAACGGTGCGGGAACAGATACCGCAATGGACGTTTGATGAATTCCGCCGCGCGTGCCAGGAAATCATCACTCAGGGAAAAGATGCCTCCCAGACGGCGACCGCCATCGAGGTCTTTGCGCTGCTCAACGACCGGCATTACTCGACCGGCGCCAAGAAACGCAGCCACGTTCTGCATGTCATCCACACAGAGTTGAGCCGGTTGCTCGGCAGCCTCCCCAACATTGGTTCCAAGGATGCCGTCAAGAGCGCGTTCCGGCTCATCGATTTCGCAACGCGCGGCAACCTGCGCCCGCCGCAGGAGGGCGAAACCACGCTGGTCATTGATGCCGCGAATTTTGCGCCGGAAGGCAAGGACTGCGACGCGGAGTTGCTGGTGGACGCCTTCATGAAAGGCTGGCGGCATTTCATCAGCTTCAATTGCATCGGCCAGCGGTACATCGGCTGCGGCCTCGGGCCGGACACCGCCGATGTGACCATCGAGGTTTATGGCAGCAGCGGCGATTATCTGGGTTCCGGCATCGACGGCCTGGCGGTCACGGTGCATGGCAACGCCCAGGACCAGTTGGGCCAGATCATCAAGGAAGGAAAAATGGTCGTCCATGGCGACGTGGGCCAGACGTTCATGTACGGCGCCAAGGGCGGCGTGGTCTATGTGCAGGGCAACGCCGCCGGCCGGCCGCTCATCAATTCCGTCGGCAAACCCCGCGTGGTCATCAACGGCACCTGCCTCGACTTTCTGGCCGAATCCTTCATGGCCGGCGACCCCAATCGCGGCGGCGGTTTCGTCATCCTAAACGGCGTCAAATTCGACGACGAAGGAAAACTCATTCCCCTGCCCGAGCCGTATCCGGGCAGCAACCTGTTCTCACTCGCCTCGGGCGGCGCAATTTTTGTCCGCGACCCCGGCAAGACCATGGTCGATCAACAGTTGAACGGCGGCAAGTTCGCCCGGGTGACCGCTGCGGACTGGGAATTGATCCTGCCGTACCTCGAGGAGAACCAGAAACTTTTCGGTATCACCGTCGAGCAGCTTTTGACGGTGAACGGCCAGCAGCGCAAACCCGCGCAGGTCTATCGCAAGGTCGTTCCCGGCAGTGTCAAGATTGTTGCTTCGGATGAAACCGACGATGCCGGAGCCGCAGAGCTGGTTGAAACAGTGACCGTGAAATAGCGGGAGAATATCACGTGATAACCATCAAAAATAAAAAGAACGGGAATGGCCTGAAGAGCGCCGTCGAAGAGATTTCCGGCGTGGATATCAGCGTCTGTTTCCAGTGCAAGAAATGCTCCAGCGGTTGTCCGGTGGCGAAACTCACCAAATCGCGGCCCTCGGAAATCATGCGGCAACTGCACCTGGGCGCCGGCAATGAATTGCTGGAAAACGATCTCGTCTGGATGTGCGCCTCGTGCGAGACCTGTTCCGCCCGCTGCCCGATGGGCATTGACGTGGCGGCGGTCATCGACGCTTTGCGCAAACTGGCCCTGGCCCGGGGAGCCTCCAAACAAAAAGGCAATGTGCCGCTGTTCAACCGCGCCTTTTTGAAAACGGTCGAGACCTTCGGCCGCTCCTACGAAATCGGCATGATTACCGCCTACAAAATCGGCACGCGCAAGTTCATGAACGACACGGAAAAATTTCCGGCCATGTTGAAGAAGGGGAAAATCGCCCTGCTGCCGCCCCGCGGCGGCGACCGGAAGACCGTGAAACGCATTTTCAAGTCCGTTAAACAAAACAAAGGGGCCACAGCATGAAATACGCGTATTACCCCGGCTGCTCGGCTGAATCCACGGCCCGCGACATGCACCAGTCCACCCTGGCGGTTGCCAGGGCGCTGGGAATTGACCTGGTTGAACCCAAGGGCTGGACCTGCTGCGGCGCCACCGCCGGCCACCAGACCGACCGCCTGCTGTCCGTGTCCCTGCCCGCCGCCAATCTCTCCAAGGTCCAGGACCTGAAGCTGGACATGATGGTTAATTGCGCCGCTTGCTACAACCGGATGAAAGTGGCCAACCACGAAATCGCATCTCATCCCACCGTCCGCAAGGGCGTCAGCGAAGCGCTGGACCGCGATTACGACGGCTCGGTCAAGGTCCGGCACCTGCTCGAAGTGCTGCTCGAAGACGTCGGCTTGCCGGCCATCAAGCGGGCCGTGAAACGTCCGTTGAACGGACTCAAGGTGGCCTGTTACTACGGCTGTCTGCTGGTCCGGCCGCCCAAGGTTGTGAAATTTGATGACGCGGAAAATCCCACGTCGCTCGACCGGCTGGTCACCGCGATGGGCGGCACGAGCCTGGAATGGCCGTCCAAGGTCGAATGCTGCGGCGGCGGCCTGTCGCTGTCGCGCACGGACGTCGTGGTCGAACTCACGGGGTCAATCATCGACATGGCGGCCAGCGTGGGCGCCGATTGCATTGCCGTCAGTTGCCCCATGTGCCAGGTCAATCTCGATTTGCGGCAGCAGGACATCAACAAACAGACCGGAAAGAATTATCAAATCCCGATTGTCTATATCACCCAGCTGCTCGGGCTCTGCCTGGGCATCGGCTCCGGCGATCTCGGGTTTGAAAAATTGATGGTCCCGGCCACGAACGTTTTGGAGAAGGTGAAATGAACGCGCATAACAAGCCTTTGGTGGGGACGGCGCGCCGCGCCGTCCGCTGTTGTGCGGGCGGGGACATCGCAGCGCGATGTCCCTACCTCAGCAATTTCGAAATTGAGCCATGAGAAAATCCGACGGCAAAAAAATTGGCGCGGTGCTGGTGCAAGGCGGCGGCATTGCCGGCGTCCAGGCCTCCCTCGACCTCGCCAACAGCGGTTTCAAGGTCTATCTCGTCGAACGCGACGGCGCCATCGGCGGCATGATGGCGCATCTGGACAAGACGTTTCCGACCGGCGACTGCGCCACCTGCATCGTCTCGCCCAAACTCGTCGAATGCGCGCGGAACCTGAACATCGAAATCCTGACGCTTTCGGAAGTTACCAATCTCGAGGGCGAGCCGGGTCATTTCACCGCCACGGTCAAACGGCATCCGCGCTATGTCATCGAGGACAAATGCACCGGCTGCAGCGAATGCACCCAGGTCTGTCCCGTGGACATTCCGGACGAATTCAACCGCTGCCTCGGCACCCGCAAGGGCATCGCCAAACTTTACGCCCAGGCCACCCCGAACATTTTCGGCATCCTCAAGAACGGCCATTCGCCCTGCAAAATGACGTGCCCGGCCCGCGTCAACGTCCAGGGCTACGTCCAGCTCATCAAGCAAAAGGAATATCTCAAGGCGGTCGAACTCATCCGCCAGCGCAATCCCCTCTCGGCCATCTGCGGCCGCGTCTGCACCCATCCCTGCGAGTCCGAATGCACCCGGGGCAAGGCCGACGACGCCATCGCCATCCGCCTGTTGAAACGATTCGCGTCGGACAAGGAAATGGAAATGCTGGTGGCGGGCAAACTCACTTTGCCGGAGGAAAAAACTCCCGCGCCGGACGCCAAAAAGGTGGCCGTCATCGGCGGCGGCCCCGCTGGTCTCACCGCGGCCAACGACCTGGCCGAGGCTGGATTTGCCGTCACGGTTTACGAAGCGATGAGCGCCGCGGGTGGCATGCTGCGCTACGGCATTCCCGGCTATCGCCTGCCCAAGAAGGTGCTCGACCACGAAATCGACATCATCCGCCGCAAGGGCGTCACGTTCGTTTATAACTGCCGCATCGGCCGCGATGTCACCATCGAGACACTCCAGTCGGTTTATGCCGCGGTGTTCATTTCCGCCGGCGCCCAGAAGAGCCGCAAGCTCCGCATCGAAGGCGAGGATAGAGCTGGCGTGCTGCATGGCATCGAATTTCTCCGCGAAGCCGGCTCAGCCAGCAAACCCGTCGTGAAAGACCGCGTGCTGGTCATCGGCGGCGGCAACGTGGCGGTGGACGTGGCCCGCACCGCCGTGCGCCTCGGCGCCAAACACGTCGAGATGATTTCCCTCGAACAGCGGAAGGAAATGCCCGCTTACAAGGAGGAAATCCAGGCGACCCTCGACGAACACATCAAAATTCACAACGGCTGGGGCCCCAAACGCATCCTCGGCAACGGCTCCGTCACCGGCATCGAGCTGAAACGTTGCACCCGGGTTTTTGACGAAAATAAACGGTTCAGTCCGGCCTTCGACGAAAACGATCTGACCACCATCGAGGCCGACCAGATCATCGTGGCCATCGGCCAGGCGGTGGATGAGGAACTGGTCAGCCACATCAAGGTCCAAAACGAACGGGGCTGTTTCAAGACGGACAAGATCACCGGCCAGACTTCCGTGCCCGGCATTTTTGCGGGGGGCGACAACGCCTCGGGTCCCGCGTCCGTCATTGACGCCGTCGCCGCCGGCAAACGCGTCGCCGAATCCATCGAACGCTATTTGAAGGGCAAGGATTTGTTGGGCGGCCGGTTCGAGGATTCGCTCCGCCCGCTTCCGCAAGCGTTCCTGCCCACGCTCGACAAGCTGGAGAAAAAGTCCCGGCCCCACGCCGAGGAACTGCCGCCGGCCAGCCGCCTGAACAATTTTGACGAGGTCGAAAAAGGACTCACCGAGGAGCAGGCGCTCGCCGAAGCCGCGCGCTGCCTGAATTGCGCGCTGTGCTCGGAATGCAATCGCTGCGTCGAAACCTGCAAGCAGCACGCCATCGACCACGCCATGCGCGAGCAGACGGTCAAGCTCGAGGTCGGCTCGGTCATCCTGACGCCCGGTTTCAAGGAATTCGAAGCCGCGCGCAAGGGCGAATTCGGTTATGGCCGCTATGACAACGTCGTCACCAGCGTCCAGTTTGAACGGATGCTTTCCGCCGCCGGCCCGTTCGAAGGCCACGTCATCCGCCTGTCCGACGGCCGCGAGGCGAAACGCATCGGCTGGATTCAATGCGTCGGCTCGCGCGACTCGTCGTGCGGCAACGATTATTGTTCCTCCATCTGCTGCATGATGGCCACCAAACAGGCGCTCGTCGCCGGTGACCACGTCCACGACCTGGACGCGACGATTTTCTACATGGACATCCGCGCCCACGGCAAGGATTTCGACCAGTATTACGAGCGCGCCCGGGCGCAGAAACACATCCATTATCTCAAGAGCATTCCGTCCCGGATTGTCCAGGTGCCCGGCAGCAAGGACCTGCGGGTGTCGTTCATTGACGAAAACAGCCGGGTGCAGCAGCAAGATTTCGACCTCATCGTCCTGTCCGTTGGCATGGAACCGCCGCACGGTCTGGCGGATCTGGCCTCGCGTCTGGGCATCAAACTCAACGAGTTCGGCTTCTTCGACACCGACCGGCTCCTGCCGCTGTCCACCTCCCGGCCCGGCGTGTTCGTCGGCGGCGCGGCACAGGAACCCAAGGACATTCCCGAGACCGTCACCCAGGCCAGCGCCGCGGCGTCCATGGCCATGGAACTGCTGGGATCGGCCCGCAACACGCTCATCACCAAGAAGAGTTATCCCGTCGAACATGACGTCGCCGATGAAGCCCCGCGGCTCGGCGTCTTTGTCTGTCATTGCGGCATGAACATCGCGTCGGTCGTGGACGTCGAGTCGGTGGTCAAACGCATCGAGCACGAGCCGGACGTGGTGCTGGCAAACCACACCATGTTCACCTGCGCCGACACCAGCCTGTCCAACATCAAGGACATGATCCATCAACACCGGCTCAACCGCATTGTCGTCGCTTCCTGCACGCCGCGCACGCACGAGCCGCTGTTCCGCGAAACCTTGCGCGAAGCCGGCCTGAACCAGCACCTGTTCGAGATGGCCAACATCCGCGACCAATGCTCCTGGGTGCATTCCGGCGCGCCGCAATCCGCCACCGACAAGGCGGTTGACCTCGTCAAAATGGCCATCGCCCGCGCCCGCACGCTCTCGCCGCTGGAAGGCGGAACGTTGCAGGTGGACCAGACCGGCATCGTCATCGGCGGCGGCTTGACCGGCATGACCGCCGCGCTCGCGCTGGCCGACCAGGGCTTCAACGTCCATCTGATTGAGCAATCCAGCCGGCTGGGCGGGACGCTCCACGATATTCATCGCACCTTCGAGCACGACGACATCGCCGTCTTCACCCGCGGCCTCATTGACAAGGTCCAGAAACATCCGCACATCAAGTCCTACCTCGAAGCCGAAATCTCCGGCATCACCGGTCATATCGGCAAGTTCCACGTGGCGCTCGCCAAGGGCGGCGCGAACTTTGAAGTCACCGGCGGCGCCATCATCGTGGCCACCGGCGCGCAGGCGGCCAAGACCACCGACTTTTTGTACGGCAAATCCGACCGCGTACTGACCCAGGTGGAGCTGGAAAAACAGTTGACCAACAAGACCTGGCCGGCGAAGGGACAAAACGTCGTCATGATCCAGTGCGTCGGCTCGCGCAACGAAAAGCATCCCTATTGCAGCCGCATCTGCTGCTCGATGGCCGTCAAAAACGCACTGGACATCAAGAAATTGGACCCCGACGCCAATGTCTATGTGCTTTACCGCGACGTCCGGACCTACGGCTTCCGGGAAGTTTACTATCAGCAGGCGCGCGAAGCCGGGGTGGTCTTCATCCGTTACACGCCGGATGCGCCGCCGCAGGTGACCGACAACAACGGCCTGGTCGTCACGCTCAAAAGCCCCGATCTTCCCGATGTGCTCGAGATTGAGGCCGACAACGTCGTGCTCAGCACCGGCGTGGAAGTGGATTTGGCGAACAACAAGCGCATCTCGGACATGCTCAAGGTGCCGCTTAACGCCGACGGTTTCTACGTGGAAGCCCACATGAAACTGCGACCGGTGGATTTCACCACCGAAGGTATCTTCCTGTGCGGCCTGGCGCATTCGCCGAAGTTCATTGATGAAAACATTTCACAGGCGCGCGCCGCCGCCGCCCGCGCGGCCACGGTGTTGTCCAAGACGCAGCTCGATGTCAGCGCCCAGGTTTCTTACGTGGACCAGCAGTCGTGCATCTCGTGCATGACGTGCGTCACGGTTTGTCCGTATTCCGCGCCGTACTGCAACAAGGACGGCAAGGGCCAGATCGAAGCCGCCAAGTGCATGGGCTGCGGCATCTGCGCCGCCGAATGTCCGGCCCGCGCCATCCAGTTGCATCATTTCGAGACCGACCAGTTCGAAGTGATGATCAAACAACTGTTCGCCAACGGAAACGGTGGCAATGGCAAGCCCCGGACCGGCGTCAAAATAATGGCCCCAGCTTAACCGAAATTATTTAATTAAACCACGAATGAACACGAATGAACACGAACTAAGCCAAGGCAACGGTTCTCTTCAGAGAATTCGAAAGACCTTCTTTATGAGTGAACTTGTTTGCATTGCTGAATTCCTTTTTCCCATTCGTGTCTGTTCGTGTCCATTCGTGGTAAAAAATTTTCCCCAATGAAAACTGAAGCCTTTGAACCCAAGATACTGGCCTTTTGCTGCCACTATTGCGCCTATTCGTCGGCGGACCTGGCGGGGGTCATGCGCATCCAGTATCCGCCCAATGTGCGCATCATCCGCACCCCCTGCACCGGCCGGCTGGAGACCGAATACTTCATGAAAGCCCTGGAGCAAGGCGCAGACGGCGTGCTCGTGGCCGGCTGCCTCGAAGGCGGCTGCCATTTCGTGGAAGGCAACCTCTGCGCCAAACGCCGGGTCAATTACACCCGCGACATGCTGGAGGAAATCGGCATCGAAAGGGAACGCCTGCGCATGGTCAACATTTCCGCCGCCATGGGCCGGCCCCTGGCGGACACCATCACCGACATGGTGGAAACGATACGCAAACTGGGACCGAGCCCGATGAGGAATTCCGGAGTCCAAAGTCCAATGTCCAAGGTCCAAAGTCCGAAGGCCGAACTCCGAACTCCGAACTTCCAACTTCCAACTTCCAACTCCCAACTCCCAGCTACTAACCGCTAACTGCTAACTCCCAATTTTATGATCGTCGCACAACGTAAAAACATACCCGAACTGCTGGACATCGTCGAAAAACACCGGAAGGTTCTCCTGCTCGGCTGCGGCACCTGCGTGACCGTCTGTCTGGCCGGCGGCCAGCGCGAAGTCGGCATCATCGCCTCCGCCCTGCGCATGGCGGCCAAATTGAAAGGCCGCCCGCTGGAAGTCGAGGAACTCACCATCGAACGCCAGTGCGACAACGTCTTTCTGGAACAAGCCGCCGAAGCCATCAAGCGAAACGACGCCGTGCTGTCCGTCGGTTGCGGCGCCGGCGTGCAGGCCATCGCCGAGCGCTACAGCAACAAACCGGTTTATGCCGGACTCAACACCGCGTTCATCGGCATTCTGGAGGAACGGGGAGTCTGGACGGAAAAATGTGCTGCGTGCGGCGAATGCGTGCTGCATCTCTACGGCGGCATCTGTCCCATCACGCGGTGCGCCAAAAAAATGATGAATGGCCCCTGCAGCGGTTCCCGGGAGGACCGGTGCGAAGTCAGTCCCGACCGTCCGTGCGCCTGGCAACTGATTTACGCCCGCCTGAAAGAAATCGGCCAGTTAGACCGCCTGAAAGAGCTCAAAAAGCCCAAAAACTGGCGATCAAGCTTGTCCGGTGGTACTCGCAAAATCATCCGCGAAGATCACCGGGTCTGATCCGGCTAAAATCGTTCTTGGTTGCAGCGGCGAAGTGTAAAGGTTTCGCACCAGCCGACGACGAGCATTCTCCGATCTCACTCAATTCGTGGAAGGACAATTTCAAACACCGTTTTGTGGATATCGGATGTGGCGGAGATAGTCCCTCCGTGCAAACCTATCATGTCAGCCGCGATCGCGAGTCCCATTCCTTGGCTGCTTGGGCGAGTTGTAAATCCGAATTGAAAAATCTGACCAATTACCTCGGGAGGGATTGCGGGGCCCCTATTTATAAAGCGAATCCTCACGGTATCGGGCTTCTCATTATCAATAATATCTATGAGTACGGAGCCTTTCTCTTTCACAGCTAGAGCATTTTAAATAAAACTGTAGCCAATTGTTTCCAGGTGTGTTAGGATTCGTTCATGCGAACCATTTCCTTGGACTTGCGTGAACGAATCCTCTGTTCCTACGACCAGAAGGAAGGAAA
>Ga0187851_10001624_pt1 | contig 21311 bp, 13 predicted proteins | sample June2016WEW_6_10_FD_132997 | JGI IMG/M metagenome (GOLD analysis project Ga0187851, IMG submission 132997) | Peatland microbial communities from SPRUCE experiment site at the Marcell Experimental Forest, Minnesota, USA - June2016WEW_6_10 | ecosystem: Environmental > Terrestrial > Soil >...
AGGGTAGATCCGCTCATCGCCCTGCGTTACGAATAACCTTGTGGGGCAGGTTGCCAACCTGCAGGCCGATTGTCAATCGGCCTTTCCCTTGACCGCGGCTTGCCGCAATGTGGGGCAGGCCCGTGGCCTGCGGCGGCCTCTCAGGCCGCCTGGCTGCTAGTTCATTCGGCGTTCATCGCAATCCATGCAGGAAATCTGGACGGGCACGCTTGCGCCGCGTCATCGTATCCCTCAAGCGGCGTCATCGTCCGCGGTGTCGTATAGGGAACCTGCGCAATCACTCCCCGGTGGCCGGGTTGGCGATGGGACGCAGCACGCGCCCCGGCGCGTCTTCCCAGCTTCGTTGGTGTAGAACTTCACACTGCGAATGGGCGGCACTAGCACTTATGTCGCCAATCCCTATCTTTCGTAACGTCCGGTCTTGAAATCCTTGGTACTTGCGGAGATGGCGTCCGTGATAGTTGGCCGCGATTCCAGGTACAGATCTAATAGGGAAACAGTCAGACCAAAAGCGGCTCCGATAGCTTCATCGGCCTGCGCTTGAACCAACACGTCAACCGCTCCAAGCTTCTTCATCAGCCGTTTGCGGTCTACCGCCCGGATTTGGTCGAAGACCGCGACGGAGCGAACCGTCAGGCCGGTGGAAGAATCGGCGGGCAGTAGGACATGCAGGGGCGAGAGAGGAAGTCTCACGGCGGATGTGATCGGCGCTACTAGGATCGTGGCGCTACGGCGGCTGTAAGTGTCGTTCTGGACGACCAGGGCAGGCCTGGTTTCCGTGACCTTCTGCCCTACCGCCGGTTCGAGTGCGATAAGGTGGATTTCTCCTCTTTTCGGTCGAGTTGCCATTGTTCTTTCATCCACATTATACGTCGTGGGGCAGGCCCGCGGCCTGCGGCGGCCTCCCAGGCCGCCCTCTTCGAAACGCCCCCTCAATCCCCTCCCGCCGCGCGCGAATAAAAGCCCGCCAAATCCGATTTCAACTGCTTCAACGCATCCACGTTCAGATAAATCATGTGACCCGAATGGTAATATGCGAACTCGATATTCCCGCGCAGCTTCGGCTCCAGCTCCATATGCGCCAGATCGTACTCGGTAATGAAGAATGGCGTCGCCAGATCGAACAATCCGTTTGCGGAAAACACTTTCAGCCGTGGATTCTTCCGCATCGCATCCGCCAGATCTCCCGCCACATACGGTTCCCGCAGCGGCGGCCCTTGCGGCCCGGGTCCGCCCGCTCCCGGCGGGTGGTGGGCGTGATCCCAGTCCTCATTCACTTTCGGACCCCTCGGGAAGTAAGTCTCCTTGGTCGTGTATTTCAGCTCGCGGTCCAGATAATCGTGGAACGCGGATACAAACGCCCCGGTGATGCCGGAGCTCGACGGATCGTAGCCCGGGGTTTCGCCGGCCGCGTCGGCATCGGTTCCTTCAAACCGCGCATCGTATCGTCCCACGATCATGCGCTGGTCCCGCAGCAGTTCTTTACGGAAACGGCTCGGACTCACTCGCAGATTGGCTTCCTTAAGGTACTGCACGCTCAGCCCGGTGTAGCTCGCCAGCCTTGCGGCCATCGCGTCCACCTGCGCCTGCGGCAGGTTCTGGCCCTGCGCCATGGCTTCCGCGTAAGGGCCGCGCGCGAACGCCCGCACTTCGTCGAGAAACGTCTTTTCATCCCGTCCCTTGTGTGCGATCTTCTCGTAATGCCAGGCGATGGCCGCGTAGGAGGGCAGGTTCCCGATGTAGACCGCATCGCTTCCCGGTGCCAGCGCGAAATAATTCAAAATCGTGGACATCAGAATCACGCCGTTGAACGACATGCCGCCGTTCTCCAGCGCATCCACCAGCGCCGCCGAGCGCGTGGTGCCGTACGATTCGCCGAACAGAAACTTGGGCGAGTTCCACCGGTGGTTCACACTCACGTAGCGTTGGATGAATTTGGCAAATGCCTGCACATCCTGGTCCGTCCCGGCGAAGTTCTTGATCGTTGCTTTTCCAACCGGCCGCGAATAGCCGGTCCCCACCGCGTCCACGAATACCAGGTCGGTCTTGTCCAGCAGCGTGTACTGGTTCGGCTGAACCTGGTACGGAGCCGCGCCCGTCGCTTCCGGACTGGCGGTGGCCACGCGCACCGGCCCGATGGAACCCATGTGCAGCCACAGACTCGCCGAGCCCGGCCCTCCGTTGTAAAGGAAGGTGACCGGTCTCGAGCGTGGATCGCTGACGCCGTTCAGCGTGTACGCCACATAGAAAACGATCCCATAGGGCTTTTCGTCGTCGCCGTCGATCAACAGCGTGCCGGCCGTGGCCTTGTAGCGGATCGTCTTGCCGTCGAGCGGCAGTTCGTGGTCCGTCGCGGAAGTTGTCTCCGACGGGATGGGAGCAGGCTTCTCTTCGGCGGCCGGGACGGCGGGCAATTCAGCGGCGGGCGGCCTTTGGGCCAGCAGAGGTAGAACGGCCGCTGCTGCCAGGAAGGCTGCGTAGTGTATTCGTGACATGCTTCTCCTTTCGGCGTATTCTCTCACGGATTGCGATGGAACAGACTGCCTGCCAATCGGCGTACAATCACAAGGAATGCATCCCCGCGCTCGAACCGTCTGGCTTCTGGCCTTCGCCGCCTCGCTGGCTGTGCTGTCGTTTGGCGTCTGGCTCCAGGTTTCCCTCGCCCAACACTGGACTCGCCCAGCCGCGTTGCCCTATGGAGTCAATAACCCGGTGCTCGCCATGCAAATGGCCAGGCCTCCGTGGCCCGTCGAAATTCTCACCCCCGGACAGAACATGGCCGAAATGGCTCACCAGCAATACATCGACTTCGGATACATCCCGAGCTACGTCGCGCTGTTCATCTCCATCGCCATTTTGCAACGGCGGTCGGATCGCCGCTGGATCGCTGCGCTCGGCCCGGTCTGCATCGTTCTCATCCTCGTCGCGGCAGGCTACGACGTTGCCGAAAACCTCGCTATCCTGGGAGTCACCCAACAACACAGCCCAGCGGCCTGGGCCTCGATCCGCCCGCACTCCCTGGTCAAATGGGCCTGCGCCTTTCTCGTGATCCTGCTCCAAAGTTCGTTCTATCTGACCGTGCTGGGTCTCTCGCCCGTCGCGCGCCTGCTCGCGCGCATTCTGGGGGTTGCCGCCATCCTCGCCGGACTGCCCGGATTCCTCAGCGCCATGGCCGGATACGAAAAGGGCATCGGCATGGCGACGCTCCCCTTGCTCGTATCCATGCTCGCCATGCCGCCATTCCTTTTGCTCGGTTTGGGGCAGGCTGGCAGCTTGCGCGGGACTGTCAGTCCCGCCGCTTCCGCGTAGTATACTGAACCGATGTCCGCCATCTCCGACAACCTTATCCACTTCTTGGCACGCAGCGACAAAGACGCGCCCAACAGGCAACTCGAGATCTTCAAGCTGATCATACAGAACGGACTGCGGACGGGAAAGGTGTTGATTAAGTTCTCCGAAGGCGCCAGCATCATCAATCAGATCATCTGCTTCACCGACATTCCCCTCCGCGAGTGCAGCGAACACACCGGAATCTACGGGAAGTTCGGGATAGGCTTCAAGAAGTCCTACGTCAAGAACGCCGGAGGCAACCCCGCGCGCTACTTCCTGGACTATATGCCCGGTCAGACCGACGCCAAGATCGAAACTCGCGGCCTCCTGTACTTACTCCTCTGTCAGCAGTACAACTTCCTGGCCAAGCTTCATGCTCTGCGGGACGCGTGCGTGGCGAACGGCCTGGATTTGACCAATCCCAATCCTCAGCCCCAGTTTGACCTGTTTGATACCCATGGCAACACCGTGTTCACCGCCCGCGAATGGATTACGCAGTGCAATTGGATGATCGCCGGTTTCTCTTTCGACAAGCAAATGGGAGACCTCGGCCCGGCGCGTGACGAGACGCAGGAGATCGACCTTTATTACAAGGAGCGAGAGTGGCGTCTGGTGCCATCCGATCTTTCCTTGTATTCCGGCGCCGCGAAGCACGAAGAGGCCAGCGACCACTTCCTCTATCCGTTTGAGCGCAGCGACGTCAACATGGTCGTAGTGCCGAATGAGGAGATCCGGAGCGATGTCCTGGAGTACTTCATCGGCCTTCGCAAGTCGGATGACAAGCGCCTCCAGCGCTTTGGCGAGAACCCCTTGCCCGTCATCAACTATGACGATATGAACCGCTGGTAGCCGACGGCGTAAGCAAGCCGTCCCTTCGGGATGATCTGGGTCTTGCTGGAACTTACCCTCTCGCCAAGCGACTTACTAACCCGCTAAGCCCGATTCAACCCACGACTTGTTCATTTGGTCTTTTGGCGAGTGATAAAAACGCTGTGGGGCAGGTTGGCAACCTGCAGGCCGATTGTTAATCGGCCTATTTTTCGACCCTCAGCCCCGCTTCAGCCCGCGGAACGCGCCGGTAGATCACCGTCAAATCGGTCCTGGCCACCTCTTGATACCCAGCGAGCCATGCGCGCAGATCCGCATATTCCCCAATCGCTAGCCGCGGATTGAAAGGTCCTAGACCATCCAGGATCAGCGCCGGATGCGTGGCCGCCAATTCGGCGCGGCGCGCGCGCGTGGATTCGCCCTCCACCGGCTTCGACTGCGTCAGATGGCGGTCCGCGGGGACGCCAGTCAGCGGTTGCGAATCGAGAAACCGCGCGGCAGCCGGGAGACCTGTGTAGACGTATAGCTCCGGACGGAAGCCCCAGACGAAAAGCGTATCCCCCGGAGCGCTCCATTGGCGCGCGAGTTGCGCGGCCCGCCGGCTGTCCCGATCCATGCCGGTATCCACCCACACGGACGGGCGGCGTGCGATCAGGTCGCACGCCAACAGCGCGTATCGCGGGCCGAACCGCACCAGTGGGACCAGCAGCAGCGCGCCAACGGCTATCGCGCGCCGCCGGCCCATCAGCACGAGTCCGCGCGCGCCGGCCAATGCGGCCAACGGCAGAAGCTGGAAGTAGTACCGCGGGAAAAAGCGCCAGCCCAGTGCTACCGCCGCCAGCGAGATGACGGCCCAGGCGGCCCACCGCGCCCGGTCCGCCTTAGGGTCGCGCCACCAGAACCAAACGGCGCCAATGGCGAGGGCGGCGTGAAAGCCCAGCCAGTGCGCGGTCCGCAGCAAGCCGTTGGTCCAAGGATCGTCGACGAAAGTCCCGGCCGCGTAGATGCGGCCCCATTTCCACACTTGCTCGCAATAAACGCCCAGCGCGCCCTGGCTCCAGAGCAGACCCGCGGCCAGCGCGTTCGGAAGCGCGAACCCCGCCACCAGCAACGGCAGCGTGCGCACGTTCCAAATAGCGCAGGCGGCCAGCACGAAGACGCCCTTGGCATTCACCAGGAAAGCGATCCCCGCCAGCACGCCGCTCCAAAAGGCGCGCCCGCGCCAAGCCAGCCAGACCGCGGCCAGCTGCGGCGCCAGCATCAGCAAATCGGCGGCCAGCGGCGTGACCGCCGAGGGGATATCGAAGACCAGGTAGAACGCCAGCAGGGCCGCCGCCCACAGGGCCTCCCGTCGCCCCCACAGATCGTGCGCGAAGCGCCACGCCATCCAGCAGGCCAGCAGCGCGTAAAGCGCTCCCGCCAGACGCAACGGGAATCCGTCGCGCGCGCCCCAAACCAGATACGTCCACCCCAACAGCGGCGGCTTGTCAAACCAAATGTCGCGATACAGGACCTTGCCGTGCGCCATTTGCGCCGCAGCGGCCAGCGGCAGAGTCTCTTCGGCCCACAGGATATCGAGATGGCACAAGCGCGCCGCCAGCACCAGCGCGAACAGCGTCAGCAGAAAGAGGCCGGTGCTTTTCCGGAATGCCAAGCGCTATGGTACCTTGAACCGCCCGCCGATAGGGTCTATGATAGGCAAATAAAAGGCGAACAGTGGAGGATATCCAGGAACAACTCGCGGTACTGCGGCGGCGCATCGCGCGCATCGACAAGAAGTGGACAGCGCCGCAGTCTTCAGTGGTAGCACAGGCTTCAGCCTGTGGTCCCCAACACCCCCATGACCTGCGCCCGGCGCGCTACTTCGTCGAAGAGATCCTCAGCGGTGAAGTGGTGCACACCGCGTGCGGCGAGCACTTCGAAACCGAGAAGCTCTTCGAGCGCCACCGCCGCCACGGAAGCATGGACATCTCGAACCTGCACGAGCTCCCGGCGGATCTTCTCGATTCGCTCTCCTCAGGCGCGATTGCCTCCTCGCATCCCACCAAGTGGGCCTTCCTCGATACCGAAACCACGGGTCTGGCGGGCGGCACCGGCACCTACGCTTTTCTCATCGGAGTCGGCAGTATCGAGCCCGCCGGCTTCCGGCTGCGGCAGTTCTTCATGCGCGATTACGGCGAAGAGGCCTCCCTGCTGCGGCGTCTTTCCGAGCACCTGGCGCAGTTCGATGTGCTGATCACCTACAACGGCAAGACCTACGATCAGCCGCTGCTGGAGACGCGCTTCCGCATGGCGCGCGCCCGGCATCCCTTCGAGCGGATGGCGCATCTGGATTTGCTGTTCGGCGCGCGGCGTCTCTGGAAACTGCGCCTGGAGAGTTGCCGGCTGGTCGAACTGGAGAACCGCATTCTGGGCGTCGAGCGCCAGGGCGACCTGCCCGGCGAGATGATTCCCTACTACTACTTCGAATACCTGCGCACTCAACAGGCGTTCAAGCTGGTGCCGATCTTCCATCACAATGCCATCGACATCTTGTCGCTGGCGTGCCTGACGGCAATTGTGCCGTTCGCCTTCCGCTCGCCCGAGGAGACCGCCTTCCGCCATGGCGCGGACGTGATTGGCCTCGCCCGCTGGGTGCTGCAGGCCGGCCGGCACGAGGAGGCTCTGCGGCTGCTGCGTCGCGCGGTGGACCTGGGCCTGCCGGACGATCTGCTGTTCCGCACCCTCTGGGACATCGCCACGCTCGAGAAACGCCTCCACCGATCCGATGCCGCGCTGGCCCTGTTCACCAACTTGGCCACTTCGCGCAACCCGTACCGCGCGCGCGCGTTGCGCGAGCTGGCGATCTATTACGAACACCGTGAGCGCAACTATGCCATGGCGTTGGAGATGACCCATAGCGCTCTGGCGCTCGAGGATTCCGCCGACATGCGGCAGCGCGAGCGCCGCTTGCGGGAGCGCGCCGCGCGGGCAGGCTAACGCGTAGCCGCCCCGACCCTCACTGTGTGGTGCGCCACTCCAGCACCACCACCGACAGCTTCGGTATCTGGCTTTCGAGCACCAGCTTGTAGCCGTTCTGCGGCCCGGGTTGCTCCACCACCTGAATGCCTGCGGCGCGCTTGGGCTCCCAGGTGTAAGTCGTGGGATTCCAGCCGTTCTCAGCACCGGCCTTTTCGGTGAGCGCCTGCGCATACCGGGGATCCGCCGTGAATAGCGTAATCCCGCTGTTCGTCAGGTCCCCAGGATAGGCGCTGACCCGAGCCGCTACCGCGGGCAGGGCACCGGTTATGGCGCCGGACGAGGCGTGATTGCGTTCGATCGTCAGGCGGCCGCTTTTCGTGAGCTTGCCGGTCCAGATGATCCTGCCCGAAGCGGCCGGCGCGGCGGCTGTCTGACGCGGCGGCGCGGCCCGAACGGCCAGCGGCGCCGGCGCCGGCGCCTGGCCGAGCACCGATGTCAGGCCCGCCGATGGGGCCGCCGGCAGGTTCTCAATATTGGGCGGCGCGATCGCCGGCAGGTCGGTGGACGGCTGCTGCACGGCCGCGTCCGGTGCCCGGAAAGCAACCACGCGCCGCGCGGGTGCGGCCGGAACAGGAGGCAGAACCGACACAGGCGGCCCCTCCACGCTCGTCTGCTCAACCGCCGGTTGGCGCGGCGATCCCGTTTTCGCCCCGGCGTCCAGACGCGGCGCGGGCGCGGGGGCGGGCTGCGTGCCGCTCTCCCCAGGCCTCAGAAACCGGGTGGTCTCCGCGACCGGCGCGCTCCCCGGCGCATCCACGATCAGCCGCACTGCCACGTCGCCGGATTGTCTTGCATAAAAGAGGTTGCCGGAGCGCAGATCCGCCGGCGTCAGCTTCACCTGGGTCCGCATACCATGGTCGTCGATTTCGATCCATCCGCTCTGGGCACGGCTGATCGGCCGGGCCCCGCCGTCCCAGGCGATCCGCAGTTGGCCCCCTATATCGGTGGCCGACAGGTTCAAGCCCTGCGCCGAAGGCCTCAGCAGCCAGAATCCCAAGACGGCGATTACTAGCACGCCCAGGCCGGCGGCGTACCATTTCCGCGCTGCGCCGGAACCGCGGAGAGGCGGCTGTGGTGCGGATGCCCAGACCGGACGTGGTTCGGCTGCCCGCGCGGCGTTGGGTAACGCCACCCCGGGCGCGGCTGTCGGATTCGCCGGCGCTCCCTCCGCGGCTTGGTCCGTGGCGGCTTCCATAGCCACGGGCATCAGCGTGAATTCGTGGTAGCTGCTTTCCCCGCGAATGCCGCCGTCCGCCTCGCGGAAGAAGAAGCCCGCTCGCGTGGGTGCGAAACTGGTGGGCCGGACAATCAGCCCGGCCTGCCAGGGCTGCGGGAAGAAGCGGTTGAAGAAAGCCAGGTCCGCATCCGAAAGCAACACTTCGCTGCGCGTGTGGGCGCGGTACCAGCCGACAGGTTCCAGCCCGGCCAGCGCCGCGTCGCCGCCCCACGACTGGAGCGCTTCCGCGAGGGCGGCCTCTTCCTTCTCCGAGAGTACGAAAGACGGGCCTTTGGCGTACTCGCAAACAATCGGCCGCCAGGCCTGGATGCGCACGACGGCCTCTTCATGCGTGCCAAACAGAATGCCGCCGGTCTCCACACCGCCGTGCGGCACGCGATGGTATCCGTCCACCGCGGCCAGCCGGATTTCGTCGAGCGCCACGGCGGAATACTCGATGCGGAAGGAGTGCCCCGGAGCGCTCCACGTTTCAAATTTCGTCGCCATAGCCGTTCCGGTCACAAACGCCCTGTCAATCTTACCGTCGCAAGGTTACAATCCTAGCTTAGGTCATTTTATCGAGACTCATCGAATGGCCGAATCGGAGGAATAACAAATGCACGCGCTTCGGACCCGGTGGTCGCCGCTAGCGGCCCAATCGCTGGCCGTATTGCTGTGCGCCGTGCTGGCGCGGTCCGCGACCACGGTGCCTCGCATCGAGGTGCTCGAAGGCGACGGAGCCATCAACAATATCCGTCTCCACCACGCCAAGGAACCGGTGGTGCGGGTGGTGGATCAAGATGGCCATCCCCTCCCGAACGTGGCGGTCACTTTCCTCCTGCCCACCCAGGGCGCGGGCGGAACGTTTGCCGACGGGAAAACTTTTATCACGGTGATGTCCGACAAGGACGGCCAAGCCGTGGGCCATGGGCTGCGGCCCAACGGCAGCGCCGGACAATTCCAGATCCGAGTGACCACTTCGTTAGAAGGCCAGGCGGCCACCACCAACATCTCGCAGACCAATGCGGAGCCGGCCGCAGGCAAGGGCTCGTCCAAGACCATCCTGATCGTGGCGCTGGTTGGCGGCGCTGCCGCCGCCGGCGCGGCAGTCGCCTTGGGCAAAGGCAAATCTTCGTCGTCCACGACCACCACCACCAATACCGGGGCGGTGATCAGCCCCGGTAGTCCCACTTTCGGTCCACCCAAATGACCCGCCAAATTCTAAGATCGATCATGCTGGCCGCGTTGGCCGTCGGCGCCGCATGGGCGCAACTCACCGTGAGTTGTGTGCCCTCCACGCTGCCGCAATACGTAGGAACGGCGGTTTCTATAGCGTGTACGGTACCGGGCGGGACAGATACCTACACCTGGGGCCTCAGCGGTGCGGGTAAGTTGCCGCCCGGTCTGACGCAGAATCCCGTCACCGGAAGCATCACAGGCACACTGGCAGACCCGGCCGGTATCTACAGCTTCACGGTGCTGGCTACCGACACCACCGCGCCGCCGGCTACCGGGACGCAACCGTACGGCGGCACCACGGTGGATCCCGTGACGTGCACCTCGGCCGCCGGGCCCGTCGAGGTAGGAGTCTCCTATTCGAACTCCTGTACCGCGGTGTTCGGCACGCCGCCCTACACCTGGTCGATCACCGGTTCGGCTGTGCCGCCAAGTCTGGCGATCGCGCCTACAGGGCCCACAACGGGCCCAGGCACAATTACCAACTATCTCCCGGGCAGTGCCCTGCCCTACCAATATAATGTTGTGGCGACCGACATCAACAGTGTCAGTGCAGCCCAGCAGTTCGTCGGAACCATCGCGCCAGCCGTGGCCATCGCCACGGTTTCGCCGCTGCCGCAAGCGACGGCGGGCGTCTCCTACTCGCAGCAGTTTTCGGTGGTGCCGGGCAGCGGTGTGTCTCCGTACGTCTGGACGACGATGGCGCCCCTGCCCACTTGGCTCACCCTGGACAAAACGACGGGGGTGCTCTCGGGAATTCCGCCAGCACCCGGTCCGGTGAGTTTCACAGCCACAGTTACCGACGCCGCTGGCGGCACGAGCAGCGTCCCGTTCTCACTGACGGTGAACCCGGCGCTGATCATCACCACCACCTCGCCCTTGCCGCAGGGCACGGTGGGCGTGAAATATTCGCAAACTCTGGCGGCGACCGGCGGCAGCGGGACCTACACGTGGGCGGTGACCGTGGGATCTTTGCCCAGCCCGCTCTTGTTGGATTCCGCCACCGGCGCGATCACCGGCCAACCCGCCACCGCCGCCACCTCGAACTTCACCATCCAGGTGACCGACACCAACGGTGCGACGGCGGCCAAAGCAGTCGCGCTAACCATCAACCCGGCGCTGGTCATCACCACTACCTCGCCCTTACCGCAGGGCACCGTGGGTGTGAACTATTCGCAAACCTTGACGGCTACCGGCGGCAGCGGGACCTACACGTGGGCGGTGACCGTGGGGTCTTTGCCCAGCCCGCTCTTGTTGAATTCCGCCACCGGCGCCATTACGGGCCAACCCGCCACGGCCGCCACCTCGAACTTCACCATCCAGGCAACCGACACCAACGGCGTCACGGCGACCCTGGCAGCCGCACTGACCGTCAACCCGGCGCTGACCATCACCACTGCCTCACCCTTGCCGGCCGGCGCGGTGGGCGTAAACTATTCGCAGAGCTTGGCGGCTACCGGTGGCAGCGGGACCTACACTTGGGCAGTAACTGTGGGATCGCTGCCGAGCCCCCTCTTGTTGAATTCCGCCACCGGCGCGATCACTGGCCAGCCCACCGCGGCGGCCACTTCTAACTTCACTATCCAGGTAACAGACACCAACAAGGTCACGGCGACCAAGGCATTCGCACTAACCATCAACCCGGCGTTAGCCATCACTACTACATCACCCTTGCCGGCCGGCACCGTAGGCGTGAATTATTCGCAGACCTTGACGGCTACCGGCGGTAGCGGGACTTACACGTGGGCAGTGACCGTGGGATCTTTGCCGAGCCCCCTCTTGTTGAATTCCTCCACCGGCGCGATCACCGGCCAACCCACCGCCGCCGCTACTTCGAGTTTCACCATCCAGGTAACCGACAGTAACCAGATAACGGCATCCGTCCCATTTGCCCTGACCATTGACCCACCGCTTGCGATCACCACGAGTTCGCCATTGGCCAACGGGACCGTCAACGGCGCCTACAACCAGAGCCTGGTTGGAACCGGCGGGCTGCTTCCGTACACTTGGTCCCTTGCGGCCGGCTCGTCTCCATTACCGCCAGGCTTGACGCTGACTCAGGGCCCGGCTTCCACCGGTGTGATCAGCGGCACACCAAACACCGTCGGTACGTTCCCCTTCAAGATTCAATTGAGCGACAGTACCAACCCCGCGAACAGCATCACCAAGCCGTTCGCGATCACCATCGGCGCCGGTGTCACAATCACCACGTCGCCAACTCTCCCCAACGCCACTGTCGGCACAGCGTACTTGCAGACCCTCGCGGCGGCCGGCGGTGTGCAGCCCTACACCTGGTCGCCCGTCGGCGCGTTGCCCGCGCCGCTCGCGGCGCTTTCGCTCAGTGCCGCTGGCACGATCAGTGGCACTCCCACCGCAGCGGGGACAGGCAGCTTCACGGTCACTGTCACCGACTTCGTTGGCGGCACGAACAACCAGAAGTTCACGCTAACCATCGTCACCGCGCCGGCCATCACCACCACTTCGCTGCCCAACGGCACCGTCGCAGTCGCCTACTCGCAGACACTGGCAGCTTCCGGCGGAACATCTCCCTATACTTGGGCGGTCGCCAGCGGCAGCCTGCCGAGCGGTCTGTCGCTATCTACGGCAGGCGCGATCACCGGAAAGCCCAGCGCAGCGGGAGCCTCCAGCTTCACGGTCCAGTTGACCGACGCCACCGGAGTCACCGCCAGCCGGCAGCTAACGCTGACCATCGTCGCGTCCCTTACCATTACGACCACATCGCCGCTGCCCACCGGTGAAGCGACCATCGCGTATTCGCAGAAACTGGCGGCGGCGGGCGGCACTCCACCTTATACATGGTCCGTAACTGGCAGCGGCGCACTGCCTTCCGGGTTGACGCTTTCGGCGAGCGGGTTACTCGCCGGCACTCCGGCTGCGGCCGGCACGTTCAACTTCACCGTGCAGGCCACCGACAGCAACAAAGTCGCCGCCAGTACGGCACTAGCGCTGACCATCGCAGGTACGCTCGCTATCTCTACGCCGGCCGCACTCAGCGGCGGCTCGCTGAATTCGAGTTACTCGCAGGCGCTGGCGGCCTCCGCCGGAGTCGGTCCGTACACCTGGACACTTGCCGCGGGATCGTTACCTTTACCCCCTGGCCTGAACATCTCCCCGGCCGGCGTCATCTCCGGCATTCCCACTGCCACCGGAACGTTTTCATTTACTGCGACGGTCACGGATTCGCTGGCCGCTACGGCCAGCCGTCAGTTCACCATTGTCGTTGCAAAAGGACTGACCATCACCACTTCTCCCACATTACCGGGCGCGACCGTTGGCGTTGCGTATTCCGTAGCGCTCCAGGCAGCGGGCGGCACCGCGCCCTACACCTGGAGCAGCATCTCGGGTTCACTGCCGCCCGGCTTATCCGTCGGCAGCAATGGGAACGTGACCGGTGTTCCCACCGCCGCCGGATCGTACTCCTTCACTGTGCTGGTGATCGACAGCCTGGCGCGCCAGGCCTCATTGCAGTTGTCTCTCGCGGTGGCCCCGGCGCTGAGCGTTTCGACGAACTCGCTTCCCGGCGGAACGATTGGCGCCGCCTATTTGCAAGCGCTCGCCGCAACCGGCGGAACGCCGCCTTACACGTGGTCGCTTGTGAGCGGAACGCTGCCGGGGGGACTCACGCTTTCCGCCGGCGGATCCATCGCCGGTACGGCCAATGCTGCCGGATCGTTCTCATTCACGGTGCAGGTCGCCGACAACCTCGCGGCCACCGCGACGAAAAAGCTGAGCATCGCCGTGACGGCAGGGCTCTCGATCGCTACGGCGGCCGTGCTGCCTAACGCGTCCATCAATGTGAGCTACTCGCAGACATTGGCTGCCGCCGGAGGCACGCCGCCCTATACCTGGGCGCTTACGGCCGGCGCGCTACCCGCGGGACTCACCCTAAACGCGGCCGGCGCCATTACCGGCACGCCCACCGCGGCGGGCCCGTTCCAATTCACGGCAACCGTGACTGACAGCGCCGCGGCCACCGCCAGCCAGCAGTTCACTCTGAGTGTCGGCGGAGGGCTGGCTGTCTCCACCACCACGCTGCCAGGCGGCACGGTGGGCGCGTCCTATAGCCAGACATTGAAAGCCACGGGAGGTGTGCCGCCCTACGTGTTCACCACCAGCGCGGGTTCGTTGCCACCGGGCATTACGCTCGCGGGCGCCGTCCTCGGCGGCACGCCCACAAAGACCGGCTCGTACACGTTTACAATCCAGGTGACCGACAGCGTTTCGGCCACGGCCAGCGCGCAGTTCACTATCGTGATTACTGGCGTTACGATCACAACCTCGGGATTACCCAGCGGCGCCGTGGGTACGCCGTACTCGCAAACGCTTTCCGCCACGGGAGGCACACCGCCGTATACCTGGTCCGGCACGCTACCCGCTGGACTCACGCTGAATGCCTCTGGCGTGATTACCGGCTCGCCCACCTCAGCGGGCCCGTTCCAATTCACGGTGACCGTAACAGACAGCGCTTCGAACGAAGCCAGCCAGCAGTTCACGCTGACGGTGATCGGTGCCAGTTTCAGCGGGCTCTCGAGCACAGCCGCCTCGGACCAGCAACCAAGCTTCACGCTGGCTCTGGGCGCGCCGTATGCGCAGGACATCACCGGTCAAGTCGCGCTAACGTTCCAGCCAGATACATCGCTGGCTTCCCCGGCTGCTCCGGCGGACGATCCCTCCATCCAGTTCTCGACCGGCGGGCGCACCGCGAGCTTCACCATACCCGCGGGCAACACGGCACCTATATCTTTCGCGCTGCAAACCGGAACCGTGGCCGGGACCATCACGCTCGCGGTTACCTGGAGCGAGGCGGGCGGCGCGACTCTGCCGACCCCGGCTGCGTTGACTCAGACGATTCAAATAGCCCCCGCCGTGCCGGTCATCACCGCGGTCACGGCCAGCACCACATCGTCCGGATTCCAAGTGGTGATCACCGGCTACTCCAACACGCGCGAGGCGTCACAAGCCCTGCTGCAATTCACGCCTGCCTCGGGCCAGACACTGCAGACCACCAGCCTGCCGGTGGCGCTCACCAGCGCAGCTACCACATGGTTCCAAAGCACCACATCGGATCAGTACGGCAGCCAGTTCGTTCTGACCCTGCCTTTCACCGTGACCGATGGCAGCGCCAGCGCGATCGGATCCATATCCGTTCAACTGGTGAACAGTCAAGGCACTTCGACGTCGGCCAGCGCGACTTTGTAAGGAGCAGTTGTGGGGCAGGCCCGTGGCCTGCGGCGGCCTCTCAGGCCGCCCCCCCGAGGAGACGGTAAATGCCGCTCATTCAAACCGAACCCGAACTCGACGATTTGCTGTCCGCGCCCAGCGATGCGGACCGCGCCGCCATGCGCGCCATGGAAGGCACCCTGCTGATTCTGGGCGCCGGCGGCAAAATGGGTCCGAGCCTCGCCAGGCGCGCGCGTCGGGCAGCGGATGAAGCAGGCATATCGAAAAGCATCGTAGCCGTGTCGCGCTTCTCCGACCGGGCCGCGGAAACGCAATTGCAAGAAGCCGGAATCGAGACAATCGGCGCTGATCTGCTGGACTTCACCCAACTCGCCCGGCTGCCCGATGCGGAGAATGTGATCTTCATGGCAGGCCGCAAGTTCGGCTCCGCCGGCGCCGCCCATCTCACTTGGGCGATCAATGCATACCTGCCCGCGCGCGTGGCCGAGCGCTATCGCCATGCGCGGATCGTGGCCTTTTCGAGCGGCAACGTCTACCCGTTTGTCCCGGTGGCGAGCGGCGGCGCGATCGAAGAAACCGCGCCCGAACCCGTAGGCGAATACGCGCAGTCCGTATTAGCGCGCGAGCGCATGTTCGAGTTTTTCTCCGCACGCCACGAGACCCGCGTATGTTTGTTGCGGCTGAACTACGCCGTCGAGTTGCGCTATGGAGTGCTGCGCGATATCGGCGCGAGGGTGTTTGAAGGGCAGCCGGTGAACGTGGGCATGGGCAGCCTCAATGCGATCTGGCAGGGCGATGCGAACTCGATCTGCCTGCGCAGCTTCGCTCTCTGCGAGTCGCCGCCCGCGGTGCTCAACGTGACCGGACCGGAAACCCTATCCGTGCGCGACATCGCGGGGCGCTTCGGCCAACTATTCGACCGCCAACCCGTCTTCGAGGGCCGCGAAGCGGACACCGCGCTGCTCAACAACGCGGCGCGCTGCCAGCGGTTGTTCGGCGCGCCGTCTGTGAGCGCGGAGACTGCCATTACCTGGACGGCGGAATGGATTCGGCGCGGCGGTGCGGCCTGGGACAAGCCGACACACTTTGAGACCCGGGACGGCAGGTTTTAGTGGAACAGCCGGGGCTGCGGTCACCAGCGCATGGTACTCAGACAAATGAAAAAACGGCGCCGGGATCCCTCGGTGGGTGTATCGTTTGATTAAGGATGCTGGCCGCCAAAATGGGCGAGCCCGTGCAGAAAAGGAGCGCATCGATGAAACGAATCGTTTACACGTTGGGCAAATTTGACCGGGCGACCCGCGCGTATGCTGTTTTGGCGACATGTGCGATGACGGTGATCGCTCTGCCTGCGCAGACTTTCACCACGCTGCACAGCTTTGACGGCCCGGACGGCGAATTGCCCATCTGGGGGCTGGTCCAGGCCACCGACGGGAACTTATACGGGACAACGGTCGGCGGCGGCGTAAACCAGCGGGGCGGCACGGTCTTCCAAATCACTACGTTGAGCGGCACGCTGGCCACGCACTACAGCTTTTGTTCGCAAGCCGGTTGCACGGACGGCAAAAACCCCTATGCGGGGCTGGTCCAGGCCCCTAATGGGGACTTCTACGGGACAACCTACAGGGGCGGCGCCAACGACCTGGGCACGGTCTTCAAAATCGACGCGACTGGCGAGCGGACCACGGTATACAACTTTTGCTCCCAAAGCGGGTGCAGCGACGGCGCGTACCCCGAAGGGACGCTGGTCCAGTACGGTGGGGACTTCTACGGCACGACCTCGGGTGGCGGGGCCAACAGCGTTAGCGGGACGGTCTTCAAAATCACCCCAAATGGCACGCTGACGAGGCTATACAGCTTCTGCTCTCAAACCGGGTGCATCGACGGCACACAACCGGGAGCGGGGTTGGTCCAAGGCGTTGACGGCAACTTCTACGGGACAACCCCGACTGGCGGGGCCAACGACAATGCCGGGACGGTCTTCAAAATCACCCCGGCTGGCACCCTGACTACGCTATATAGCTTCTGCTCTCAAAAGGGCTGCACCGACGGCGGCGGCCCCGTCGCGGGGCTTGTCCAGGCTGCCTACGGCGATTTCTATGGGACGACGCAGGATGGCGGGACCCACGCCGTTGGGACGGTCTACCGAATCACCCCCAGCGGCACGCTGACGACGCTGCATAGCTTCTGCCACCAAACCGCGTGCGCGGACGGCTCCTACCCCAACGGCGGGTTGGTCCCGGCCACCGACGGCGACCTCTACGGGACAACCACCTTTGGCGGCGCCTGCGCGCTCCCCGCCGGCTGTGGCACGATCTTCAAAATCACGCCCGGCGGCGCACTGACGACGCTCTACAGCTTCTGCTCCCAAAGCGGATGCACGGACGGCGAAACACCCGATGCGGCGATGGTCCAGGCCACCGATGGAAACTTCTACGGGACAACCAACTACGGCGGCGCGATCGTCGGCGGCTGTTCGTCCGGCAACGGCTGTGGCACCGTCTTCAGCCTGTCCGTAGGTCTGGGCCCGTTCGTGAAGACACTGCCTGCCTCCGGCCAGGTGGGCGCGGCAGTCAGGATTCTGGGGACCTATCTGACCGGCGCCACCGGCGTCAGCTTTAACGGCGCCGCGGCTGTCTTCACGTTAGTTTCGAAATCCGAAATCACCACCACCGTACCCGCCGGCGCAACCAGCGGGATAATCCAGGTGGTCACGCCTAGCGGCACGCTGTCGGGCAACGTGGCTTTCCGCGTGCTGCCATAGAGTCGAAACGGAGGGTACCGATGAAACGAATCGTTAACATTTCCTGCAAGCTGATACTGTGCGCAGCGACGGCGATTGCCTTGCCTGCGCAGACTTTCACCACCATACACAGCTTCGATGGCACCGACGGCAAAAATCCCTACGCGGGGCTGATCCAGGCCGATAATGGGGACGGCTACGGAACCACCGAGAATGGCGGCACCAGCACCAACTGCGATGGAGGCTGCGGAACGGTCTTCAAGATCACCCCTGGCGGCACGCTGAAGACGCTCTACAGCTTCTGCGTCCAGAGCGGGTGCCCGGACGGCCAATACCCCTATGCGGGGCTGTTCCAAGACGCCAATGGGGACTTCTATGGGACTACGTCGGCAGGCGGGGCAAGCGGCTTTGGCACGGTCTTCAAAATAACCCCGACCGCGCTGACCACGCTGCACAGCTTTGGTGGCACGGACGGCGAAAACCCCTGGGCGGGACTGATCCAAGGCACCGACGGCAACTTCTACGGGACAACCGTGAATGGCGGGGCCGACAACGGCCAGGGGACGGTCTTCAAGATGACCCCCGGTGGCACGCTCACCACACTGCACACCTTCTGCGAACAAGCGGAGGGCACGTCGTGCGTGGACGGCCAACACCCCGAGGCGGGACTGGTTCAGGCTGCCAATGGGGACTTCTATGGAACAACGTCGGCAGGCGGCGCACTCGCGGCGGGGGGCCATGGGACGATCTTCAAAATCACCACCAGCGGCGCGCTGACGACACTTTACCGCTTCTGCGCCCAAAGCGGGTGTTCGGATGGCTCAGGCCCCCAAGCGGGTCTGGTCCAGGGCACCGATGGTAACTTCTATGGGACAACGTCAGCGGGCGGAGCCAGTGAGCATGGCGAGGTCTTCAAAGTCACCCCAGGCGGCGCGCTGACTACGTTATATAGCTTCTGCTCCCAAGTCGCCTGCTCGGACGGCTCAGTCCCCGAGGCGGGCCTGGTGCAGGCCACCGACGGCAACTTCTACGGGACGACGTCTACGGGCGGGACCAACCGCGCTGGCACGGTTTTCGAGATCGCTCCGAGTGGCACGCTGACCACGCTGCACAGCTTTGTGTCTCCGAACGCTGGCCACCAGGCGGGGCTCGTCCAGGCCACCAATGGCGACTTTTATGGGACAACGTGGGGCGGCGGGGCCGACCAGTATGGAACAGTCTTCAACCTGTCCGTAGGTCTGCGCCCGTTTGTGAAACCACTGCCGCCCTCCGGCAAGGTGGGAGCCGTCGTCAGGATTCTGGGGAGCAATCTCACCGGCACGACCAGCGTCAGCTTTAACGGCGCCGCGGCCGTCTTCACGGAAGTTTCGAACTCCGAAATCACCACTACCGTACCGGCCGGCGCGACCAGCGGAGAGGTCCAGGTGGTCACGCCCAGTGGCACGCTTTCGAGCAACGTGCCCTTCCGCGTGCTGCCATAGAGCCCGCCCGCCATGCGCATCAATGCACTGGTCGCCCACGGCGGCGGCCCTACAGCCGTAATCAATGCGAGCATGGCAGGCCTCATCGAGGAACAGCGAAGCCGCGGTCTCGGCCTCTACGGAGCCCGCTACGGCCTCGCCGGATTGTTGCGCGGCGATCTGGTGGATCTGCTGGCGCTCGATGCGGATCTGGTCCGCCGGATCGGCGAAGCGCCCGGCTCGGCGCTGGGGTCGAGCCGGCTTCCGCTCGCCGAAGGCGACTATGCCCGTCTGCTCGACGCTTTCCGGCGCGCGGAAATCCACACGTTCTTCTACACCGGCGGGAACGGCTCCATGGATACGGCGCTGCGCCTGGCGCGGCACGCGCGCGACGCGCACTACGACCTGCAGGTGATCGGGATTCCCAAGACCATCGACAACGATCTGTGCGTTACCGATCACACTCCCGGTTACGCATCCACGGCGCGCTTCTTCGCCTGCGCCGCGCGCGATGTGGGCGAAGACAATCGCTCGCTGCCTTCACCTGTGTGTGTGCTCGAAACGCTGGGCCGCAACGCGGGCTGGATCGTGGCCGCCACGTCGCTGGCCCGGAGCTGCGAGGACGATGCACCGCATCTGATCTACTTCCCCGAGCGGCGGCTTAGCCTGGATCGCATCGCCGCCGATGTGGAGCGCGTGTACCGCCGCCTCGGCCGCGTAGTGGTGGCGGTCTGCGAAGGGCAACTCGACGACAGCGGACGGCCCTTCGGGGCCGACGTCGATCGCGCCGAAAGCCAAACGCAGCGGCTGGCTTCCAATCTCGGCCACACCCTGGCGCGCCTGCTGAGCGACAAACTGGGCATTCGCGCGCGCGCCGAAAAGCCGGGATTGCTGGGGCGCTGCTGCGGCGAATTCGCCACTCCGCTCGACCGGCGCGAGGCATTCGCCTGCGGGCGCGCGGCGGCCGTAGCAGCCGCCGAAGGCCACACCGACGCGATGGTCGCACTGCGCCGCGATTCCAGCACCTTCCTCACCCCGCTCGAAACGGTCGCGCGCGTGGAGCGCCTGCTGCCCGCGGACTGGATTCATCCGGACGGCCACGACGTACTGCCCGCGTTTCGCGAATATGCCGCGCCACTCGCCGGCGAAGTGCCGTCCTGGCCGCGGCTGTAAGCTAGACGCGCGCCAGGGCTACCGGCCCGGCCTCCAGAACTTCCGCAGCGACATCGGAGAACTTCTCAAAATTCTTGCCGAAGCGCCCGCTGAGGTCCAGCGCGGCACGATCATAGGCGGCTTTATCGCTCCACATGCCGCGCGGGTCCAGGAAATCGGGAGGCACGTGCGGGCAGGCTTTGGGGACCATGGTTTTGAAGAAGGGATGAGGCTCCATCGGCACATCGTCGAACTGCCCTTCCAGCGCGGCGGTGAGCATGGCGCGGGTGTAGGGCAACCGCATACGTTCGCCGATGCCGTAGGGGCCGCCCACCCAGCCCGTGTTCAGCAGCCAGCAATTCACTTTGTGGCGGCGCATCTTGTCGCCGAGCATGGCGGCATATGTGGCCGCCGGACGGGGCAGGAACGGCGCGCCGAAGCAGGCGCTGAAGGTGGCTGCGGGTTCGCTGCCGAGTCCGCGCTCGGTGCCGGCAACCTTGGCCGTGTAGCCACTCAAGAAATGATACATGGTCTGCTCGGGCGTGAGCCGCGAGATGGGCGGCAGCACCCCGAAAGCGTCCGCGGTCAGCAGGATGATGTTGCTGGGATGTCCGGCCACGCTCGGGATCACGGCCCGATCGATGTACTTGAGCGGATAGGCTGCGCGGGTATTCTCGGTGTGCGCGGCGGAATCGAAATCCAGCAGGCGCGTCTCGGCGTCGATGGCCACGTTTTCCAGCACGGTTCCGAAGCGAATGGCGCTCCAGATTTGCGGCTCATTCTCGGGCGAAAGGTGAATGCACTTGGCGTAGCAGCCGCCTTCGAAATTGAATACGCCATCGTCGCTCCAGCCGTGCTCGTCGTCGCCGATCAGGCGGCGTTGGGGATCGGCGGACAGCGTGGTCTTACCGGTGCCCGATAAGCCGAAGAACAGGGCCACGCCGCCGCCATTTCCCACATTCGAGGAGCAATGCATGGGCATGATACCGCGCGCCGGCAACAGGTAATTCAGAATGGTGAAGACGGACTTCTTCATCTCGCCCGCGTAACTGGTGCCGCAGATCAGCACGACTTTCTTAGTAAAGTTGACCACGATGCAGGTCTCCGAGTTAGTGCCGTCCTC
>Ga0187851_10001625_pt1 | contig 21304 bp, 16 predicted proteins | sample June2016WEW_6_10_FD_132997 | JGI IMG/M metagenome (GOLD analysis project Ga0187851, IMG submission 132997) | Peatland microbial communities from SPRUCE experiment site at the Marcell Experimental Forest, Minnesota, USA - June2016WEW_6_10 | ecosystem: Environmental > Terrestrial > Soil >...
GAATCGTGCGCGTAGTGGAACATGGCGCGCAGCCGGGGGCCGAAGTTATGGTCTACGCGGAGCAATTCCTCGCGCCAGTTGGTGGGCTGGTTGGGCGAGGCGTTGTACAAGGCCGCTCCGGGCACACCGCCGTTGGGTGCGGGGATCAAAGCCAATAAGGCCTGTCCGACGGGGCTCACAGGAACCATGTTGCCGGAAAATGGAAGACCTGCATTCGGGTTGGATACACCATTAATAAAAGCGGGCTGTACAGGGCAATCGGAGCCGGGGCAGAGGTCGCTGAAATCTCCGGTGCGTTCGGTGGCGGAGGGCACAAGGGCATTAAATACTTGTCCCGGGACGCGATCGCGGCGCCACTCCTGCGACCAGAAAAAGAAAGTCTTTTCTTTGCCAGTGTTGTACAAGTTTGGAATGTAGACAGGGCCACCGATGGTGTAACCGAAATCATTCTTCTTGTACGGTGGAACCGTGGACTGGAAATAGTTACGCGCATTGAAAATATCATTGCGCACGAACTCGTAGGCGTCTCCGTGGAAGTGGGCGGTGCCGGACTTGGTCTCGACTTCGACGGTGCCGGAACCGTTGCGCCCGTACTGGGCGCCATAGTTCGAGGTGAGCACGCGGAACTCGCCGATGGCGTCGATGCTGGGATAGATGTTCAGCGTGGTGTTGCTGCCGTTATCCATGTTGTCGCCGCCATCGAGTTCCCAGTTGTTGTATTCGGTGCGGCCTCCATTCATGCTGAAGGCGACGTTGCCGTTGAGACCCTCCGCGCCTTCATCCAGTCCGCTTTGGTTATTGACGCCTGGCACCAAAGTGGCCAATTGAGTGAAGTTGCGACCGTTAAGTTCCAACTGTGAAATCTCTTTCCCGGTGACAACGCCTGAGAGTTCCGAGCTCTGCGTTTCTACCTGGGCCACCGACGAGCCCTCGACGTTCACCTCTTCCTTCGCGCCACCAACCTGCAGTTTCACGTCGACCCGTGCTTTGTCGGCTACGCGCAGGGTAAGGCCTTTCGCCTTGTAGGTCTTGAAACCGGGCATCGACACGGTCAAGTTGTAGGAGCCGATCGGCAACGTGGCAAAAAGAAAATCTCCGCTGCCATTGCTGGGAACCGTGCGGTTGATGCCCTGTTCCGGACTGGCGAGGGTCACTTGAGCACCGGAAACTGCCGCTCCGCTGGAATCCGCAACCGTTCCAGTGATGGAGGCTGTATCCTGCGCGATCAATCCGGCGGGAATGCAGATCCAGACGAAAGACAAAATCGAAAACAGCGCGAGGAGACGGTATTTCATCGAGCAGCTCCTTAATCGACCCAGGGGAAACATCTACTGTGGACCCACCGCGGGGGATGAACGATACGCGAGGAATCGTTTTATTAAAACGTATGAATATTGTGCCTTTTGCCATTTTCAGTCAAGCAAAAAATAACTCGATGCAGGTATGCGCGATTACGGGGAGCGACGAGTGGAGTCTCGCACGGACAGTTCGGGGTCTACCTTGCGATGGGACGCCGGCAGGTCATGTTTTTCGAGGATGGCATTCACACCTTCAAGCACCATACCGGCGGCCATTGCACCCATGGCCTCCATCGGCTGACGAATGGTGGTGAGAGGAGGCGTACACAGACTGGAAGCAGCAATATCGTCAAAGCCAATGACGGAGCAGTGTTCGGGAACCCGGAGTCCAGCGCGGGATAGGGCCCGGATGGCGCCGAAGGCCGTCATATCGTCGAACGCCATCAGAGCGGTGAAGGGCCGCTTCGCTTTCAACATCTGTTCGGTCAATTTGTATCCGGTTTCAAAGCTGGAGATTGGGTCTCCGGACTCCGGAAGATCGGCCACCAGCCGTGGATCTAACTCCAGGCCACGCGCCTTCGCGAACGAACGGACTCCCTTCCATCGGGGAGCGCTGTCCGTTAAGGTTTTGGGTCCCCGAATGAAGGCAATCTTGCGATGACCCAGGGAATACAGATGCTCGACGGCGGCGTAGCCTCCGAGTTCGTTGTCGACGATGACGGAGCTGATCGAATCATTTTTCAGTTCACGGCCGATCATCACGGTCGGGATGTTGCTCTTTTCCAGGTCTCCGAGAACGTCGATGTTCACGAACAGCCAGTTGGCCACCACGATCAAGGCTTCAACACGGCGGTCCAGAAGCATTTCCAGATAACGCTCGAAGCGGGTTCGTTCGTTGTGCACGTCGGTCAGGATGGGGAGATATGACGCCTGGTAGAGGGAGCTCTCGATGCCGCGCAGCACTGGTATGCAGAACGGATCGGTCATGTCGAAAACCATGACGCCAATGGTGTGGCTACGCCGGCTTCGAAGGGAGCGGGCGAAAAGATTCGGCCGGTAGCCCAATTTCTTCGCAGTGCTTTCAATCCGTTTCTTAGTAGTATCGGGGATGTAGCGCGCGAGGGGAGCGTTGTTCAGCACGATTGAGACAGTCGTGGAAGAAAAACCACTCTGCTTCGCCACATCGCGAATCGTGACCATACGGTTGACACTCCTATTGCGGCGTATCGAGCGGATGCTTCGCTTTCTCAAAGAATTCGTTCTGCAAGCGCAGGCTATCGTGGTCTTCTTTCACGGCGTGAATCACCTTTTGAATGGCGGCAGTCCAGGCATTCACATCATACTCACCAAGTTCGCGGGTTCCGGTCGAGGCATCTCCCGCGTAGTGGTGGGGAAAGCTCGCGTACCACCAGATTGCGGTGTAGAGCGGGTCGGGCAATTTTATACGCGCCAGGTCCGCGCCTGATTCGCGGTTTTCGCGGTCAATGTGCACCAGATCGGGCCGCGCGATCAGCATTTCTGAGGTTTCAGTTTCGCCGGCGTGCTCGTTGGGTGTCTTCTTCGCGGTCCCGAGTGGAGGAGCGTCAAACAGGGGAAGGACGTAGACGACATAGTCGCGCTGTTTTTCCAGTTGCGTCTGCGCAAAGTAGGGCAGGAGATATTCATTGCCGCCATGGCCATTCACGATGACAATTTTCTTGCAGCCGTTTCGGGCCATCTCGTCGGTCGTTTCCTGCAGAAGTTGCAGTTGCAAAGAGGGGCTGTAAGCAATGGTGCCGGGTTCATGGCGGGCCTCAAAAATCTGGCCGAAGTAATACTCCGGGAAAACCAGCGCAAATTCCGTCTGGACCGCGGCTAACACCACGTGACGGACGTTGATCAAGTCCGTCCCCAGCGGCAAATGGGGACCATGCTTTTCGAGGATGCCGAAGGGCAACAGGCAGGTGCCCTCGGACTGGAGGATCGCAGAACGAAAGTCTTCCGCGGTCAATTCTTCCCAGCGCGGGGATAGTTTGGATTGAGGCCACGCGTGTAGCGAGAGGAACAGCACAAGCAAAAGGGCGGACAGATTACGCATATTATTTTCCCTCGAGGGCGAGTGGAGCGCTGGACGCGGTGACATTCCACCCATCCACGGTCAGAACCAGACTGCCGACGTCCGCTGTTTGGGATTCGAAACGAGCCGTGACCTGGCGCTTTTCTCCCGGCAGCAGGGAAAAGTAATTGTCATCCCAGAAGATTGGCACGAGGTCCTCGCCAGTTCGGCCTTTGGCGACTCGCAGATGCACCATAAAGGCGAGGCTGGGGCTTGCGTTCTCGACGAGAGCTTGCACTACGCGATCTTTCCCTTCTCGCACCATCGAGCTGCTGAGGGCGACTTTCACGGGCGGCAAGGTGTTTAACCCGCTCAGATCCGCGTATGCGCTTTGCGGCGTGTAGACTTCCTCGAACCGCTTCGCCCAGTTGAGCACGTCGGGCTTTGCCGAGAGCCAGTAGAAATTGTCGCTGACCAAATTACCCTGGGGATCGCGCAACTCAAGCTTCAAAAAATAAGTTGGCGAGAGAGCGTCGACGGGCTTAAGTTTGAGCGCGCGCAGGCTGCTATCGGCGGGAATATCGAGGATCACACTCTCCAATGTTTTTTGTTTTGCATGGATGTCATAGATCGTCGCCTTCACGCTGACACCCGGGAACGCGTGATTGTATCCATTGACCACGGCAACCGAGTTGTCATCGTATGAGTATTGAACGTGTAGCGGCTCACAGGCTTTCTTCGAACCGAAATAAGCACCGGACGGGACGAGGTAGTAATCGTAGAGGTTCCAGATGATCGAAGGCCAAGCGTTGTTCAGCATCCACTGAATCACACCCGTCGAATGGTATTTGTTGCGGCCGTAAGCTTCAAACATGGCGCGTTCGGCTTCATAGTTCATGGCCTGAGATTTACGAAGAAAGTCTTCCAAGTTGGCCGGCTTGCCATAACGCTGCTCCATGGCATTCACAAATTTGTCGATGGTAGTGAAGCGCTCTCCACCCGCATGGTAGTTCCAGTAATCGTCAATCGGCCAAAGATGATCGGCGGGAATGAAGCGCTTGAGGCTAGGCAAAGTTGGTATCACCGTGCCGGGACTGGTTTCGGTGTTGAATCCGAAGGCTCCGCCGGCCTCTTTGTCGGTAAGCCAGTAATTGGGTGGAACGTAATCGTAGGGACCGGACATCTTTACTCCAGAGGCGCCCGTGACTTTGGTTGGCGTTCCGGATGCCGAGGAGAGCGACGGATTGGGCCAGTTTGTGTCCTTTAGGACCTGCAAGTATAAAGTCTCGATGTTGGCTGGCGGCGGCCCATCACTTCCGTAGAGCCAAACGAAAACGCTGGGATGATTTCGCAGGCGCAACAGTTGATCAGAAAGTGAGGCGGCGGCGATCTTCGCGGTCTCCGGCGTCCAGTGATCCCATTGCTCCCAGAAGTCGCAGCATGTCCACCCGGGCATGATAAGAACTCCAAGGCGATCCGCGAGGTCGAAGAACTCTTCGCGCTCCATGCGGCCTTCGAGGCGAATAGCGTTCAGGTTCAGGTCACGCACGTAATCCATTGCGGCCGCAGTGCGCTCGGATGAGGGCCGCAGCAGCATATCGGGCGACCAGGCTGCTCCCCTAATAAGCAAGTTGCGGCCATTGATCTTGAATAAGCGCTGACCTGTGTCGGTCAATTGCGCCGTCACTTCGCGGATACCGAATTGCACTGTCGCAGAATCGGAAATCTGCGCGCCAACCTCGACCTGGAAGCGTGCGTTGTACAGCTCTGGCGTTCCCATCTGATAAGGCCACCACAACCGGGGATGCCCGAGCTGAAGTTGCGAATACCGATCGGGGGTGAAGACAATTGTTCTACGCTCAGACTCGGCCAAGTCGACTCGCTGGCTTACGTGGATTCCCTCGATCTCGGCGCGAACGATTGCTGTGACGGGATGCGTAGCCGCATTTTGCAGGTCGGCGACGAGGGTAAGAGTTGCGGTCTTGTGGTCCGGATCAAGCCTGGAAGCAATAAATGGATGGCGCAAAGAAACGTCGCCGCCCATGGTAAGGAACACGTCCTTCCACAATCCCATGTCCTTGTCGGGGGGAGTCGGATTCCAGTCGACCCAGGTCATGCCTAAGTCGTTCTTGTCGGGCGCGAAGACCTCCACGGCCAACGCGTTGAGCTTTCCGGGACCCAAGGACTTGCTGACATTGAATTCGAACGCGCGCATCATGCCGGCAACGTTCTTGGCATCGGCAATCTTCCCGCCGTTGAGCCAGACGTTTGCGCGGTAGTTGATGCCGTCGAAATGCAGCCAGGTGGTTCGCGAAATCGCTTGCTCTGGCATGTCGAACTCGGTCCGAAACCACCACGAACAACGGAAAGGACTGTCGGCGGGCATGGACTGGTTAGCAAAGAAAGAGGTGGAAGAATAGTCCATCCCCGGGAATGATTTGAGGTTCATCCCGAAATACGGGTCGGGATAGGTGCCATCCGCGACAAGCGCCGCAACTACAGTGGTTGGTACGCTGGCTTTATACCAACCATTTACGTGAAAACCTGGCCTCGAGATTTCCTCGCCGCTAGTTCCCGGGATCTTGCAGGACGACTGAATGCTCCAATCGTCGTGGATTGGGATTTTCTGAGAATGATCATCGCTGGGCGGTTCGGCGGTTGCGCACTGCGCCAAGAAGAAGAGCGCGGCCAGGACAAACAGCCAAGGCGGGAACGCGGCCCCGAGACGCCTCTCTAAGACAGGGGACGGGCTGAGTCGTTGAACGTTCTGCAAAGTATTACCTCAACACGTGCTGAGTCACTCCGTGGTGGTGATTTTCGAAATCCGCGCAAAGCGGCCCGCCTCAAAGCCCAACCGTGCGGCGAGGGCGAGCGTCATCATTTGCACGGGCAGAATTTCGAGCATGTGTTGCAGGCCCGGGCGCGTTTTAGGCAAATTCCAGGCTCTGGGGCAGCCATCGTCGATGATCCATCCAGTCTTGGCCCCGGCTTGGCAGATGTCGTCGCGCAACCTCGCTTGCAGCGTTCTGGTATTGTCCGCGCCCGCAAAAACGACCGCGAAGGTTCCCGGATTGACCATCTCCAAGGGCCCATGACGGAAGGCCGCGCCACTCATGCCCTCCGCGGGCACCCGAACCGATTCCTTCATGATGAGGGCGCCAGCTCCCGCAGCCGCGAGCGATGCCCCGCGGCCAAGCAGAAACAACTGGTTAACTCCCACAAGTTCCGACGCCATCTCGCAAACATGGCTTTTCCACTCACGCAGATAAGATGCAACCGCCGACACGGTTTGTGCGAGTTCCTCCCGGGTGCGAATCGGATCGGACCCGCAAAAAAACTCCCCGAGCGTGTGAAGCGCCATTAATGCCGTCACGTAGGTCTTGCAGGAGACGGAGAATTCCTTCCCTGCTGTCGAGAGAATTGTGAAGTCTGATCCCAAAGCCAGCGTACTCTCGGTGCCATTGGTCACGCCCAAGATGAGCGCGCGGTGCTTGATTTCTCTTTGCCGGTTCTCCCCGAGAAGGCGAACGATTTCCGCGCTCTGTCCAGACTGTGAAACGGCGATGATCAGCGTATCTTGATTGAGCCAGCTCTGCAGCGAGTAAACCAGTTCCGATGTCTCGACCTCAGATGCCGTGTACCCGTATTGGTTCAGGCGCAAGAATAGCGGATGAAGAGCGTGAAACGATGCTCCCATTCCGGTGAGCACGAGGCGCTTGATCTTGCCTTCGCGCAACCCTGCCACAACCGGGCCCAGCGCTTTCGGAATTTCCAGGTTCTCCAGGGTCGATTCGAGGGCGCGTGGCTGATCAAGAATGTCAGCAAGATACTGGCCCTCGACGATCCGGAACTGGTTAGTTTCCAACTCTACCTCCGCAGCTCTCGAAACGATGGTGCCAAAGCTGCGCGCCGTCAATCGACCGTCTTCGAGCCCGAAACGGCGCCATGGACATCTTTACCCCGAAGGTGGGAACAAATGGCAACGCTGCCTGATATAGCGAGAGCAACAGGCATTAAAATGTTTTATTAAAACGAATGAATGTTGACTCATTCCCATGTTTTCTGTCAAGACGCGCCACAGCTCATCATCATCGAAGCCTGCCGCGCGGGACGGCCGCGCGAATGGAAGCCAGCTTCGCCGGATGCGACTGCGATCAGTGGGCAAGTCCGAGATAAAGATCAGGTTCTTGATCTCCGCTCAGCTTTGCACGCCATCGGGACGCTCCCATAGCTCGTGCGGGGCGATGGTCGGGCAAACGCCCGTGAGCCGGTGAACCTGACCGGCATCACTGAATTTTTCTTCGGTTGTAGAGGCCGCTGCGGGCTGGATGAATTTTCGAAGCGCTACCGGTATTCGCGAAGCCACAGGACGGCGGCTCGATGCGGAAGCGGAGCCTGGAATATCTTTTCACTCTTGCTTGCATCCATAACGGGCCTTTCCGTGAAAGGGCGGCGTCACTCAATCTCGCTGGACAACAGCGCGCGTGCAATTTTTCCCATATCTTCCTTCGATCCGCGAAAGGCCCACAATTGCGACCGATCTTCGATGCAGGACAGACCCGTGGTGCCGCCGATAGCTGGAACATGATATTCCATTTCGCTAAACTCTCCCCACCGGCTGTTCACGCTGCAAGCCTGCGTGGAATAGCCGCGATTCTCCGGCTCGGTCCAAGGTACGTCTGCATATTCGCCCGAAGGATTGACGAAGAAATTGCGGACGAGGAGCGCGTACTTGTTCCCGGCGGGGTACATGTAGCCGATGCGGCCGGTTGTGAACGCGGCGCGTAATCCAATCTTGTGTTCGCCCTCCGCGCGCATCTTGAAGCGGACGAGGCGATCGCTCATCGTAAGTTCATCGGCAGGCGCGTTCACGAGGCCAAAATAGATCCAGGGCTCGGCTTTGGAATAGGTGGGGATAAACAGTTCGCCGCGATGCGGCATCTGGGTGAGACTCCAGAGGCCAACCAATGGAGCTTCCTTTGGGCCGGGATCGAGAATCCTGAGGGATGTCAGGAGGGTGTGGCCGGCATATTCAACAGCGCCGATCCGAATGCTGGTGTCGTAACGCAAGGGATTCGGAGCCGCCGCGATCGATTTTGTGATTTCCAGTTCAACTCGTTTCCTGGATCTGAAGGCATCAATCTTCAAGCGGTTTGTAAGCTTCACGAAATTTGTAGTTTTCGTTATCTCATAATTTCCGGGGTCGAGGCTGCGGGGTTGCCAATAACCGGCAATATCCACGTTGGGATATTTCGGGAAAAAGAAGTCGACTTCGGGGGCGAGCCAGGTGCGGTCGCCGCCTGAGTTTTGCCAGTCATCACCGGCGTAGTAGGCGCGAGCAGTCTCCGGGCTGTCAAGCACGGAATTGGTCCAGAGAAAGTTTTCCTCGCTGCCGGGGGCAAAGACGCCGAGAATTCGGCCTCCGTAGGGGAGAATCAGCAGACGCGTTCCATCGTCAGTTTGATGGAGCTCGGTGCCCTTTCCGACCGCCTTCAGCGTTGCGATGAGATCCTGCAGCATGCTCTGCCACCTATATTCCTGGGATATAACCCTTGCCAAACGTGTTGGTGGACTCTTTTCTGAAATCGGAGACCAGAGACATGAGCGCAGTGGTACCGCCATCGGCGACGATGGTTTGGCCGATGATGAACGAGGCATCATCCGAACACAAGAAAGCCGCGAGCTTGGCGATGTCCAGTGGTTCACCACAGCGTGCCACCGGAATCGCTTTGTAGCCTGTTTCTGCCGCTATCTCCTTTGTGAAGCCGGGGATGTTCTTGAAATAGTTCTCCACCGTGACCCAACCCGGAGCAATCGCATTTACGCGAATACCTTTGTATGCCAGTTCAACAGCCAGAGATCGGGTATAGGCAATGATCGCTCCCTTGGTCCCCGCGTAAACCGAATGCTCCGGTACGCCTTGAAACCCATGGACCGAAGTCATATTACAAATCACCCCTCCTCCGCCCCGCTCCAGCATGTTCTCCACCACTTTTTGCGTCAGGAAGTACTGTGCCCTGAAGTTGATATGAAACATCTTGTCGAATTGCTCTGGTGTAACTTTGAGGAACGGGCGGTTCATGGTGACACCGGAGTTGTTGACCAAACAATTCACGCCGCCGAGAAACTCAATGGCCTGATCGGCAAGCTTCGTCACCTCCTCTAACGAGTCAAAGTCCGCTTGAAATACGGCGGACCTGCGCCCCATGGACTTTACTTCGTCGACGGCGGCCTTCATGCCGGAATCGCTGTGGGCGTAGTGAAATACGACATCAGCACCCTGCCGGGCAAACTCGAGGCCGATCTCATATCCAATCCCTGTACCGGAACCGGTGATTAGCGCTTTTTTTCCATGCAATCTTAGCTCTTGAGGCATATACACCTACTCACAAGAAATTTCGAAAAAAGGCAGGCCAGAAATCGTTTTGTTCGCAACGCTCTCCCGTGGAGCTACAATAGCACCCGAGATGCTTCCTGTCGGCCCCGCACAATGTACGTCCCGGGTCCGAATATTGTCAACAATAATGTTGACTATGGAGATAGCGTTCGGGATAACTGCAGGTTCGCGCCGCAACATACTTGCCACGTAATTTTCGTGGGCCTGACCGCGGCGTGAAGTTCTGACGATCGTTGAGTGGAATCACAGACGTCCGGTCTTTAGACGGGCGATGATGGCTGTGTCGGGCGCCCAGCCGGTCGGGCGCGTGGTTGATCGGAACGGTGAAGGGCGACTTACACGACATCGGAAAGAACCTGGTCGCCTCCATGCTCGAGGGACGCGGCTTCGACGTTCACGACCTCGGAATCGACGTTGCTCCGGAGAAGCTCATCTGGGCAGTTCAGGAGCACCGGGATCACGTAGTCTGCCTCTCCGCGTTGCCTACAGTTACACTGCCTGCGATGAAAACTACCATCGCCGCACTGGAAAACGCGGGTCTTCGCGGGAAAGTGAAGGTCCTTGTCGGCGGAGCGCCTGTAACTCAGCAGTACGCGCAGAAGATTGGCGCCGACGGGTATAGCGAGGATGCAAACCCCGCGGTCACGGTTGCCCGCAGGATGGTTGCAGAAGCCCATTTCGAAAAGCTAAGCACCCAACTGGTAAATCGAGCAGGCTCTGTTCATCCCGCAAAACGTGGCTCATCCATACCCGTAATGCCCACTTTAAGACGAAATAGGTCGCCAGACTGGACACTCTTTTCCTTTTCTTCAGGTGTCATGCCTAGAGTGGCAGAGGTGATGTAAAGCTCGTCGAGGCGCTTGCCGCCAAAAGCGCAGCTTGTGGCATTGGGAACCGGCAACCGGTATTCGCGGTCAACCTTGCCCTCCGGGTTGTAGCGAACTACCTTCCAACCTCCCCAGAACGCGCTCCACACGAACCCTTCACTGTCCACCGTCATCCCGTCCGGTATCCCAGCCTCCGGAGACGTTTGAACGAATGTGCGGCGATTTGTGATCGTTCCAGCTTCTTCGGCGTAATCGTAGGCGTAGATGCTGTAGCGGAAGGAATCAGTAAAATACATGATCTTTCGATCGGGACTCCAACCAATTCCATTGGCTACAGTGACATTCCCGTCCATCACTTTGCTGGAGCCATCACCCCGAATGCAGAAGAGTTCACCGTCCGGACCTTTAGGGTTGTTATCATTCACAGTGCCCACCCAAAACCGCCCTCGGCTATCGGTGGCCGCGTCGTTAAAACGAAAACCTGAACGGCCCGCGAGCGGATCGCACAATGGGTCGAATGTTTTGCGCTGCGTGTCCCAACTGGCGATTCCCTTGGCAGTCGCCGCAACAAATCCGCCGGCTTTACGAATCCCGAGCGCCATCACAGGCATGCCGGTTTCAAACACTTCCGACCGCCGCGTTTCCGGTGAGAAGCGAAGGACTTGGTATTGCTCGATGAAGTTCACCCAATATAGACAGGCCTCTTCCGAATGCCAGAGGGGGCCCTCGCCGATTACGTTATGAATTTCGAGAACATGTTCGATTTCGCCCATAAAGACCAGCTCCTTGATTCCGCGGGATCAATGGCCAAGATAATGTCGTCGAAAGCGCCGCTTGGACATTTATCAGCAGGGTTAGGCATTGTCAAATATCCACTCGACCAAAGTGTCAGTCCAACCGCCAGGAGTGCTGCCTGTCTTTTCGGCCAAGTCTGCACATCTGCTCGCCTGGTGTATCCAAAATCGCGGCAAGCGCACGATATCGTTAGCAACCCCGTACCGTCAACAATAATGTTGACATCGTCCAGCGTAAGGTGAATGGTGCGTATTGGGCACGGGCTAACCATTTTTACCGTGGTTAAGAAGTTCTCGGGGACCGTCTTTAGTGCTCGGTAAGGCCGAATTAAAATGTGCGGCATTTGTCAACAATAATGTTGACTGTAATAAAACCCTCAGGCGATAATTCGGGACGCACAGCCACTGTCTTCCATGAAAATCACTGCCGTTGAAACTATCTACCTCCCCCGCGGAATCAACGTTCACGTCGGCGCCATCACTTACCTTTGGGTTCGCATCCACACCGATGAGGGGCTTATCGGCCTCGGGGAGAGCTATCCGAACGCAGAGGCTGAAGCCGCCGTCGTGCATTCCCGGTTAGCCGCCGTCCTTCTGGGTCGCGATCCCAGTGCAATCGATCGCCTGTGGGCGGACATGTTTCTCGCCGTCGCCTATAGCGGCTGGGCAGGTGCCGAGATGAGGGCCATCAGCGCCGTCGACATCGCGTTGTGGGACTTGTTCGGAAAGGCGACAGCGCAGCCCATCTACAAGCTTCTGGGCGGCGCGTCCCGGCAATCCATGCGTATTTACAACACGTGCTATGACCGGGTGGATTTCACCAAGGAACCAGTTCGCTTTGCCCGTGAACTTCTCGCGAGCAATATTCGTGCCATGAAAATCTGGCCCTTCGATCCGATCGCGAGAGAAACCGGGGGGAATCACATTTCTGCGGATCAACTGCGCCGCGCAATCGAACCGCTGAAGCTTATCCGAGAGGAGTTCGGCGACGCGATCGACGTGGCGATCGAATTTCACGGCTTCTGGAATCTGCCGTGCGCGAAGAAGATTGCGGCTGCCTTAGAGCCTTACAAGCCCATGTGGCTGGAGGAAATGCTGCCGCAGGATAATCTGGCTGCTTATGCCGAGCTTGCGCATTCCACTTCTTCGCCCCTTTGTATAAGCGAGCGACTGATGACCCGTTGGGCATTTCGCGAACTTCTAGAAAATCGAGCGGCTGCGATCATCATGCCGGACATAGCGTGGTGTGGAGGAATCTCCGAGGGCAAGAAAATCGCAACGATGTCGGAGACCTACTATCTGCCCATCGCGCCGCACAATTGCGGAGGTCCCATACTGCATTTTGCCACGGCGCACCTCGCCGCGAATGTCACGAATTTGTATATCATGGAGACGGTTCGACGTCACTACAGCGAAGAGTATGAGGGATTGGTCACGCAGTCCCTGGTTCCAAACAAGAGCGGCGAATTGCCATTGCCACCTGGGCCTGGCCTGGGAGTGGAGTTAACTCCTGCGGTGCTCACGAGCAAGGATGCGATCGTGAGACGATCGGCTCTTTAATACTATCGACGACCGCAGGATGGAGTCCTGCTACGCCGGTTTTTCTGGTTCATCAGTGAGCATTGCGAGCAACGTGCCACACGGTACGTTGACGCCGAGTTCAACCTGGATTGGGCCCAGATAGCCCTTTCCCATCGACTCGACTTCCATCTCAATCTTGTCGGTTTGAACGGTAAAAAGCGGATCGCCTTTTTCAACAAACTCTCCCGGCTTTTTCAACCAACTCGTCACCGACCCTTCCTCCATGGTCAGGCCAAGCTGCGGCATCACGATCTTGTACGCCATCTTTAAGAATGTCTCCTTGATTTACTGACCATCTCTTCGACCTCATCCACAATGCGGTCGACGGATGGAATCATCTGATTTTCAAGAACCGGACTGAACGGGTTCGGGACCGGCAAAGAACAGATTCGCTTTGGGGTCACCTGCAGTTCGTGAAAGCAATCCTCCACCGCGATCGCCAGAAGTTCCCCTGCGAAGCTGCAGAATGAGGGCGACTCATCGATGACAACCAGCTTGCCGGTCTTTTTGATGGAGTCCGTGATCTTCTTCCGATCGAGGGGAACGATTGTCCGCGGATCGATAACCTCGGCGGAAATTCCCTTCTGTTCGAGCGCAACCGCGGCTTTGGCGGCCAAATCTACCATGCGGGACATCGCGATAATTGTGAGGTCTTTACCTTCGCGCACGATGCGGGCATCTCCTAAGGGAATGAGATATCCGTCTTCGGGAACGTCGCCTTTCGTGTTGTAGAGAGATTTATGCTCAATCAGGACGACAGGACCAGGCTCTCGGAGAGAGCTCTTGAAGAGTCCCTTGAGATCGTAAGGATTGGACGGCAGCACAACCTTTAAACCCGGGGTATTGGCAAACCAGTTGTAAAAAGTGTGCGAGTGGTGTGCGCCGGCGTTACGCACTGCGCCCATTGCGCCGCGGATGAGGACAGGCGCCTTGATCTTACCGTTCGACATGTAAGAAATATTCGCAGCCTGCTGAACGATCTGAGTGATTGCTTCGAGAGCAAAATCAAGAAATACTTCGTCCACAACCGTGCGAGTACCGGCCATGGCAGCCCCAATTGCCACGCCCGTCGCACCCAGTTCGCAGATCCCGGTATCGCGCAGCCGATCATCGCCGAATTGCTTCCAGAGTCCGCGGGTCTGACGGAAGTTCCCGCCGCGTGGGCCGATCCCTTGCCCGATGTAAACTATGCTGTCATCCTTGGCCATTTCTTCGCGCAGAGCTTCGACTCCGGCATCCGCATACGTTATTATCCGGCCTTGATTCGACATACCTTCTCCTCAGCTAAAACACATGGTCATTTACAGAGTTTGCCGGCGGTTCCGGGCTATTCTCAGCGAATTCCACCGCTTGATCGATGAGTTGCTCTACCTCCTGATCAGCTGCCTGCAATTGGGCCTGGTTCGCCGGGTCAGAATCCAGAAGCAGCTTATGAGCGAGCTTCACGGGGTCCCTTTGTTTCCACTGTTGAACCTCTTCACGAGTGCGATAATCCGTGCCGGGATCACCCTCGTGATGGCCTACGTACCGATAGGTCTTGCATTCGATCAGGGTAGGCCCATCCCCCACGCGAGCCCGGTTGATCGCAGTGTGCGCAGCCTCATGCACAGCGATCACATCCTGTCCATCAACCTCTACACCTGCCATTCCGTAGGCCGCTGCGCGACTCGCCACGCTGGTGTTCTTGGTGGCTCGCAGAAAAGCCATCTCAGTCGCATACAGGTTGTTTTCGCATACGTAGACGACCGGCAAATTCCAGACGGAACCCAAGTTGACAGCCTCGTGAAATGACCCGCTGTTGACGGCGCCGTCGCCAAAAAAACAAACCACGACCTGTCCATTCTTGCGCAGCTTTGCGCTTAGCGCGGCCCCGGTCGCGAGTGGAATCGGAGCGCCCACAATTCCGTTTGTACCCATGAATCCATATTCCGGCGCATACATGTGCATGCTGCCGCCGCGTCCGCCTGAGCTTCCTGTCGTCTTGCCCCATAGTTCAGCAAGCACGATCTTTGCCGGAACTCCTTTGGCGAGGGCGTGGCCATGGCCGCGATGGGTGCTGAACACCAGATCCTGCGTCCGAAGGTTCGAACATACTCCCACGCCAACCGCCTCTTCTCCGACATAAAGGTGAACAAATCCGGGCAGCCTCGCGTTGCGGTACAGTTCTTGCACCTTGAGCTCGAACAGCCTTAGTTCGAGCATCTTCTTGTAATATTGCAGGAGCAATTCCTGTGAAATGTGCTCTGTCAGAACTCGTTCCGGCATAGTCAGGCCTCCCAATTCTTATTGCGCTAGCGGCAGCCGTTGGGGTGCGCGCTCCAGCTGCGAACGATAGACTGCAGTAAATAGTTCAACCACCCGGCGTCCCGCTTCTGCATCCACAAAGGGCGCGCGATCTTCTGATACCGCAGCAAGAAAATCTGCCAGTTGTAACTGGTGGTAGTAAGTCATCACATTCCATGGTCGCGAACGATCTTCAGCATTCCACGTATTCAGATGCTGTTCTTCGCCGGGTACCGTCCACAGGTCATTAAAAGGGGGATCCATTTTTTCGGTAACCCCGGAAATAAAAGGCGAACCACTATCGATCTCCGCGCCGACCGAAGCCCCGGAAGAACCGTGAATATGAATTTTTCCGTAAAGCCCGGGACGCTGCGAATTGCTTAGTACGATGGAGCCCATCCCACCGCCTTCGAAGCGCACTGAAGCAACCACGGTGTCGTCCACTTCGATTCCGGGATGGTTGTAGTTATCCCAATAGCCGTGCAACTCCACGGGGGGGCCCATCAACCAACAGAGGAGATCGAGATAGTGTGGCGCCTGGCTTACCACCACTCCGCCGCCCTCACCCTTCCAAGTTCCTCGCCAGGGATCCGAACGGTAGTAAGCAGGTTCTCGCCAGCCCAACATCGTCACCATCGCGAGCACGGGCTTTCCAAGTTTTCCAGCATCGATAGCTTCCTTCATTCGCTGTACAGGCTCGTACCAGCGCCGTTGGCTGATGACTCCCAGTTTGATTCCGGCAGCACGAGCAACTGCGATGGCGCGGTCGCACGAAGGAAGATCGATGGCGAGGGGTTTCTCGGAAATCACGTGCACACCCGCGGACGCAGCAATCTCGACAGCGGCGGGGTGTTGAGTGTGTTGTGTGCAGACCGACAGCACATCTACCTTTTCCCGCTTCAACATCTCAGCCAAATCGGTGTAGGGATTGACGTGGAGTTTTTCCGCGAAGGCTTTTGCACGATCGGGCGCAACGTCGCAGACCGATACCAGCTCTGAGTTTGGCAGCGACTGATACGCGAGCGCGTGAGTGCCGGCAACCTTGCCGCATCCAACAATCGCTGTCTTCAGTCGAGTGGAACTTGTGTTTTGCGTCATCTTGTTTTTTTCAACGACCACGCCTCACGGGTTAATCACAATTAGGAGATGGAGGAGCCGTCCGATTCTCCGGGACGATGCCGCAGTTCCACCAGAAAGCCAAGGAGATCTTGTGTATCAAGCAACGCCCAACGAGTGCCCGGACGAATCCCAGTCCCCGACTGCAGAACGCCAATCCCGGACTTTGCCAACTCCTGAATCACGGGGTCGATATCGCTAACCTCGAAAAGGACGTGGTGAATTCCACCGCCGCTTTCATCAAGGAAATCCTGGTAACCGTTATGTCCCTCGAGGGGTTGAATCAGCTCGACCTCTACCCCTCCCAGTTGGACAAACGCCTGCCTTATCCGAATGCGCTCTTCCACGCCGCGGTAGTAGTACTTTGATTCCGCACGATCGGGCCACTCTACAAAACGGAACGGCCCAATACCAAAGAGAGAAGTCAGCATCTGCGTCGTTCGATCGATATTGGGGACGACGATCCCAATCTGCACGAGTTGCTTGAGCTGTATTCCGCCAGGAAGGGGCGATGACGAGATTGACGTGATTTGGCGGTAAATATCCTTCTCCGTCGAGGTCATCGAGCCAGATAGCCTCCATCCACCGGAAGAATCACTCCCGTAACCATGGAAGAAGCCTGGGACGCCAAAAATAGTGTGGGGCCTACAATCTCCTCCGGCTCACCCACGCGACCGAGCGGGATACCAGAAACCCAGGTTTGCATCAGCTTTTCAGGATCAAACTGCGGCTTGGCCATAACGTCTTTGAGGCCGGGTGTCATGAACTGGCAAGGGGCGATGGCGTTAACGCGGATTCCTCGGTCAGCCCACTCCAGAGCTAACTGCTTGGTCAGCGCATTAACGCCGCCCTTGCTGGCGCAGTAAGCATTCGCACCGCGGCCCACTCCTACGACGCCTGCGATCGAAGAAAAGTTGACGATGACGCCACTCCGCTTCTCGAGCATGTGGCGCGCTGCAGCCTGGCAACACAAGAACGTTCCGCGCAGGTTTATGTCGAGGACACGATCCCACGTTTCAAGCGGAGTCGACTCGGCGGGATCATGTTGCGGGATGCCAGCGCAATTTACCAGGATGTCGATGCGACCAAACTCGCGAACCGTTGCCTCGACGATGGCATTTACATCTCCGGGAACGGAGACGTCGGCTTTTAGTGAGATGGCGCGTCTTCCCAACCCACGCACTCTTTCGGCAGTACGGGTGGGGTTTTCAAGAGTAAGATCGCTGGCCGCTATGTCGCATCCAAATTCCGCAAAACCCAGTGAGATCGCCTCGCCAAAACCGACTCCGGCGCCAGTAATCAGTGCCACGCGGCCGCTCAGATCAAACAGTTGTCGAAAGGTATTTTTTTCCATATTCACTCAAATTCCAGACGTTCGTCCGCTGTTGTTCAGCGATTCTTTGAGCCAACGGTTTCGCTTTCGAATAGCAACATCTCCGAGGTGCCCGGCGTTTCCAGCCTGATGGAAATTCCCTGTTGCAATAACTGAGCACCGGATAGTTCCACCGTCTCGCCTCGGTTCTGAAATGTCACCTTGTAAGTGTCGGCGACGTCGATACCACGAGGTACGAACCGGTAAACAGGGCCTTCAAAGCTTGAGGTCCGGAACAAAGTTGCAATACCTCGCTTTCGGTCGCGGCTGGCATACTCGAGGACCACCCACGGAGACTGGCTGAAGTACGGCGTCTGCGGCGTGTGATGATACACAACGCTGTCGCGGAGTATCGGTCGTAGTTCATGTTTGTAGAGATCGACTCCAGCGCGAATCTTGTCCCGCAAGATCGGATTCAAGTCAGCCAGCGACGGAGCAATCCCGCGAAAGATCGGCAGTGACATCTGAACCTGGCGCAATTGCGAGTCGATGTCGCCATCGCCAGCCAAGTCGGGCACTTCCGTGCCAAAAGTGCGTAACAGGATTTCTGGCGGCAGCACCCAAGTCATCCCGTTCAAAATCTTCACTCCTCGCGGCTCCCGCATCCAGTCGGAGAGTTCCGTATTGTCAAAGCGGTGCAGGATGCCCCAGTCGAGTCTCCCACCGCCGCCAGCACAATTCTGAAAGATAACTTCCGGAAATTGCACTCGCAGGCGATCAAACATGGCGTATAGGTTTTCCACGTGACGCCAAAGCGAATTCTCCACAAAACCATCGCTTACGTGATTCCCGTCTTCCTCCGTCGACATGTTGTAGTCAATCCGGAAGACATCGAGATCATACTTACGGATGAGCCGGGCAATCTCGGATTCCATCCACTTGGCGACGACAGGATTTCCGACGTCGAGATGGCGGCCGTTGGCGACTGGCCGGCCATCACGAGTCAGGATCCAGTCTGGATGCTCTTTGCGTAGTTTGGAAGCCGCGCCTGCAGCTTCGATCTCAACCCACAGCCCAAACCGCATCCCTTTCTTGCGCGCATACTCGCGGATAGGCTGAATATCATTTGGCAGCCAAGGGCCCGCGTACCAGTCGCCAACATTTTGATACCAGATATTCGGTTCCGGCCCGTACCAGCCTGCATCAATCAGGAATGTCTCTGCGCCAATGTCGGCAGCCATATCGATTTCGCGATCGATTCCAGCTTCTGTTTCGTGATCCACGATATAGCCGCGATGATTGGCTTCCACATCGAAAACATGTTCCGAGGGAGGGCGGGGAAGAACATCGCGGCGAACGTGATTCAAGAGTGCCTGAGTGACATGATCCAGGTCCGACTTCATGCAGAGAATGTGAGTTTCCGGCGTCTTGACCGTTTCGCCGGCAGCGATAACTCGCTGCACAGGATCGACCGCACTTGGGCCCATGTCAAAAAACAACCGCGCTTCATTCACCAGGCGGTCGACTGCGTCACTGCGATCAACCGGTGATTTTTCTACTTTGCTTGTAATGCGGATTTTCCAATTCCCGCTCCAGGCAAGTGAAGCGGCGAACCATTCTCCGGTGGCGTTATTGCGCGCGAAGAAAGTTGGATGTCCCCATCCGGATTTACCACGTTCTCCGGAAATGATCTTCGTTTCGTTGATTACGGGGTCGAAGCGCCACGCTCCTTCGTAACCCCACTTACTATATTGCGCGTAGCCGACGTCGTACACATTTTCAGAATCGGGTAGGAGTTTCTCGGCGAAGTCGGGCGTGTGCCAGAGTTGTCCTGCCCAGGGCGAGACGTTGGAGAGACCAGCGGGGCGTTGGCCGGTATTTGTAATTTCGAGCCACCGAACCATGACCGGGCCACCACTCAACAGGGTCCGCATCTTTACCCGGATGGGACGCACGCTGCTTTCGAACTCCGCGGTCACCAGTAATCCGTCCGGGTTGTGAACCTCAACCTTGTCAGCGCCGATCCATTTCCACGTGCCAGAAAGCTCATGGCCCTCGATCTCAACTTTGAATGCATCCACGGACAGGGTATTCATCTGCTGCCGTTCGGCGTCGAGTTGAATGTCCGGGATGATCTGGCCACTCGAGTCCCAGTAACGACTCACCCAGCGGCCGTTGCGCAGTTCCTCGTCGCAAACCGTGAGCCCGGAACTAAAACGAACACCAGGAATAGGGCCCGTCCTGATGAGCGCAGAGCGCGGACCTTGTTCTGATTGGACCGCTCCGAAAAGGAATGAGTGCAGGAACGCAAGAAAAACCAAGTTTGCTAGAATTCTCCGGACGGACGTCCAGTTGTGATTATTGCTGGGGGTGCGAGCTATCTCGCCCGGAAACGTCGTCGAGTCTCCCGCCTGCCTAGTTAATTTTCGCACTTAGCGATCCGATATGCAGGTTCGAGCTTTCCATAATCCGCCCGGCATCACATGGGAAACATCGTCACAGATTCGGAATGACGAACCGACGCCCTGAAGACGTTTGAACTACGCCTTGGAAGGCTTCGTTTCGCAATGCGCGACAAGCCGCATGCTCCCCAATGCCAAACGCAAGATACTAGACTTGAAAGGCTATCGTCAACACTTTTGTTGACATTGGAGGTTTTGGATCCGTCGCGATCTACTTGAAGGTCCTAGGCTCGGCCAGCGTAACTGAGAATCGCGATTGCCAGCACCAAAAAGCTTACTCCTAAGATCATCGTCCTTATGGGACGCGTGCCGGTACGAGCCCATTCGCCCGCCAGCACACCGTAAATTGTGCTCGCCACCACAATCGCAGCGAGAAACAAGGGCCAACCGATAGCCGTGCCCAAGTCACCCAGTTTTACCGTAGAAATACTGTAGAGAATGATGCTGCCGAACCATAGAACTCCCATGCTCGCCGCCGCCGGCCAGTAGTACCATGTGCCCGGCAAGCGAAGGGCACACAGGTTACGGTTCTTGCGCATGAGAATGTAGCAATAAATCACACCCGGCAAGAAGCCGGCATAGAGGCATGGCAACCACACTGCGTTCGACATCATGGCAAGACTTGCGCCATGCCGCTGTGCGGCACGCTGTATGGAGCCGCCATATGCCAGACCGAGGTTCAGCATCGAACCGAGGATGCCGGAGGTAAACGCCAGGAGAAATCCTCCCAGGAAACCGTGGCGCGCGTCCGCACTCTGTTGCTGGAGCGCTTTCTCTCTGATCCGTCCGGCCATGCCGCACAGAGCCACGCCGGCGATAATAACGAGCACGCCCAGAATAATTAAGCTTCCCTGGCGCGTCATGATCAGGTTCGAATGTTGAGCAACCAGCGGGGTGAGTGCCCCGACAGCAGCCGAAGTCCCGAGACATACCGCGAACGAAATCGCCAATCCCAGACGCGTCAACGCGAGTCCGAAAAATACGAGGGAGATCCCCCAACTGGCGCCGAATAGCACCATCCTGGCCAACGTTCCGGTGGAAACTTCGCTATACGTCGACCACAGTCCTGGAATAGTGGCGAGCGCAATCAGGGTCGGAACTACAGCTACGCCCAGGATAGAGAAGGCGAACCATGAATGCTCCCATTGCCACTTCTTATTGATCTTCATGGGAAGCGTGTACGCAGCATTCATGAACGC
>Ga0187851_10001626_pt1 | contig 21300 bp, 19 predicted proteins | sample June2016WEW_6_10_FD_132997 | JGI IMG/M metagenome (GOLD analysis project Ga0187851, IMG submission 132997) | Peatland microbial communities from SPRUCE experiment site at the Marcell Experimental Forest, Minnesota, USA - June2016WEW_6_10 | ecosystem: Environmental > Terrestrial > Soil >...
CCAGCCCCACCGGCACCAGCCCCACCGGCCAGCGGCCGGCGGACCGGATGGGCCTTGATCCTGGGCACCGGGCTGGCCTTCGCGGTCATCGCGGTGCGTTTCGGGCCGGTCCCGCCGCTCCCGGCGCTTTGCTACCTGGCCGGGATCGGGGTACCGCTGGCCGTGATCGACGTCCGCTGCCGGAGGCTGCCTGACGCGCTGACCCTGCCGTCCTACCCGGTGGCCCTGGCGCTGCTCGGGCTCGCCGCGCTGCTGCAGCCCGGAGGCGGCCGCCATTTCCTGTCCGCCGTGCTCGGCATGGCCCTGGCCTGGGCGGTCTTCTTGTTCCAGGTGCTCATCTACCCGGCGGGCCTCGGCGGGGGAGACGTGAAGCTGTCCGGCCTCCTCGGCCTGTACCTGGGCTGGCTCGGCCCCGGCGCGCTGGTCTCCGGCCTGGTCCTCGGGTACCTTTTCGCCGCCGTCACCGGGCTGGCCCTCATCGCCGCCGGGCGCGCGTCCCGGAAGTCACATCTCCCGTTCGGCCCGTTCCTGCTGGCCGGCACGCTCGCCGCCATCCTGGCCAGTGGCCCTGCAGGTTCTCATTTCTGAGGCCCGGGCAGCTGCCACAGGCGGGCAACCCCGGCCGCGGCCCGCTGGCCCTGCACGTACCCGGCCTGCGCGGCGGGGCCGCGCACTCCCGGATCGAGCGGGTTGATTCCGAAGGCGGCGACGGATTCCTCGTCGGGCGTGAGCACCTGGACCTGGACGGAACTGCCTCCCCCGGCCTGGGTCAGGCCCGCGACCTGCTCGTCCAGGTGCGGGTCGGCCATCGGCGCCAGGATCAGCACCCGCTGGTAGCCGGCGGCCAGGTCGGCGTTGACCGCGGAGCGCGTGCCACCGTCGATGTAGCGGGCGCCGCCGATGGTGACCGGCGGCCAGATGCCTGGGATCGCGCAGCTGGCCGTCACCGCATCGACCAGATCCGCGCCGGACTCCTTGTCGAACACGCGGACGTCCCCCGTCTGCGCCTCGACCGCGACGACGGCGAGATTGCGGGATGGCCAGGAGTGCCGTGCCAGCCTACCGGCGATCACTGCGCGCCGTTCGGCCTCGGGCACGGTCTCCACCGCGAGCGCCCGGTGACCGACCTCGCGGCGCAACTCGGCCGGATCGGGGTACTCCAGCGGCAGCTTCTCCCACGATTCCATCAGCTCGACGACCCGCCCGATGTCCGGGGACAGCTCCGCGGACTGCAGCGCGGGCACGGTCTGCCGCTCGAGCAGGTCGGTCAGCGGCAGCCCGCTGCCCAGCTGGGCGGCCACCGTGGCCCCGGCCGAGGTGCCCAGCACGAAGCCCGCCGCGGTGACGTCGGCGCCGGCCGCGGCCAGCCCGGCCAGCACGCCCGTCTCCCAGGCGATCCCGGACAGCCCGCCGCCGCCCAGGACGAGGGCTCGCCCACCAGCGGAATCTTCCTCTGCCGTCACCAGGAACCTCCCGTGCTCACAGGGCCAGCCCGTGTTCGCGTGACCCAGAAAATCCCGCACCGACCGCTCGCCCGGGCCTGACGGCCCAGGCTCGCTCGCCGGTCTGGGTCACGCTCACAGGCTGACGCCGACCAGCACCGGCTCGCTGGCCAGCTCGACCCTGAAGATGTCATGGACCCGGTCGCGGATCTCCCGGGCCAGGCCGACGACCTCGGCCGCGCTGGCGCCCCCCGGGTTGACCAGGGCCAGCGTGTGCTTGGTCGAGATGTGCGCCGCCGGCCCCGGCCGCTTTCCGTCTGCGGGAGCAGCGTGCTCGTACCCCTTCTGGAACCCGGCCTGCCCGATGAGCCAGGCGGCCGACACCTTGACCTGACCGGGCCCGGCCGGGAACTGCGGGATCGGGACACCCGGGCCGCAACGCTCGTCCACCACCCGGCGCAGCGTCGCGAACTGCCCGGAGTCCAGGACGGGGTTGGTGAAGAAGGATCCCGCGCTGCGGCTGTCCGGGTCACCGGGATCGAGCACCATGCCCTTGCGGCGGCGCAGCCGGAGCACGGCCGAGCGCACGTCGCCGAGCGGGGCGCGCGCGCCCTGGTCCGGGCCGCCCTGGTCCGTGGGGCCTGCGTCCAGGCCCAGGGCCCCGGCCAGCTCCGCGTAGCGGACCGGCCTGGACAGCCGGTCGCCGGTCAGCTGGAAGGTCACGCCGAGCACCACGAACCGGCCGGTCACGGCCGGGGCAGTAATGCTGCGCTTAAAGGCGCTGGTCCGGTATCCGAATCCGCAGTCGGCCGCGGCCAGGTCCACCACCTGGCCCGCGGCCCGGTCATAGGTCCGGACCCTGGTGATGGTGTCGGCCACCTCCTGGCCGTAGGCCCCCACGTTCTGGATGGGCGTCGCGCCCGTCAGCCCGGGGATGCCGGACAGGCATTCCAGCCCGGCCAGGTCGGCCGCCACGCAAGAGGCGACGACCGTGTCCCACTCCTCGCCGGCCGCGACGGTCAGCGTCACCGGCGCGCCCGGCGCGGGCCGGCCCGGGCCAGCTTCGTCCGGGCTCGCCCGATCGAGTCCGGCCTCATCCGGTCCTGTCATCCGGTGGACACCCTTGGTCGCGACCTGGATGACGGTGCCGGGAAAGCCGTTATCGGAAATTAGCAGGTTGCTGCCGCCCCCCAGCACCAGCAAAGGTTCACCGCGCTGGTCGGCGGCCCGCACCGCGGCGATGATCTCCTCGTCGGTGCCGGCCACTACGAAACGGCGGGCGGGTCCGCCCAGCCCGAGGGTGGTGAAGCGGGACAGCCTCACCTGCTCGCGGACGTTAGCCATGGGCGGCGTCAGGGCAGCCGGACCACCGCGCGGGACCGGGTGAGCACCTTGTCCCCGCCCGACCGGGCGGTCAGCGCCACCACGACCCGGTTGTCGTCCAGCTTCTCCTCGACGGTCCCGGTGACGTCGATAGTCACGAGGCTGTCGTCGTCGGGCACGACGACCGGGGCCGAGAACCGGACGCCGAACTCCGTCATGGCCCCGGGATCGCCGGCCCAGTCCGTAACGTAGCGCGCCGCCTGGGCCATGGTGAACATGCCGTGCGCAATGACGTTGGGCAGCCCGACAGCTTTGGCGATCCGCTCGTTCCAGTGGATGACGTTGAAGTCACCAGACGCGCCGCAGTACTTGACCAGGTCCAGCCTGGCCACGGGATAGCTGGCCGGCGGAAGCTCCGCGCCCACCTCGACGTCCGCGTACTCCAGCACCGCGCTCACTCCCCCTCCCCTGCCGTTCCGCGTTCCACCAGCGTCGAGTAGGCCGTGCACACCGGCTCACCGGCCACGGTCATGACCTCGGTCCGCGTGGACAGCACCACGTTGCGGCCGAGCGTCTTGATGCTCTCGATGGTGGACTGGGCGGTGACCACATCGCCCGCGTGCAGTGGCCGGGCGTAGCTGAACCGCTGCTCACCATGGACCACCAGGGCGTAGTTGATGCCGAGACCCGGGTCGGAGATCGCCTGGCCGGACGCGGCCATGGTCACCACGATCGGGAACGTGGGCGGGGCGATCACGTCCGGGTAGCCGGCCGCCATGGCCGCGTCCCGGTCCCGGTAGACCGGACTGGGGTCACCGATCGCGTCGGCAAACTCCGCGATCTTGACCCGGCTGACCTCGTAGGGCTCCGTCGCCGGGAATGACCGGCCGGCGTAGTCCTTGTTGACGGCCACGCTGGGGTTAGCGGGTCTCGCGGTGCGGCCGGTGGCAACGGCAGTTCGGGCAGTACTTCTTCAGCTCGAGCCGGTCCGGGTCGTTGCGCCGGTTCTTCTTGGTGATGTAGTTGCGGTGCTTGCACTCCTGGCAGGCCAGGGTGATCTTGGGCCTGACGTCGGTGGCAGCCACGATGGAGTGCCTTTCTCTGGATGGGCGGAGTACGGACAGACCTACTGTAAGGACAGTGACCTGGTAAGAACAGGCACTGCCCTCCGCAGCGGGCTGACTCGACAGACAACAGCCCGCGGCCAGGCACCATTCCCAAGCCGCGGACAGCAGGACGCACAGCACGCGCACCGCAAGACCGGAGGCCGGACCGCGGTGCCGGGCTGCGCGAACTGGTAGCGGAGGCCGGACTTGAACCGGCGACACAGCGATTATGAGCCGCTTGCTCTGCCTGACTGAGCTACTCCGCCTCATGGCCGCCAAGCGCACAATAGCTTACAGCGACTCACCGGCCGGCCGGGTAATCGGCCCGGATCCGGGCCATCTGTGCGGGTGCGGTTGAGCCAGCCCGCGGGTTGGCCGAGGTGGCGGTATTTGCCCGGGTTCAGGACATCCCGCTAGGAACCGGGGTGGTGCTGTCCCGGAGAGGCGACGCCGGTCTCGTAGGCGATGACGACGAGCTGGGCGCGGTCGCGTCCGTGCAGTTTGCTCAGGAGCCGGCTGACGTGAGACTTGACAGTGGCGACGCTGAGGTACAGGTTCGCGGCGATCTCGGCGTTGGACAGGCCGGCTGCTACCTGCCCGAGCACCTCGTGTTCGCGGTCCGTGAGCTGGGCAAGTGCCCCGTCCGCAGTCGGGACAGCTCGTGGCCTGCGGGCGAATTCGGCGATCAGGCGCCGGGTAATGCTCGGCGTCAGCAGTGCGTCGCCTCCGGCGACAACCCTGATGGCATCGAGCAACTGCTCAGGCGGGGTGTCCTTGAGGACGAACCCGCTCGCACCGCTGCGCAATGCCTCGAAGACATGCTCATCCTCATCGAAAGTGGTCACGATGAGGATCCGGGGCGCGGGCACCTGCTCGCCGTCGAGGATGACTTTGGCCGCCTCCAGCCCGTGCATGATGGGCATGCGGATGTCCATCAGCACGACGTGGGGCTTGAGCGCCCTGGCCTGGCGTACCGCCTGGACGCCATCGCTGGCCTCGCCGACGACCAGCAGATCGGCAGCAGAGTCGACGAGCATCCTGAACCCGGCCCGGACGAGGGCTTCATCGTCGGCGATCAGCACCCGGATCTTGTCGGGAGGACCACTCGGGTGGCCGGGATTGTCGCTCACCGGCGGAGGTCCTGGACTGGCAGCCGGGCCACGACGGCGAAGCCACCCTCGGGCCGGGCTTGGGCGGTGACCTGGCCGTCGAGCATTGCGGCTCGTTCCCGCATTCCGGCGATCCCGAGTCCTGGGGGCTGGGGAGCCGGCTGCCGCGGACCTGGTCCGTCGTCGGTGATGGTGATGGTGAGTTCGGACTGGCCATGAGCTACCTCAAGCCAGGCCCGCGCCGTGGGGGCGTGCTTCACGACGTTGGTCAGCGCTTCCTGGACGATTCGGTAGGCGGAGAGCTCCAGGGCCGTGCTGTAGGCACCCGGCTGCCCGGTGCAGCGGTAACCAAGGTCCAGACCGCTCTCGCGCAGCCGGCCAACTAGCGCGGGAAGATCGCCGAGGACTAGCGTGGCAGTCTCCTCCCCGGCCGCCGGGTCTCTGATCTGCCTGAGAAGATGCCGCAGTTCGTCAAGCGCAGAACGACTGGCCGTCTCAATGGCGGAGAGCGCGACTCGCGCTTCCCCGGGCTGCTCGTCCAGCAGCAGCCGCGCCACACCCGACCGGACCGCGATCATGCTCAGACTGTGCGACACCACGTCGTGAACGTCGCGGGACAGCCGGAGGCGCTCCTCGGCTCGCGCGCGTCCCTCCTTCTCCGCTACCCGGCGACGGGTCTCGAGCTCCAGCCGCTGCCGGTAGAGGCGGCGCGCCCGCACCATATCGCCCGCCAGCCACGCCGGGACCGCGGCGACGGCCTGGACGGCGTCCTGGCCCTGGCCGGGATGCAGATGCATGCCGAGCGGGAGCACAGCCCAGGTGGCCAGGGCCGTCAGGAGCGTCGTGATCAGCGATGACCGCCGGTCGGAGCGGTCAGCCGCGGTGAAGACGGCGATAGCGAAATTGGGGCCCGCGTTGCTGACGAACGGCGTGAACCGCACGCCTGCGAGGGTTGCGGCCACGTAGATGGCGGCGACCGCGACGACCGTCGCGACGGGCCACTTCCGGCGGACGACCAGAGGCGCCGCAGCCAGGACACCGAACACCGCGACGGCCGGCGGCGACCCGATCCGGGAGGCCACGCCGGCCAGGACTGGCAGCGTGAAGGCCGCAAAGCAGCCCGCTGCGACGAGGTAATCGATGGCATCGGGGACAGCCCGGTGAGTGAGCCGGCCGGAGAGCCTGGCAAACCACGGTGGAGAGGCCGCCTCCGCCGGCCGCCCGCTCATTCCCGCGATCGCCATGCTCTGACCGTAACGCGGGAACCCGGCCTGGCCGCCCGTCTCCAGGCGGAGTCAGGCGTCATCCTCAGGGCCGGCGCACGGCACGACCCCGCCCAGCGGATGAGGCCAGGCCGGGACGCCGGGCTGACGACGCGGGGCAGCCCGGGCGGCGAGCGTGGAATCATGACAACCACGATCCGCCGCACCGTCCGGCAGCCGTCCCTGCCCCTGACCGTTCTCGTCGCAGCGCTCTTCGCAGCCGGGATGATCTCCGGCTGGTTCCAGTATCTCCACCGTTCACAGGTCCTGGAGAAGCACGTCCCTGGCACGTCAGCCTGGTGGCAGCAACTCGCCGTGGCCGTCCTGGCCAGCGCGGCATTCGGCTACGCCCGGTGGCGGCACCTGCGAAGGTCCGGCCACGGCTCCGGTCGGCTGTGGCTGCTCGCGCCGCTCGGAAAGCCTGCCGCCCGGCGAGCCGCCCGGACGGTGTCCGGAGCATTCCGCAGACAGTCCGGGTTCTCTCGCCCTCTCGTCGCCCTGCTGCCTGCCGGGCTGTTCTTCTACTGCTTCTGGCGCGCAGGCCTCCAGGTCACCGGAGGCCTGGACCCGAACTCCACGGTCAACGCCTGGGGCGGTCCGACATACCTCGGCGCCATGGGCTGTCACTACCTTGACTGCTGCGTGCTGATAGCCGCGGCAGCATGGCTGCTTGACCACATCCTGCTGCCCGACCCGGTAAGCGCGACAGCGGACAGCCATGCGCCTGCCAGATCGGCGCCCGTGTCCACCGCCACAGGCGCAAACCAGAGCGATGGCTTTGGCTGCTCAGGTTCGGGCGGAGGCCCCGGGCTGGCCAGCGGAGGCCCCGGGCTGGCGGACGCCCGCAGCCGCCGGGCTCACGGAGTCCGTCGCGGCCACGGCCAGCAGCACCGCCGCCGCGCAGGCGCTCAGCACCAGCGCGGACACGTGCGGTGCGACGAGCCCGAGCAGAGCGGTCAGCACCAGGCCGCCGAGCTTCGCCCACGGCACGCGGCCCCACAGGGCGGTCCGGAAGGCGGCGTGCCCGGCCAGGAACAGCGCGGTGCCACCGAGTAGCATCCAGGCGACCGGCGCCTGGCCCACGGCGGCCGGATTGTCCAGGGCCACCTTGTCCCCTGCCGCCACCACGATGATCCCGGCAACCATGAACGGATGAATGAGGTGGTAGGCGCTGCGGCCGAGCCGGCCAGGGTCATCCGACGTGGCCAGGACCCGGGCACCCTCCTCCGCGCTGCGGTCGAAGTACAGCCACCACAGCGCGACGCTGCTGCCGAACGCGGCCAGGAAGGTGGCGATCTCCCGTACGCTGACCGAGCTCAGGCGGGACAACGCCGCCCCGACCACCACGATCGACTCGCCGAGCGCGATGAGGATGAAGGCCTGGCAGCGTTCGGCGAAGTGGTTGCCTTCGATGGCCCAGTCCCGGGTGCGCGAGCGTCCCAGCCCGGGCGTGTAGAAGCCGACGACGCCGCCCAGCACGTCCACGCCCACCGCGGCCAGCCAGAGGGCCCCCCGGGCAGGCCCGGTCACGCAGCCGCCGGCCACCGCCAGCGCCCCGCTGACCATGCACCAGGCCAGGATGCGCTGAAAGTTGCGCTGCAGCCGGTGGCCGCGCAGCGCGACAACCGCGAAGATGCTGCGGCCGATCTGGATGACCGCGTAGGCCACCCCTACCGCCAGCCCCCGGCCACCGAACGCCTCCGGCAGTGCAGCGGAGATGACCAGGCTGCCCAGGGTCAGGGCGAGCAGCATCACCCGGACCGGGATCCGGTCCGGGTCCAGCCAGTTGGTCACCCAGGTCGTGTACACCCAGAGCAGCCAGACCATGGCCAGCAGGAGGGCCCCGCGCAGCGCCCCGGTGGCGTCCGGGTGGCGGACCAGGTAGGTAGACAGCTGGGTCACCGCGAACACGAAGACCAGGTCGAAGTACAGCTCCACGTTGGTGACCCGGACGCTGCCGCCCGGCGGGCGAAGCAGGTTCCTCTGCGGGTTCCGCCCCGCGCGGCGCCGGAACCGCGGGGTGGTGGTCACCGGAAACCCGGCCGGCCGGGCGCGGCGGAGTCCCCCCGAGCCGCGAGCCGGGCGGACGGCCTGGTGATCGCGGGCAGCATCCGGCCATTATGACCGGGGCGGTGGCGAGCGAGATCACGGGACCGCCTGGCGGGCCGGCAGGGGCCTCCGTGAGCAGAAGGGATCAGCCCTTTCCCGGCGGGAGGCTCAGCGGCGCGGTGCTTCCACGGCGCGGACGGCGCTGATCTGCAGCCGGACGTAGTCGATCACGGGAGCCTCCAGCCGCGCGGCCACTGCCCGCACGAACGGCCGGCGCTCGGCCGACGGTAGGTCACGCAGATGCGCACCCAGGACGACGGTGGCCAGGAACGCCTCAATCTGGTCCGCTGATTCGAAGTGGGCAGGATCCGGCACCAGCCCGACCTCGATGCTGGTGAACCCCGCGGCGGCCAGCCGCTCGCGGGTCTCCGCCGCGCCCGCGAAGTTCCAGATGTCCTTCCCGTCATCGGCGCCCAGCCCGGCCAGGGCCTCCCGGACCCCGGCGATATTGCCCTCGCCGCCCGCCTCGGCCACGAACTGCCCTCCCGGCCGGAGGATCCCGGCCACCGAGCTGAACACCTGCGTGTGGTCCGGCAGCCAGTGCAGCGTGGCCACACTCAGCACCGCGTCCACCGGCTCGGTGACCGGCAGCGGCTCACGCAGGTCGGCCTGCAGCACCCGCAGCCGGTCCAGCTGCCCGGCCAGCCGGTCGTTCAGCTGCGCGAGCATCTGCTGCGAGCCGTCGATGGCGAGCACCCGGCCACGGGGCAGGGCGGTCAGCAGCTGCTCGGCGTCGCGTCCAGTCCCGGCGCCGAGATCTGCCACGGTCTCGCCCCCGGCCAGGCGGAGCCGGGCGATGGCGGCAGGCCCCCACCGCTTGTGCGGCAGCGACAGCGCATCGTAGCTCCGGGCATCCCATTCAAGAAGCTCCACAACGAGGACCCTAGCAAGCCGTCTCACTATAATTAATTCTGCGTCTTGCATAGTGAAACGTTAGGACGTTCCCGGACCAGCCCGGCGGGCCAGCAGCCGGCGGCGGGTGCCCCGCTGGCCGTCCCGGACTTCGTCCTGGCTGATCACGGTCACGTCGTCCGGCAGCAACGTGGCCGGTTCACCGGGATGCAGGCACCAGGCTGCGGGTAGCGTGGGCCGGACCCGCCGGGCCGCGGTGGTGAAGGCCTCCCAGCCGAGCACGCCGCCGGGGACCAGGGCGGCCGCCGCCACCGTGAAGACCCCCGGATCCCAGAATCCGGTACTCAGCACCAGGGCGTACCCGCCCGGCGCGGGGCGCCAGGCGCCGAGGTCGGCGTGGACCAGGGTGATCAGGTGATCTAGCCCGCGGCGCCGCGCCTCCTGGCCGAGCAGGCGGAGGGCCACCTCGGACACGTCGACCGCGGTGACCGGCCGCCCCTGGGCCGCGGCCAGCAGCGCGCTGCCGGAAGGGCCGCTGGCCAGATCGGCGGCCGGGCCGTCCGGCAGGTCCAGGGCCAGCGCCGCGACCGCCAGCGGATGAGGCGTGAACGAGGCGGTGAACCCGGGCCCGTACCTCTCGTTCCAGCGCACCCGGTCCGGGTGCGCTGGAACGAGAGGTACGGGCAGGTCGCTCGCCGAGTCCTCCACCCTGCGCAGGCTAGCTCCGGATCCGGCGGCCTGCGTGGCCGGCCCGCCGGCGCGCGCGGTCAGCCGGACTGGGGCGGCGCGTAGAACAGCACGTTGTTGCCCTGATCCATGGCCACGCACGCGGTCGCCGCCGCGCAGCTCAGGGTGGTGATGGCGGCGGAAGGAGTAGCCGCGGGCGCCTGCGTCCACAAACCGTTGGCATAGGTCTCGGTCGCACCGGAATGGCCCACCGCGAGGCACGATCCCGCGGACGGGCAGGACACCGCCGCCGCGGGCCGCCCGATCGGCTTGAGGCCCCACTGGCCGTCGATGTGTTCGGCTGCCTGGCCGGAGGAGTCCACCGCCATGCAGAACGAGGTGCTGGGGCAGGACACGCTGAGCAGGTCATGCCCCACGTCCACGGCCTGTGGCCCGCTCCACGAGTTTCCGTCGTAGGTGAACACGTTCCCGCTCGCGCTCACGGCCACGCAGTACGTGGAAGTGGCGCAGGAGACCGAGTTCAAGGACTGCCCGCTCGGGTCAACCGCTTGCTGGCTCCAGCCCGTGATGGCGCCCCGGTAGGTGAAGGCGACGCCGATGTTATCGACAGCCACGCAGAAGAAAGGGCCGGCACAGGAGACGCTGGTCAGCGTCCCGGATCCGGAACCGACCAGCGCCGGGGAGCCCCACACACCCCGGTTGAGCGGGATGGCGTCTCCTGCCGCGTCGACCGTGAGGCAGAACCTGGACGAGCTGCAGGAGATGGCGATCAGGTGACCGTTCGGGTCCGTGTTGGCCACCGGCCAGGTGCCGCCGGACTGAAGGGACAGCACCGTGCCAGCGCTGTCCGTCGCGTAGCACACGGTCCGCGTCGGGCAGGCCAGGCCGGTGATCTGGGCACTGCTGGCCTGGAGCGTCTGCGGGTCGACCGGCACCGGGGAACTCCACTGGGCCGCCGGCGGGGTGGCGCGGGCCGATCCCTCCCCGGCGCCCGCGTGACTGGAAGTGCCGCTGGCCGCAGCGCTCGTGCTGGCCGGCACGGACGCGACGGCCCGGTGCCGGTGCATCACGACGAGCGTTCCGGTCACCCCGGTTACGCCCAGGATCGCCACCGCGGCCATCCCGGCCAGGATCCGGGTCCGGCTGGAGCGGTGGTAACCGGGGCGCCCCAGCGGATCAGCGGGCAGGGGCGCGCCGATCGCGGTGCCCGGGCCGTCGTCGTCCCCGTCCCCGGTCCGGGGCTCCGCCAGGGCGGTCCCTGTGGATCCTGCGCTCCCGCTTGCGGTGTCATGGCCCGGACGGCCACTGACCGCGTTGCCATTGCCCGCGCTCCCCGCGACCGCGCCGCCGCCGGACGCGGCCAGGTCGGGCCGAGAGGGAAGGTGCCACTCTCCCGGCGGGGCGATCCGTCCCCCGGAGGGCGAGCCGGTCCGGGGAGACGGGGGCGCCCACTTCACAGGCGGGATGCCCCGCTCGCTGGGCGGGGCCGCGCGCGGGCTGGGCAGGGCCGCGCGCGGACTGGGCGGGGCAGGCCGCTCAGCCGGCAGAGCAGGCCGCTCAGCCGGCAGAGCAGGCCGCTCAGCCGGCAGGGCAGGCCGCTCAGCCGGCAGGGGCGCCGGCAAGCGGAGCAGGGCCTGGAATCCGGACACGGGCGTGGCGGTGCCGTCCCCGGATAGGTCGCGGCCGGCGTCCTCTGGTTCGCCCCGACCGTAAAGGCCGGGTAGCACGCTTTCCGAAGCGCTGGGCCCGACCCGGCCGGAGTCGTCCGCCGGCAATGGCCCCGGCGAAAAAGGTGGCATGTCGGTTTCCGAAGTAGCCGCGATGAATTCCGCGAACGACCCGCTGATGTAGTCCGACGCATATTCCGCGAGGGGGTCGCCCGGGTATTCCGTGGCGTGTTCCGCCTGTCCTGAGCTGGACTCCGGTCCAGGCTCGCCCGCTTCCCGTCCCCCAGAAAGGCTACCGGGCCGCACGTATGCCCCGCAACGGCCGCAAAACTCATCCCCCGGGGAAATGGCATGCCCGTTATCGCAAGTCCACACCGGTCCCCGCTCTCGGTCCCCGCTGTCGATCGCCCGCCCTGCCAGCGTGCCGATATTAGGGCATTTCAGCCCGTCCCGCAGACCGCTTGGCCAAGGAGTTATTCGGTTTCCGGACGGGGATAGCGTCAGGTCACGGCGTGCTCACGCCGCCTGCCTGGGCGGCGCGGCGCGGCGCGGCGCGGCGCCAACCTAACCGGGCTGCCGCGGGCATGCCGATCCGCCACAAATCGGGGTCCGCCCACGCGCCGGTGATGACCGTGTCTGGGTCCTGGCCGCGCAGCCGGGCGAACCGTTCCGCCATGATCTGCAGGTGCACGGTCATGGGCAACTGGGCGAGAAGCGGGGACAGGCCGCTATCCGGGAGGCTGAGCACGGTGACCGGGATGCGCTCCCGCGCGGCTGCGTGGCCCACCGCCGCGGTCAGCCCGTCCCCGTCCGACTCCGGCTGGAGCAGTAGCACGCCGTCAGCCCCGGTGAAGGGCACCGCGTTGCCGTGCAGGAAGCGCTCCGCGTCGAACCCTTCGGCGAGCATCTGGGCTGCCTCCCGGACCTTGAGCGCCCCCTCCCGCGCGGTGATGCCCCACGGGCCGCAGCCGACGATGCCGAGGCTGCGGGCCGGGAGCGGCACGTCCCCGGTCGCGGGCGCCGCGCAGGCGACCCGGATCTCCGCCGCGGCCTGCAGCACGTCACCCGGGGAGCCGTCGACGGGCGCCCCATCCCGGTGCGCCTCGCCGGACGCGGCCACCTGGTGGGCCAGCCGGGCCAGCACGGCCAGAGCGGCCGTGTAGCTCACCGTGTAGGTCTCGGATTCCTCGGGCGCGACCGTCGTGATGGCCTCCGGCCAGCCTGCGCCGGTCCCGGTGATCGAGACCACCGGCACCCCGGCAGCCAGCGCCTCCGCCCGGGCCCGGGCAGCGTAGCCGGTCTGCCCGGTGTGGGTGATCACCACCAGCGCGTCGCCGCGGCGTGGGCCGGTACTCCACCGCACCCAGGTGGCGGCGGGGAACCAGCGCGCGTCCAGGCCACCCCGCTCCAGCATCATCGAGCCAAGCTCGGCGGCATGCTGGCTAGTACCGGTGCCCACGAGAATAACCCGGCGGGCCGCGGCCAGGATCGCGGCCGGGGCGGCCAGGTCGATCCCGGCGATGCGGTCCAGTGCGTCGGCTTGGGTCATGATCATGCGGTGCAGCGCGGTCTGCGTCATCGCTTCCCCCTCGTGCCTGTTCAGCAGCGTACCGAGGGCCGCCGGGACCCGCGGAGAGTGTCACCGTGGTGATCAGCGCCCCACCTCCGGCCAGGTGCTGGCCAGCGCCGCGATCACGCCCGCCTAGGAAAGGCCAAAAATCGCCGCAACGAAAACCGTCTCCCGCCAATCATCAACGCCAGCGCGGATTGGCGGTTACAGCGCGCGATTGGCGTGGCGAATGGCGGTGGCTAGCCGAGGGTGGCGGGGTGGCTAGCCGAGGGTGAAGGGGTCGCGCGTGCCGCCGGTGAGCTCGACCCAGATCGCCTTGGTCTGGGTGTACTCGTGGACCGCCTCGATGCCATTCTCCCGGCCGAGCCCGCTGGCCCCGAACCCGCCGAACGGGACGTCCGGGCCAACCACCCGGTAGGCGTTGATCCAGACGGTGCCGGTCCGCAGCGCGTGCGCCACCCGGTGACCCCGGTGGATGTCCTTGGTCCAGACCGCGCCGGCCAGGCCGTAGCGCGTGTCGTTGGCCAGGCTGATGGCCTCCTCCTCGGTGTCGAACGGGATGACCGCGAGCACCGGGCCGAACACCTCCTCGCAGGCCACGGTCATGCTGGGCTTGACGTTGGTGAGCACGGTGGGCTGGACGAAGTAGCCGCCCAGCTGCCCGGCGGCCTGGCCGCCGGTGGCCACGGCCGCGCCCTCGCTGGCCGCCGAGGCGAAGAACGAGAGCACCTTCTCGTACTGCGGTGCGGTGGCCAGCGGTCCCATCTCGGTCGCGGCCTCCCGAGGGTCGCCCAGCTTGATCGTCTCCGCCCGGGCGACGATCTTGTCCACCAGTGCGTCGTGCACGCTGCGGTGTACCAGCAGCCGTGACCCGGCCATGCAGGTCTGGCCGGTGGCCGCGAACACCCCGGCTACCACCCCGTTGCTGGCCGCGTCGAGGTCGGCGTCGGGGAAGACCAGGTGGGCGGACTTGCCGCCGAGTTCGAGCAGCACCGAGGTGATGTTAGCGGCCGCGGCCTTGGCGACTTCGCCGCCGACCCGGGTGGACCCGGTGAACGCGATCTTGTCCACGTCGGGGTGCGCGGCCAGCGCCTTGCCCACCTCGGGCCCGAAGCCGCTGACCACATTGAACACGCCGGGCGGGAAACCAGCCTCCTGGACCAGGCCGGCCAGCGCAATCGCCGACGCCGGGGAGTAGTCGCTGGGCTTGGCGACCATCGTGCAGCCGGCGGCCAGGGCGGGCGCCAGCTTCCAGCAGAGCAGCAGCAACGGCGAGTTCCACGGCACGATCGCCGCGACCACCCCGGCCGGCTCACGCCTCGTGTACACGAGGAAGTTCGGCTTGTCGGCGGGGATGGTCGAGCCCTCGAGCTTGTCCGCCAGCCCGGCGAAGTAATAGAACCAGTCCGGGATGCTGCCCAGTTGCCCGCGCATCTCGCGGAGCAGCTTGCCGGTGTCCCGCGTCTCGAACTCAGCCAGCCGGTCGGCGTCCCGCGCGATGAGCTCGGCGAGCCGCCGCATGAGCCGGGCCCGGCCGAACCCGGTCATCTCGCCCCACGGCCCGGACAGCGCGCGCCGGGCGGCCGCCACGGCCAGGTTCGCGTCGGCCTGGCCCGCGTCGGCGGCGGTGGCCCACGGGGTGCCCAAAAACGGGTCGATGCTCTCGTAGCTGCGCCCGGAGAGGGGCTCGGCCAGCTGGCCGTCGATGACCAGGGAGAAGTGAGGCAGCTGCGCCGGTCGGGCGGCCTGCGTCGTGGTCATGGTGATGCCTCCTGCGGTGGGGGTCCGAATTCCGCGCGGATGTCCGTACTGTGCTGGCCGAGCGCCGGGACCGCACCCATGGCTGCGGTCCGGCCGGGCACCGTCACCGGCGGCAGCAGCGCCCGGACCTGCCCCTTGGGGGAATCGATGTCCCGCCACCGATCCCGGGCCTCCAGCTGCGGGTGGGCGGCGAACTCCCCGGGGGTGCGCATCCGGGCGTTCGCGATGCCCGCCGCTTCAAGGGATGCCTCGAGCTGGTCCACTCCGATCCCGGCGAACGCCTCGTTGATCAGGACGGTCAGCTCGTCGTGGTGGGCGACCCGGGCCGGGTTGGTCGCGAACCGCACATCGGTGACCAGGTCCGGGCGGCCCAGGATCCGCTCGCACAGCACGGCCCACTCGCGCTCGTTCTGGATGCCGAGGAACACCTGGCCGTCTTGGGCCGGGTACGGCCCGTAGGGGGAGATCGAGGCGTGCCGCGCCCCGGTGCGGGGAGAGGCCCGGCCGCCGTAGACGCTGTAGTAGTAGGGCTGGCTCATCCATTCGCCCAGCGCGTCGAGCATGGCCACCTCGAAGCTGCCGCCGTGGCCGGTCCGCTCCCGCTCGTACAGCGCGGTCAGCACGCCGGAGTAGGCGTACATCCCGGCGGCGATGTCGGCCACCGAGATCCCGGCCTTGGCCGGCTCCGCCGGGGTACCAGTCACCGACAGCAGCCCGGCCTCGCACTGCACCAGCAGGTCGTAGGCCTTCTTGCCGGCGTACGGGCCGTCCGGGCCGTAGCCGGAGATCGAGCAGCTGATCAGCCGGGGGTAGCGGGCGGTGAGCTGCTCCGCGCCCAGGCCGAGCCGGCCGGCGGCGCCGGGCGCGAGGTTCTGGACGAACACGTCCGCGCGGGCCAGCATGGCCTCCAGCACGGCGCGGTCGGCGGGCTTCTTCACGTCGAGCTCGATGCTTTCCTTACCCCGGTTCAGCCAGACGAAGTAGCTCGACTGGCCGTGCACCGACTGGTCGTAGCCGCGGGCGAAGTCACCCGCGCCGGCCCGCTCGACCTTGATCACCCGCGCGCCGAGGTCGGCGAGCTGGCGGGTGGCGAACGGGGCCGCCACGGCCTGCTCCAGGGCGACAACCAGCAGCCCTTCGAGCGGCAGGGCCGGGGAGGCGGGGTGCACCGCAGGCGTGCCCCGCCTCCCCGGCGAATCGCGGGGGCCGGGGGTTCCGGGGGTAGCCCCCCGGGCAAGCGGAGCGGGGGGTCGGCCCCCCGGAATAACACTGTCCATCACGGGGCGACTGAGTTGCGCTTGATGAGCTGGCGGGCGATCACGTTGCGCTGGATCTCGTTGGTGCCCTCGCCGACGATCATCAGCGGGGCGTCCCGGAAATAACGCTCCACATCGAACTCGGTGGAGTAGCCGTACCCACCGTGGATGCGTACCGCGGTGAGCGCGATCTCCATCGCCGTCTCCGAGGCGAACAGCTTGGCCATGCCCGCTTCCATGTCCGCCCGGCCGCCCGCGTCGAAGCAGCGCGCCGCGTAGAGCACCAGTTGGCGGGCGGCGGTCAGCTTGGTGACCATGTCGGCCAGGTAGTTGCCGACCGACTGGTGCTGCCAGATGGGCCGGCCGAAACTCTCCCGCTGCTGCGCATACCGCAGCGCGTCCTCCAGCGCGGCCCGGCCGACGCCGACGGCCCGGGCTGCGACCTGGATCCGGCCGATCTCCAGGCCGCGCATCATCTGGCCGAAACCCTCACCCTCCCGGCCGCCGAGCAGCGCATCGGCCGGCGCCCGGAAGCCGTCGAAGGACAGCTCGCAGCTCTCCACGCCCTTATAACCCAGCTTGGGCAGGTCACGCGAGACCGTGAAACCCGGCCCGTGCTCGACCAGCAGGATGCTCATCCCCGCGTGCGCAGGCCGGGCGGCAGCATCGGTCTTGCACAGCAACGCCACCAGCGCGGAACGCCGGGCGTTCGTAATCCACGTCTTGGTTCCGTTGATGAGATAAAAGTCGCCGTCGCGGCGCGCGGTTGTGCGCATGGCCTGCAGGTCAGACCCGCCGCCGGGTTCTGTCAGCGCCATCGTGGCCCGGATCTCGCCGGTCGCCATCCGCGGCAGGTACCGCTCTTTCTGCGCGTCGGTCCCGTAGTCCAGAAGCAGCTTGGCCACCACCGTATGGCCGCCCATGGCGCCCGCCAGGCTCATCCACCCCCGGGCCAGCTCTTCGGTGACCAGCGCGTAGCAGGGCGTGCTGACCCGCGCGGCGCCCCACGGCTCGGGGATGGCCAGCCCGTAGATGCCCAGCTGCTTCATCTGCTCGATGAGCTTCTCCGGGTAGGTGTTCGCGTGCTCCAGTTCCGAGGCCACCGGCCTGACCTCACGGTCGGTGAAATCGCGGACCAGGCTGACGATCGCGCGCTCCTCCTCGCTCAGCTCATCCATGCCCATCCTTTCGCCGCCGGGCCTGACCGGCCCGCAGTATCAGCCGCATTAGCAGAAGTCCCTGAGCAGGTCCGCAGCACCCGGCCAGGTCCACGCCGAGGGGTCGAGCTCGTGGCCGCCCAGATCCAGACCTGCCAGGCAGTCCGCGATCTTCGCCTGGAGCTGGCCTGCAGTGGCAGGGCGGCCCGGCGACCCGGGCGGGAACTGCTGGCTGATCTGCGCGACGCCGCCGCTGGCCGTGTGCAGCTCGGCGACCAGCTCGCCGTCCAGCAGCCACGTTCCGCCCGGCTCGCTCTTGATCTCGACCAGCGCGGCCAGGCTGCGCGCGGCGGGCCTGCGCACCGCGTCGTCGCTGAAGCTGGCGAAGCCCGGGTAGCCGTCCAGCAGCGCAGCGGCCGCGGCGTACTCCAGGCTGAACTTGCCCTGGAGCCCGGTGTCCGGCCGGTGATGGATCAGCGGGGTCAGCGTGCCTTCGGGGGTGCGGAGCACGATCCGGCGTATCTCGCCCGGGTCGAGCCGCCCGGACCGGGCGAGCTCGCCCAGCGCGCTGATCGGCCGCTGCAGCGCATAGCAGCAGGGGTAGATCTTGACCGCCAGGCCGCCGGGAACCGCGGGCCCGGACAGGTCGGCCGCGCCGGGATCCCCGCCGACCAGGGTCATCCACTCGCCCAGGGCGGCCGGGTCGGCCTGCGCCCCGGCCGCGGCCAGCGTGGCGGCCCGGATCCCGGCGTCGACGGCGAATCCCACCTGGAGCGACTTGGCATCGGTGCCGAACGCCCGCTGCACCCCGCCCGCGCCGGGCACCGCCAGGGCCATGGCGGCAGCGATCTGCTCCGGGGCCAGGCCCAGCGCGACCGCTGCCCCGGCCGCAGCCGCAGGCGCGCCCGCGGTGCAGGTGGCGTGCCAGCCCGCGGAGTAGTGCCGCCAGCCCAGCGCGGTGCCCAGCCGGGCCATCACGCCGGCCGCGGCCAGGTAGGCCCGGGCGCCCGCGCCGAGCGCGAGGGCGGTTGGCACGCAGACCGCGCTGACGTGCGTGGTGGACTCCATGTGCAGGTCATCGAAGTCCAGGACGTGGGCGGCCACCGCCCAGCGCGGGCCTTCCGGCAAGCTCCCGGCCAGCCGCGTGACCGGCTGCTCGCGCCCGGCCAGCGCCACCGCGACCGTGTCCACCAGCGAACGGTCAGCCAGGGCCAGGTCTTCCGCGGTCGGCTCGAGGTCGTGGGCCCACTGGGCGAGCCGCCCGGCGAGCGAGTCCGCTGGTTCCGGCACCTGGCACCTCTCCCACAGCTGGCCGATTGAATCTAAGATATGTACGGCCATTTCGCGACGCAACCGTCTGGGCTGGCCAGTCTGAGCCGGCCGTCCTGGTGGCCAGCCTGGGCCGCCCTGGCGGGCCAGCCTGGACCGCCCTGGCGGGCCAGCCTGGACCGCCCTGGCCCAGTCGTGCTCCCCGGCGCCCGCGGGAGCAGGGAGGAACGGGAGCCCGTGCCGGACCAGGTCAGGTCCAGCGCCTACCGGACGCTGGCCGCCTCACTGCGGGACGCGATCCGCAACGGCGCGTACGCCGACGGCCAGCAGCTGCCCACCGAGGAACAGCTGGCCGCCCGGCATTCGGTGAGCAGGCAGACGGTCCGGCGGGCCATGCAGGACCTGGTCTCGGAGGGGATCATCTTCCGGGTGGCCGGGCGCGGTACCTACCCGGTGGCCGAGGCCGACCGTTATCTCCGGCATTTCGGCTCAGTCGAGGACCTGATGGCCCTGTCCCTGGACACGGACTGCGAAGTCATCAGCCCGCTGCGGCACGCGGTGGACGCCGAGGGCGCGAGCCGGCTGCGGCTGCCCTCCGATGACGTGCACGCGCTCACGTTGATCCGGCTGCACGGGAACGTCCCGTTCTGCCATACCTCGGTGTTCCTGCCGCCGCCGGTCGGCGCGCTGATCGGCGACGTGCCGGAGCTGGCCGCGGCGGGCGTGCGCAGCCGGATCACGGTCATCGGGCTGATCGACACCAGGATGGCCCGGTCGATCAAGGGCGCGGAGCAGAGCATCACCGCGGCGGCCGCCCCTCCGTCCGTCGCGGAGCACCTGGAGTGCGAACCGGGCCAGCCGGTGCTGCGGATCGACCGGCTGTACACCGACGACACGGGCACCCCGGTCGAGCTGGCGGTGAGCTACTTCGACCCGGCGCACTACTCCTACCAGGTCCGGCTCCGCCGCAGCCCGTCCTGAATCCCGGCCTCCCTGACCAGGATCAGGCCGGGCCTTCCAGCCGGCCGCCGAACGCGCGGCGGCGCCGCGAGCGCATGCCGCGTCAGGTGGCGCAACCCACCACCAGCTCTGCCACTCCGCGCTAACCAACGATGCCGAGGACGGGTGCACGGTGAATGCGGCTGGTTATCGGCGTCTTCTGCCGCCTGGCCAGGGTCTGGTGCGGTCCTGAATCCCCGGGTGGTGCAGGTGGACCCTGCCGATATTGGTGGTCACGTCGAGCCGGACCAGCGGCAGCCCGGGTACCGGCGGGTCCAGCCGTGAGTCGACTCCGCCTCGGTGGCGGATCACCTGCACGCCCATGCCCGGTGGCACGATGATCGTGATGCTGCCCCACCCGGTATAGATGTGCAGGTCGATGACGTGGTCGTCGAACTCGGCCTCGGTGAGGTCGAGCCGGATGCTGCCCAGGTCCGCGCTGATATGCGTCTCCCGGGCGACCTGCCACTTGCCCGCCAGCCGCAGCCGCCCCAAGCCGGAGTGGATCTCCAGCGGCGTGGCCAGCCGCCGCTCCTGGCTGGTCAGCGCAACAGGCGCCGGCAATGACCGGACCACCTCGGCCAGATCGGCCTCGGACCTGGCCGCCAGCACCCCGGCAATACCGCTATCCAGCCGGTCCGCGTCGATCTCACCAGCAGCGTAAAGCTCCTTGACGAACTCGGTGGCCCGCTGCCGGGCATCCTCACGCATTGACCTGGCCTTCCGATCCGGGTGGGCTGGCCGAGCCCGCTGTTGCCGAACTGGTGCCAGCCTATCGAGCGCACCGCCCGGGCGGCCACGTCCTTCCGGAGGCATGCGAAAACGCCCGGGTAGCAGTCGATCGGCACCTGTTCCGGCTGCGTCCGCCGGCGTCGGACGGAACAGTGACGGAACTGAGGCGGGCCGAATGACTGCCACCCGGGCGTTGTGGCTCGTCAGAGCGCCACGGACTCCATCCTGTTACAGAACGCGCGGTACCGCTGCAGCGCGGTGCGCAGATCCTCGGTGGTCGTGTCGCTCCCGTTCTCCCAGGAAGAGCGCAGCGCCGCCTGCTCCCGCTCGAGCGAGGCCACGAAAGCCTTCAGTACCTCATCGGCGGCCGCCGCGGCGCGCAGCACGGATCCCCTGGGGTCATCAACGAACATCGCCTGGATGGCCGGCCACTGCTGCTCGGACAGGGCTGCGGCGGGGATGCCAGCTCCGGGGTCCCCGGCGGCCGGGCCACGGTCGCGGGGGACGGTGCCGCCGGGGACCGTACCCCCGGGGATGGTGCCGCCGGGCAAGGCCGGATCCGGGGCCCCGGCTGCGACAGGCTGCGTCCCGTCCGCGGGCGTGCTGGACGTCCCCGCCGGACCCGGAGCCACCGGACCCGGAGCCATCGGGTTCTCGTCTGCCGGGCTGTCGTCGGCCAGGATCTCGTCTGCCGGGCTGTCGTCGGCCAGGATCTCGTCCGCCGGGCTGTCGTCGGCCAGGATCTCGTCGTGGCGTTCGATGACGACCGGATCGTCGGTCATCTCCTCGCCGGCCACGCGGCTCGTCGTCTCGTCGCGTTGCGATGTCATCTGGGTCACCTCTCCTGGCGGGGCGCGGTGGTCACCGCGTCGGGGGCGGAATTGCCGGCCGGGTCGCCCACAGGCTGGCCGGGGGTCTCGCTGGCGGAGCCCGGCCAGGCCGGCGCGGCAGGCTGATCCACCACGGCAGGCTGGCCCACCGAAGCAGGCTGATCCACCG
>Ga0187851_10001628_pt1 | contig 21283 bp, 22 predicted proteins | sample June2016WEW_6_10_FD_132997 | JGI IMG/M metagenome (GOLD analysis project Ga0187851, IMG submission 132997) | Peatland microbial communities from SPRUCE experiment site at the Marcell Experimental Forest, Minnesota, USA - June2016WEW_6_10 | ecosystem: Environmental > Terrestrial > Soil >...
GAACAGTTTTTATGTTACATTTAGGAAGACAATCATCAGGATCCTGACAATGTTTTACATAGGTATGCTCCTTTCTTTCAGGAATATCTTTAGAAACATCAAAAAGTTTGTAAGGCATAAGTTGAAATCCTCCTAAGTTTGTGAATATATAAATTTAAGATATTTTAAATTCTAAAAAAATTATGAACGTTTTATTTATAAAATTGCTTCTTCTCCCGTTTCTTTTGTCCTAACTCTAATTGCATCTTCTATTGGACAGACAAATATTTTTCCATCTCCAAATTGCCCGGTTTGATTAACTTTCATTATAACTTCAGCAACTAAAGAAGCATCTTCATCTGGGACGACTAATGTTATTAATCTTTTAGGAATGTACCTCATGGTTCCTTCTTCTTTTAAGAGTTTTGGCTCTTTTATTTCGAATGCAACCTCGTTTAAGATTGCTTTCTGCTTACCACGCCCCATAACTCGATTTGCAGTCATTGAAGGGAATCCTAATGAATCTAAGACTTCTTTTGTTCGGGTCATTTTATTAGGACGTATAATAGCAATAATTTCTTTCAAATTAACACCTCAAACGGCTTTAAAGACCTTTGCTCCTAGTTCTTACCGTGTATGCTTCATCTACAGGGCTTACAAATAATTTTCCATCACCAATATTCCCTGTAAAAGCATTTTCACTTATTAAATCAACAATTTTATTTATCTCACTATCTTCTATAACCAGCATGAGCATCATTTTAGGTATTTCATCATAGTAGATAGATTCTAATTGAATACCTTTCTGTTTACCTCGGCCGATGACATCCATTTTAGTAAGAGCCACATGCCCCGCATCATCTAGTGCATCAACCACTTCTTCGGCTTTTTCAGGCCTTATAATTGCCCTTATCATCTTCATTTTTTCTCTGTCTCCTTAATGTTTAAGTGTCATGTGAAATATTCATTAGTTTAATCTACAACACCATATTTTACAACAAGATCTTCAAGTTCTTCCATGCTCATAGGTTTGGGAATGACAAAATTTTCATTTTCAATGATTTTACGAGCCAATTCTGTATATTCCAAGGCTTGATTACATTCTTCATTGAACTCTATAACAGATTGTTTATTGAATTCTGCTTTCTGAACAATATTGTCTCTTGGAACAAAATGTATCATTTGAGTACCAATTTTTTTACAGAAATCATCCATTAGTTCTTTTTCTCCATCTACATTTCTGCTATTGCAAATTATTCCACCCAGTCTTACACCACTTTGTTCAGCGTATTTTACCATACCCATACAAATGTTATTTGCAGCATATAATGCCATCATTTCACCTGAGGCTACAATATAAATTTCTGAGGCTTTTCCATCCCGTATAGGCATAGCAAATCCCCCACAAACTACGTCCCCTAACACGTCAAAGAATACGAAATCTAAATCTTTATCATATTCACCATGCATTTCCATTATTGTTATGGCAGTTATTACTCCTCTACCTGCACATCCCACTCCAGGTTCGGGACCACCGGATTCACAACATTTAATTCCTTCAAATCCAGTTTCAACCACGTTTTCTGGGATACATGCTTCTTCTCCTTCCAATCGTAATGTGTCCATCATAGTGGTTTGCATTTTACCTCCTAAAATCAGACGGGTACTATCTGCCTTTGGATCACAACCATGAATCATTACCTTTTTATCGTGAAAATGAGCCAATGCTGCTGCAGTGTTTTGTTGAGTTGTTGACTTGCCAATTCCACCTTTTCCGTAAATTGCTATTTTTCTTACCATTTTAAACTCTCTTATAAACTAAACTTTATTAACCGGAAGGAGGTTTCCTTCTTCCGATATTAATCAAATTGATCATTCAACCATATATACATTACGGTAATATCGGAAAATCTTCAAAAGCTTATAAATATTAAAAAAAAAATAGTGGAATATAGAATTTCTTATAGAAATATACTACTTTTAAAGATTTAATAAATCACTCTAAGAATAAAAGATAATTTTTAATCGTGTTATTAATTCCTTACTTAAAAATAATCAAAAAATTAATGGATAGAATGCTAAATAAAAATCATTTTAAAAACTTAATCTGGATCATTCCAGCGATGATAGTTTTTTTACTAGCTCTGATCCCTACATTAAAATATCAATGGCCTTTAAGTTGGGATATAATTTATCATGTTCAGTATGCGCAGATTTATGCCAAATACGGATTAGTGTTAACAGATCCCCTCTTAAACGCTCCTGTTGGCCAAAAAATAGGTTATCCCCCACTATTCCATTTACTTTTAGCTTTTTTAGGTGTTATAAGTAAAGTAGATTTCTTCCAAATCGCACGGGCTATGCAACCATTTCTAGCCATGTTCATAGTATTATCAATAACATACGTAGCCCGAAAGCTATATGGAACTATTGCAGGAATTTCTGCAGGTTTTTTATTATTATCAAGCTTATTACTAAGCCGCATAATTCTTCCGCTACCAGAAAATCTAGCCCTAATATTTCTTCCTTTATCTGTTTATTTTTACTATTACTCCTTAAAAGAAAAATCAATTAAATATGCAATTATAGCAGGATTACTATTTGTAATTATAATTTTAACACATGAAGCAGCTACTTTAAGTTTATTTTTAATAATTACCGCATTTTCACTGGTTGAATTAATTTTTTATCGTAATATTCATGTTTTCAAAGATTATGGAGCATTCCTTCTTCTACCTATTTCATTACTTATTACCGGAGTGGTGGCTCTTCTTATATTATCACCCGATATTGTTTACGGTATACTCAACAGCGGACTTACAGCTTCAACCGGATTCATCACTTCCATCTCCAACAATCAACCAACCAGTATTTTAGCTTATTTCGGATATCTCGGATTTCTGGTTTTATTATTTGCCATAGTGGGAGCCATTGTGGCATTCAAAAAAAGAGAAAAAAGGGATATATTAATCTTTTCATGGATAATTACCATGTTTTTACTAAGCAATGCCTATTGGTTTGGTGTAAATGTCATAACCTATCGAGTACTTATTTATTTACTATTACCACTTTCCATACTGGGAGGATTCGGTTTAAATCAGGTGTATTTGAAATTAAAGAATTATAAAAATTTTTCATCAAAGAACTTCCGAATATCATTTTTGATATGCGTATTTGCATTAGCCACATTTAGTGGGATTTTAACGGTTGAAAACCAAAAAATAGCAATATTTGGTGCTGAAACTCAGTATGGAACTATCCAAATCGCCCCTCCTTCTTCCTCTGATATTGAACTCGCCCAATGGTTCAATGAATATGGAGATAAAAATGAATCTATATTAACTAACAATCTTTTTACAGGCACTTTCCTAGTTGCAGAAACTGGTATGCCTCTTCATTATGGATTCGAGGATTTCAATAAAAATATCCCAGAATCCAACTTCAAAAGTGGCGGAATTGGTTATATTGTATTAGATAAAAGATTAACTTTAAACTCAACAAACGGAACACTCTACCTTAAGCAAGTTAACGATGATTTTTATCCACTAGTCTATTTCAGTGAAGATATACCATCACATCTCAATGAAATACTTCCCAATTTCATAAAAGTAGTGTACCAAAATAATGACTATATAGTTTGTCAAGTACAATAATATAATAATTGAATTCTATTTACCATAAATTTCAAAAATTTTTTTTTATAAGCATTAATTAATCACAATTTAATTATGATAATATTATATTAGAGTTCGGACTATCTATTACAAGACATTTATAATTAAATTTAATCTTTGAGGATCTGCAAATGAAAAAGATTAGGATTATAGAAACAGCATTTCGAGATGCACACCAATCACTTCTAGCAACTAGAATGAGAACCAGAGACATGTTACCCATTGCCGAGGAAATGGATAAAGTGGGATTCTTTTCATTGGAAGTATGGGGCGGGGCCACTTTCGATACATGTATCCGTTATCTTAACGAGGATCCGTGGGAACGCTTGGTAGAACTGAAGGACATTATTAAAAAGACTCATTTACAGATGCTTCTACGTGGGCAGAACCTTGTTGGATATAAACACTATCCTGATGATATAGTTCGTAAATTTGTCGAAAAATCTTACGAGAATGGAATAGATGTTTTTCGTATATTTGATGCATTAAATGATATAAGAAATATGGAAATGGCTATAAAAGTAGCTAAAGAGCAGAATGCCCATGTACAGGGCACCATAAGTTATACTATCAGTCCATTTCACACAATAGAAAAATATGTGGAATTTGCTAAGGAATTAGAAAATTTAGAATGCGATTCTTTGACTATAAAGGATATGGCCGGACTATTGTCACCACACGATACATATGAACTTATTACCACTTTAAAAGAAGAAACAGATCTTATGATAAACCTGCACTGTCACTGCACAAGTGGTATGAGTCCTATAAGTTACTATGCAGCTTGTCAAGCGGGAGTTGATCTCTTAGACACCGCTATATCTCCACTATCATGGGGTGCTTCACAACCACCAACTGAAAGTATTGTAGCTGCCCTTAAAAATACTCCTTATGATACCGGGTTAGATTTAAAGCTTCTTACTCATATAAAAAAATATTTCGAAGAGATTCGTAAAAAATACAGTAGTTTAATAGATCCTATTGCCGAAAAAGTCGATACAGATGTTTTAATATATCAAATTCCAGGTGGAATGCTCTCAAATTTTGTTTCACAACTTAAACAACAAAATGCACTTGATAAATATGATGAAGTGCTTGAAGAGGTGCCTAAAGTTAGAAAAGAATTAGGATATCCCCCTTTAGTAACTCCTACTAGTCAAATTGTGGGTATAATGGCTGTTATGAATGTTCTGAGTGGTGAAAGATATAAGAACGTATCTACAGAAGTTAAGGAATACATTAAAGGATATTATGGCAGACCACCAGCACCTATAGACAAGGAAATAGCTAAAAAAGTAATTGGCGATGAAAAACCCATAACTATAAGACCAGCTGATTTACTTGAACCTGAATTTGAAAAATATAAGGAAGAGGGTGAAAAGCTTGGAATTATTAAAAAGGAAGAAGATGTTTTAACTTATGCCCTATATCCTTCCATAGCCCCCAAATTTTTGCGGGGAGAAGTGGAAGAAGAACCTTTAAAACCACCATTAGAATCAATTCCACAGGAAGAACCGACTGGGTTACCCACCGAATATAGTGTGGATGTTGATGGGGAAGTATTCGACGTCAAAGTATTGCCTGTAGGTTACATGGAAATTGAATCAACATCCAATAAGGCTCGTAATGAATCAGTAGAAGGAAGTGTTATCTCCACCATGCAAGGTATGATTTTAAAACTCAAAGTCCATAAAGGAGATAATGTAAAAGAAGGAGATGTAGTAACAGTTCTAGAGGCCATGAAAATGGAAAATGATATTTATGCTCCTAAATCAGGAGTTGTGACAGAAGTATTCATTGAAGAAGGTGACACTGTGAATTCTGGTGATACATTGATAGTTATAAAATGATTTAATAATTTCAAAACAATTTTTAGCAAAATTATTTTTCTAAAATTTTTTTTACTAACTCATATATTTAGTTTCATCTACCACTTCAGCACCTTCAAAAGCCCTTATACGTCTCATACATGATTCACAAACACCACAATGCTCCTTTTCTCCCATATAACATGAATAACTTAAATTCATAGGTGCATTTATTTTATAACCTAATTTTACAATATCAGATTTATTCATTTCTATAACTGGAGCCTCAATTTTTATATCTCCAAGTGATCCAATTTCTAATACATTATTAAATGCGTCTAAAAATGCTTTAGAATTATCTGGGAATGTAATTGCTTCTTCAAAATCCCATCCAACGATAATTATCTTTGCATTTTCAGCTTCAGCAAATGAAGTAGCGATAGCGGTAAATACTATGTTTCTTCCTGGGACCCATACTCTTCTAGCCGTTTCATCACAAATTAATTTATCATCCAGTTGACTCATTTTAAGTTCTGGAACATCTTCATTAGATGTTAAAGCAGATTTTCCAAGTTTTTTAAGCCATGGAATATCTATTACTGTATGTTTAATATTTAATTGTTCACAAATAACTTTTGCTGATTTAATTTCTATATCAGCACTTCTTTGTCCATAATCAAATGTTAAAGCATGAATTTCATATTTATCTTTAAAAAATGCCACTGCTACTGTTGAGTCTAAACCTCCAGATAGCACTGCTATAGCTTTATTTTTTGATTTATCCATTTTTTTCACACATTTAAATAAATAAATTATATTATTCTGATTTATTTCAAAAAAATTATTATTTTAAGATATCTTTATATAATTTGTATCAAGCAATATTCTAAACTCTTCATTAGCCATTTTCATTATATTTTTTAGAGAAATTCCTGTTTTTCCAGCTATTTCTTTAGCATCCTCATATTCTGGAGCAATGCTAATTATTTTACATAAGTTGAATTAATTCCTAATTTTTGAATTTTATTTACTTTGATGCTGATATCACCCAAAATAGGATGCATAATATTCCATAACATCTTGAGCATCTCCGACATCAACTCCCAGATCTAAAAGTGCTCCTAACACCATATTTCCAGCTATACCAGCATTCTGTGGATCTATAATTACAACCATTTAATCACTCATAAAACTTGAATATTTTAATGTGTAATAAGGAATGCTTTTCATATTATAAATCTTATATTTGTGCTTCATAAATTAGTATTGATCTTAATACTTATTATTTAAATTATTTAATAATTTAATAAATGACTAAAAAAAATAGATGAAAATATAAGCTTTCGAATAAGACATTTAAGGGCAAAATAAAGAAATATTCATGCGCATTTGATATAGTGAATAATAAATCTAAGCTGAAAAAAATATCGAACCCTATTACTCTACATTTAAAATAATGGAATTCATGAGCTTCATTCTCAAAAAACCTCTAAAAAGATAAACTTAAATATATACAAGATTATTAAAGCTTTTTTACTAATATTAAAATAATTCAAGTAATGGTGATATGGAAATGGAAACAAAAATCTGTCTAAATGATGCTACCTTTAAAATGGATGATAAAAGACTCTTAATCCAAAGGGATGATGGATTTTTATCAATTGGCTGCCCGACAATAGGAAATGGAATCAAATCTATTAAATCTATAATAAATTACGGTGCAAAATTTGATGAAGATTCACTATTTCGTAGCAAAAAAGAAGAAGTGAAGTTTTTACAAAATTTCATATATGATAATAATGTATCTGAACCTGCTGCAGCTATGATGGGTTATTATGATATAAAAAATACTATTAATATTACACTTGGAAATGTAACAGTTTTAGTAAACGCGGATTATAAAAAAAATAATTCAATTAATATTGTAGTGATTTTAGATAAAAAATTAGATAGTGGAACTCTTTTAGAGTTATTTAAAGCTGTTATTGAAGCAAAATTTGCAGCATTATGGGATTATGGTGTTATTAACCACTTCTCATTTGATCCTCTTGCGGGTGGAAGAGAATCCATTTTAGTGGCGTGTTCTGGATCTCAGGAAGTCACAGAATCAGGAATATTTGAAGATCAGTTAAATCTTCAAAATATGGTTGAGGAATGTGTTAGGGATGCAGTAGGTGGTGCTTTGAGGAATTGTGGATTCCCTAAAAATGTAATGGATTTCATTAATGATGTGGGCATTGAAGTAGAAGATTTAGTTGAGGCAGGTATGGAACTTCTTGTAGGAGTTGAAGTGAATGAAGAAATTAGGATTAAACTTCATAATCAAATATTGAAGTCATTAGAAGATTTGAACGTGGTTTCATTTATTATTGCAGGAATAAGACTCGAAGAAGATTATGAAAAGCATAGAGTAAAGGGCGTAAATGTAGATGATGATCCTGCATACTTATACTCTGATGAAGTGATGGGAATGAGTGTGGCTAATCAAATTGCGGGAACTAAAGCTATTTTTAATTTCAAAAGATACGATGAAGCTAAGCCGGGTGTAATAGCGAATCTTGGTCCTGTACTTGATGACATATTTGCAGGATTAATTGCTGGATGTATGTCAAAGATTTTTGAGGATTAAATAGAAATGTATTCCACGGTTCAGTTTGATATTTTGGGGATGTTTTGAAAATGAAATTTCTTAATAGAATTTTAGGTTTAGTATCCTTCTCAACAATTCTCCCATTGCATATTCATAGTAGCATACAGGAAATGTCAAAGTTAACTTGGTTATGGCCATTAATTGGAGGATTCATTGGAATAATAATAGGGACTTTAGGATTTACATTAATAAATATAATTCATCTACCCCAACTTATTGCTGCAGGATTAATTTACAGTTTTGCCATCTGGTTTACCGGATTCCACCATCTAGATGGTTTAATCGATTTTGGCGATGGTATGATGGTTCATGGGGATTCTAGAAGAAGAATAGAAGTTATGCGTGATCAAAGAATTGGAACTGGAGGTTTAGCCTACCTATTTATGGTTGCTATAATAACATTTGCATCCATAGCAACCATCCCCGCAATCATCGTATTCCCAATCCTATTTATATCAGAAATATCCGCTAAAGTAGGATTAGTAACTTGTTGCACCTTCTCGAAACCATTTGAAGATGGAACAGGTAGATTTTTTATAAACGCTATGAATATGAAAAAACTCTTTTTAATATTAATTATAACGTTATTTATCGGATTTTTAACCCTTAAAACAGTTGGAATTCTGGGAATAATTGGAGGTTTAACTGGTGGATTGATTATTACATTTGTAGCTAGAAAAAATTTTAATAAAGCTACAGGAGATGTTTTAGGGACTTCTAATGAGGTATCCAGAATGATTGCCCTTATAATTATGATTTTATTTACGACAGGTTTGATAATATGAAAATATATGTTTTAAGACTCGATCACCGGCGAAGAAGGGATGCTAGGATAACTACACATGTATGTTTAACAGCAAGAGCTTTTGGAGCTTCAAAAGTTATTTTAAGTGGAGATGAAGATATTGAAATCATTGAAAATGTCAGGAGTGTGACAGAACGATGGGGAGGGAAATTTAAAATCGAATACTGTAAGAATTGGGAGAATCTTCTGGATGAATGGAAAAAGAATAATGGTGAAATTATTCATCTAACAATGTATGGTGAACCTGTTCAGGAGGTAGTAGGGAAAATTAAAGAATCATTTCAAAATAAACTTATTATAGTGGGTGGATCTAGGGTTCCAAGCAAAGTTTACCGGGAAGCTAATTGGAATGTTTCCGTGACTACGCAACCACATTCAGAAGTTTCTGCTTTATCAATATTTCTTCATTTGTTTTTCGAAGGAAAAGAGTTAACTAATAAATTTGAGGGTGGAAAATTAGAGATTATACCCAGTGCAAATGGTAAAAGAATAATTAATTCGGATGAAAAGTAAAATAAAATTCACGATTATAATTTAGATATTTAAACTTTAATCCTAATTATTTTATCATCTCCTGATTGAGGTGTACCTCGACCATCCTCGTTAGAAGTGGTAATGTAGAGGTATCCATCATATGCTACAACTTCTCTTAATCTCCCATAATTAGTGAGTATTTCACTTTCACTTGTGACTGTTTTTCCATCGCTAGATAAGTTTAATACTCTGATTTGTTGTCCTTGGAGTCCTGCAACATAGAGATGATTTTGATAATACGTTATTCCAGAAGGTGCTAGAGTGAAGTTAGTATAAACATCAATAGGACTTATATAACCAGGTGCACTTTCATTTCCCTGGAGAATTGGCCATCCATAGTTTCCACCTTTTACTATAATGTTAATTTCATCATCCATAATATTTCCATTATCAGAATCATACATAATTCCGTTAGATGGATTCCAAGTTATTCCTTCCGAATCCCGAAGTCCATAACTATAAACATAGTTTCCAAATGGATTATCACTAGGTATAGATCCATTAGGATTAAGACGTAATATTTTTCCTGATAATGAATTAATATCCTGAGCGGAGTTATTATTATAAGCATCACCTGTGGTTGCATATAATTTACCATCAGGTCCGAATTTCAACCTTCCACCATCATGATTGTATGACCCGGGGATATTATCTAAAAGCACGGTTTCATTACTAATCGTGCCATTACTTAACACGAATCTGGATATTCTATTTGTATAGTTGCTGCCATAAGTGTAATCTACGTATATATAATGATTTTCATTAAAATTAGGGTCAACAGCTATTCCATGTAATCCTGATTCTGTTCCATTACTTTGTATTACATTGATGGTTCCTACAGTTTCTACTGTGGTGTTGTTAACAAGTATATCAACTCTGCCCACTCTCTCAGTGAATATCATAGTACCATTCGGGAGAAAATCAATAGCCCATGGTACGTCGAGATTTTGAGCTAAAACTACCGGTTCAGAATTCTCGGTTACTGTTTGTGATGTTGTAGAGTAGTGAAAATTAAAAGTTAAAACTACTGCTATAATTAGAATAATAACTAATGCAAAAAATATAATTATATTTCTATTTTTCAATTTTAGCACTTATTTAATATTATAGTAGTTAATTGTATTTCAAATTTTTTAATTTATTACGAGTTAAAAATAAAAAGAATAATCCATTATAAAGTTCAAATAATATAAACAGGTGAAATAGTTAATTAGAGTTTTTATAATTTTAATAGGTGCAACTGAATGTTAAAAATACTTAAGAATATAGTTTTGCAGGATCGATTAACCAAAATAAGAGATGTTAAAGTAGATGGTATACATTTTAAGTCAGGATTAGTTGAAATGGGTACTTTAATTGGATATGAATTCGCATCCAATATGGATATTAGAGAAGTTAAGGTTGAAACACCATTAGGTGTTGCTAATGGAATTAAGATAAATGATACTGAAGATATTGTGGTTGTGGCTGTTTTAAGAGCTGCTATTCCAATGGTTGAGGGTGTCATGAATGTTTTCGATGAAGCAAAATACGGTATGGTAGGTGCTTGGCGTGAAAAGGAACCTCCATTTGAAGTTAAGGTAGGATACATTAAAATACCTGATATCAATGATAAAATAGTTATTATAGTTGACCCAATGCTTGCAACTGGTAACACTATGAATATTATTATCAAAGAGATGAAAAAACTGGGAACTCCCCATAGATTAGCGATTTTTAATGTAATATCCACCGAGGAGGGTGTAGAAAAAGTTTTAGCTAACCATTCTGAAGTGGAGATTTATACTTGTTCCATTGAGAATAAACTTAAGGATGGATATATTATTCCAGGTATGGGGGATGCTGGTGATATTGCCTTTGGAAAACCAGTTAAATAAAAAAAAAATTATTCCAATTTAGAATTAACTAATGTTAATATAATGATTCACCATGAGCCACAGCAACTATTCCAGGAATACCATTGACTTCGAGTTTATATATAGCTTCCATACCCTCTTCTTTAAATGCAATAACTTTTTTTGATATTAATTTACTAGTTAGAAGTGCTGCAGCTGGAGGAGTTACTACAAAAACTGAGTTATAATTATTTAAAGCCTCAATGGTGTCTGTGTTTAAGGATCCCTTACCAATATGCATTTTTACTCCAGATTTTGAAAGAAATGGAATATTTTCTTCTATCTCTTCTTTGTTACTTGTAGTTGGGGATATTCCAGCCCGACTAACTGCAGTATGCATTATGACAGCACCTCGAAGGTTTATTAGATTTTCTCCACTTTTAATAGATTTCACTAATTTAGGGAGTGCTGCATCTCTTCCAGTGAATATATTACCATAAACAGCGATTTTATCTCCAACATTGAGGTTAAGTACTGTTTCATCATTCATGGGTGTTTTAATTTTCTTCAAGTCATCCATATTATTCTACTCAGAAATTTTATATTTTTATTTCACGAAGATCTGTTAAAAATGATTCTATATGCTCCTTGTTAAGATGAGGCATCACAATAATCCTAATTGCTTGAGGATATGATGATATAGACACTGCCCATCCTCTTTTTTCCAATCGGTCTGCAATCTCCCATACAGCCATTTCCTCGGAATTGAAAGCTACAATATTAAGTTGGGGTTTAGTTACCAGTAAAAATCCTGAATCACGTACACCTTGTGCTAGAAGTCTGGTGAGCCCCATACATCTTTCTACAACTTTTTTGTAACCATTTCTTCCAAGATATTTCATTAACGCCCAAGTAGCCGCTGTTGAAGCTCCAGTTCTAGTACCTACAATAGTAGACTGCCTATCCTCTGTGAGGTAAGGGGTTTCAATACTCATAGCTTCCAGATAACTTTTATCTCGAAAAAGTATTCCACCAGTAGGTATAGGGGTTAATCCCATTTTATGAGGATCTATAGTTATAGAACAAACACCGGGTAATGTAAAATCGAATTTAGGAAGATTATATCCAATTTCATTTAAAAATGGAATGGAAAATCCACCAAAAGCAGCATCTACATGTAAAAAAATCTCATTATCAAGGCAAATATTTGAAAGTTCTTCTATAGGATCCACTTTTCCCAGTTCAGTAGTGCCAGCTACCCCCACTACTGCAATGGTATGGTTAGATATGAGATCATTAACAGATTCTAAATTAATGCAATAATTATCATCAAGTTTTGCCTCTTTGATTTTGAGGCATAAAATATCTGCTGCCTTTTTAAAGGAGAAATGAGCAGATTTAGGTATGATTATTTCTGGATTTTTAATTTTACTGGAGTTTCGAGCCGCTCTCATAGCCATTATATTAGCTTCTGTTCCACCAGTAATTATATGACCATAAACATTATTTTTACCTAAAATATTCCCAAACATGGCGATTACTTCATCTTCCATGGTTTTAGTACCCTGAAAAAGCCCAGGATCTCCTAGATTAGATTCCAAGAACATACAGTAAGCTTTCACTCCCACTTCATGGGGACATGTACACATAGATCCAAGAATTTTACCAGAACGATAAGTCATATCTTGTTCTTTGAAGTTTCTAAGAGTCTTGAATACTTCATTCTTTGAAATTCCCTTATCATCCATTTTCTTTAAGCCTATAAAAATTAGATTAAATAATAATAATTTAAAAAAAAATAGTAAAATAAAAATTTAGTTTATCTAATAAATTTTTAGTCCTGTATAATCTTTCTTGCCGCTTTAAGAAGTAATTTCTTCTCTACACGTGCCACAACTTCCCTAACGGTAGCCACAGCATCAGTGTTAGCAGATACAGAGGTGATTCCCAGCTCCACTAATTTCTCTACAACTGAAGGTATACTTCCAGCCTGTCCACAGATACTTGTCTTAACCCCTGCTTTATTACATTCCTTAATAACTCTTTCTAATAACTTTAAAACCGCAGGATGTTGCTCAGTAAAGAGATCTGCCACATTTTCGTTGTTACGATCTATTGCTAAAGTATACTGAGTTAAATCATTAGTTCCAAAGCTTACAAAGTCTAATCCTTCAGCTATGAAGTCTTCTATAATCATAGCTGCAGCTGGTGTTTCCACCATTATACCGAATTCTATGTTTTTCTGTGGTTTCAATCCCACTTCACGGGCTATTTTTTTAGCCTGCTTAAGTTCATCGGGATGCTGTACTAATGGGATCATTATACCTATGTTAGTGTATCCTTGTTCGTGAAGTTTTTTTATGGCTTTATATTCTGCCTTTAAAATTTCAGGTTCATCTAACTCTCTTCTGATACCTCTCCAACCGAGCATGGGATTATGTTCGTATGGATCATCCTCTCCACCTTTAAGAGACTTGAATTCATCAGTAGGAGCATCCAATGTTCTGTACCATACTGTTTTAGGGTAGAAGGCATCCGCCACCTTAAAGACATTCTCCACGATTACTTTTACCAATTCATCTTCCCTTCCTTCAATGATGAATTTTTTGGGGTGAACACCTGTGGCTAACATCATATGTTCTGTTCTAAGAAGCCCCACACCATCTGCACCAGTCATAGCTGCCTTTTTAGCTGCCTCAGGCATGCTAACGTTTACCTTAACTTCTGTGACTGTGATTATAGATTGTTGGACAACGGTTGTTTTCTCCACTTCTTCCACTTTTTGAGCGGATTCCACTATTTTACCCTCATAAACTAATCCTTTATTTCCATCCAATGTTACTACGGAATTCTCTTTGAGAACTTTAGTAGCATCCCCCGTTCCCACCACGCAGGGTATTCCCAGTTCTCGGGATACAATAGCTGCGTGACAGGTTACTCCACCTTCATCGGTGATTATTCCATTAGCACGTTTCATAGCAGGGACCATATCAGGCATGGTCATTACTGTAACTAATATATCTCCTAGCAGGATTTTATCTAATTCATCTGTGTCTCTAATGATTTTAACTTTCCCTGATGCCATACCAGGACTTGCACCTAATCCTTTAGTTATTATAGTTCTTTCAATTTCCGTATCTGTAGCTTCTGCTTTTGCAGTAAGTGTGGTTATTGGTCTTGATTGTAACATGAAGATTTGGCCTTCTTCAATAGCCCATTCAGTATCCTGAGGAAAATCGTAATGCTCTTGTATTGTTTTTCCAAGCTTCGTTAATCCAGCTATTTCATCATTGTTTAAAACTTGTTTCTTTTTCAGGTCTTCTGGAACTGGAATTTTCTCAGTTTTACCTGTAGATGGATTCTTCCGGAACATTATGTTTTTTTCACTAATTTGATAATCAAGAATCTCTTCATTCCCTTTATCAACCCAGATTGTGTCTGGAGTTACTGTACCGGATACTACTGCTTCTCCCAATCCCCATGCTGCTTCAATCAATATTTTTTCATCACCGGTTGATGGGTGTGCAGTGAACATTACGCCTGCTTTTTCAGCATTCACCATTTCTTGTACCACTACTGCAATGTATACTGTGGAATGGTCGAAGTTATTCTCTTCTCTGTAAAAAATAGCACGTGCTTCGAAAAGTGAAGCCCAACATTTTCTAACATACTTTATGAGTTCATCTTCACCTTTAACATTGAGATATGTATCCTGTTGCCCTGCAAATGATGCTTCTGGCAAGTCTTCAGCCGTAGCAGATGATCTTACCGCTACAAAAACATTTTCTCTCCCAATTCTACGGCATAATGCATTATAAGCTTCTATAATAATAGTTTTAATCTCATTTGGTACTTCTGTTTCAATTATTATGTCTTTAATCTTCCGTGCTGCTTGTTGAAGTTCCTGATTATTATTAACATCTAATACATCAAGAATGCCCATTATTTCATCGAAGATTTCAGTTTCGTTTATAAATTGATTATAGGTTTGTGATGTAATCACAAATCCGGGAGGTACATTTATTCCTGCTTGGGTAAGCTCTCCTAAATTAGCACCTTTTCCACCGGCAATTGCAACATCATCCTTATTTAACTCCTCAAAGAATTCGACATACTTCATGCTATGACACTTCTCTTCTAAACTTTTTTAATTAAAATAATTTCATTTTAGAAATATACTTTATTTAACTAATTCCGCCCCTTTATCAATAACAACCTTACATGGAACTGGAAATTTCATTGCAGCTCTTCTTAAAGCTTCTTTTGAGTCTTTAAAATTCTTTTTATTAGTTTTGATTGTTAAAACCTTTTGATTAGCTTTTACTAAAGCCACTGAACTTACAGCCTTCCCAAAAGCTTTCCTCATACCATCCTGAACTCGGTCTGCACCAGCACCGGTGGCCATTGGATTTTCCCTTACAATATGATGAGGGTATACTCTGATTTTAAGTTGATATCCCATTCGACCGGATCTTCTCTGCATGTATCTGTTTGATGCTATCCTAGCTGCTTCGAGTGCATTATGTGATAGCTGGGCCGGTTCCTTAACTGCCAAGCTGACTGTTAAAGGGAATTCTCCTGAGAGATTTCCCATATCATATTGAACTATCCTGGAACCAGGAATTTTCCGTATATAATCTTTTCTAGTGTATGCTCTAACCATTTAAGATAGTCCTCCTTTAAGAAAAGTTTTTTAATTATAACTTAATAAACATTACCCTCGAATAGTTATTTCCCAAATCTTTTTTTATATTCTTTAATACTCCCATTATGTCCGTTATTTTATACAAAAATCTTATATCAACACGAAAATACATCATACTATAAGGTGAAGATTCATGAAAATTGCAGTAACTGGAAAAGGAGGGGTTGGAAAAACAACCCTTTCAGGTACATTGGCATTTATATTCTCACGAACTTATAAAGTATTCGCTATCGACGCTGACCCGGATATGAATCTGGCATCTAGTCTAGGAATACATACTAAAATAACTCCTATATCAAAAATGAGAGAACTTATTAAGGATCGAACAGGAGCAGAACCAGGTTCATCCTTTGGAGAAGTTTTCAAGATGAATCCAAAGATATCTGACCTTCCAGAATCACTATCAATAAAATATGATTCTAATGATAATTTAAGGCTCTTAGTAATGGGAACTGTGGAGAAAGGTGGGGAAGGATGCATCTGTCCAGCATCGGTACTTCTTAAAGCTCTTATGAGGAATCTTATACTTAAAAAAGATGAATTGGTAATATTAGATATGGAAGCAGGTATAGAGCATCTGGGAAGGCGAACCGCTGAAGCTGTGGATATTATGATTATTGTAGTGGAACCCGGTCTTAAATCTCTAGAAACTGCTGATCGCATTAAAAAATTAGCGGCAGACATAGGAATTAGTAGAATAACATGCGTTATAAATAAGGTTTCAAATAAAAATGAGGAAGAATTTGTGGTTAGGAAGCTTAAAGAATTGGATTTAGATGTAATAGGTAGTATTCCTAGGGATGAACTTGTGGTGAAGGCTGATATGGAGGGTAAACCTCTGATTAAATATTCAGAATCAGAGGCTTTGAAATCTATCGGGGCAATTTCAAAAAATATTTTAATCCAAATAAATGAACATTAAACATGAATATTAAAGCTAGGATTTCATTCAAATATTTTAAAGAAGAAGAAGCTAAATTAAGTTTGAAATCATTAAAACCTGATAATTTAGGATTTATAAATTCATACCAAGTTAATAATTGTTATATTTGTAATTTAAACAGTGATTCACTAAGAACCATTCTCGCTACCATTGATGATCTTCTTTTTGGTGAGATGATAGTAGAGAAAATTATGGCACTGAAAGAATAGGTGGGTTAAATAAAATGAGATTTACACTTGATGGAGAAATCATATTCAGTAAAAATGCAGAAAATACCTTAAAAGATATTGAAAATTTCATAAAACAATCTAATCAGGAGTTATTCTTGAAAGGTATTCCTGAAGACCAAAAAGAGGATGCTTCAAAGATAATAAAGTGGAATCTTAAAGATAATACTTTGAAACTTAAAATTATATCCGGAAGACGCGGACGGGCGCATGATGCATTACTCCGTATGAAAAATCCTTTAACAAATCTTCTGGGTCAAAAATATCATATTGGTGTTCGTAAAATTCATATAAACAACTATGAAATTAAATTACAACTACCAAGGGAACCTGAATTAGATGTATCTACAGGATTAATAAAAGTAGGAGAAGTAGATTTATGGGCCACTCTTATAGATAAAATCATTGACATGCCCTATGTATCACATTCTGAAATTATAGAAGATAAATTAATAATAAAATTTGAGGATTTGAATGAATCCGAATTAAGAAAACATGTTATTGACAGAGTTTTAAAATTTATAAAAGAATCTATGAAGTCCAGTTCAACTGGACTTAAACCCCTAGTGGAAGTTACCCAACCTTCAGATATACTCACTAAACAAGTTACCAAGATAGAACCAGGTACTATTGTATCCACCAGCATTAAACAAAAGTTTTTCTTTGAAGGTGATGCAACCGAGGAAGCTGTACGATTAGGTTGGGTTAAAAAATTTCCGGGTAAAGGTCAATGGTTCTACGGACCGCAACTTATTGCATTGCAACGTGCCATAGAAGAGATATTTTTGGAAAAGCTAGTTTATCAACTTGATTTTAATGAATGCATGTGGCCGAAACTCATACCTATACCCGTTATGAATAAGATGCGTTACTTAGAAGGTCTTCCAGAAGGAATGTATTACTGCTCTGCCCCTAAGAGAGATCCAGAATTATTTGAAAAGTTTAAGCAGGAACTAGTAATTAATAAGGAAGTTCCTATAAATCTTTTGAAAGATGGGCTTAAAGATCCATCTTATGTCCTAGCACCAGCTCAATGTGAGCCTTTTTATGAATTCTTCTCACATGAGGTTATAGATGAAGAGGAGCTTCCAATAAAATTCTTTGACCGCAGTGGTTGGACGTATCGTTGGGAAGCAGGAGGAGCTAAAGGTTTGGATCGGGTGCATGAATTCCAAAGGATAGAATTAGTGTGGCTAGGAACTCCGATGCAGGTGGAAGAAATTCGTGACGCTACACTCCAAATATCTCAAGATATGGCGGATGAAATGGAGTTAGAATGGTATACAGAAGTGGGTGATGATCCTTTCTATTTGGAGGGTCGTAAGACTGAAGAACGAGGCATTGAGTTTCCAGATATTCCCAAGTATGAAATGAGATTGGTTGCACCTACTCAGGATAAAGGAGTGGCGGTAATATCTGCTAATATTCATGGAACTCACTTCATCGAGGGTTTCTCTATAAAAGAAGCCCATAATCATCGAATATGGACTGGTTGCACTGGTGTAGGTATTTCCAGGTGGATATTCGGATTTTTAGCACAAAAAGGTTTTAATAATGAAAATTGGCCAGAAAAAATTCGTGACAGCGTTAAAAAGGTTAAAGTACCAAAAATTTTAACTTGGCCTTAAAAAAAAATAAATGAGTAAAAATGATTAATTTTAAAGATTATTTTGTTGGTTTCGGATTTCTATTGCTGCTTATTTTATATATAATACAGAGAATAAGAGTACGTTCTAAGAGAAAGAAAGAAATCCTTGAGAGAAAAAATAAAAGGAAAAAAAAGAGGAATAAAAGAAAATAAATTATTTATTATTTAAAAATATTTTTTTTAAAGGTATAATAACTTTTTTTATTATTATAAAAATATTTATTCTTCCTCTTTTTCTTCAATACGCTCATCTAATACTTCTTCAACAACTATTTCTGAGGTTTCCGTTGATTCTTTTATTGATTCTTCAGTTACTTCCTCAGATACAGGTTTAACTACTTTTTCTGCCTCTTCATTCACCTTTTTCTCAAAAACATCTACAAATTCGACTTTATCTATGTTATCCATGTTCTCCCAAATATCTCGTGCTATGCGGAAACGAGCAAATGTGATATCCATGTATGGTTTTTTATCGAATTTAGTCATTTCATCCATGTATATTACAACTTTTTCATCTTCAATTTGGACTTTATGTTTGGTGGAGTCAATGCTAGGGTTAGGATAGTGTAAGTCAATCATGCTTCTAATCTTTTCTACATCATCCTGTATAATCTTCTGTACTTTAATTTGATATTGTAGAGTTTTACCCGCTAGTTCATGGTTAAAATCTACTCTAACTCGGCCACCACTTATACTACGTATTTTACCAGTTGACCCTTCTGAAGTGATGCTCATGCCTTTTTGTGGTTTTATACCTTGTTTACGGAATTCTGACATGGGTATTAATTGTATTAATTTAGGATCGCGTTCACCGAATCCCTCTATTGGCGGTATTTCGATTTTCTTCTCATCCCCTTCATCCATATCAATAAGGGCGTCTTCAATACCTTTAAGTACATGACCTGCACCTACTATTATAGGAATTGCTCCGTAAACTTTATTTTCTAATTGTATACCTTCTTCTTCAGCCACCTTTTCATTAGTTGTATCAAATACTTCACCGGTTTCCTGAACCCTTCCAATATATTCTAATCTTAAAAAATCTCCTTTTTTCACTGACAAATCTCTAGCCTCCTATGTGGTATTCTCTTTTTAAATTCCTTTAGAACTTCATTATTCTTATAGTTTAAGATACGTATTACTGATGGATAATTTTCTATATATTTATGTATAATATCCTTAAAAATCCCTGCCTCCAAAGAAGATAATATTCTCTGCTTATAATGACGACTAAATCCCTGAGAAATAAAATTTTGTATTTCAGCAAGATTTTCAAAGGGCCTATTCGAAATTAACGCATTAACAGTCTTATTATCAATCAAAGCCAGTCTTTCAATATCTTCCTTAGAATCTTCATTCACTCTTTGCAATATGGTTTTGGAATCTCTTATATTATTTAAAGGTGCTCTATCATTAATTATTTCCTTATTTAATACTTTTATTGAATCCACTGGTAACATATCCTCTACTGATTTTAAATTAGAGTTAATTATTGCCTCTCGTATTTTCGTACCACTTACACCTTGAACTCTTTTTATGAAGATAAATTTATCCTTAAAGTCAAATTTTATCTTTTTAAGAGATTTTGAAAGAGATACTATAACATAATTATCTTCATCAAGTTTCCCATCGAATAAAATTTCTTTACTCTCTAAATCAACAATTTTATAAGGTTTCGGAACCACTGCAAATCCATGATTTATCCTTTGCAGTATCTTATCAAATTCTCTGAATGGTTTATACCCTCGAGGAATGTAATCAGCATCCAAGGATTTGAACATTTTCGCTAGACATAAGGAGTACTGACCAGAACCCATTATACCCATGGGCGGCCCTTCAACTACAATATCCGCCCCAACACGGATTGCAGCATCAGCACGAGCTTCTCTACTCATGATATAAGGTAAACCTCTTCCACTACGTTCAAAAGGTCCTGGTACAATTGCAGTGAAAATTCCATCGGAAACTTGTTTTTTAGCTTCCAACATACAATGAAGATGGCCGTTATGTAGTGGTGAATACTCGGTAAAGTCCGATATTATCTTAATATCATTCTTAACCTCTCCAAAATGAGGTTTCTTCTCCACATCCCCCAGTATAAGTTTTTTATCATTTTTAAGGATATTAACAATAAATTCTTCTCTGCTAATCATAATAAAATCTCAATTTTAAGTGTTTTTAAAAAAAAATTATCCATTTTTAAGATGATTTATTTAAAAATTAAAAATTTTTAGCAGAATATCCATTATGTTATCTTTTTTATTTTTTTTTAAGTTCTTTTTTTTATTAAAAAAATTAGGTTCATATTTAAAATCAAATAATCATTATATTTTTTTGAATTTAAAAACTTTCTACAAAAATTTATATTTAAATGAGATTTTCTATTTACTTCATTTTTTTAAGTTTTGTTGATCATTTTTGGTATTTTTTTGGTATTTGATTAATTTTTTGTTATTTTTCGGGGTATTTCTCTTC